>Ga0181563_10000202_pt1 | contig 53980 bp, 63 predicted proteins | sample 011ome_25_FD_133759 | JGI IMG/M metagenome (GOLD analysis project Ga0181563, IMG submission 133759) | Coastal salt marsh microbial communities from the Groves Creek Marsh, Skidaway Island, Georgia - 011512CT metaG (megahit assembly) | ecosystem: Environmental > Aquatic > Marine > Intertidal...
CCTTGTGACATCGGAAAGTTTAAGAAATTCTTTGCTGCCCGAGTCTCCTGCGATGACCGAGATCGCGGCATCACCGTGCCAACCATCAACAATCGCGCCACAATCAATAGAAATTAGATCGCCGTCTTCGATCACCTTGTCGCCCGGGATCCCATGCACGACTTCAGCATTAACACTCGTGCAAATGACGGCCGGAAAACCGTAGTAACCAAGAAACGAAGGTGTCGCTCCTGCGCCATAAATACAATCACGAGCGATCTGGTCCAACTGCCCCGTTGTGACCCCTGGGACAACAGCGCGCTCCAAGGTCTGCAGAGTTTGTCCAACAACTGCCCCCGCAATGCGCATCAATTCGATTTGTTCAGGAGTCTTGATCTGAACTTTCTCTTTTTTGCGGAAAACCATTATTGAGCGTTTACGGCTTGGGCAATGGCCACCGTGACAACGGCAATCTCACCGAGGCCGTTGACCTGAGTCAGGATTCCATGGGAGTCATAAACGGCAATAAGCGGCGCGGTTTGCTCCGCGTAGACCTGAAGCCTGCGGCGGATGACGTCCTCTGTGTCATCGGGGCGCCCCTGCTCGGCGGCGCGCTTCACCAGGCGTTGAACAACTTCATCGATATCCACGGTCAGCTCAATAACAGCGTCGAGTTTGGTCCCGGCCGAGCGCAACATGGCATCGAGTTCAGCAACCTGCTCCACCGTGCGTGGGTAGCCGTCCAGGATAAAACCTGGGCGGGCATCGTCATGGGTCAGGCGATCACGAACCATGGCATTGGTCACGCCGTCGGGGACATACTCCCCCGCATCCATGTACTTCTTGGCCTCAAGTCCAAGAGGGGTGCCTTCAGTGACATTGGCTCGGAAAATATCGCCTGTTGAAATATGTGGAATGCCAAGAGTTTTCGACAGAATTGCTGCCTGAGTCCCTTTACCAGCCCCCGGTGGACCCATGAAAACGATGCGCATGAGGAGAAACCTTAGCGCAGAGGTCAGCTATCGCTCGTGCCCTGCACGGATTGGTCATAATCAATAATCGAGCCCGTCATCATTCCCGCTTCGTCGCTGAGCACAAATGCGATGGTTCGGGCAAGTTCTTCGGGCTGGATTAGCCTTCCAAATGGCCTCGTGGCTGCGGCCAACTCCAGCCAGTTATCAGGTGCATTGTGATATTTACGTTGGATCATGTCCTCAGCAGGAGTATCCATCCAGCCAGGATTCACTCCAACCACCCGGATGTGATCGCGCATAAGCTGATTAGCCAGAGTCTTGGTCATGGTCATGAGTGCACCTTTTGATATGCAATAGGGCGTTATAAACGGCGCTCCACCGTGCCCTGACACACTGCCCACGTTCACCACTGAGGCAGGCACTCCCGCATCTCGTGCCATGCGGGCGACTCCTTGAATAATGAAAAAGGGAGCGTGCAGGTTGATCTGCATCATGCGCTCAAAGAGCTCGGGGGTGGTATCCCAGATATCGCCGCGATCGGTGATCCCAGCACAGTTGGCGAGATGGTGCACAACGCCGTAGCGCTCTCGCACTGTGTCGACTAATTCCAGGACGCTGTCCATACTGGCGAGATCAACTGGAATATAGGTAGCGTCGCAACCTTTTGCTTGCAGTTCAGCCGCAACCTTTTGACCGCGGTCAACGCCTCGACCCGTGACGATTGCACTGGACAGTCCAAGATCTGCCATCTGGTGGAGCAGTGCGGCACCCAAACCTTGAGTCGATCAGGTGACCAGCGCGGTGCGTCCTGCAAGAGTCCCTGCACTCATGAGATTACTTGAGGAAGCCTTCGTAATTGCGCTGCTGCAACTGAGCCTGGATCTGCTTCACGGTGTCAAGTCCAACACCAACCATGATCAGCAGGCTGGTGCCGCCGAAGATGAACTGTGTTGAAACACCCAAGAAGTCAAAGGCGAAGACCGGGATGATCGCGATGGTGCCCAGGTAGAGCGAACCGGGTGCGGTTAATCGAGTGAGGACATAGTCGAGGTACTCGGCCGTTGGTCGACCAGCTCGAATTCCCGGAATGAACCCGCCGTACTTCTTCATGTTGTCTGCGACCTCGGTCGGATTAAAAGTAATTGAGACATAGAAGTAGGTGAAGAAAACGATGAGCAGGAAGTAAGTCGCGAGGTACCAGGTGCCAGTTCCCGTGCCGTAGTTGCGTTGGAGCCACTGCGCCCATTCTGCTTGGCTTCCCGTGAGCTGTACAAAAAGTGTCGGCAGGAAGAGCAATGACGAGGCGAAGATAACCGGGATAACACCGGCCATGTTTACCTTCAGAGGTATGTAGGTAGACGTGCCGCCGTACATGCGACGCCCAACCATTCGCTTGGCGTACTGCACGGGAATGCGGCGCTGAGCCTGCTCCACAAAGACCACGAAAGTTATGACAACGAGGCCAATGAGAAGAGTGAGAGCGAAGGTGAACGCACCCCTGCTGCTCAGAATGTTGACGAACTGAGCAGGGATCACAGCAATGATCGAGGTGAAAATCAGCACCGACATGCCATTGCCGAGGCCGCGCTCAGTGATCAACTCACCGAACCACATGATGATCGCCGTTCCAGCCGTCATAACCGTGATCATGACCAACATAACCCAAATGGCTTGATTCGGAATCAATTCCTCATTACAGCCTTGGAAAAGAGCGCCGGGTGAGCGAGCCAGAGACAAAATGGCTGTGGACTGCAAGATCGCTAAGCCGATGGTCACATAACGCGTGTACTGCGTAATTTTTGCTTGGCCGGCCTGTCCATCCTTCTTGAGCATTTCAAGGCGCGGAATAACCACGGTGAGCAATTGCAAAATGATGCTCGCCGTGATGTAGGGCATGATGCCCAAAGCGAATACGGAGAGCTGCAAAAGTGCGCCACCACTAAACAGGTTGATCAGAGCGTAAACCGAGTTGTCCTGCACAGTGTCAATACACCGTTGGATTGCTGAGTAATCAACTCCTGGGGTCGGTAGGACCGAACCTAGGCGATAGATCGCGAGCAAGCCAAGGGTAAAGAGGATCTTCCTGCGAAGATCAGGTGTGCGCAGGGCATCTGCAAACGCACTGATGTGCATGAAGCCTCCTGCTTAGAGTTCGGTTACAGATCCGCCTGCGGCAACGATCTTGTCACGTGCCGTGCCTGAGAACTTATCAGCCGTCACATTAACCTTAACCGAGATATCGCCCTGGCCAAGAACCTTGACCAATTCGCCCTTGCGAACCGCGCCTGCGGCCACGAGGTCGGCAACGGTGATGTCGCCACCCTTAGGGAACAACTTCTCGATCGCAGCAACGTTGACGACCTGGTACTCCTTGGTGTTCGGGCTGGTGAAGCCCTTCAACTTAGGCAGACGCATGTGGAGGGGCATCTGGCCACCCTCAAAACGCGCTGGAACCTGGTAGCGAGCTTTCGTTCCCTTGGTACCACGGCCGGCTGTCTTACCCTTGGATGCTTCACCGCGACCCTTACGAGTCTTTGCGGTCTTGGCTCCAGGTGCTGGACGCAGGTGATGAACTTTAAGAGTCATGTTTACTAGACCTCCTCGACAACCACGAGGTGCGCAACGGTGTTAACCATTCCACGAAACTCTGGTCGATCCTCTTTGATCACGGTGTCGCCGATTCGCTTGAGACCAAGGGAACGCAGCGTATTGCGCTGGTTACTGGTGCCACCGATTTCCGACTTGATTTGAGTCACTTTGAGCTGAGCCATTACGCACCTGCCCCTGCTGCACGAGCACGCAAGAGTGCGGCGGGTGCTACGGCTTCGAGTGGAAGTCCGCGGCGAGCAGCAACAGCCTCTGGTGACTCCAGCATGTGGAGTGCAGCGAGTGTTGCGTGCACAATGTTGATGGCATTGTCTGAGCCGAGTGACTTGCTCAGTACGTCATGGATGCCAGCGCACTCTAATACAGCACGCACAGGTCCACCCGCAATAACACCGGTACCTGGTGCGGCCGGACGCAACATGACAACGCCAGCTGCAGCTTCGCCCGTCACTGGGTGTGGGATCGTTCCCTGGATGCGTGGAACCTTGAAAAAGCTTCGCTTGGCTTCTTCAACGCCCTTAGCAATCGCGGCGGGGACTTCCTTGGCCTTGCCGTAACCAACACCCACGTTGCCATCGCCGTCTCCGACTACGACAAGTGCAGTGAAGCTAAAGCGACGACCACCCTTGACCACCTTGGCAACCCGGTTGATCGCGACTACGCGCTCAAGGAATTGCGACTTCTCCTCACGTGGGCCACGATCCTTGCGATCCCGACGCTCGCCTCCGCCTGTTCGGCGCGACGTTTCAGACATTGTTACCTCTTCCCGATCGAGACATTAGAAGGTGAGACCGCCTTCGCGAGCGCCCTCAGCGAGGGCAGCAACGCGACCGTGGTACTTGTGGCCACCGCGGTCAAAGACCACTGTGTCAATCCCGGCTTTCTTGGCGCGGGCCGCCAGTTCATTACCCACCTTGCGGGCTTTTGCGGTCTTGTCACCATCAGTGCCCCGAAGGCCACTTTCCATGGTTGACGCTGATGCCAACGTCACACCTTTGGTGTCATCCACCAACTGCGCAACCATGTGGCGAGCGGAGCGGCGAACCACCAAACGTGGACGCATAGTCGTGCCTGAAACCTTCTTGCGAACACGAAGGTGGCGACGCTTGCGACCCACGGCAACCTTGTTGCCTGAGCCAAGCTTTGTGGCGAAGGAACTCATTACTTACCAGCCTTTCCGGCCTTGCGGCGGACAACTTCGCCTTCGTAGCGAACGCCCTTGCCCTTGTATGGCTCTGGCTTGCGAAGCTTGCGAATATTCGCAGCGACTTCGCCGACCTTCTGCTTGTCAATTCCAACAACTTTGAACTTGACCGGAGACTCGACAACGAAGGAAATTCCTTCAGGTGCGGCCACGACAACGGGGTGACTAAATCCGAGCGCAAACTCGAGATTGTTCCCATTGGCGGCCACACGGTAACCGGTACCAACAATTTCAAGTGTTTTTTCGTATCCCGTGGTTACACCAGTCACCATGTTCGCAACGAGTGTGCGGGTGAGTCCGTGCAGGGAACGTGATTCACGTTCGTCATCAGGACGGGTGACAACAATTTCATCACCTTCCTGCTTGACCACGATGGGATCAGCAACCTTAATGGACAGAGTGCCCTTGGGGCCAGCAACCGAAATGTCATTGCCATTAATAGTGGCGGTGACTCCTGCGGGAACGGGCACGGGGGCGCGACCAATACGCGACATGTCTCCTCCTACCAAACGTAGGCGAGGACTTCCCCACCTACGCCTTTCTTTGCGGCCTGGCGGTCAGTGAGCAACCCGGTCGAGGTGGACAAAATTGCGATGCCGAGGCCACCGAGGACCTTGGGGAGGTTCGTGCTCTTTGCATAAACACGCAAACCAGGCTTTGACACCCTGCGCAGGCCAGCGATTGACCGTTCACGTGATGGACCATATTTAAGGTTCAAGGTAAGTGTCTTGCCAACTTCTGCATCGACAACTTCAAAGCTACCGATGTAGCCCTGCTCCTTGAGAATTTCTGCGATATGTCCCTTGATTTTTGAATGCGGCATCGACACGGAGTCGTGATACGCCGAATTCGCGTTGCGCAGACGTGCAAGCATGTCTGCGATCGGGTCTGTCATTGTCATGGCCGTTGGGCCTTCCTCGCTGTGGTTTCCCTCGTTAGTGGGGACCTGCAGCGTCGTGGTTTACCAGGAACTCTTTGTTACACCGGGTAGTTCGCCTGCATGTGCCATCTCGCGCACACAAATACGGCACAGGCCGAACTTGCGGTACACCGAGTGAGGACGTCCACACTTGTTACAGCGGGTGTAGCCGCGCACCTTGAACTTTGGTGTTTTTTGTTGCTTCTGAATCAAAGCTTTTTTAGCCATTGCTCAGGCCTCCTTAAAGGGGAATCCAAGAAGCCGGAGCAGTGCTCGACCTTCTTCGTTGTTGGTCGCTGTTGTGACCACGGTGATGTCCATGCCACGTGTGCGATCAATTTTGTCTTGGTCGATCTCATGGAACACCGACTGCTCGGTCAAGCCGAAGGTGTAGTTTCCGCGGCCATCGAATTGCTTGGGTGAGAGTCCACGGAAGTCGCGGATGCGGGGAAGCGAGACGCTCAGCAGGCGATCGAGGAATTCCCACATGCGATCTCCGCGCATCGTTACATGTGCACCAATGGGCTGTCCTTCACGCAGTTTGAACTGCGCGATGGACTGGCGTGCCTTGGTGACCTGTGGCTTTTGGCCGGTGATGTCAGTGAGGTCGCGGATGGCGCCTTCGATCAGCTTTGAATCACGTGCGGCTTCACCAACACCCATGTTCACGACAATCTTGGTCAGGCCAGGAACCTGCATGATGTTCTTGAACTTGAATTCCTCCTGCAGTGCAGGAACGATTTCTTCACGGTAGCGCGCCTTAAGGCGGGGCATGTTTGCCGTTGCGGTTGCCATATGTATCAGTCCTTAGATTTCTTTGCCTGTGCGACGTGAAATACGAACACTGCGCTCTGCTTCGTAGGTCGAACCATCGGCGCGACGCTTTTCCACTTTTTCACGGGTGTAACCAACACGTGTGGCCTTGCCATCTTCTGGATCAACCAGCATGACATTGGACACGTGAATTGGAGCTTCAGTTGTGATGATTCCACCGCTGCGGGCGCCACGTGCGTCTTGACCAACTTTGGTGTGCTTCTTAATTCGGTTCACACCTTCAACGATGACTTTGTCCGATTCAGGGTAAACATCGATGACCTTGCCAGTGACGCCACGGTCTTTGCCCGTGATGACCTGGACTGTGTCGCCCTTGCGAATGTTGAGCTTCGACATTTACAACACCTCCGGTGCGAGGGAGATGATCTTCATGAACTTCTTCTCGCGCAGTTCGCGGCCAACCGGCCCAAAGATACGGGTTCCGCGGGGTTCGCCGTCACCCTTGAGAATCACTGCAGCATTCTCATCAAAACGGATGTAAGAACCATCAGGGCGGCGGCGCTCTTTCTTAGTGCGCACGATGACCGCTTTGATGACCTCACCCTTTTTGACACCGCCACCAGGGATTGCATCTTTGACCGTTGCAACGATGACGTCGCCGATACCTGCATACCGGCGGCCGGAACCGCCCAGTACGCGAATGCACAAGATCTCCTTGGCACCCGTGTTATCCGCAACCCGTAGTCGCGACTCTTGCTGAATCACTTCATTCTCCTGATCGTCTGCTGGTTCTCACTACTTGCTGCAGCGAGCCTTGCGGAACTAGTTACTTGGCTTTTTCGAGGATTTCGACAACACGCCAGCGCTTGGTTGCTGACAATGGACGGGTCTCCATGAGGAGCACGCGATCACCGATACCAGCGGTATTGGCTTCATCATGTGCCTTGAGCTTGCTGGTACGGCGAACAACCTTGCCGTAAAGAGGGTGCTTGAAGCGGTCTTCGACTGCAACAACCACGGTCTTTTCCATTTTGTCGCTGACCACGAGGCCCTCGCGGACCTTGCGCTCGCCACGTTCGTTCTTTGTACCTACACTCATGCGGCACCTTCCTTGCTGTCTAGACCCTCAAGGGGGGTGATGCCGAGTTCACGTTCGCGTAACACCGTGTAGATGCGTGCGATGTCTTTGCGCACTGCGCGCAAGCGACCATGATTTTCCAATTGTCCTGTTGCACCTTGGAAGCGAAGGTTGAACAGTTCTTCCTTCGATTCACGCAACTTCTCTGTCAACTCTGCGTTGTCGAGATTACGCAATTCACCTGTTGGTGTGCCAACGGCCATCAGTCTTCACCTGCTTCATCGCGCCGAACGATCCGGCACTTCATTGGGAGTTTGTGCATTGCACGAGTGAGTGCTTCATGAGCAATCTTCTCGTCTGGGTAGGAGAGCTCGAACATCACGCGACCTGGCTTGACGTTGGCCACCCACCACTCGGGGGAACCCTTACCGGAACCCATGCGGGTTTCAGCTGGCTTCTTGGTGAGCGGACGGTCTGGGTAGATGTTGATCCAGACCTTGCCACCACGACGAATGTGACGAGTGATGGCAATACGAGATGCCTCAATTTGACGGTTCGTGACGTATGCAGGCTCTAGTGCCTGCAAACCATAGGTACCAAAAGTCACCTTGGTGCCACCCTTTGCCACACCACGACGTGTCGGGTGGTGCTGCTTACGGTGCTTGACGCGACGGGGAATCAACATGGATTAGCCCTCCGTGGTTTCTGCAGGCACAACCGGCACTCCGGCGTTTGCTGCTTCGGTCTCTGCGAGTGAGGCGTTCACTACTGTCTCGGTCGCAATGGCTTCTGGTGAAGCAATTTCAGCTGCAGCATCATCGCGGCGTGGACGCTCAGCGGGCTTATTGCGCTGCTGACCCATGCGTGCGGTTGCCGCGGCGGCTTCACGCTCGGAACGAGTTGGCAGTGCTTCGCCCTTGTAGATCCACACCTTGACGCCGATGCGACCGAAAGTGGTGCGGGCTTCATAGAAGCCATAGTCGATGTCTGCGCGAAGTGTGTGCAGTGGAACTCGTCCTTCACGGTAGAACTCGGTACGTGACATTTCTGCACCACCAAGACGGCCACCAACCTGAACACGAATGCCCTTTGCACCAGCCTTCATTGCGCTCTGCATGCCTTTACGCATTGCGCGACGGAATGAGACACGGCTTGAAAGTTGCTCAGCGATTCCCTGTGCCACAAGTTGTGCTTCCATCTCGGGGTTCTTGACCTCGAGGATGTTCAGCTGAACCTGCTTGCCCGTGAGTTTTTCAAGATCTCCACGAATGCGATCTGCCTCAGCACCGCGACGGCCAATGACGATACCTGGGCGTGCAGTGTGGATGTCCACGCGAACACGATCCCGTGTGCGCTCAATCTCGACCTTTGCAATACCCGCGCGCTCCATGCCCGAGCTGAGCATCTTGCGAATAGCGACATCCTCTTGGACGTAGTCGCTGTAGCGCTGGCCCTTCTTTGAACTGTCAGCGAACCACCGTGTGGTGAAGTCAGTGGTGATACCTAGGCGGAAGCCATGTGGGTTAACTTTTTGACCCATGGGTTCACCCCTTCTCTTCTGCAGGCTTGGCTGCGGTTGACTTGGTGGTTTTTTCAGCTGTGGTCTTCTTCGCTGTGGTCTTCTTCGCTGCTGTCTTCTTGGCAGGAGCCTTCTTCGCAGCGGCCTTCTTCGCTGGTGCCGTATCAGCTGAAGCCTTGGCAGCTGAAGCCTTGGCAGCTGGTGCCTTCGCAGCAACCGGTGCCTGTGCTGGCTTTTCCGCTTTCGCGGGCTTGCTGATCTTTGGCATCTCGACACCATCGGTCACAATGACCGTGATGTGACTGCTGCGCTTACGAATCCGGTAGGCACGACCCTGAGCGCGGGGACGAATGCGCTTCATGGTGGGACCTTCATCAACGAATGCCTCGCTGATGCGAAGTTCCTTAGCGTCCATGGCGTAGTTGTTCGTCGCATTGGCAACTGCACTTGCGAGCACTTTGCCCACAGGTTCGCTCGCTGCCTGCGGTGCAAACCGCAGCATCGCCTGGGCGTCATCGGCGTTCATCCCACGAATGAGATCAACAACTCGACGCGCCTTCATGGGCGTCACGCGGACGTACCGCGCCTGGGCCCTGGCTTCCATCGCTTTCCCCTTGCTTCTCGTGTGTTACTGATTAAGTATTCGGTTGCTTTTCAAGCGCTTTAGCGGCGCTTGGACTTACGGTCGTCCTTGACGTGACCCTTGAACGTACGGGTCGGTGCAAATTCACCAAGCTTGTGACCAACCATGTTCTCGGAGATAAACACTGGAACATGCTTGCGACCATCATGCACAGCGATGGTGTGTCCCAGCATTACTGGTATTACCATCGAACGGCGTGACCAGGTCTTGATCACATTCTTGGAGCCTGATTCGTTTTGGTTCTCTACCTTCTTCAAAAGGTGACCGTCCACGAATGGACCCTTTTTCAAACTGCGTGGCATCTGTACCGCTTCCCTTAACGCTTCTTGCCGGACTTACGACGACGGACAATGAACTTGTCACTGGCCTTGTTGTGCTTACGGGTACGACCTTCTGGCTTTCCGCCTGGGTTCACCGGATGGCGACCACCGGAGGTCTTACCTTCACCACCACCATGTGGATGGTCGACCGGGTTCATGGCAACACCGCGGACGGTTGGGCGCTTGCCCTTCCAACGCATACGGCCTGCTTTACCCCAGTTGATGTTGGACTGCTCTGCGTTTCCAACTTCACCGATGGTCGCACGTGAACGCACATCGACGTTGCGGATTTCACCGGAAGGCATACGCAACTGTGCGTAGGGGCCGTCTTTTGCAACCAACTGAACACTGGAACCTGCTGAGCGAGCGATTTTTGCGCCGCCGCCTGGCTTGATTTCAACTGCGTGAATAACGGTACCTACCGGGATATTGCGCATTGGCAGGTTGTTACCTGGCTTGATGTCTGCACTGGGGCCGGTCTCAATGCGGTCACCCTGCTTGAGCTTATTTGGCGCAATGATGTAGCGCTTCTCGCCATCCGCGTAGTGCAGCAACGCAATGCGGGCTGTGCGGTTGGGGTCATACTCAATATGTGCAACCTTGGCTGGAATACCGTCTTTGTCCGCACGGCGGAAGTCAATGATGCGGTAAGCGCGCTTGTGGCCACCGCCCTTGTGACGTGTGGTGATCTTTCCGGAGTTATTGCGGCCACCCTTTTTGGGTAGTGGGCGCAGCAATGACTTCTCCGGCTCAGACCGAGTAATTTCAACGAAGTCAGCCACACTGGAACCACGACGGCCCGGTGTTGTTGGCTTGTACTTACGGATACCCATGTTCTCGTCTCTCGTTTCGTTTTCGTTCGGTCTCTAGTTACCGGCTTTAGTTACCGGTCTTAGGAGACCGGGCCACCAAATATGTCGATACGGTCACCTGATGCAACAGATACGATCGCGCGCTTTGTTGACGCCTTGCGACCATAACCGGTGCGTGTGCGAACGCGCTTGCCTTCGCGGTTCATCGTGTTAACGCTGAGCACCTTGACTCCGAAGACCTCTTCAACAGCGATCTTGATCTGGGTCTTATTGGCATCAGGCGAAACAATGAACGTGTACTTGTTCTCATCGAGCAGGCCGTAGGCCTTTTCGGAGACAACAGGTGAAATCAGGATGTCGCGGGGATCAGCAATTCTCATGCCTCTACCTCACTTTCCGTTGCAGTGGCTTTCGCACTCTTGCCCTTGACTGGACCAGCGATGAAGATGTCGTAGGCAGGTTGTGTGAACACCAAGTGATCGCAGATGAGGACGTCATAGGTGTTGAGCTGATCCGGTGCGACGATTGCTACATCGCCCAAGTTGCGCAATGACAACCAAGTAACGGCTTCTTCGCGGGTCAGCACTACGAGTACCTGTCCGGAGACATTAAGTGCCTCAAGTGTGGCGGTTGCCTCTTTGGTTGAAGGAGTTTCGCCCTTGATCAACTGAGAGACGACGTGGATGCGACCCTCGCGAGCCCGATCCGACAATGCGCCACGAAGTGCGGCTGCCTTCATCTTCTTGGGTGTGCGCTGCGAGTAATCACGTGGGTGTGGCCCATGGCTCACGCCACCGCCGGCGTACTGAGGTGCACGGATCGATCCCTGACGGGCGCGACCTGTCCCCTTCTGCTTATAAGGCTTACGTCCACCACCGCTGACTTCTGCGCGGGTCTTGGTGTCATGAGTTCCTTGGCGGGCTGCTGCCAATTGAGCTACAACAACCTGGTGGATGAGAGGAATGTTGACCTCTACATCGAAAACTTCGGAGGGAAGGTCAACCGTGCCGGATGCCTTACCTTCTGGGGTCATAACGTCCACTGCGCTCACAGCTGGACCTCCTTAGCTGCCGTGTGGAGGAAGACCAAGCCACCCTTGGGACCAGGAATGGCACCCTTGAGCAGGATCAATCCTCGCTCGGTGTCGATTGCTTGGATCTTGAGGTTCTGGGTTGTTTGGCGAACGCCACCCATGCGACCGGCCATTTTCATGCCCTTGAACACACGACCTGGTGTTGCACAACCACCGATGGAACCGGCGCTACGGTGCTTGCGCTTGACACCGTGGGAGGCGCGAAGACCATGGAAACCATGGCGCTTCATGACACCCGCAAAGCCCTTGCCCTTGGTGGTGCCAACAGCGTCAATGAACTGGCCGTCAGCGAAAATCTCAACGCCAATTTCCTGCCCGAGGGTGTATTCGCTGGCATCGGGGGTGCGCACCTCGACCAAGTGGCGACGTGGTGTCACACCAGCCTTGGCAAAGTGTCCGGAGTCAGGCTTGTTCACCTTGCGTGGATCAATGGCACCGAAAGCGATCTGAACGGCCGAATAGCCGTCAACCTCTGGGGTGCGCACCTGTGTCACGACACAAGGTCCTGCTTTAACGACGGTAACGGGAACAACTTTGTTGTTCTCATCCCATACCTGGGTCATGCCGAGCTTTTCGCCCAGAACACCCTTCACGTTGGTACTCATGATGGTCTGTGTCTCCTCTAGAGCTTGATCTCGATGTCAACGCCGGCTGGAAGATCCAGACGCATCAGCGAATCAACGGTCTTGGGTGTGGGATCGAGGATGTCAATGAGGCGCTTGTGTGTGCGCATCTCAAAGTGCTCCCGGGAATCCTTGTACTTATGGGGTGACCGAATAACGCAGTACACGTTCTTCTCGGTCGGCAACGGCACGGGTCCAGCAACCTGTGCACCGGTACGAGTGACTGTCTCGACGATCTTGCGCGCCGAGGAATCAATGATCTCATGGTCATAGGCCTTGAGCCTGATCCGGATCTTCTGTCCCGCCATGGTGGCTTGGTTCCTTACTCGTGTAGTTGCGAATGTGCTAGGGGGTCAAACTCGTTGTTGCTTCTTGCGGTGGGGTTTTCGTGGCGGGAACCGGGTCGCGGTGCCCGCCACGAAGTTTGTTTACCCCGTCGTGCGGTGTGGTTCTTTACTTAAGGATCTTGGTGACGCGGCCTGCGCCAACCGTGCGGCCACCCTCGCGGATTGCGAAGCGGAGGCCATCCTCCATGGCGATGGACTGAATCAGTTCAACGCGCATGTCGGTGTTGTCGCCAGGCATAACCATGTCCTTGCCGTCTGGCAAGTACACAACGCCTGTGACGTCGGTTGTCCGGAAGTAGAACTGTGGACGGTAGTTGTTGAAGAACGGTGTGTGGCGTCCGCCTTCATCCTTGGAAAGGATGTACACCTGAGCTTCGAACTCGGTGTGAGGAGTGATTGAGCCGGGCTTGCAGCAAACCTGGCCGCGCTCAACATCTTCACGCTTGGTTCCACGAAGAAGCACACCGACGTTCTCGCCTGCTTGACCCTCGTCGAGCAGTTTGCGGAACATCTCGACACCGGTAACGGTGGTCTTGATGGCTGGTCCTGGGCGGATACCAACGATTTCGATTTCCTCGTTGACCTTGACGATTCCACGCTCGATACGGCCGGTGACAACGGTGCCACGACCAGTGATGGTGAAGACGTCTTCGATCGGCATGAGGAATGGCTTGTCAACCTCACGCTCCGGCGTTGGGATGTAGGAGTCAACTGCGTCCATGAGTTCCATGATCGAGTTGCCCCACTTCTCATCACCCTGAAGTGCTGGGAATGCAGCAACACGAACCACGGGAATGTCATCGCCGGGGAATTCGTAGGTGCTCAGAAGTTCACGAACTTCCATTTCCACGAGTTCGATGAGTTCTTCATCATCGACCATGTCGCACTTGTTGAGAGCAACAACGATGGAAGGCACACCAACCTGGCGAGCAAGGAGGACGTGCTCCTTGGTCTGAGGCATGGGGCCATCGGTCGCTGCAACCACGAGGATTGCACCGTCCATCTGTGCAGCACCCGTGATCATGTTCTTGATGTAGTCGGCGTGACCGGGGCAGTCGACGTGGGCGTAGTGCCTGCCTTCTGTCTGGTACTCGACGTGTGCAATCGAGATCGTGATACCGCGTTGACGCTCTTCAGGTGCCTTATCGATCATGTCGAAAGGTGTGAAGGGGTTGACGTCGGGGTAACGATCGTGCAGCACCTTTGTGATAGCAGCAGTCAACGTGGTCTTACCGTGGTCAATATGACCAATGGTGCCGATGTTGATGTGCGGCTTATTCCGCTCAAACTTGGCCTTAGCCACTAGCGTACTCCCTCTTCTTGTGCCGTCCGGCAAAACGCGGATCGGTTATCGGTTCTGTTTTCTTCTGTTGTGTTTCTACTGATCCGCGGTTATTCGCCGCGAGCTTTGGAAATGATCTCCGTTGCCACGTTCGATGGAACCTGAGCGTAGGAGTCAAATTGCATGCTGTAACTCGCACGTCCCTGAGTACGGCTGCGAAGGTCTCCCACGTAGCCAAACATTTCAGAGAGTGGAACAAGTGCCCTGACAACACGAGCGCCGGAGCGTTCTTCCATTGCCTGCACCTGTCCACGGCGCGAGTTGAGGTCACCAATGACATCGCCCATGAAGTCCTCAGGTGTGGTGACTTCAACGGACATCATTGGTTCGAGAATTGCGGGACCGGCCTGACGTGCGCCGTCCTTGAATGCCATAGATCCTGCGATCTTGAAGGCAAGTTCTGATGAGTCAACATCGTGGTAAGCACCGTCGAGCAGTGTGACCTTGACATCAACCATGGGGTAACCGGCCAGAACACCGTGCTGCATTGCTTCCTGCGCACCAGCGTCCACGGATGGGATGTACTCGCGAGGAATACGACCACCGGTGACCTTGTTTTCAAACAGGTAGCCGCCGCCTTCTTCGAGGTTTGGCTCGATTGCGATCTGGACCTTGGCAAACTGTCCTGAACCACCGGTTTGCTTCTTGTGGGTGTAGTCCACGCGATCGACCTTCTTGGTCAATGTCTCACGGTAGGCAACCTGTGGCTTACCAACATTTGCTTCAACCTTGAATTCGCGCTTCATGCGGTCAACGAGCACCTCGAGGTGAAGTTCGCCCATTCCCTCAATGATGGTTTGACCGGTTTCTTCATTTGTTGAAACACGGAAAGTTGGATCCTCTTCAGCGAGACGCTGAATGGCAGTTCCAAGTTTTTCTTGGTCGCTCTTGGTCTTTGGCTCAATGGCCACCGAGATAACGGGGTCAGGGAAGGACATTGACTCGAGAACTACTGGGTTTGCCGGGTCGCAGAGGGTCTCACCTGTTGTGGTGTCCTTCAGTCCCATGACAGCAACAATGTCGCCTGCGCCTACCGAATCGATTTCTTCACGCTTGTTTGCGTGCATTCGATAAATCTTGCCGATCCGCTCTTTGCGATCCTTGACACTGTTAAGAACCTGGGTGCCGGTCTGCAGGCGACCCGAGTAAACGCGAACGTAGGTGAGCTTGCCCAAGTGGGGATCAGTCATGATTTTAAATGCAAGTGCGCTGAAAGGCTCTGAGTCGCTGGGCTGGCGCAGAATTTCCACTTCTTCGTCGCCCATCTTGTGGCCATCGATCGCTGCGATGTCCAGAGGTGAGGGCAGGAATGCGATAACAGCGTCGAGCATGGGTTGAACGCCCTTGTTCTTGAAGGCTGTTCCAGTCAGAACTGAGGTGAGCTTGGCTGCGATTGTTGCTCGGCGTATACCAGCCTTGATTTCATCAACAGAGAGTTCTTCACCTTCGAGGTACTTCTCCATGATTTCGTCATCGGCTTCACCCAAAGTTTCAATGAGCTTCTCACGCCATTCGTTGGCCTGCTCGATCATGTCTGCCGGGATTTCTTCGATTTCGTAGTCCTCGCCCATGGCGGTTTCTCCACGCCAGGTGAGTGCGCGCATTTCCACGAGGTCGACGACGCCGATGAAATCTGCTTCGTTACCAATTGGAAGCTGCAGGACCAGAGGCACAGCGTTCAAACGGGAGATGATCATGTCGACGCACATGTAGAAGTTAGCGCCAGTGCGATCAAGCTTATTGATGAAACACATGCGAGGAACGCTGTAACGGTCGGCCTGACGCCACACTGTCTCCGATTGTGGCTCAACACCGGCGACACCATCAAACACTGTGACGGCACCGTCAAGTACGCGCAGTGAGCGCTCTACCTCAACGGTGAAGTCAACGTGACCAGGTGTGTCAATGATGTTGATCGTGTTGCCCTTCCACTCACAGGTGGTCGCAGCAGAAGTGATCGTGATACCACGCTCTTGCTCCTGCTCCATCCAGTCCATGGTGGCTGCGCCTTCGTGAACTTCACCGATTTTGTAGTTGATGCCGGTGTAAAAAAGGATGCGCTCGGTCGTCGTGGTTTTGCCCGCGTCAATATGCGCCATGATCCCGATGTTGCGGACCTTGGCGAGGTCGAGGACGGTTCCTGTTGACACGACTATCTCCGTTTATCTGTGAGTGATTCTGGTTTTCGAGCGGCTATTAAGTTCTTGGGGTGTTACCAGCGGTAATGAGCGAATGCCTTGTTGGACTCGGCCATCTTGTGGGTGTCTTCGCGCTTCTTGACACTTGCTCCCAGACCATTGGATGCATCGAGGATTTCATTCATGAGGCGCTCGGTCATTGTTTTTTCACGACGCTGGCGGGAGTATCCGATCAACCAACGCAGGGCCAGGGTGGTGCTGCGGTTGGGCTTGACCTCAACGGGGACCTGGTAGGTCGCTCCACCAACGCGGCGGGAGCGAACTTCGAGGGTTGGACGAATGTTGTCGAGTGCGCGCTTGAGCGTCTGCACAGGATCGGTGCCGGTCTTCTCACGGCAGCCTTCTAGTGCGCCATAGACCGTGCGCTCAGCAACGGAACGCTTTCCATCAAGGAGAACCTTGTTGATCAGCTGGGTGACAAGTGGTGCGCCATAAACGGGATCGATAACGATTGGTCGCTTGGCTGCTGGACCCTTACGAGGCATTAGGCCTTCTCCTTCTTCGCGCCGTAGCGAGACCGTGCCTGCTTGCGGTTCTTGACACCTTGAGCGTCCAGTGCTCCGCGAATGACTTTGTAACGAACACCGGGCAGATCGCGGACACGACCGCCACGGACAAGCACGATGGAGTGCTCCTGGAGGTTGTGACCCACGCCGGGGATATAGGCGGTGATCTCCACCTGTGAGGTCAACCGCACACGTGCCACCTTGCGAAGCGCTGAGTTCGGCTTCTTGGGTGTGGTTGTGTACACACGGGTACAGACCCCACGCCGCTGTGGGCTGCCCTTGAGGGCTGGGGCCTTGTTCTTGGAGACCTTGTCCTGCCGGCCCTTGCGGACCAGCTGCTGGATGGTAGGCACGTTGCGCCTCTCCTGCCTTCTCGTTCGTTTTCGGTTAATCGGGACGACCCACGCGCTCGGGCGTGTCGCACCCTTTCGGGCACGGAACTACGCCTAAATTCGTAGGGAATCTCCGGTGGCTTAGCACCGCGTGACGCTGCGTCTAGCTAGCAGGTAAAACCGCTAATTACAAGAGCGACACACGAGACAGTGCCTGAGGGGTCAGGCACGAGGTCGAACACTACATGCCCCCACTCTAGGGAGTCAAAGTGGGGGTCACCTTAGGTGCTCAGTTGCTGGAAACCCCTGCAATTGTGAGGAAAAGCAGTACCAGGATTCCCAATACGAAGAGGGCCGCAAAGACCCCGATATTGATCCACGAAAGGATTTTCGATGCCAATACGAGGGAACCGCCCCCGATCCGCCCTCCGCTGGCGGCAATTTCCTTATCCGCCTTGCTGGCGAACACCAAAGCAACGATGGCGAAAATAACCGGACAAACCACCCAGCTCACAATCGAGAGTACGAGTGCCACAATCGAATTCGATGAGGTCGGCTGCGAAGCGATCACGGCACCACTGGGCACCTGCCCCGTAGGTTGGGCAGATTCGGGGACAGGAACGCTCCCCTCACTCCAGATGGACTCTTCAGGCAGATTCTGACCCGGCTCGTGACTACTCATGACTCAAGGTTACTGCCAGTTGGCCAGAACTCGACCTTGCTTGTCCTTAAATGACCCAACAACAATGATGATGAAGTCAATCAACTGCCAAATGCCTAGCCCGCCCAAAGTGATGAGCATCAAAATTCCGGTGCCAATTTTCCCCACATAGAAGCGATGGATCCCCAGTGCACCAATCAATCCACACAGCAAAGCCGCAGCCAACCGCGACTTCGGACTAATCGGGTTTCCAAACTGATCCACCGTCGGTTTTGGTGGCGCATAGATCGGAGGTGCTATTGGTTGCTGTTCATCGCTCATGACGGGTTCCTTTCTCTGGCTGCACACGAGACTACCAACATCTGAGGCATTCACTGCGCGCATTTCGTGCACCGCTTGAAAAAATTGCCGCATGAAAAAATGAACGCGCCCCCCAGAAAGTGTTCAGGGGGGCGCGTCGCAGTTTGTTTAGAACCCGCGGAACTCGAACTCTTCGAGCGGAACGGCTTCGCCCGAAGTGGTGCCAAATGACGAGTACTCCATGTCGTCGTATCCGCTGAAGGATGCGTACATGGCCGACTTTGCTTCTTCGGTGGGTTCGACCTTGATGTTGCGGTAGATCGGCATTCCGGTACCTGCCGGGATCAGCTTGCCCAAGATAACGTTCTCCTTGAGTCCGAGCAGTGGATCGCTCTTGGCAGAGATCGCAGCATCTGTGAGAACACGTGTTGTCTCCTGGAAGGAAGCAGCAGACAGCCAAGACTCGGTTGCCAATGATGCCTTCGTGATTCCCATCAGTTGCGGACGACCCGATGCCGGCGTTCCACCGTTGGCAACAACGCGACGGTTTTCAGCTTCAAAGACACCGCGCTCAAAGAGCTCGCCTGCCAAGAAGTTCGAGTCACCCGACTCAATGACCGTGATGCGCTTGAGCATCTGGCGAACAATGACCTCAATGTGCTTGTCATGGATCGACACACCCTGTGAGCGGTAGACCTCCTGCACCTGATCAACGAGGTGCAACTGCACCGCACGCTGACCGAGGATACGAAGAACTTCCTTGGGATCAACAGCGCCAACAACTAGCTGCTGACCAACCTCAACATTTTGTCCGTCTTCAACGAGCATGCGCGAGCGCTTGGACACTGAGTACTCGATCTCTTCGGAGCCATCATCAGGAGTGATGATCATCTTGCGAAGCTTCTCAGCATCCTCAAATCGAATGCGTCCGGCTGCCTCACTAATTGGGGCAACACCCTTGGGTGTGCGTGCCTCAAAGAGTTCCACAACACGCGGTAGACCGTGCGTGATGTCATCGCCTGCCACACCACCGGTGTGGAAGGTGCGCATGGTGAGCTGAGTTCCTGGCTCACCAATGGACTGCGCCGCAACGATACCGACTGCTTCGCCGACGTCAACGAGTTTGCCCGTTGCCATGGATCGGCCGTAGCACATGGCACATGTTCCAACATGGCTCTCACATGTGAGAACCGTGCGAACGCGAACCTTGTCGGCGCCATCGGCAATCATTTGTTCCAGGCGAGGAATGTCGAGTTCTTCACCTGCGGTAGCAACAGTCTTACCATCGACGACGACGTCGCGAGCAAGAACGCGCGACACCAATGCTGTATCGAGATTGTCCAGTGGCCGAAGTGAGCCATCGACCAATTCAGCGATCGCAATTTCCGCACCACGTTCGGTACCACAATCAACTTCACGGATGATGACATCCTGCGATACGTCCACCAGACGACGAGTCAGGTAACCCGAGTCAGCGGTGCGAAGTGCGGTGTCAGCGAGACCCTTGCGCGCACCGTGCGTCGAGATGAAGTACTCGAGAACGGTGAGGCCTTCACGGAAGTTTGCCTTGATTGGGCGCGGGATGATCTCGCCCTTGGGGTTGGCCACCAATCCACGCATACCTGCGATCTGACGTACCTGCATGTAGTTACCGCGGGCACCAGAGTCAACCATGATGTGAACCGGGTTGGCTTCAGGGAAGTTCTCCTGCATGGCCTTGGCAATCTCATCGGTTGCGCGAGTCCAGATCTCGATGAGTTCCTGGCGACGCTCAGAGTCGGTGATCAAACCCTTTTCATACTGCTGCTGAACCTTGGCATCCTTTTCTTCGGCGGAAGCAACCAAACCAGCTTTGGCCGGCGGTGCCACAACGTCAGAGATGGAGATGGTCACACCGGAACGTGATGCCCAGTGGAAGCCCAGTGACTTGAGTTGATCAAGAGTTTCAGCAACTTCAATCTTGGGATACAACTCTGAAAGGCGGTTAACCGTTGTGCCCAGGACCTTCTTGTCAACTTTTTCATTGACGTATGGGTAGTCAACGGGAAGTGCTTCATTGAAAAGCGCCCGACCCAGTGTTGTCACGAGGATCAGAGGCTGACCGAATTCCCAGCCTTCAGGGACTTCATGACCCAAAGGTGGAGTGACGTTGTTCAAACGGATCTTGCACTTGGCACCCAATGCAAGTGAACCACCATCAAAGGCCATAACGGCTTCAGCGATGGATGCGTATGCGGGAAGCTCATTTTCTGGAGCGTCCTTGCTCTCGCTTGTCATGGTTGTAAGTGCGTAAATACCAAGCACCATGTCCTGTGTCGGTGTGGTGATCGGACGACCGTTCGCTGGCGAAAGGATGTTGTTGCTCGAGAGCATCAAGATTCTTGCTTCGGCCTGTGCCTCTGCGGACAGTGGTACGTGCACGGCCATCTGGTCACCGTCGAAGTCAGCGTTGAACGCTGTGCACACGAGTGGGTGAATCTGAATGGCCTTGCCCTCAATGAGTTGAGGTTCGAATGCCTGGATGCCCAAGCGGTGCAGCGTTGGTGCACGGTTCAGCAGCACGGGGTGCTCACGAATGACTTCTTCGAGGACATCCCATACGACTGGGCGTGAACGCTCAACCATGCGCTTAGCGCTCTTGATGTTCTGAGCGTGATTCAGGTCAACGAGACGCTTCATGACGAATGGCTTGAAAAGTTCGAGTGCCATTTGCTTGGGCAGACCGCACTGGTGCAACTTGAGCTGCGGACCAACCACAATCACGGAGCGACCAGAGTAGTCAACGCGCTTGCCCAGAAGGTTCTGGCGGAAACGTCCCTGCTTGCCCTTGAGCATGTCAGAGAGTGACTTGAGTGCACGGTTACCCGGACCTGTCACGGGACGGCCACGACGACCGTTGTCAAAGAGCGCGTCAACAGCCTCTTGGAGCATGCGCTTTTCATTGTTCACGATGATCTCAGGAGCTCCGAGATCAAGAAGGCGCTTCAAGCGGTTGTTGCGGTTGATCACGCGACGGTAAAGGTCATTGAGATCACTCGTTGCGAATCGGCCACCATCGAGCTGCACCATGGGACGCAGATCTGGTGGGATGACGGGAACGGCATTCAGCACCATGCCCATTGGTGAGTTCGTGGTGTTCTTGAATGCGTTCACCAACTTGAGGCGCTTGAGAGCGCGGGTCTTCTTTTGACCCTTGCCCGTTTCGATGACCTCACGAAGATGAATGGCCTCTGCCTCAAGATCAAATGACTCGAGGCGCTTTTCAATTGCAGATGCACCCATGCCACCGTCAAACCAACGACCATAGCGATCGCGCATTTCGCGGAAGAGCATTTCATCGCCCTCAAGGTCTTGAACCTTGAGAGTGCGGAAACGATCAAAGACACGATCCAAGCGATCGATTTCCTGATCAGCGCGACGGCGCAGGGCAGCGAGTTCGCGCTCCCCCGACTCCTTCACCTTGCGGCGAACTTCGCTCTTTGCGCCTTCGGTTTCGAGTTCAGCAATATCGGCTTCCATCTTTTGGGCGCGACCTTCAAGGTCTGCCTCAAGACGCTTGGTGATCTGCTTCTTTTCCACACTCAACTGGTTTTCAAGGGAAGGCAGCGCTTCGTGGCGTCCTTCTTCATCAACCCAGGTGATCATGTAGGCCGCGAAGTAGATGACTTTTTCAAGGTCCTTCGGTGCCAGGTCAAGCAGGTAACCCAATCGACTGGGAACACCCTTGAAGTACCAGATGTGCGTCACGGGAGCAGCGAGCTCAATGTGTCCCATGCGCTCACGGCGAACCTTGGCGCGAGTTACCTCAACGCCGCAGCGCTCGCAGATGATGCCCTTGAAGCGCACGCGCTTGTACTTACCGCAGTAGCACTCCCAGTCGCGAGTAGGTCCGAAGATCTTCTCGCAAAACAAGCCGTCTTTCTCTGGCTTGAGTGTGCGGTAGTTGATGGTTTCGGGCTTCTTGACTTCACCGTACGACCAGGTACGGATGTCGTCTGCGGTAGCAAGACCGATGCGGAGTTCGTCGAAGAAATTGACGTCTAGCACGTGTGCGTCCTTCGTTAGTTTCGGATTAACTTCTCGGTTGGGTAACTGATCGTTGGTATTTAGAGCTCGTCCACGCTGCTGGGTTCGCGGCGTGAGAGATCGATACCGAGTTCTTCGGCGGCACGGAATACGTCGTCATCGCTGTCCTTCATTTCGATGGCGACACCGTCCTTGGAAAGAACCTCAACATTGAGGCACAAGGACTGCATTTCCTTGACCAAAACCTTGAAGGACTCCGGGATGCCTGGTTCAGGGATGTTTTCACCCTTGACAATTGCTTCGTAGACCTTGACTCGACCGAGCACGTCATCAGACTTGATGGTGAGAAGCTCCTGAAGTGCATAGGCAGCGCCGTACGCCTCCAATGCCCACACTTCCATTTCACCAAATCGCTGGCCACCGAACTGTGCCTTACCGCCCAGTGGTTGCTGGGTGATCATGGAGTACGGACCAGTGGAGCGTGCGTGGATCTTGTCATCAACCAAGTGGAGCAGTTTCAGAATGTAGATGTAGCCGACTGCGATCTCACCAGGAATTGGCTCACCCGTACGACCATCAAACAGGTTTGCCTTGCCGTTGGGGTTAACCAACTTGAGGCCATCCTTGGTTGGCGTGGTGGAATCGAGCACGAGTGAGAGTTCCTCTTCACGCGCACCGTCAAACACAGGCGTTGCAATTTTGGTACCGGGCGGCACCGACTTCACTGCATCGGGCAAGCGGACCGCCCGAGGATCGGTGACATCGACATTCCAACCGGCAGCTGCCGCCCAACCCAAGTGGGTTTCGAGGATCTGACCGATGTTCATACGACCTGGTACACCCAGTGGGTTCAAAACGATGTCAACCGGTGTTCCATCTTCGAGGAACGGCATGTCTTCCTGCGGAAGAATCTTTGCAATAACACCCTTGTTGCCGTGACGCCCAGCAAGTTTGTCACCAGCGGTGATCTTGCGCTTCTGTGCAATGTAAACACGCACGAGCTTGGTCACACCCGGTGGAAGTTCATCGCCTTCATCCATGTCAAAGACACGAACGCCGATGATCTTGCCGGACTCACCGTGTGGAACCTTGAGTGATGTATCGCGAACCTCGCGAGCCTTCTCGCCGAAGATTGCACGAAGCAAACGCTCTTCAGGTGTGAGTTCAGTTTCACCCTTTGGAGTCACCTTGCCCACGAGCACGTCACCGGGGACAACATCAGCACCGACGCGAATAATTCCGCGGTCATCGAGGTCCGCGAGGACTTCTTCAGACACGTTCGGGATATCGCGGGTGATTTCCTCCGGACCGAGCTTGGTGTCGCGTGCGTCGATTTCATGCTCTTCGATGTGAATCGAGGAGAGAACATCGTCTTGCACGAGACGCTGGTTCAGAATGATGGCGTCCTCGTAGTTGTGGCCTTCCCATGACATGAATGCCACGAGCAGGTTCTTGCCGAGCGCCATTTCACCGAGATCGGTTGATGGGCCATCAGCGAGGACCTCGCCAGCTTCAACGCGCACACCAGCGGACACAATTGGTCGCTGGTTGAAGCAGGTGCCCTGGTTCGAGCGACGGAATTTCTCGAGCTTGTAGCTCGTGTAGGTGCCATCGTCGTTCGCAACTTCGACCATGTCAGCGGAAACTTCCTTGACCGCTCCCGCCTTCTGAGCGATAACACAGTCGCCTGCGTCATATGCCGCACGGAATTCCATGCCGGTACCGACCAGTGGCGCCTCTGCGCGAAGCAGAGGAACAGCCTGTCGCTGCATATTGGAACCCATGAGCGCGCGGTTGGCATCGTCATGCTCGAGGAATGGAATCATTGCTGTTGCAACAGACCACAACTGGCGTGGTGAGACGTCCATAAAGTCAACGTCCTCAGGGCGAACGTACTCAACTTCGCCACTCTTGACGCGAACCAGAACGCGGTCCCCTGTCATGGTGCCATCAAGTTCAATGGGCGTATTCGCCTGCGCAATGACGTGCATGTCTTCTTCGTCAGCGGTGAGGTACTGGACTTCATCGAGGACGCGACCGTTGATCACCTTGCGATATGGAGTCTCAACAAAACCGAATGGTGAGATGCGGCCATAGGTTGCGAGAGATCCGATCAGACCAATGTTCGGGCCTTCAGGGGTTTCAATGGGGCACATACGGCCGTAGTGCGAGGGGTGAACGTCGCGGACTTCAAAGCCTGCACGTTCACGGGAAAGACCACCCGGTCCAAGTGCCGAAAGACGGCGCTTGTGGGTTAACCCAGCAAGTGGGTTGGTCTGGTCCATGAACTGCGAGAGCTGCGACGTTCCAAAGAACTCCTTGATCGACGCAACAACCGGACGGATGTTGATCAGAGTCTGCGGTGTAATTGCTTCAACATCCTGCGTTGTCATGCGCTCACGAACAACGCGCTCCATGCGGGAAAGACCCGTGCGGATCTGATTTTGAATCAATTCACCAACCGTGCGCAGGCGACGGTTGCCAAAGTGGTCAATGTCATCGGTTTCAACAACCACTTCACCGCGCGGGGTGTCCATTGTTGTTTCGCCAGCGTGTAAGCGAACTAGATACTCGATGGTGGAGACGACATCTTCGAGGGTCAATGTGTTTTGCTCGAGAGGCATTTCCAGACCCAACTTGCGGTTGATCTTGTAACGACCGACCTTGGCTGTGTCATAACGCTTTGGATTGAAGTAGAAGTTTTCAATCAGATTGCGGGCATTCTCCAGTGTGGGTGGTTCACCCGGACGCAGTTTGCGATAGATGTCAAGCAGTGCATCATCTTGGGATTCAATGTGATCCTTGTCAAAGGTCGCCATGAATGTTTCATACTTGCCAAAACGCTCACGAATCTCTTCACTGGTCATGCCCAGTGCCTTCAACAGAACGGTGACAGGCTGCTTACGCTTGCGGTCAACACGGACTGCGACGAGGTCTTTCTTGTCAATTTCGAATTCCAGCCATGCACCGCGGCTGGGAATGATCTTGGCGATGTAAACATCTTTATCGGTCGCCTTGTCCACTGAGCGCTCGAAGTACACGCCTGGGGAACGAACCAGCTGGGAAACAACTACACGCTCGGTGCCGTTGATGACGAAAGTTCCCTTTTCGGTCATGAGGGGGAACTCACCCATGAACACGGTCTGGGACTTGATTTCACCGGTTTCATTGTTGGTGAACTCGGCAGTCACGAACAGTGGCGCTGAGTAGGTGAAGTCCTTTTCCTTGCACTGCTCCACCGTGTACTTGGGTGGCTCAAAGCGGTGGTCACGGAATGAGAGGGACATCATGCCTGCGAAGTCTTCGATGGGTGAAATTTCCTCGAAGATCTCGGTCAGACCAGATACCTGTGGGATCTCGGTGTTGCCAGCGGCAAGCGCTGCGGCAACTGCCTTTTGCCACTTCTCATTGCCGAGCAACCAGTCAAAGCTGGCGGTCTGCAACCGAAGTAGATCCGGAACCGCGAGGGGCTCACGAATCTTGGCAAATGATGCCCTGTGTAGTGATGGGGAGAGCGGGGTGACGTCGTGGGATGCCAAGACGATTCCTTCCAGTGCGCTGCGGGCCAAAGCGCTGACATTCCAATTAAGCCCCAATTGTCAAATCTGAAAAATCAGACAAGTCAACCCTGGCTAGAAAGTGAGGAGACAGCGCAAAGCAGCAGCATACCGGATCCGGCAAGCCGCTGTCTAACGGGGTCCCCGGCAGGGGGCCGTTTGGGCCTTCAGCACGCTGGTGAATCCCTCGATCTGAGAAACCCTGGGGGCCGACAGCAAGTCCCAGCGGTTTCGGATCATCGTTTTCACGTGCGCGATGTTCTTCAAGCACCTAAATACTGACCCCTAAATGGCAAAAGGTCAAGCCGGGCGCGGCATTTTTGCCCGTTGTAACCACTTTGTAATGCAATTTCGCATGCGAAAAGGGGCGACCACCTGGCCGCCCCTTCCCATGAATCAAGTGAGTTACTTGAGTGTGACCTTGGCGCCGGCGCCTTCGAGGGCTTCCTTTGCCTTGTCAGCTGTTTCCTTGTTGACCTTCTCAAGGATTGCCTTCGGAGCTGCTTCAACCAGGTCCTTGGCTTCTTTCAAGCCGAGGTTGGTGAGTGCGCGAACTTCCTTGATCACTGCAATCTTGTTTCCGCCGTCAGCTTCGAGAACGACATCAAATTCGTCCTGCTCTGCTGCGCCGCCGGCGTCTCCGCCGCCTGCAGGTGCTGCAACGGCCATGGCCATTGGTGCAGCTGCTGTGACGTCGAATGTTTCTTCGAATGCTGATACAAACTCTGAGAGTTCAAGAAGGGTCATTTCCTTGAAAGCATCCAGGAGTTGATCGGTGCTCATCTTCGCCATTGTGGCGTCCTTTCAGTAGTTGCTTGGCTTGCACCAAGCGGTTGTGAATACCGGCCGAGGGCCGGGTGGGCTTTAGCCCTCGGTGGTTTCTTCTGTTACGTCTGTTTCTTCTGCCTCAACAACGGCAGCAAGTTCTTCTGTTTCGACCTCTGCCTGAACTTCAGCAATTGGTTCGCCTTCTGTTGGGGCAGCTTCGTCAGCGACGGGAGCCTCTGCAGCAGGTTCTGCCACAGCCGCGCCTGGATCTGACTCGAGCTTGCCTTGAAGTGCGGCCAATGTCCGAGCGGTCTTGGACAGTGGTGCTGCGAAGAGCGCCGCAGCTTGAGACTGCTTGGCCTTCATAGCTCCTGCCAGCTTGGCCAGCAATACTTCGCGTGGTTCAAGGTTGGCAAGCTTGGTGACATCCGCAGCAGAAAGCACTGCGCCGTCCATGATGCCGCCCTTGATCACAAGTGCGGGGTTTTCCTTTGCAAAGTCGCGGATACCACGTGCAGCATCCACCGGATCGCCTGAAACGAATGCGATCGCACTCGGTCCCTCAAGCAGCGAATCGAGGCCAGTGACACCAGCATCTTTCGCAGCAATTTTGGTGAGAGTGTTCTTCACCACGGCGTAGGTGACTTCTGAGCCCAATGCGCGGCGCAGTGATTTCATTTGCGCAACGCTCAAGCCACGGTATTCCGTGAGCACAGCCGCGGTTGACCCGCGGAAGTGATCAGCGATCTCAGCAACTGTGCTTGCCTTATTTGGCCGTGCCATGTTGCTCCTTTCGGTATTCCCCAACAAGAAAACGCCCCGGCGCGAGGCGCACGAGGCGTGAGGATTCAACCGAAGTTGAGCCTTACTAGTCGTTCACCTGCGCTGGCCGCCCACTTGGTGGGACCTTCAACCGGCAATCCCGTTGGGAACTGTCGGTGACCTGCGGTCTTTGGTGAGATGAAAGATACCTTTAGTAAATGTCAGCCATTGCGGTGGGGTACCGCAATACCAAGTGACATTAGATTGCTTCGAAATTCCTCAGGCCGATCGGGTGAAAATGCAGGGCTGATGTGACCACCTAGATTGACAATGAAACCAACAGACTTTTTGGGCCGGCCCAGATCAAGGGGCATCCAGTACTTCGGGTTCGTGGTCCCCCAGATTCGCAACTTGCCCCACACCCAGGTCATGTCGAACTCGGTTACGTGCTGAACCAAAGACAGGTCAACGACCTTCTTTGTTCCAAGGGGAAAGTAGTACCGAGGTAGCACAAGTTCCGTGTCGGTGAGAGTAGCGGTCGAATCCTGATAAAGAGTGGCCATATGGCACCGTAACGTGATTGTGGGGCCGACCCAAAGGCCGACCCCACATTCAGACTAACTGGTGATTTAACGAGCCCGAAGTGGCTTCTTGAGTGGATCACCCATGTACATCCGATCGTTATTCACACCCGGTACCGCGTACACGATCCGCTTGGCTGAAGTCACCTTCTTCGCTGTCTTCGCGTTCACCATAGCGTTGAGTCCACGAACTGCACCCAGCAATTGCTCTGGCGTGTAGACACAGTGACCAACACCAGAGTTGCCCAGTGCTGCAATGGAGAGAGCGGCATCTGGTGCCTTACCACCCGGTGCGAACTTGGTCCAACCATCTTCCGGTGGGATGGTGTAGAAGGCAGCGGCTTTGAAGTTACCGCGGGTCTTCTTGTTCATCTTTTTGTAGGAAGCCGTCAGCTGGTTCATGAAGGCTGCTGTGTTGCCTGCAGGAACAATGCCGTCAAAGGTGGTGGTGATCATCAAGGTTGGAACCTTGTAAACACCCTTTGGCGCTGGCAAAGCATTAACGATTGCAACTGCCTTTGGGTTTGCTGGATAACGCGCGGTAGTGCTACCAACGGTTGAATCCAATCGAGCAAGCATTGAGTTCAATGGATCAGCAATAACAGTCGTTGCGTTCAGCGTGTCACCGAACTCACCGCGTTGCTCGTCAGAGAGCAACTTCGAGTACACAACATTGACGTTGTCACTGAAGTTGGCATTTTCCGTCGGAGCTAACTGCCCGATCGTACGAACACGCATTTCGAGTTCGTAGCGACCAAGGATACCCAGTGCTGCAGCGCCACCAACGTTTTGGAACATCGCAACTGCCGAGCTGGCTCCAGCAGACGCTGGCTGGTAACCGCCGCCAAGTGCTGCGAGAGTTCCCAACTGAGCAAACGCTGGGTTTTGGGTGAGGCCGTCGTAAACATTGCTCTTGGTTGGTAGACCTGCCATCAGACCCGCAAGGAGGTTTGACTGCGCGAATGGGAAACCAGCTGGGGTCACCGGTGTTGTTGCAGCGCCACCGAGAAGGGTGAGGACTGTTCCAAGGTCAGTGAGCGCTTCGACATAACCGGCCGCACCTGGGGTGTAGTTAGCCACCTTCAGGTTCGGGGCAACCAGCGTCTTCCACGAGTACAGAACCGTCATGGCCGAGCTGTATGCCTGGAGTGGACCTTCAAGGACGCCACATGATGGAAGCGATCCAGCGATCTTGCCAGGGTTGCGCTCTGCGATGGTCTGAGAGATCAAACCACCGAGTGAGTCACCCCAGACCATGATCTTCTTGGTCTTGGGAACCGCACCAGAGTTGATGTGACGAATCAGGTTCTCGCCTGCTTCAACACCCTCAGCACTTGCCCAACCTTGGCGCGCATAACCTGCACCAGCAAGTGCATAGCCCTGAGCCAAGAGGTTCTGAGCCACCGTGTCACTGGGAGCAACCGCTGCCTCATTGGACGCCTGGTAGGCCACGGAGCTGCCAAATGCCGCGGCAAATGCCGGGTAATTGATTGCTTTGTACGCGCCCGTGTTGAGTCCCAGTGGGGTCGCCAGTGCTGCAGGAAGTGGAGTTCCAATGCGGTACCCGTGCGAATACAAGAGAACCGTGCCATTGAAGTTCTGTGGCATTTGGATCTCAAAAGGTGAGTCCCCGAGGGAGCCCGATAGGACTCCCTCGCAGGTCGCACCTGCAGCGCAAGCATCAGCTGCGCTTGCAGAGGCAACTACTGGTGCACCAATGGTGACCAGGCTCGCTGCCGCTACTGCCGCGACACCGCGGCGCATAAATGTGAATTTCATAGTTTTCCTTTTCACTTAAGTGCGCGTGTTACGGCAGCAACTTCTTGGTGGGAGATGCAGGACGGAAAGTAGCCTTCTTCGCGGTACCTGAAGAAGAACTGGTAGCCAACATCACGTAGTTGGTGAGTCGCTGAATATCGAGATTCGCGTTGTATTGGCCCATGTAGTAACCCGTCAGACCCTGATGGGACTTTGAGTTGATAACCATGGGAACAATCGCTGCCGAACGGAAATTCTTGGACTTAGTTTGCAACGCATTGATCAAGCCCTTACGGGTCAAGTTCTTGCCTGCAGCCTTGATTGCCTGCGCCAACACGTACGCGGTGTTGATTCCGTAGTAGGTGTAGAAGTTCCATTCCAAACCTGCCCGTGAAGCGATGACCTTCATCTGGCTGACGTAGGCGTTCTTGGTGTCCTGAGCAGGAACCAAGAAGCTCGGTGCGTAGACGCCCTTGAGCAATGGACCCGCCAGTGCGCCGAGTGAACCCTTCAGAACTGATGGATCAGATCCGACTGAAGTGATCATCCACGTTGGCGCGAAGCCTGACTTGGCTGCTGTTCCGAGCAATTGTGCTGTTGCAGAGGTAACACCGAAGAACACGACAAGCTCACAGCCTGCAGACTTCAACTTGGAAATCTGAGCGGAGAATGGTGCGACCTGCTGGCCCGAGTAGTACGAAGTGGTTGTTGCGAACTTCGTGCCGGCGGCATTGAAACCAACCTTGGCATTGTCGCCGAACTCACCATCTTGGTAGAACAGGCACTTGACCTTGTCCTTCAGCGCTGGGTCGTTCGCCATGTAGTAACCCATGACCTTGGACTCGACAACGTAGGAGGGGAAATACGGGAAGGTAGTGGGGTACTTCTTGGGGTTGTCAAAACTAGCTCCGCCCGTGTTGACAAAGAGGTCAGGAATTCCACGACGGTTAAGGTCCTGGACAACTGCTGAGTGAGTAGGTGTTCCGAGCGCGCCGTACATCGCGAAAATTTTGTCGCGCAGAATCAGCTGGCTGGTGCCCTTCTTTGCAAGTGCAGGGTTGTACTGATCATCAAAGACCCTGAGATCAATCTTGCGACCATTGATGCCACCATTGGCATTCACGTAGTCGAAGTAGGCCGCGGCAGCCACTGGAATGTCCTTGTAGCCAGGTGCTGCTGGACCCGTCAGTGGTGTGGTCATGCCGATCACGATCTTGTTACTGGTGACTCCCGGGTCTGCTGCTTGCGCAGGCAATGCAGTGGCGAATGCCATTGCCGCCGCAGTTCCGAGAGCAACCGTTCCGGTTGCAAATTTGAATCTCACGAATGCTCCTCCAACGAAGGGCGGTCACAACTAGTCATTCCCATACATGAATAGCCAATGAACGCGATGTGTGTACGAGACTAACTGCGTCGTGCCGATCTTGCAATGTCTTCTCAGAATTATTATGAGACATTGTGCTTGCAATAGTTAGCACATTAAATAGTGAGTAAATCCGCGTGCTAACTGAGCGTGGCCCGGCCTCTGCCTTTCGCCTTATCAATCCATGATTTAAATGTGCCTGTGATCCCACCCGGCGCCAAGAGCACCACGGCAACGACCAAGAGACCGTAGAGCAAATTCGGTGCGTTGTTAGTTATCTGCTCTGGCCAGCCTCGTTCACCCGAGAGACCGTCGACCAGCTCCGGCAACCACACCAGCAGAAGGGCTCCAATGATCGCCCCCAGCAACGAAGCCCTACCACCAAGAACGATGCCAACAAGCAATGATAGGGACAGGCCAAGGCCAAATGCTCCTGGTCCAATGAAACTCAAGATTTGGGCAAATACCGCACCTGCCAGCGCCGCGAAGAGGGAACTGACCACGAACGCCGAGACTTTTGAGCCAGACGGGGAAATACCAACCACTGCAGCAGCAACAGGATCATCGCGTACTGCTTTCCACACTCGACCCTGGCGGCCCCGGACCAAGTTCAGGGCCGCGAAGGCAACAATGCATGCAACGGCAATAGCCATGGATGCTTGCCAGCGTTCGATGATGAACTCGGAATCGAAGCCATCGATAAATCCGCCACCCGCAATATCTGTGCCGTCAAGACCTGCACCATCAACACCCGGATCCTCTGTTGGATCCACCACATTCTCATCGATGCCCAAGTCTCCCCCGGCACCAAAGTCTTCTTCCGTGAGCAAGTCATCTTCCGTGAGCAAGTCATCTTCCGTGAGCAAGTCATCTTCCGTGAGCAAGTCATCCTCGGTGAGCAAGTCATCCTCGGTGAGCAAGTCCTCTTCGGCCAAAGGATCGGTACCCTGATCGAATTCCGACAAATCAAGCTCGGCGTATTGCTGGTCCTCGCCAGTTGCACCCGCATCGGTTTCAATATCAACGGCGGCGTCGCCACCCTCATCCGTTGCCACTTCTCCCCCAGCGTCTATCGCGGCGTATCCGCCGGCAGGGTAGGGAACCGTGAGCATCAATCCATTCTCGCCGCCCAGAAGTTCAGGGAATCGATTTGTGATTGCGGGAACACCCACAGCAACGCCCAGCGTTAAGCCTGCGAGGTATGGACCTTTGAGTCTGGCAGCAAGTCCACCGATGATGCCACCGATCAGAACGCCGCCAAGGCCGGCAAAGACCATGGACCAGATGGCATTCCATTCCCACCCAAAGAAGGGAACTGTCTGCCAATTCATGGATGTCAGTGCAAAAACGTACCCACCCACGGCCATGAGCGCGCCATTACCAAGCGATACCTGACCTGAGAGCCCAACCAGAATGGTCATGCCAAACATTGCGGTGGCATACATGGCTACGAGGGCAAGGTAGGAGCTGTAGAGCGGATCAATGTTGTTATTTAGCAGGAGTAGCAACAACCAGACAACACCGACAATGATGGCGTGCCAAATAATCCTGTTTCCCGGGAATGAGCGCAAAGTCTTCACACTGACCTCGCTCCGTGATGACCGAACACTCCATCAGGTTTGAGGAGCAGGTTCAGCGCCAACAAAATCAATGCCACGATCGGCGCATTGCCCGAGTCGCTGTAACCGGAGACGAGTGAGATCACGAGCCCCGTGCCGATACCGAAGGTCACCGCGCCAATCAGGCTGTCCAAACCGCCGATGACGGCTGCAGTGAATGCGAACACCAGAAGAATGTCAAAGCTGTTGGGAGAAATAGTGGAGACGGGGGCAATCAGTACGCCGCCCACTGCGCCTGTTGCACCCGCGATGGCCCAGCCCGTGATGAGCATGCGATTGACTCGCACGCCGGAGAGCCGAGCGACCTCTGGATTGAATGCTGCGGCACGCATGGACAGTCCGAGATTGGTTTTGGTGAACAGGAGGGTCAGCCCGATAACGAGTGCGGCTGTGACCACCAAGACCAGAACGTCATAGAGCGATATTGGCCAGATGCGTCCCGCAAATTCAATACCGCTGTTATCTACGGGGGTGAGGAATCCCTGCGGGTCACCGCCCCAAATCATGCCCGCGCCAGCTTGCAGCGCAATCAATACACCAAAAGTTGCAATGATCGCGCCAGTTGAATCGCTGTTCTTAACGGGTCGTATAACTAAGAAGAAAACAACGATGCCGAGCACTAGTCCAGCAGCCATCGCGACAACAAGTGCAAGGATCCATGAACCAGTTGATTGCTGGATGGTCAACGCGACATAGGTCGTGAACATCGCCTGACCCACCTGGGCAAAGTTCACCATGCGGGTTGAGCGCCAAACCAACACAATGGCCAAAGCCATCAGCGCAATGACGGCGCCGTTACTGAATCCACCGAGTAGGTAGTCAACAAAATTTGTCATGACTCAGTACCCCAGGTATGCATGTCGAAGTTCCTCATCTGATGAAATTTCCTGAGCTGGACCTGACTTAACCACTTCTCCGAGGTTCAGAACAACACCAGTTGTTGCCACGCGCAATGCTGTAACCGCATTTTGTTCAACCAGGAGTATCGCGATATTGGTTTCCTTTGCCAGAGTGCTCACCAACTCAAGGATCTGCGTAACAATCAATGGTGCAAGTCCCAATGAGGGTTCGTCGAGCAACAGGCAACGCGGATCTGACATGAGTGCTCGGCCAATCGCAAGTTGTTGGCGCTCACCGCCGCTGAGGGTGTCCGCTCGCATGTTCTTTCGCTCAGCAAGAATCGGGAAAAGGTCAAAAACTTTTTGTTGGGACTCCAAGCGACCAGCCTTGTCGCGCCACAAGCCGCCGAGCCGCAAGTTTTCTTCGAGGGAAAGCTCGGGGATAGTTGAGCGGCCTTCAGGGACAAGGGCCACGCCCATACGAACAATGTCTTCAGGCTTCTTGCCCGTGATCGAAACACCATCCAGCAGGACTTGGCCTGTTTGCGGCCTTACCAACCCGGCGAGTGTGCGCATCAAGGTCGACTTACCTGCACCATTGGCACCAATGACCGCGGTTACTTCTCCCCTGGGCACGGTGAGGTTCATCGACTTGAGAGCCTGCACTGCTCCATAAGAGACGGAGAGATCTTCGGTGTGCAACATCAGTGCCCCTCTCCTTCATCACCCAAATAGGCCGCAAGAACCGCCGGGTTATTGCGAACTTCTTCTGGTGTTCCCGAGGCAATGACTTTGCCAGCATCAAGCACCCAGATCAGATCGCACACATCCATGACGAGTTCCATGTGATGCTCAACAAGAAGGACGGTGCGTTCTGGAGTCCAACTCTTGATCATGCGACCAAGTTCAGCCATGTCTCCCGCACTAATTCCACCTGCTGGCTCGTCCAGCAGGAGCACCTTCGGGTCAGATATCAGGCTGCGCGCAATGGCAACTCGCTTTTGCACGGGGTAAGGCAACTCTGATGGGTAACGATCAGCGACATCGGCAATGCCGAACTCGGTGAGAGTCTCCATAGCTTTCGCTCGAAGTTTGTTTTGCTCGTGATCGGCCCACGGCATGCCCAGGGAGTCAGCCACGATCCCGCTCTTAACGCGAGCGGAGCCACCTAACATGACATTTTCCAATGCGGTCAAGGATGCAAACAAACCGACGCCCTGAAGTGTTCTGGAAATGCCCAACTTGGTTAAGTGATGTGTCTTGATGTGCTTGAGCTTCTTGCCATCGAAGCGGACATTGCCCGAGTCAGGTGTTAAGAAGCCGCTCATGATGTTGAACACGGTGGTTTTGCCAGCACCATTGGGCCCAATAAGACCCGTCACCGTTCCCTCGGGTACACCGATGGAAACATCCTCGAGAATCTGCAAACCACTGAGGGTGATGCTGACATTCTCTGTCGCCAACAAAGGATGCGTCAGCGGCAAGACGTACTTCATGCAGATTCCATCCTCACGTAGATCCTTCAGATACGACTTCGGGCATAACTTGACCCATAAATGACTGGGCCAGCCTTCATGGTAAGTGCTTAGTCTCCAGTCCCGTGGGCAAATGGTCAACAGATTTCGACATTTGATTACAAACTTTTGCTAGCACATAAAATGCGAATTCGCGCACCTTCATCAGGAAAGTGCGCGAATCGCGAGTGCTTGCTTTTATGAGCGCTGTGGTTAAGCGTCATCCTCGCTCAGGAGTGAGCGGGTGCGGTTGGGATCAATCTGAATTCCAGGTCCCATGGTTGAGGAGACAGTGGTCTTCTTGATGTACCGACCCTTGGATGAGTTGGGCTTCAAACGAAGGATTTCATCCAGCGCTGCGCCGTAGTTCTCCACGAGTTGCTCGGGTGTGAAGGAAGCTTTACCAATGGGGAATTGGAGGTTCGAGTGCTTGTCCACACGGAACTCAATCTTTCCGCCCTTGATATCGCCCACAGCTTTAGCAACATCCATGGTCACGGTGCCGGTTTTGGGGTTGGGCATGAGACCACGTGGTCCGAGTACCTTGCCTAGCGTTCCCACCTTGCCCATCAGGTCAGGTGTGCAGACCGCGGAATCGAAGTCTGTCCAACCACCAGCAACTTTGGCGATCAAGTCATCAGAACCAACAAAGTCAGCACCAGCGGCGCGGGCTTCGTCAGCTTTGTCACCATTCGCGAACACCAAAACGCGAGCGGTTTTACCTGTGCCGTGTGGCAGATTGACCGTGCCACGGACCATTTGGTCAGCCTTGCGTGGGTCAACGCCCAGACGCATGGAGACCTCAACCGACGAATCAAACTTGGTTGCTGTTGTTTCTTTGACCAACCGAGTTGCCTCGAGTGGTGCATAAAGACGATCAGCTTCGATTTTTTCGAGTGCTGCTGTGTATGCCTTGCTGCGCTTCATGTTCTGCTCCATTTCTCACGACAGGTGTTTCCTGTCTGCCTATCTGCAGGGTGTGGTGTGCGAGCCGCGCTGGCTCTCCCACGGTTGAACTTTCTTGTTAAGCGGAAACCGTAATTCCCATTTGGCGTGCTGTTCCTTCGATGATCTTCATTGCTGCTTCAACATCATTGGCGTTGAGGTCAGGCATTTTTGTCTCAGCGATCTCACGAACCTGTGACTTGGTGATGCTGCCAGCCTTTACGGACTGAGGCGTGCCGGAACCCTTTTCGAGTCCTGCTGCCTTCAGGATCAAGCGTGATGCTGGTGGAGTCTTCAGAACGAAGTCAAATGAGCGATCTTCATAGACAGTGATTTCCACTGGCACGATATTGCCCTTTTGCGCTTCAGTAGCTGCGTTGTATGCCTTGCAAAAATCCATGATGTTGACACCGTGCTGGCCCAGTGCGGGTCCAACGGGGGGTGCCGGGTTGGCTGCACCAGCAGGAATTTGCAACTTGATCATTCCGCTGACTTTTTTCTTCGGTGCCATGGTGTTTCCTTCTCTTGATGGTGGTGTTTTTAAATGAAGTTTTCAGGTCTCACTGTTTAGCCCGCGTCAATCTGGCTGAATGCGAGTTCAACGGGTGTCTCCCGACCAAAGATCTCAACCAGGCCCGTGATCTTTTGGGCTTCAAGGTTGATCTCAGAGATTGTGGCGTGCAATGTGGCGAATGGTCCATCAACAACGGTGACGGAGTCGCCCACATTAAAGTCAACGCTAACGGGCGCTGCCGAGGATGACGCTCCACCGCCACCTTTGCCGCCCGCACCTGCTGCAGCTGGCTGCTTTTCCGGCTCCGGAGCCAAAATCGCAATGACTTCTTCGAGGGAAAGCGGTGACGGTGAGTGTCCGTGGCCAACAAAGCCTGTGACACCTGGGGTGTGGCGCACAACGCCCCATGATTCATCGGTCAGATCCATGCGAACAAGGACATATCCCGGAAATTTATTGCGGCGAATTTGCTTGCGCATTCCACCCTTGATTTCGGTGACTTCTTCCATGGGGACTTCCACCTGAAAGATGTAGTCCTCCATGTTCAGGGTCGTGCTGCGCGCTTCGAGGTTTCCCTTGACCTTGTTTTCATAACCCGCGTAGCTGTGAATGACATACCAGTCACCCGGCGCATGACGCATGGAGATTTTGAATTCCTCGATCGGATCAATTTCTTCGGCGTCTTCGGCTTCTTCAGCCGCCTCAGCTTCAGACACGATTTCTTCGGCCTCAGCAACAACCTCGGCTTCTGCCTCGCTCACCGCGACATCGGCAGAAACGCCACTCTCGGCGGCGGCGATTTCTTCAAAGGATTCCGCCGCCTCTGAGTCAACAGATGCGACCGCAAATGGGTCGACATAAGCGTCAGCTGTCACAGCGTCAGAGCTTTCATCGCTCTGCTCTGCAAAGTTCTCTTCAGACACGGGGGCCAATCTCCTTCAAAGTGGCGGGATGCTTGTTGTTTTGGGTTATTACCCAAAGACAAACAGCACTCCCTTGGTAAAGACGTAGTCGTACAGGGCAATGATTCCTGACATCAGAAGAACGAAGAACACGACAACGATTGTGTAGTTGACCAACTCATTCCGAGTGGGCCAAATAACCTTTCGGAGTTCAACGACAACCTGGCGGATGAACAGGGCAAGTCGGGAGAAGATGTTCTTCTTTTTCTCCGCACCAGAACCGCCGCCGTCACCTGTTGGCTTAGCGTCGGTATCAACCATTTTTCACTCCACTCACATGCCTTGTTTTCGTACTTCTGCTTGCTATTGCTCGTTTGTCGTGCATTTTCACCACCAGCTCTCACCGGTGACTCCTGCTCTCCGGCCTGAGCCAGTTTGCAGGGCTGGAGGGACTTGAACCCCCAACCCCCGGTTTTGGAGACCGGTGCTCTACCAGTTGAGCTACAACCCTTTAGTAGGCATGCTTGCGCAGACCTACCGCGAGGAGAGAGTGTACGTGTCACCCCTCAGCCCGACCGAGACCGGGTCCATCTAGATCGGCGCAGACACCCGAAAAATCTACCCAAACTGGGCGGATTTCCAGAGCACGAATTCGCCTGACATGATTGCCCTATGGCTGACCTACCCAGAATTTCCCGACGAATTGCCGCAATCGCCGAGTCCGCAACGCTTGCGGTGGATGCCAAAGCGAAGGCCCTATCAGCCGCTGGGCGTCCAGTTATCGGTTTTGGGGCCGGTGAGCCTGATTTCCCCACCCCCGACTACATCGTTGAAGCCGCCGTAGCCGCCTGTCACGAGCCCAAGTGGCACCGATATACCCCCGCTGGCGGACTCCCCGAACTTAAAGAGGCAATCGCGGTCAAAACGATGCGCGACTCCGGTTACTCGGTCCAAGCAAGCCAGGTCCTGGTGACCAATGGCGGCAAGCAAGCCCTCTATAACGCCTTTGCCACGCTCCTTGATCCAGGCGATGAAGTCCTACTTCCTGCGCCCTACTGGACCACCTACCCCGAATCCATCATGCTGGCAGGCGGAGCCCCAGTCATCGTGATGACCGATGAGGCATCCGGATATCTCGCCAGCATCGAACAACTTGATGCAGCTGTGACCCCAGCAACAAAAGCATTGGTCTTTGTTTCGCCATCAAACCCGACGGGCGCGGTCTACCCCCCGGAGTTGGTAAAGGCAATCGGCGAGTGGGCATTGGAAAAAGGAATTTGGGTCATCACCGACGAAATCTACGAACACCTCGTGTACGGCGATGCCACATTCGCATCGATGCCCGCGTTGGTCCCCGATCTCGCTGATCGCTGCGTGGTGGTCAATGGTGTTGCCAAGACCTATGCCATGACAGGCTGGAGAGTGGGCTGGATGATCGCCCCAGCGGATGTCACCAAGGCAGCGACCAACCTGCAATCACATGCAACATCCAATGTCGCGAATGTTTCCCAAGTCGCCGCCCTCGCAGCGGTAAGCGGAAATCTTGACGTGGTCGAACAAATGAAAGTGGCTTTTGACCGCAGGCGTTTGCTCATCGTCGACTTGTTGAACTCAATCCCCGGGATCACCTGCCCAGAGCCTGAAGGCGCCTTCTATGCCTACCCATCAGTCAAGGGTTTGATGGGAAGAACATTTGGCGGCACAACAGTCACGAGCTCAAGCGAACTCGCCGGCGCGATACTTGATCAAGTTGAAGTTGCTGTTGTTCCCGGCGAGGCATTTGGAACTCCGGGGTATTTGCGCTTGTCCTATGCAACATCTGATGAAAAAATTACCGAAGGCCTGGATCGCATCAAGGCGTTCGTTGCGTCAGCGAGTTAACGCAACCATTTCACAGTTGACCAACACGGGTTCTACTTCGAGTTCAATCCCGAAATGATCAAACACTTGCTGGCGCATATGGCTCGCAAGTGCGATTACAGTTTGAGCCGTTCCACCATCGGTGTTGGCAATTGCTAGTGAGTGGTTTCGTGACACCCGAATAACCCCATCAGAGTCAGGGAGGGTAAACCCCTTGGAAATACCCGAGTTCTCAATTAACCATGCCGCACTCAACTTAACGTGGGTTAGTGCCCGCGGATCCGAATCCTTCAACGCGTATTGCGGGCAGCCCTCGGGAGCAGTCTCACGAGTGACAGCAGGATTGACAAAAAATGAACCCGTGCTGTTGGAGTCCGCATCCTCATGGTTAACCACCATGCTTTTTATCCCGCGCAAGGCAAGGACAGATTGACGCACGGCGTGCGCATCAACCTTGTCCCCCACATTTACTTTCATGACTGACGCGAGTTGTTCATAACCAACAAACACATCAATCGCGCCGTCCAGCAAATACGTCACTGATACCACCACGTAGCGGTCAGGTTGTTTTTTAAAAATGCTGGTTCGATAACCAAAATCACATTGGGCAGGAACAAGGTCAACGACATTCAGATGCTTTCGATCCAACACTCGAACGCTAGAAATCAGATCAGCGATCTCAACGCCGTAGGCACCAATATTTTGAATTGGTGTTGCACCCACTGAGCCCGGGATGCCTGACAACGGGGTAAATGCACCGTGTCCCCGCTCAAGCGCAGAAACGACAAATTCATCCCAGTCCTCGCCTGCACTCACCTGCGCTCTGTCGGATTTCCAGTCAATGCCACGGATATCAATCACAACCACCGTGCCAGTGAAGTGTTCATCAGCGCACACAACGTTGCTACCGCCACCAAGCACCAAAACATCGCTACCTGTTTGATCGCATTCAGCGATTAACTCGATGGCTTCATCCTCAGAACTCACACGGATTATTCGATCAGCCGTTCCACCCACTTTGAGTGTGGTGAGCTGTGAGAGCGGGATGTCGAGGAACTCAATCGCCATTGGAGTCCTTCGAGTGCAAGATATTGTTCTTGCCTCGGTAGGTCTTGAGCAATCGGTCATAAGTTTTTTTGCTCTGCTGGTCGCGATACTCGGGCTCAGAGTCGTGATAACCGTGATGTCGATCCTGGCGTAGTGGCAATTCAATGGCGGGGATGACAGCGTCGTGACCTGCGCTACGAATTGCAAGTGACCATTCCATGTCAGCATTGCGATAAAAGCGGGCCTTGGAGTTGGGCCCAATGTCGCGCGCAACGCTCGTGCGCATCAACATGAAGTACCCAAGCACGGCGTCAACACTGCCAGCGGATGCATCGGTAAATGATCGCCATTCATCCTCGACATTGACATTGACTCCTCGCCAGCCAGTGAGCGCCACGGCCGGATTGTCAAAGACTGTGAGCATTGGAGTGAGTGCGTCACCCTCCCATATCGTGGACACGTCCATAACTCCGATAAACCTTGAATCAGCCAGATCTATCCCACATTGCACGGCACCTGCCCAACCAGACTCCGCAAGCATCTGGGCAACATGAAAAACGTGCACGCGCTCATCCCGCTGAGCCATTTCTTCGAGCACAATGCCGACGGATTCAACATTGCCGCAATCAATTGCGACAACCGCGGCGTCCGCGGGCATGTATGCGGTGAGCGCGCTGAGACAGGTGCGGACATCCTCTGGCCACCCGTCGATCACGAGAATTATGGCCGTCGAGGCCGAAACAGAATTCTGATGAACCTGACGCAGTTGCGAAACATTTTGAAACTGATCAAAGGGTGGAGCCTCTGTTAATTCATATCCATCGGCCGTGTCCTTGACAAGAAAGCCGAGTGCCTTGATTTCATCACGCAATTCATCAGAGCGCGCATAATCTTTATCAGCGCGCGCAGCAAGCCTCTCCTGTGCCAGTTGCTCAACCTCTGCGGGAATGGCCATCATGCAGGCAATGTAACAACTGCACGTGCTTTGCCGAGCACCGTGACTCCGTCATTCTTGGCGGTCAATGCAATAACTGCGCGATTGGAATCCAATAATTCTGTCACTTTGGCGTTCACAAAAAGAACTGTTCCCACTGAGTCATCAGGTACGGGGACCGGTCGAGTGAATCGGCAGGAGTACTCGACGATTGCGGAAGGGTCACCGACCCAGTCTGTGACCACTCGAATGGCCAGTCCCATGGTGAACATTCCATGAGCAATCACGTTGGGCAAGCCAACTTCTCGGGCAACGCGTTCATTCCAATGAATTATGTTGAAATCCCCAGACGCTCCGGCATAGCGAACTAAGTCAGCACGAGTGATGGTGAACTCTTGCTCTGGAAGCTCGTAACCAACAGCTACTTCTTCGACACCCATGTTCACTCCTCTCCGCGAGAAAGGAGCAGTGAATAGACAGTTGAAACAGGAGCTCCGAGGGAATCCATGATCTCCGTCTTGACGGTGATCATGTCATTGCCTGCAACCGTGCGAATGTCGTCAACGCTGACAACGCAACTTAATTCGTCGCCCGCGACAATCGGTCGGTGGTGCACAAACCTCTGATCACCGTGAACAACCCGGGTGTAGTCCAATCCAAGTTCAGGATCAAAAACAACTTGCTCGCCAGATCCCATTGAAATCACGATGGCAAATGTCGGCGGCGCAATGAGATCCGAATGACCCGCAGTCTGCGCTGCCGCGACATCGAAGTACATCGGATTGGAATCGCCCAAACTTCGAGCGAACTCGCGAATTTTCTCCCGACCGACCGCATAAGGTGCAGTCGCGGGATAGGTGCGGCCAATGAACTCCGTGTTAATAGCCACGAGTGACAGTTAGCGAGTTTCCTTGTGCAGAGTGTGTGTCTTGCACTTCACGCAGAACTTCTTCACTTCAAGACGATCCGGATCGTTGCGACGATTCTTCTTGGTGATGTAGTTGCGGTCTTTGCATTCTTCGCATGCCAAGGTGATCTTGGGGCGGACATCGCTGGCCTTGGCCATTGCATTCTCACTTCCGTTAAACGCACAACCTGTGCGGGTTTTTCATTTTGAGCCAGACACCATTGTGCCCGATCCACTTATTAGACGTGCATGTGCCAGTAGCGAGGGCCGGACTTGAACCGGCGACACAGCGATTATGAGCCGCTTGCTCTACCACCTGAGCTACCCCGCCAGGCGAAGTCGACTCCCTGAGTGCAAGTCGTCTCCATCCGAGCCCCTTTACGGAATCGAACCGTAGACCTTCTCCTTACCATGGAGACGCTCTGCCGACTGAGCTAAAGGGGCGTGAAGCCACGCAAGCGTACACAGCAACCCCTCAAGCCTGGACGTCAGTACCCCGCCTGTTTGACTAGAGCCATGAACGCATCTTCCACATCGAGCACCCCCTGGACCACCGCGAACCTCCCCCAGCTCACCGGGCGCAGGGTGATCGTGACCGGGGCCAACTCTGGACTGGGCTTTGAAACGGCAAAAGCCCTCGCTGGTGCTGGCGCCGAGGTAACCCTGGCCATTCGAGACCTGACCAAGGGCGAGCATGCCGCGGCAGCAATTGGCCCTCATGCCACGGCCATGCGGCTGGATCTGGCCGAGCTTGCCTCGGTCCACGAATTTGCTCAAAAGTGGTCGAAGGCCAACCCCGAAGGCTTGGACATCCTGATCAACAACGCAGGAATTATGGCGATCCCCCGAACCGAGACCCCTGATGGTTTCGAAGCGCAATTGGCCACCAATCACCTTGGCCACTTTGCCCTTACCGGGCTTCTCATCCCCGCATTAGTTGCGATCCCCAACTCCAGAATTGTCACGGTGTCATCTCTGGCGCACAAAATGGCGCGGAAAATGAATTTCGATGACCTCATGGGCGCCGCCAAATACAGCGCCTGGGGCGCATACGGGCAGTCCAAGTTGGCCAATCTCCTCTTCACCGCTGAACTCCAACGCAGGCTCACCACCGACGGCTACTCCACCATTGCCGTGGCCGCCCATCCCGGTTTCTCCGCAACCAACCTCCAAGGAGTTGCGGCGAAAATGCGGGGGAACAAGCGCGAATTCCAAATCACTGAATTTGTAAATCGGCGGATCGCGCAATCAGCGCAGATGGGGGCACTCCCAACATTGTTTGCGGCAACTGCACCGGGAATTCCGGGCGATAGTTATGTGGGTCCGTCAGACATGTGGGAAACCCGCGGTAATCCCAAACTGGTGGGCCGCTCCGCCTCAGCCCAAGATATGGAGCAAGCCCGAAAGCTCTGGGATATCTCCCAAGAACTCACGGGTGTCACGTATCCCCTGTGATCAGAGCCTGAAAAAAATGAGTAGGCCCCACGAACTGGGCCCTGCACCAAGAATTATGTGGGCCCCTCTAAAGAGGGGCCCACAAACACGTGGCAGATAGTGGATTCGAACCACTGAAGGTAAAACCGACGGATTTACAGTCCGCTCCCATTGGCCGCTCGGGCAATCTGCCGTAATGCGCGCCAAACAATACATGTCCACCATGCTCACGTAGCAGTCGGTTAGATTGCTACCTGACATATCCGCATGAAAGGGGCCCCACATGGCTGACAGCAGTTTCGACATCGTCTCCGAAGTTGACCACCAAGAGGCAGACAATGCCCTCAATCAGGCGGCAAAAGAGCTCTCTCAACGCTTTGATTTCAAGAACACCGGCACCACCATTGAGTGGAAAGGCGACGAGGCAATCGAGATCACCAGTGGCACCGAGGAGCGTGCCGTAGCCGCCCTCGAAGTGTTCAAGGAAAAACTGATCAAACGCGGAATCAGCCTCAAGGCATTCACCGCTGGAGATCCAAGGGCATCGGGCAAGGAATACAAAATAGGTGGCACATTCACCAACGGTCTGAGCCAAGAGCAGGCCAAGAAACTTGGCAAGTTGATCCGCGATGAAGGACCCAAGGGCGCCAAATCACAGGTTCAAGGTGATGAAATGCGTGTTTCGAGTAAAAGCCGTGATGACCTGCAAGAAATCATCGCGCTCATCAAAGGCGCCGATCTTGACTTTGCTGTTCAATTCACGAACTACCGTTAATTCGCAGAATCATTTTCTGACGTTAATTGGGTGATTCCCAATGTGAGGTCGGCTCGCGAATCAGAAATTAGAGCGCGATGTTGATCCCACTCAAGTGCGTCAAAGGGGCACACGTCAACGCAGATACCGCAATACATGCACAGCGAATAGTCGATGTCGAATGAGTCCAGCACATTGATTTTCTTGGGTCGGCGAGCACCAGCGTCGGTGACTTCTTCGGTATGCGAGTCAAGGTGGATGCACCACGCTGGACACTCACGAACACACAACATGCATGATGTGCATTTATCAGGCAGTAGCGCAATGAACGAGTGAATCATTGTTGCAACCAACTTTCAGGTGCACCCGGGGGTCGCTGACGTCGACGTGATGGGTTGCCCACTTTGCGCCCATCCTGTTTGATTTCGGGCTCAGCAGCTCCGGGCCATTCGGTCACCACGCGCGCACTCAAAACAATATTTTTACGCAGTGGCGGTAGCCCGAGCGTTTCATGTCGCAGAAGTTTTTGCATGTCATTACCTTCAAACTTCACTCCAAACATTTCTCCCACTTCCCGCTCATGCCACCCAGCGCCAGGAAACAAGGTTTCAATGCTGTCGATATGCAAATTTTCATTAGAAAGCATGGTTGAAATCAAATACGAATCGGAAAGATCTTCACGAACTATGTGCACAACTACCTCAACAAAACTATTCCGATCCACTGCAGTGAGAAAATCAAAAAAACCAAATCCACGTTGTTTAACTTGATGCACGCGCTCATGCCATGTATCAACTGGAACGGATTCCATGGCCATCACAGCCGTCATGGGGCAACACCAGAGTGCGCAAGATCTAGGAGTGCGGCAACGAATGCATCAGGGCGCGGTGGACAGCCGGCAACATATACGGCTACATCCGCAAATTGGTCAATGCCCTTTGTGACGGGTGGTGAATCCCAGTAAGGCCCGCCACTGGTTGCACACGCACCAAAGGACATCAGTCGGGCCTCAGGGAATCGATCAATTTGTGCCAACACAGCGGGCAGTAGTGCATCGGTCACGGTGCCTGAAATCACTAGAATCGAGGGGGCTGGGGAGATCTGTTCGCCACTGACAGGGAGAAGTAAACCAGCCGTCGCTGCCGCCTCCACCTCAAGTGTGCAGCATGCCAGACCAGCGGTAATTACCTCAACCTCTATCGTTGGATGTTCAGCAAGTTGGTAACGCGTCACAGCTTGAGCCTAGCCCCACGAATTGGCTGGTAATCTGCGAGTACTCTGAGCGAGTTCAAGTGGTAACGCCGGCAACATGCAACAAAATGCAGGCAACTAAAGCAAATAACTAGTCGAGTAGAGGTTCCCACGTGGCATCCCGTGTACGGTCATCACACACGACCGGTGTTTTGCTCGGTGCCCTTGGTTACCTGTTCTGGGGACTTTTTCCTCTCTATTTCACTTTGCTGGATCAGGTAGCGCCCATTGAAGTTGTGGTGCACAGAGTTATCTGGTCGTTATTTTTTGTCATCTTTATTCTTGTGATTGGAAAGAAATGGCGAATATTCGTTGCCGCCTTCACCAAGCGCAACGTCCTTCTCCTGGGAACTGCCGCAATTTTTCTTTCGGTTAACTGGCTCGTTTATGTCTATGCGGTGAGTTCCGACCAAGTTGTGCAAGCCTCACTTGGCTATTTTGTGAATCCGCTCATTTCCGTTGCCATGGGCGTGGTCCTGCTCAAAGAGCGTCTGCGCAAGGCCCAGTGGAGCGCCGTGGGAATCGCTGTGATCGCCGTGATCGTGCTGACAATTGCAGGTGGTGCACTGCCTTGGATAGCACTCGCGCTCGGGATTTCCTTTGGTACCTATGGGCTGCTCAAGAAGTTTGGCAACCTGCCTTCAATTCTCAGCCTTGGCATAGAGACAGCAGTCTTGTTTCCCTTGGCAGCCATAATCTTATTGTTCACTGTCTCCCAGGGTCAGGAATCATTTGCTGCCGGTGGCATAAGTATCACGATTCTCTTAATCCTCTTGGGACCTGTTACAGCGATTCCACTACTTGCATTTGGGGGCGCAACAAATCGCATTCCATTGTCCACATTAGGGCTTTTGCAATACATCACACCCATTGGTCAATTTGTGCTGGGAATTTTTGTGTTTCATGAGGTCATGTCCAGCGGGCGTTGGTTCGGATTCATACTTGTTTGGCTCGCCCTAGTCATCTTCTCCATTGACATGTATCGACACACTCGCAACAACAGCAAGCGAAACGCTTTGGTGCTCAGTGAGCAAGCTGAAATTGAGGCCATGGGTGCTCAGTAGCCTTAGCGGCCAGACACAATTGAGTCTGCACCTACTTTTCAACCAGTGCGCGTGACCACATAATCACACAAAGCCCCAAGGGTTTCCTTGGCAGGGATATCCGGCAATGGATCAAGTGAGCGCCGCGCATCATCTGCCCAGCGCCGCGCTTCGGCGCGGGCTTCGTCCAGACTGAAATCTGAGCGAAGCAGCTCAAGCGCTTCGACATGCTCACCGTCATCAGGCAATGGGCGCGTTAGCAGAGATCTCAGGCGCTCACCACTTGCCTCGTCCCTGGAGAGAGCGATGAGGGCGGCCAGCGTCGGGACACCTTCGCGCAAATCGGTTCCAGGCGTCTTGCCTGACTGATCTGAATCGGAAGTGATGTCAACGATGTCGTCGGCCAGTTGGAATGCCACGCCAATGCGCTCACCAAAGGCCGTGAGGGTGTTCACCGTGTCCAGATCAGCTCCCGCAAGGAGAGCCCCAAACCGGCCCGAGGTTGCAATGAGCGATCCGGTTTTATCGGCCAATACAGACAGGTGGTGCTTGACCGGATCTTGACCATCGAGGGGTCCAACAGTCTCATTGATCTGACCGATGCACAGCCTCTCAAAGGTCTCGGCCTGAATGCGGACAGCCTCTGGCCCTAGGTCAGCCAATATTTGAGATGCCCGCGCAAAGAGGAAATCGCCGGTCAGAATCGCGACGGTGTTGTCCCACCGGGAATTAGCGCTCTGCGCTCCCCTTCGCATGGTGGCTTCATCCATGACGTCATCGTGATAGAGGGTTGCAAGGTGCGTGAGCTCCACGACAACCGCAGCGGGAACGACCCCCTCTGCTTCTGGGTTGCCAAATTCGGATGCAAGAAGGGTCAGAATGGGTCGAAATCGCTTGCCACCAGCAACGACAAGGTGCCTCGATGTTTCAGTGACGAATGGGTATTGACTCTGGACAGCAGTCATCAACTGCGCTTCAACTCGATCGAGAGACTGCGAGACCCGTGCTTCAAGTTGCGGGTCAGCCGCAGAGAACAACCGGATCATGGGGTCACGGTACTACCGAATGAAGATGCCTGCATTTGCCACCATCTCGATGACCGGTTGAGGAATGACACCCAACACGACAGTGATGGTTGCACTTGCCGCTAATGCAATAGTGGTGAACGCCGATGGAATGGCAACAGACGCCGTATTTTCCGTTGGCGCGGAAAAGAACATGACCACAATCACGCGCACATAGAAGAAAGCCGCAACGACGCTGGCCGCAACTGCCACGATCACGAGCCACGTTTGACCCGCGGTAATGGCGGCGGCGAAAACACTAAATTTGATGACAAATCCGCTGGTCAATGGAATACCCGCTAGGGAAAGCAAAAAGATGCTGAAAACCGTGGCCACCATGGGCGACTTCTTGCCCAGACCCGCCCACTTGGACAGATGGGTTGCTTCACCTGATGCGTCGCGAACCATCGACACAACCGCGAAGGCACCGATGGTGACGAATCCATAGGCAATCAAGTAGAAAAGGACTGCCGCAATACCTGCAGCAGTCGCGGTCGCCACACCCACCAGGATGAACCCTGACTGGGCAACTGCGGAGTAGGCCAACATGCGCTTGATGTCACTTTGGGTGATAGCAATCAGTGAGCCCACGAGCATGCTCAGAATTGCCACGATCCAGACGATAATTTCCCAGTCCCAGCGCAGTCCGCTGAAACCAACGTATAGCAAACGCATGAGCGCACCAAATGCCGCCACCTTGACTGCCGCGCCCATAAAACCAGTGATGGGGGTTGGGGCGCCTTGGTAAACGTCCGGTGTCCACTGGTGGAATGGAACAGCACCAATTTTGAAGAACAGACCGATGAGCAACATGCCTAGGCCAATGAGAACAAGCGCGCCCTCGCCTGTCTTCACCGAGAGTGCGTCAGAGATCCCCGGCAGTGAAATTGTTCCCGCATAGCCGTAAACAAGGGCCGCACCGAAAATGAAGAAGGCCGAAGCAAACGCACCAAGAACGAAATACTTCAGTGCCGCTTCTTGGGAGAGCAGGCGGCGGCGGCGTGCCATGCCCACCATGAGATACAACGGAAGGGACATGATCTCAAGTGCAATAAACATGAAGAGCAGGTCATTTGCGGCGACAAAGGACAACATGCCTGTGACGGCGAAGAGAAAAAGAGTCCAAATCTCAGTTTGAGTGAATCCGCGGCTGGTGAACTCGCGTTCATCCACCGACCCCGGCAAAGCCGATGCACGCGGAGCAAAGGAGTCACCCAATGAATCCAGTGAGCGCTCAGAAATCAGCATTGCACCGAGTAATGCGAGCACGAGAATCGTGCCCTGCATCATGATGGCTGGGCCATCGATGGCTAGCGATCCCCCGGCCGTGATCACCCGAGTGTCACGGATGGTGAAAAGCCAGAAGCCTGCTGAAATGATCGCTCCATAGGTGATCAACATCTGTATGAATCGTCGTGAGGCGCGAGGGATGAATGCCTCAACCATCACGGATACGAGCGCAGCCACAAAAATTATAAGAATCGGGGCAATGGCGGAGTAATCAATTTCCGGTGCGCTGAAAGTGTTCACTCTGCACTCCCTTCGCTGACGGTGGAATCAATTGGAGCAAGTCCCACCTCAATGGCTGGATCTGTGGCGCCAATCGTTGTCATGACACGATCTACCGCGGGATTTACCACGTTGAGCAACGGTGCCGGGAAAACACCCAAAATGATGGTGAGTGCGGCAATGGGCACCAGCGCTGTGATCTCACGCCCATTGAGATCCTTCATGCCAGCGCAGTCAGGGTTCAGCGGTCCCGTCATGGACTTTTGATAGACCCGAAGGACATAAGCCGCAGTGATGACAATGCCCACCGTTGCGAGAGCCCCCAGCCACATGTATTGCTGGAAAGTACCCAACAGAACAAGGAATTCACCGATGAAAGACACCATGCCCGGCAGAGCAAGGCTGGACAACGCGGCAATGAGGAAGAAGCCGGCAAGTACAGGTGCCACTTTGTTCACACCGCCAAAGGATGAGAGCTGGGCTGAGCCGCCCCGACGTGAAATCAGATAACCCGCGGCAATGAAGAGCCCTGCGGTGGAAAGGCCGTGAGCGACCATGTAGATGACAGAGCCTGTTTGCCCAATCGAGGTAAACACGAAAATGCCAAGAACAATGAAGCCGAAGTGGGACATGGATGAGTAGGCGAATAGCCGCTTCATATCTGTCTGTTTCAAAGCGATGAAGGCGCCATAGAAGATTCCAACCACCGCGAGGGTGATAACAACCGGGGCGTAAAAAGTGCTCGCGGCCGGGAAGATCTCCAGGCAGTAGCGGATCATGCCGAAGGTTCCGACCTTGTCCAGGACACCAATCAGCAATACAGACGTTCCAGGCTGAGACTGTCCCGCTGCATCGGGCAGCCAGGTGTGGAACGGCCACAAGGGCGCCTTGATGGCAAATGCAAAGAAGAAACCAAGGAAAAGTAACTTTTGCACATCAGGATCAATGTCCAAACCAACAAGTGTGGTGAAGTCAAATGTTCCCGTTCCCGTGATCTGAGCGGAAACAACATAAAGCCCAATGAGCGATGCCAACATGAACAGACCGCCGAGCAAGCTATAAATCAGGAACTTGACGGCGGCGTAAGAGCGCTGCGGGCCGCCGTATCGACCGATCATGAAATACACGGGAATCAACATGACTTCAAAGAAGACGTAGAACAGGAAGACGTCAGTTGCCGCAAAGACACCAATCATCAGAGTCTCGAGGGCGAGAATGAGTGCGAAGTATCCCTTGACGCTGCCTTGGGCCTCCACTGCTTCATTCCAGCCGCCAAGGATGACGACGGGAACCAGAGTTGCTGCCAGCGCGATCAGGACGAGTGCGATGCCATCAATGCCGAGTGAGAAGTTGATGCCAAAGGCTGGGATCCACGAATAACTCTCAACGAATTGGAATGGCTCTGCCGAGTTGGCATCAAATTGCAGTGCCATGACAACGACCGCACCGAGGGTGACAACCGAGAAAAACAACGCGACCATTTTGGCTAGGGCGCCATTTGCTTTGGGCACCAACATGACAACGACGCTGCCAATAAGAGGGATGAGGCCAATCGTGGTCAGCCAGGGGAAATTATTCACTAGATCCTCACCAAAACGAGAGCGGCAATTACCAAGACAGCGCCGCCCACCATGGACAGTGCATAGGTTCGGATAAACCCAGACTGCGTGCGACGCATGCGACCTGAGAGTCCACCAACCACGGCTGCGGAGCCGTTAACGAATCCGTCCACAGCCTTGTTGTCAAACCACACAAGGAGTCGGGCAGCGTAATTTGTTGGAGCCACGACAAGTGCGTGGTTCACCGCATCTCCGTACAGGTCCTTGCGGGCTGCGCGGGTTAGCCAGCTGCCTGCAGGAGCAACTTCGGGTACTTCGCGGCGGCCATAGGAAATCCAGCCAATAATCGCACCGATGATCACGACCACGAGGGTGAAGACAATGTAGACACTCGATGGCAAAGGTGTCGGCTCACTCTCAAAGCCCACAACTGGCTCCAACCAGCTTTCAATGTCTCCCCAGAACAGCAGGGCCATGCCAAGGAAAGTGGAACCGAGTGCAAGGACGATCAGCGGAATAGTCATGACCTTTGGTGACTCGTGAGGGTGGACATCGTCCTCCCAGCGCTTCTTGCCAAAGAAAGTCATAGCGATCATGCGGGTCATGTAGAAACCCGTGATGCCTGCAGCTGCAACAGCAGCCAGGCCGATGAAGAGGTTCTGTTCAAAGGCAGCATGAATGATTTCATCCTTGGACCAGAAACCAGAAAATGGCGGGATACCGATAATGGCCAGGTAACCAGCCATGAATGTGATGAAGGTGATCACCATGACACCGCGAAGTGCCCCATAGCGGCGCATGTTCACGTCGTCGTTCATGCCGTGCATCACAGAGCCTGCGCCAAGGAACAGGCCGGCCTTGAACACACCGTGGGTGAGAAGGTGGAAGATGGCAAAGACGTAACCGATCGGCCCAAGGCCAACTGCCAGCATCATGTAACCGATCTGGCTCATGGTGGAGCCGGCAAGGGCTTTTTTAATGTCGTCCTTGGCCGAACCAATAATTGCACCCATGAATACCGTGATCAGCGCAACTATGACAACCACCGTCGCTGCGATCTCGGCATTGTTGTAGATCACATTGCTTCTGGCGATCAGGTAAACGCCCGCGGTAACCATGGTCGCTGCGTGAATAAGCGCCGAGACGGGGGTTGGGCCTTCCATGGCGTCGAGCAACCAAGCCTGAAGTGGGAACTGGGCCGACTTGCCCGCAGCCGCGAGGAGCAGAAGTAAACCGAGTGCGGTCAGTGTGCCTTCGCTGGCATTCGTGGCCGAGCCGAACACGTCAGAGAAGTTCACGGAACCAAATGTGACAAACATGAGCATGATGGCCAAACTGAGGCCAACGTCGCCAACGCGGTTGATGATGAAAGCCTTTTTACCTGCCGCCGCGGCCGATGGCTTGTATTGCCAGAAGCTAATGAGCAGGTAACTGGCAAGGCCAACGCCCTCCCAACCGACATAGAGCAAGAGGTAGTTATTGGCCAGAACGAGCAACAGCATCGCTGCAACGAAAAGATTCAAGTAGCCAAAGAACTTGCGGCGGTCTGGATCATGGGACATATAGCCCAATGAGTAGATATGAATCAAAGCACCAACGATGGTGATCAGTAGAACAAAGACCATGGACAGTTGATCAAGTTGGAATGCGAGGTCAACACTGAAGTCACCAACGAATACCCACTGATAAGCCACTTGGGAAATGGTTCGCTCCTCAGCGGGGAGGTCCATCATGTTTATGAGCATGAGCACACCGAGCACGGCCGAAGCTGTCACGGTGAGAACTCCAAGGTATGGGCCCCATGAATTGGATCTCCGGCCAGTGAACAGCAGGATCGCTGCTCCAGCCAAAGGCAATGCAATGAGCAGCCACATGAGGGAGAAGATCCCCTCGGCAGGCATAACGGTCACGTACTTGTCCTATTCCTTGTTTGCGAGTTCTTATTAATATTTCAACAGATTGGGTTCATCGATGGATGCACTCTGGCGCGTTCGGAACACTGTCACGATGATGGCCAGTCCCACCACAACTTCTGCAGCCGCCACAACCATGACGAAGAACGCCACGGTCTGACCATCAAGATTTCCGTTCATTCGCGCGAAAGCCACAAATGCGAGATTCGCCGCGTTGAGCATCAACTCAACAGACATGAAGACGATAATCGCGTTGCGTCGAACCAACACTCCAATTGCTCCAATGGAGAACAGCACCGACGCGAGAATCACGTAGTTTGTTGGATTCACTTGGCACCACCTTCGCGGGAATTACCGTCAAATGAATCGCCCTCAGACAGTTCAAGGACCTCTGAGACGTCGCGGTGATCAACAATGAGTGAATCGTCGCGACCGCGAACTGGTTCTGGGACGCTATCCAGGGCTAATGAGCCATCGGGCAAAATCGCTGGGGTATTGACTGCGTTGTGACGGGCATAAACACCCGGGTTGGGCTTGTTTCCCGGGTGCCCCGCACCCACCATGAAGCGCTCTTCAGAGAGTTCGCGCTGCGACTTCTTGGGCTTCCAAAGATCGCGATGCGTCAGCACCATGGCACCAAGCCCCGCAGTGATCAACAGTGCGGCTGTTGCCTCAAACGCAATGAGATAAGGACCAAAAATGAGGTGCGCAATACCTTCGACGTTGCCACCGTATTCGGAGTTTGCCGCTTCAAGGCCGACATCAGGCATTCCTGAGATTGCCGTGCCAAGAAATGCAACGAGGAGCACGCCCAACGCCAGTCCGAACAAAATTCCAGCAATGCGCTGCCCACGAATCGTCTCAATGAGCGAATCTGAAGAGTCCACACCCACAACCATGAGAACAAAAAGGAAGAGCATCATGACTGCGCCTGTGTAGACAATGATTTGAACCATGCCAAGGAATGGTGCCGAGTTTGCAATGTAAAGAACCGCAAGGTTGATCATGGTCATGGCAATAAAGAGTGCGCTATGCACGGCTTTGCGGGATACCAACATTCCGATGGCACCGATAACCGCAAGGCCACCGCAAATCCAGAAGACGAGAGTTTCGCCGAGGTTGTTCACGACTGCGACCCCTCCTGCTCAGGAACCGCGCCAGTGATCTTGTTTGCGTAGTAGTCACGGTCGGTTGTGCCGGGAGCCATGTCGTGCGGCGGCGCAATCATGCCTGGGAGCATGGGAGCGAGCAGATCCTGCTTTTCATAGATCAAGTCAGTGCGATTGTTGTCGGCCAACTCGAATTCGTTGGTCATGGTCAATGCGC
>Ga0181563_10000205_pt1 | contig 53621 bp, 59 predicted proteins | sample 011ome_25_FD_133759 | JGI IMG/M metagenome (GOLD analysis project Ga0181563, IMG submission 133759) | Coastal salt marsh microbial communities from the Groves Creek Marsh, Skidaway Island, Georgia - 011512CT metaG (megahit assembly) | ecosystem: Environmental > Aquatic > Marine > Intertidal...
AAGACTCATAAATCGACTGGAGTCAAGTTTGTTAAGAACTAGGATTACTATTGAGTTGATCAAAAAGACCAAACTCATCCAATCTTGCTGTAGGTCTGGTCTGTATATCCATTCTCCCATAGTCCAAAATTAAAGGTTTTCTAAAAAATTATTGTAGTAAACCAGGTGATATGTTGTCTTGACATTTGCTACTTTTGTTCATACTCTATGGAAAATACTTTAATCATCATTCCTACCTACAATGAAATTGAAAATATCGAGTCAATTATTGAAGCGGTTTTTTCAAATGAATTGTCCTTGGATGTTTTGGTTGTAGATGATCAATCACCAGATGGGACCGCGGAACAGGTCCTAAAAATGATGGAAAAGTTTCCAAAACGATTATTCCTTGAGTCTAGAGCAGATAAGAAAGGCTTAGGAACTGCCTATGTTCATGGTTTTCACTGGGCACTAAGGCGAAATTATAGCTATGTTTTTGAAATGGATGCGGATTTTTCACACAACCCTAAAGAACTTAGCTCAATGATGACTCTCTTAAAAGATCAAGCCGACTTAGTTGTGGGTTCTCGGTATATTAAAGGAGTGAATGTAGTCAACTGGCCTTTGGAAAGGATATTACTATCCTACTTTGCCTCTTTATATGTTAGGTTGATAACAGGAATGCCAATTAAAGATGCAACAGCAGGTTTTGTAGGGTATAAAAGACAGGTTTTAGAAACTATAGATTTAGATCAAATCAAGTTTGTTGGTTATGCTTTTCAGATCGAACTCAAATACAAAGCATGGCTTAAAAAATTCAAACTGATTGAACACCCAATTATTTTTACCAATCGGGTAAAAGGGAAATCCAAAATGAATGGAAGTATTATTTGGGAAGCACTTTTTGGTGTTTTATTTTTACGCTTCTTTAAAAAGAGATTTCGATGAATCAGTCCAACAAGCTAATTAAAAACGCAACACTAGTCAATGAGAATGAAATTCTTCAATGCGACCTGTTGATTTGTGGAAATCGTATAGAGAAAATTGCCAGTAATATTGAGGTAAGCCCCAATTATGAAGTTATTGATGCAAGCGGGAAATACATCATTCCAGGTCTTATTGACGATCAGGTTCACTTTAGAGAACCGGGTCTGACCCAAAAGGCTTGCATTCATACTGAGTCAAAAGCAGCCTTGGCAGGAGGTATTACCTCTTTTTTAGAGATGCCCAATACCAAACCTCAAACTACGACCAGAGCTGAGTGGGAAGCCAAAAATCGAATAGCTGCTGAAACTTCTTTTGCGAATTACGCTTTTATGTTTGGGGGCACCAATGATAATTTAGAAGAAATTTTAGCATTAGACAACAAACGTGTTCCTGCATTAAAACTCTTTTTGGGTTCGTCAACTGGAAACATGTTGGTAGATAATCCTGAGGTATTGAGAGCTATTTTTAGCAGTACAAAATTGGTGATAGCTGTCCATTGTGAGGATGAACAATCCATAAGAACGAATTTAAAAGCTGCACAAGAAAAATACGGTGATGATATTCCAATGGCTGAGCACCCGTTAATTAGAAGTGAGGAAGCTTGTTATTTATCCTCATCTCAGGCGGTTGCCTTAGCAAAGGAGACAGGAGCTCGTTTGCATGTTTTTCACGTTTCTACAGCTAAGGAGTTGGAATTATTTCGAAATGATATCCCATTAAAAGAGAAAAAAATTACTGCTGAGGTTTGTATCCACCATTTGTGGTTTTCAGCTGAAGATTACCAGACTAAAGGGACACGAATAAAATGGAACCCGGCCGTAAAAACCAAAGAAGATAGAGCTGCACTATGGGAAGGTTTGAATACTGACCTATTAGACGTATTAGCTACTGATCACGCTCCTCATACTGAGGAGGAAAAAAATCAGGTTTATACTAAAGCCCCTTCTGGAGGTCCCCTTGTTCAGCATGCGCTACCAGCCTTACTCACCGCTTATCATCAAGGAAAAATTACACTTGAAAAAATTGTTCAGAAGGCGTGTCACAATCCAGCGTTACTTTTTGATGTAAAAGATCGAGGGTATATTCGAGAGGGATACTACGCAGATCTTGTCGTACTCGATCTAGACAAAGAATTTGAGGTTACAAAAAAAGATGTCCTCTATCAATGTGGATGGTCTCCTTTTGAGGGAACCCAATTTAAAGGATATGTTGAAGCAACTTTGCTCAACGGACAATGGGCGTATTCTAAAGGACAGGTTCATCCTCAGTCAGCAGCCATGGAATTAACGTTTGATAGAGAATGAGAACAGTTGCAAGAAATTTCCTAAGCTTAATCTTGATCAGCATGATTTTATCATGTAGTTCAACTGGAGCTGTTGAAAAACCCGATAATTTGATAAAGGAATTGGTCATGGAAAGAGTATTGTACGACATTATAGTTTTGGAAGCCATGAGTACTTTTAAGCCTAAAAATCCAGATTTCGAGTCCGTTTATGGTAAGCCCTATATCTACAAAAAATACGGTATAGACAGCTTGCAGTTGGTGCAGAGTGATAATTACTACGCTAAATTTCCACGCATCTATACCCGAATGTATTCCAATATTCAGAAGAGAATGGGTAAGGTTAAAGACAGTTTAACTGAGTTGGATAAGCTCCAAAGAAAATAGTTAGGGATTGGAATGGTATTCCGCCGCAATTTCTTCAATAGTTTCAGTCGTGCTTTTATAATTGAAGTCCAAGCTTCGTTCAATCTTTGACCCGTCGTATTTTTGAAGGCTACACAAGCTCTTAATAGTAGCTTGATTTAAAAAACTCTTTTTGAGTCCGAGAGCGTATGCAATTTTGTCAAGTATATAAAGAGAATAGAGAAGTGGTTTTGAAAGAGCCAATTTTGCTGACTTAACCTCTAAAGCCTTAGCCATTCGTTGAATTAAATCTTTGTATTTAATATTTTCTGCTACTAAAATAAACCGTTGGTTTTTTATGGAAGATTTCATCAATCCAACGAGTACATCAACCACATCATCTACATCAACGATACCTGCATTACCTATAGGATAAAAGTTCATGCCTTTGGCTATCCGTTTGATTAAAGTTCCACTACTACGATTCAAAAAAGGACTTCCTAAAACAATACCTGGGTTGACGATTACGACCTCCAAGCCTTCTTGTGATCCTCTCCAAACTTCTAGCTCTGCACCGTATTTAGAATACGCATAAGGGGTGTGGATTTCGTTCGAATTCCAAAGATGTTCCTCATTTACAAGCTTTACAGCTGACTCTACACCTAGGGCAGCAACTGAGCTGAGGTAGCCAAATTTCCTAATCTTATACTTTAGGGCTAGGTTAACCAAGTTCGCTGTCCCTTCAATGTTGGTTTTAATTAACTTTTCAGTATGGTATTGAGCAAAAGAAACTTTTGCGGCACAGTGATAAACCTCGGTCACATTTGGAAAGATTTTTTCTAGCTGAACAAGATCGGTAAGTTCTGACTGATGCCATTGGATGCTGTCAAAGTATTCTGGATTTTTTGGAGCCATCACTTTAAAGAATTCGGCAACCTTTTCTATACTGCTTTCCCATCGGTAAAGAGCAAGGGTGCTAAACTTGTCTTTAGCACAGGCTAAAAGTAGATGAGCGCCAATCATTCCCGTTCCTCCGGTAACCAAAATCATAGGAACGAAAGTACACTTTTTTGATTTTGATTTTTGGTTTACCTCAGAGAAATCTATCTTTACTCAAAAAATAAATGCCAACTAATTTTGTTCAAGAACTTCGGTGGCGTGGATTGCTTCACGACATCATGCCTGATACCGAAGAATTCCTTTTATCAGAACCCACCAAAGGCTATATCGGTTTTGACCCCACAGCAGATTCCCTACATATTGGAAGCTTGGTTCAAATCATTATTTTAATGCACTACCAAAATGCTGGCCATACTCCTGTTGTATTGATGGGTGGAGCTACAGGAATGATAGGCGATCCCTCGGGCAAGTCAGACGAGCGAAATTTACTGGATCAAGAAACACTTGAAAAAAATTGTGAAGGCATTCAAAAACAATTTGAACGATTTTTAGATTTTGATTCTTCTCTTTCCAACGCAGCTACATTGGTCAACAATTACGACTGGATGAAAGATTATAGCCTTATCGAATTTTCACGGGATGTGGGAAAACACATTACAGTGAATTATATGATGGCCAAAGAATCTGTAAAAAAACGCTTGAGTTCAGAGGCTAAGGTAGGTATGTCATTTACAGAATTCACTTATCAATTGCTCCAAGGTTTTGACTTTCTCCATCTTTATAAAACCATGAATTGTAAACTTCAGCTAGGGGGGAGTGATCAGTGGGGAAATATTACTACTGGAACTGAGCTTATCAGAAGAAAAGAAGGGGGTAAGGCCTATGCAATTACCTGTCCCTTGATCAAAAAAGCAGACGGTTCTAAATTTGGGAAGACTGAAGAGGGTAATGTTTGGCTTGACAAATCCCGAACTTCATCCTACAAGTTCTATCAATTTTGGTTAAATGCCTCTGATGAAGATGCACTTTCTTACATTAAAATCTTTACTTTTTTAAGCGAGACTGAGGTGAATCAAAAAATCCAAGAACACACAGAAGCCCCTCATTTGAGGGTGTTGCAAAAGGCCATAGCTGAAGAAGTAACTCGTTTAGTCCATGGTGAAGAAGAATTGATCAAAGCTCAAGAGGCTTCTCAGATTCTCTTTGGTAAGGCAACTCGCGAAGCACTTCAAAAGCTGGATCAAACTACTTTTCTTGAGTTGTTTGAAGGTGTTCCTCAAGCCAATGTAAAAAGAGGTCAGCTCAAAGCGGGTATGGATGCCGTAGCAGCTCTATCTGCTGAAACAGGATTTTTACAATCCAATGGTGAAGCTCGAAGAGCGTTGAAAGAAAACGCCATTTCAGTTAATAAAATCAAAATTAACTCAGACTATATTATTAAAGAAGCAGATCTAATTGCAGATCAATATGTACTACTTCAAAGGGGTAAAAAAAATTACTTTATACTTAAGTTAGAAGATTAGACAACCATCAAGTTACAGCCTCTGACTTCAGCCTGGTCAAACCTGCCTAATACTTCAAAGCTCCCATCTTTGTATAGCTTTCCCAAGTCTTGGGTAGCAATAAAGGCACAAGAATCGATGTTTGCAAGATCAATGATGTTTAGTCCTCCAGTTTTTCCAATAGGTTGAATTTCGAAAGGGTCTTCAGGGGCTCGGGTTAAAACTTTCATCCAAGGGGGAGAATAAAAAATTCCATCTCCATTTGAATAGGCTTGGCTAAAGAGTTCTGTCATTCCATATTCAGCGTGGATGTTATGGACGCCAAAGCAGTCTTTAAGTTGCTGGTGAAGAGCAGTTCTAACCCATTCCTTTCGCATGCCTTTCATGCCTCCTGTTTCCATTACGAGTGTATGATTTAGATTCCAACTGAACTTTTCAGCAGCCTCAAGGAGTGCAAAAGTCACACCCAGTAGTATCGTTTTTTGACCTTTTTCTTCCAAGCGATCCAAGGTTACTTTGAGCTTGTCCCATTCGTCCAAATAAAAACCACTTAAAGGTTGTTTGGTTTGCTGAATCAATTCATTGGCCATATACACTAAGGAGGCGTGGTCTCGTTCCAGATAGGAAGGAAGTAATGCAATAAGGGTGTAGTCTTCGATGGATCCGTAAAATAATTCAAACCCCTTTTCAAAACTTTTGTGATATATGCTGTAATCTACTACATAGTGTTTGGATCGAATTTGACCCGAAGTTCCGCTAGATTCAAAGTAATTTGTTGGTGTGTTTGGAGAAGAACAAACCGTATGAGATTTAAAAAATTGTATCGGTAAAAATGGGATGTCATTAATTTCTTTAACATCAGAAGGATTAATATTAATCAGGTCGCAATACGAACGATAAACAGCATTATGCTCAAATTGATATTGAAAAAGAGCGAGTGTGTGTTCTTTAAAATCTGAATCGTTAGAAATACGATCAAAGGCAAGTAAAGATGATCTCATGGGGTAAAATTAGCCAAAAAACTGCTGTTGTTTACGGAATGACCAATCGTTTAAGCCCATTTTTCCCATCTTGTTCTAATTTAAAAATATAAATCCCAGAGGGAAGTTTCCCTAGATAGATGCTTTCGTTGAAGGTAAATACCTCAAGCTTTCTTTCCCCGCGTACATTAAAAATCTCTATATGTTTCTCTGCACTACTGTTAGTTTTGATATACAGTCTTTCGTTTTTTACTGGATTAGGGAATATTGAAAACTCCAGACCATTCTGCTGGGTTATTTCAAAAGGATCAGTATTAAACGGCAACCATTCGGCTTCATTAGCCAGAAGTGAAAACGAAAACAAACAAATGGTGAACAGATAGAATTGCTTCATAGGGGCAAGCATTGTAATACAAAATTATAAATTAATTGCTAATATTAATACTTAGATAACATGAAAAACATCAATAATGTGTTAATTTTATTTTTTTAAATAAATGAAAAAAGAAGATATTAAAATTCTTTTGGTAGATGATGAGCCAGACATTCTTGAAATTATTCGTTTCAACTTAGAAAAAGTTGGTTATCAAATAAAGACAGCCTCAAATGGGCTTGACGCTATTAAAGTTTCTAAAAAGTTTCTCCCTCACCTTATTGTCTTAGACGTAATGATGCCTGATTTAGACGGTATAGAGACCTGTGAGCGTTTGAGACAAGACGAGCGATTCCAAGAAACAATAATCATGTTTTTAACTGCGAGGGGAGAAGACTATTCCTATGTAGCTGCATTTGATGCCGGTGCAGACGACTATGTGACCAAGCCGGTAAAACCAAAAGTCTTGGTTTCTAAAGTTAAAGGTTTACTGAGAAGACTGAAGAAAAGAGAAGCAACTAGCAGTCAATTAGTTTTTAATAATTTAGTGATTGACAGAGAAGAATATAAAGTGACTCTAAAAGGTAAAGAGCTTTCAATGCCGAGAAAAGAGTTTGAATTGCTCTATTTACTGGCTTCAAAACCAGGAAAGGTTTTTAAGCGTGAAAAGATTATGGAGAAAATTTGGGGAAGTGATGTGGTTGTTGGAGATCGAACAATTGATGTTCACATCAGAAAGCTTAGAGAAAAAATTGGAGATCGATTTTTTAAAACAGTTAAGGGTGTAGGCTATAAGTTCATTCAACCTGAAAAATAATCTTGTGGAACGATTCAAGTTTAAAAAAGCAAGTTTTGTTTCAGCTTTATTGGTAACTGTAGTTGTTGTTCTTTTGCAGTTTTTATTCTTTTTCTTTTTTTTAGAACTCCCCATTTCCCAATTCAGTTCCATGCTTTTTATGGAATTTATTGTGCTGCTAATTTTGGTATATATATTATTATCCTACAGTTTTGAACGGTTTTTAATCACCAGAGTAAGAGAGCTTTATAAAAGCCTAATTCCTACCACCTCTTACACTCCTTCAGTTGGTCAGTCAGAAGATATTGACTTGTTGACAACCAGTCTTAAAAAGCTGAATTCAGACCAAAATTTGGAAATCGAACTCTTAAAAAAAGAACAGAGTTATAGAAGAGAATTTATAGGAAACTTAGCTCATGAGTTAAAAACTCCTTTGTTTACGGTTCAAGGGTATGTTTTGACCTTACTCGATGGTATTGAAGATAAAAAAATTGTCAAAAAATACTTAAAGCAAACATCCAAAGGTGTAGACCGACTTATTTACATTATTAAAGATTTGGATTTGATTACCAAGTTTGAATCGGGTATGGCAACTTTAGATCAAAAACCCTTTGATATAATAGCCGCCATTGAAAACGTCTTTGAGCTACTTGAAATGCAAGCTTCTGAAAATAAGAGTGTATTAAAATTTGATAGGGAATATCCAGAACCGCTTATGGTTTATGCTGACGAAGAGCGTATCCAACAGGTATTGACAAACCTTATCGTCAACTCTTTAAAATACGGAGTCGAAAGGGGCGTTACAGAAGTGAGTTTAGAAGTGCTGAAAGAAGATAAAATTTTGATTCGTATTGCGGATAATGGCGAAGGTATAGATGAAGAACACCTGCCTCGACTTTTTGAACGGTTTTATAGAGTGGATAAAACTCGAAATAGAAATCAGGGAGGTTCCGGACTTGGGCTTGCAATTGTCAAGCATATCATAGAAGCCCATGGTGAAAAAATATTTGTGGAGAGTGAAGCCAAAGTTGGCTCAGAATTCTCTTTTTCCCTCACTTTAGATCGAAATTAAGCTCGTACTGGGTTTCAAAATTCCTATTTTTATCACAAAATAATACTGCATTGGGAAGCAAAAACAAATTAAAACGTTTTAAGGAAAACGAAACCTTTGGCAATGTGCTTCAGCCAGATAGAGATGCGTTGACTACTGCCGATTTTTCTCTCAAAGGGAAATGGAAAACAGATTTTTTTAAAAATGACCACCCTATTGTATTAGAATTGGGTTGTGGCAAGGGAGAATATACTGTTCATCTTGCTCAAAACAACCCTAAGGTAAATTATATCGGCATCGACATAAAGGGAGCTCGTTTTTGGAGAGGAGCCAAAACAGCACTTGAAACAGGCTTAAATAATGTTGCATTTTTAAGAACACAAATAGAACTTATCTGCGCTTGCTTTGCCGAAAATGAAATCGATGAAATTTGGATTACTTTTCCTGATCCACAGATTAAGTATAAAAGAAGCAAGCACCGATTGACTCACCCCGACTTTTTAAAAAATTACAAGGAGATCCTCAAGCCTAAAGGAATCGTTCATTTAAAAACGGATAGTGAGTTTTTGTTTGGATATACTTTGGGGATGTTGGCTAATCAAGGAGCTATTCTCTATGCCCATCATGATATCTATAACAACATCAGTTCCCCTCAGGTAGCTACTGCTATACAGACCTTTTACGAAAAGCAATTCTTAAGAGAAGGCAAAGCAATTACCTATATGCAATTCACACTTTAGCATGACCACAGAGCCCTCATTTTTTTTAAAGGTATACGAAGTTGTTCGTCAAATTCCAGAGGGTAAGGTAACCTCTTATGGCGCGATTGCAAAGTATCTGGGTTCTCCTCAAAGTTCGCGTATGGTTGGATGGGCAATGAATGCTGCCCATTCACTAGCTGATGTACCTGCTCATCGAGTTGTAAACAGAAAAGGCTTGCTTACCGGCAAGCATCATTTTGGAGGGGGAACGATCATGCAACAACTCCTAGAAAATGAAGGTGTTCAGATAAAAGAAGATCAAATTCAAGATTTGGAAAAACACTTTTGGGATCCCCTAAAATCTCTTGGGGACTTTTAAAAAGCTTTGGCTTTTGTTATTGAATCCTTAGCAGTATATTTGCGTACTTACCACAATGGACATGAAAATCACAAAAGAAGCGGTAATTAATTCACTGAAAACTGTCAGTCTACCCGGAGAAGGAGGAAATATCATTGATAAAGGAGTGGTTTCTAATATCATGATTTTTAACGATCAGGTTGATATCGACTTACAATTGCAGAACCCCAGTTTGCAGGCCAGAAAAAAACTTGAAGTTACCATTCTTAAAACCCTACACGAACAGGTGTATGAAAAGGCAAAAATTAAAATCAACACTAAGGTTGTAGCCGCAGCTAAACCCGAGCAAACCATTAAAGGGAAACCCATAGAGGGAATAGAAAATATTATTGCAGTGTCCTCAGGCAAGGGGGGCGTTGGAAAATCTACAATTACGGCTAATTTGGCGGTCACACTTGCCAATATGGGCTGTAAAGTTGGAGTTTTGGATGCCGACATTTACGGTCCCTCGATCCCTACTATGTTTGATATGGAAGGGGCTCGACCGATGTCCGTTCAGGTAAATGGGAAATCAAAAATGGAACCCATAGAAAATTATGGAGTAAAAGTTCTGTCTATTGGATTTTTCACAAAACCTGATCAAGCCGTTGTTTGGAGGGGTCCCATGGCTGCTAAAGCCTTAAATCAAATGATTTTTGACGCTGCCTGGGGTGAGTTGGACTTTCTTTTAATAGATCTTCCTCCAGGAACAGGCGATATCCATTTAAGTATAGTACAATCGCTACCTCTGACAGGAGCAGTGGTGATAAGTACCCCTCAAAATGTAGCCCTGGCTGATGCTAAAAAAGGAATAGCAATGTTCCAACAAGACAGTATTAATGTACCCGTTTTGGGAATCGTTGAAAACATGAGTTATTTTTCACCCGCCGAGCTCTCCGACAATAAATACTACATTTTTGGTAAAAAAGGAGCGGAGTATTTGGCTAAAGATAAAGAGGTGCCTTTCCTTGGAGGCTTGCCCTTGGTTCAGAGCATCAGAGAAGCTGCGGATGTTGGAAGACCGGCAGTACTTCAAGACCAAAGTAGCCTCGCTGCTCATTTTGATGAAATTACCAAAAAACTGGTCACCCAAACTCTGTTGCGAAATGAAAATTTACCCCCTACAAAAGCCGTAGAGATAACAAATTTAGTTGGATGTGAAGCTGTAAAGTCATGAGTCAAAGTCAAGAACAAATCATAGAAAAAATCCATCAAGCCCTAGATGAAATTCGACCGTTTCTCAATTCTGATGGGGGTGATATTTCATTTGTTTCCCTAAAGGATAATAAAGTTAAAGTTCAACTTCACGGAGCCTGCGTAGGTTGTAGTGTCAACCAAATGACACTCAAGTCAGGGGTGGAAATGACCATCAAAAAATACCTGCCCGAGATTGAATCAGTAGAAAGTATAGACCCATCAGTCAATGATTAAAACGGATATTCTTATTATTGGTGCAGGTCCAACGGGTCTGTTCGCTGTATTTGAAGCGGGTTTACTTAAACTCAAATGCCACCTAATTGACTCCCTACCCATGCCAGGCGGACAATGTGCGGAGATTTATCCCAAAAAACCGATTTACGATATTCCCTCTCATCCAGAAATAATGGCGGGAGATTTAATCAAAAACCTGGAAGATCAAATCGCTCCCTTTCAGCCGGGTTATACACTGGGTGAAAGTGCAGTTTCGATTGAAAAAACAGATGATGAACAGTTTATCGTAACCACAGATCAAGGTACAAAGCATCAAGCTCCGGTGGTTGCTATAGCTGGCGGTCTTGGGACTTTTGAGCCTAGAAAACCCCCTTTAGAAAATCTTGAATCCTACGAAAACAAAGGCGTTAACTACATCATTAAGGACCCAGAATATTATCGCAACAAAAAAGTAGTCATTGCTGGCGGTGGTGATTCTGCATTGGATTGGACCATTTTTTTAGAAAATGTCGCCTCCTCAGTTACTTTAGTTCACAGAAGAAATGAGTTTCGAGGAGCTTTAGACTCTGTCGATAAAGTACAGGACCTTAAAAATGAAGGGAGGATCAATCTGATTACACCCGCTGAGGTCACCGCTCTAGAGGGTAAAAACAAGTTAGAAGCCCTTACGTTTACCCAAGAAGGGGCTTCCACTAAGCTGGAATGTGATTATTTTATACCACTTTTTGGTTTGACACCCAAATTAGGACCCATTGCAAATTGGGGTCTTGAAATTGAAAAAAATGCTATTAAGGTTGATAACAGTCTCGATTATCAAACCAATATTCCTGGAATTTATGCCATTGGTGATGTCAATACCTATCCTGGTAAATTAAAACTTATCTTATGTGGTTTCCACGAGGCTACACTCATGTGTCAAAGTGCTTTTAAACGGATTTTTCCCGACAAAAGAAATGTCTTAAAATACACTACGGTTAGCGGTGTAAGTGGATTTGACGGTACTCAAAAGCAGGCTGCAAAATCTACAATTAAAAGCATAGAATAAATGAGTGCAGACATTCGGATTTATGTTACCGATAGAGAAGGCAAACGCCATGAGTTGATTGCACCTACCGACATGCAAATGAATTTGATGGAAGTCTGTAAAGCGTATGAGCTCCCAGTTGAGGGTACCTGTGGCGGAATGGCTCTTTGTGCTTCCTGCCAGTGTTATGTAGAAAGTTCGCATCCACTCCCTGAACGTTCTGATGACGAGGAGGCCATGCTTGCCGAGGCTTTTCATGTAAAAGATACGAGTCGGTTAGGTTGTCAAATCCTTATGACCACTGAATTGGACGGTTTGGAAATAGTACTCGCTCCTGAGGAATAAAAAATGAATAGACTAAAAAAACATCGCTGCGCCTTATTTGATCTTGATGGAGTCATAGTAGATACGGCAAAATATCATTTCTTAGCGTGGAAAAAAATCGCTGCCCAATGTGGATACGAATTGACATTACAAGACAACGAGCAGCTAAAAGGAGTCAGTCGTCCTGATTCCCTAAATCGAATATTAGAAATGGCAGGTACACGTTTGGATGAAACTACTTTTGAGTCGTATCTGCATCAAAAAAATAAAGATTATTTGCAACTAATTCAAGAAGTTACGCCAGAGGATATACTCCCTGGAGTTCAAGCTGCGTTGAATTTCCTCAAGTTAAATAAAGTAAAGATTGGTTTGGGTTCAGCAAGTAAAAATGCATTGATCATACTCGAAAAACTTCAGATCACTTCTTTTTTTGAAGTCATTATAGACGGTAATTCAGTCCAACAAGGCAAGCCTCATCCCGAGGTGTTTTTAAAAGGAAGTAATGCACTTGGAGAAGCTGCTGAAGCTTGTGTTGTTTTTGAAGATTCTCAAGCAGGTATTGATGCTGCTAAAGCAGGAGGAATGACAGCTGTCGCACTTGGCGATGCAAAATTGTTTAAAAATATGGATTATTGCTATCCTGATTTTGAAGCCTTGGACAAAGTTGTCTTGCAAACCTTATTTTAGTTTTAAAGCACACATCATGAAATCAAGTTATCTTAAAATACACCCTTGGAAAATCATCGAAGAAGATTTCGACCCTGGTCATGTAAAGTCTTCAGAGAGTATTTTTAGTTTAGGTAATGGTGCCATGGGCCAGCGAGCAAATTTTGAAGAATCCTATTCGGGAGAAAGCTTTCAAGGGAGTTATGTCGGGGGCGTTTATTATCCTGATAAAACTAAAGTGGGTTGGTGGAAAAATGGCTATCCAGAATATTTTGCTAAGGTATTGAACGCTCCGAATTGGATCGGAATCAATTTTGTTATCAATGGAGTTAATCTCGATCTAAATCAGTGTAATTCTGTGTCCAACTTCCGAAGGGAATTGGATATGAAAACAGGTATATATACGCGTTCCTTTCAGGCACAAATCAATCCAGAGTGTAAAATAGAAGTCATCGCAAAGCGTTTTTTGTCTTTGAATGAAGGGGCTTTAGGAGTAATACAGTATCAAGTCAAAGCACTTCAAGGTTCATGTGATTTGGCTATTGAATCTTATATCGAAGGAAAAATCACGAATCAAGATTCCAATTGGGACAATCCATTTTGGAATCATCTTTCTGCAACTTGTACGGACGGTCTAATGCTTCTTGAGTCACAAACTTATAAGACGAAATTTGATGTTGCGACCTATGCGCAAACCCATTTGATTACCCCCCAAGGAAAATTGATTTCAGATTTTGATCAATCCACTGAAGACGGGCGCTTGAGTCAGTCAAAAAATCAATTCCTTAAAGAGGGAGAACAATTTACTGTTCTCAAATTTGGAGGTTATATCAATGGATTAAATCATTCGCCACTAACCTTTAAGAACAAAGCTAAAAAACTGGTAAAAGAAGCACTTGAAAAAGGAATAGCTCAATTGATGGAGGCCCAGCATAAAGCATGGGCTGCAATTTGGGAGATTTCAGATATTGAAATTCAAGGTGATGCTGCTGCTCAGCAAGCCATACGCTTTAATATTTTTCAACTGAACCAAACCTATAATGGAAAAGACCCTAAACTCAATATAGGTCCTAAAGGTTTTACTGGAGAAAAATATGGGGGAAGTACTTATTGGGATACAGAAGCTTATTGCCTTCCCTTTTATATGGCGACTAAAAGTCGTGGTGTAGGTAGAAACTTGTTAAAGTACCGTTATGATCAATTGGATAAAGCAATTGAAAATGCCCAGAAACTAGGGTTTGATAAAGGGGCAGCACTCTACCCAATGGTTACCATGAATGGTGAAGAATGTCATAACGAATGGGAAATTACCTTTGAGGAAATTCATAGAAATGGAGCCATTGCATTCGCGATATTCAACTATGAGCGCTATACGGGAGACCAAACTTACATTACCGAAATGGGTATAGAAGTATTGATTGCGATCGCTCGTTTTTGGGCACAGCGAGTCAATTATTCTGATTTTCGAAATGCTTACGTAATGCTCGGAGTAACCGGTCCAAACGAATACGAAAACAATGTCAATAATAATTGGTACACCACCTATATTGCCCAATGGTGCTTAAACTACGCTGCTGAACAACAGGAAAAAATAGCTGATGAGCATCCGCAACGCTGGAGTGAACTTGTTGAAAAGTTAGCTTGGAAAGCTGATGAAGCAGCACTTTGGAAAAGCATAGCGAGCCAAATGTATTTTCCAAAACACCCGGAGCAAGATTTATTTCTTCAGCAAGACGGTTTTTTGGATAAAGAGCTTCAGCCCGTAAGTAAACTTGACCCGAATCAGCGACCCATTAACCAGCATTGGTCTTGGGATCGAATCTTGCGATCACCTTATATCAAACAAGCAGATGTATTGCAAGGATTTTATTTTTTTGAGTCTCATTTTGATAAGGAAACACTGGAGCGGCATTTTGATTTTTACGAGCCCCTGACCGTACACGAATCCTCTCTATCACCCTGTATTCATTCTATCTTAGCTACTCGTTTAGACAAAATGCAAAAAGCCTATGAGCTTTATTTACAAACCTCACGTTTGGATTTGGACGATTATAACAAGGAGGTGGAAGAAGGATTGCATATCACCAGTATGGCAGGAACTTGGATGAGTATCGTAGAAGGTTTTGGTGGACTGCATGTGGTTGATGATCAAATACACATCAATCCAAAACTTCCCCAAGCATGGAATGCCTTTTCTTTTAAACTAAACTTTAGAGGTACAGCGATTAAAGTAGAGGTCAATAAAGAAAATGTTAAGGTCATTCATAGCAATCCAGATCTGATTGTATATTGCAATGGAAAACCTCTTGTATCTTAAAAGATGAAAAATTTATTCTCTTTTTTGCTGCTATTTTTTTCGCTTTTTGGTCAAGCTCAAGTAGAAAGAATAGAGCCTCCGTTTTGGTGGGAGGGAATGAAAAATTCGACCCTTCAACTGATGCTTTACGGTAAAAATCTAGCAGCCTACAGTTTGAATATTCCCGCTATTGACAAAATCGAGGTACATCGAGTAGAAAATCCTAACTACCTTTTTGTTGATCTTGATCTGAGCGATCAACAGCATGGAATTGTAGAGATTAATCTGCTAAAAAAAGGCAAAGTTCAAACGATTATTGAATATGAAATTAAAGTACGGGAACAGCGCCCAAACATAAGCAGTTTTAATGCTGCTGATGTGATTTACCTCCTTATGCCAGATCGTTTTGCAAATGGGGATCCATCCAATGATGCACACCCCTCCGTAACGGAACAGCCCAACAGAAATGATAAAGACGGGCGTCACGGAGGAGATATCAAAGGAATTATCAATCATCTAGATTATCTCGAAGATCTGGGAGTAAGTGCAATTTGGTCAACTCCCTTATGTGAGGACAACGACCCAAGGGTGTCTTATCATACCTATGCCCAAAGTGATGTATATCGGATTGACCCCCGCTACGGAACAAATGAGGATTACCGCCTCCTAGCCGATGCCCTTCATCAAAGAAAGATGAAGTTGATCATGGATTACGTCTCCAATCATTGGGGAATTGAACACTGGATGGTAAAAGACTTACCAAGTTCAGACTGGATTCATCAATTTGAAACCTACACCAATACCAACCACAGAAAAGAAATTCATTCCGATCCCTATGCAACAGAAATAGATCGTAAAGAATTATTGGAGGGTTGGTTTGTGCCCACTATGGCTGATCTCAATCAAAACAATCCTTACCTATTAAATTATTTGATTCAAAATGCAATTTGGTGGATTGAATTTGCTCAAATTGACGGTTTTAGAGTTGATACCTATCCATATAACAATCCAAAGCCCATGACGCTTTGGTTGGAAGCGATAAGAATGGAGTACCCTGATTTTAATATAGTTGGTGAAGGTTGGATGCACAACAGTATTCATTTATCCTACTGGCAAGAAAAAAGTCCTATCGCAGCAATTCAAGGCTTTGATTCTAAGTTACCCAGTGTCATGGATTTTACATTGAACGACGCATTGGTCAAGACATTTAATGAAAAAAATGCTTACTGGGAGCACGGAACGACCAGGCTGTATAAAAACCTACAAAATGACTTTTTATATCCAGACATTGATAATGTGATCATTTTTGCTGAAAATCACGATACCAATCGGATCAATGATTTTTACCCCAAGTTTAAAAACTACAAACAAATGCTCAGTGTATTGATGACCCTTAGAGGGATTCCACAAATTTACTACGGCTCAGAAATCGGAATGACAGGAAAAAAAGAAGTAGGTGATGGAGATATTCGAAGGGATTTCCCCGGTGGTTGGCCTACTGATGTACAAAATGCCTTTAAACATGAGGGAAGAACTCCCAAACAAAATCAATACTTTGATTTTTCAAAAAAACTAATCCAATGGAGGAAGACTAATCCAGCAGTTCACTTTGGAAAAACTCTACATTATATCCCTCGTGAAGATGTTTATGTTTATTTTAGATATACTGAAGAAAAACGTGTTATGGTAGTGGTGAATAACAATTTGGAAAACCAAAGCCTTGCCTTGAGTCGCTATAGTGAGGGAATCGCAGGGAATACTCAGGCATTCGATGTCATCTCGGGAAAATCATTCAATCTGCCTACAGTTTTGGAGGTATCTGGAGAAACAACTTTAATCTTTGAATTAAGCTTATGAAACTTGTACGCATTTTAATCTTAAGCCTTCTTATCTGGTCATGCCAAGATCAGCCAGAAGAAGCAAGAAAGCCAGAAGTCAAGCCCACACCTGAAGTCACTCCTTTTAAACCGATTAGTGTTGAGTTAGTCTCCAAGGCTGTACTTTATGAAGCCAACATTCGTCAATATTCTAACGAAGGAAGTTTTAATGCCTTTACAGAAGACTTAGCGGTGTTGAAAAAAATGGGTGTAAAAATCATATGGTTAATGCCTATTAATCCTATATCTACTACTAAAAGTAAAGGCCCTCTAGGGAGTTATTACGCAGTTTCAGATTATACCAAGGTCAATCCTGAATTTGGAACTCTTGACGATTTTAAAGCTCTCGTCAACAAAGCCCATGAGCTAGGAATGTATGTTATTTTAGACTGGGTTCCAGGGCATACAGGTTGGGATCATGAATGGATTAAAGAGCACAGCGATTTTTACCTTAAAAACAGAAGGGGAGAAATCATTGACCCTATAGACTTTCGAACAGGAAAGTCTTTTGGATGGACTGATGTTGCCGACTTGAACTACAACGATATGGAAATGCGTGAAGCCATGAGGCAAGCGATGATCTATTGGGTTGAAGAGGCAAATATTGACGGTTATAGAGTCGATCAAGCCTATGCCGTGCCACAAGAATTTTACGACAAAACTTTTGAAGCTTTAAAAGCCATTAAACCTGTATTCCTTCTAGCAGAAACCGATATTTACCACCCCGGTGGACTGGTGCTAGTCAGTAAGTTTGACGCCTCCTATGATTGGCTAGGACATCATTTATCAAAAGAGGTGGCTCAGTCTAAGAGTAATGCAATGGATTATTCCCGTCATATTGACCGCACCTTAAGACGTTATGGTCCTGAAAATATTGTGGTTAATTTTGTGTCTAATCACGACGAAAATTCATGGAACGGTACGGTAGAAGAAAGTTATGGAAAGGCAGCTCATGCTTTTATGGCAATGAACTATACCACTCCGGGTATGCCCCTTATTTATTCAGGACAGGAGTACGACCTCAATAAACGATTGCGCTTTTTTGAAAAGGATAGTTTTCCTAAAACCAAGGGTAAAACCATGCAACTATTAACGCAGTTGGGGGCCTTAAAAAATAATCATCCTGCCCTGGAAAGTGGTGCAGCAGCTGGCTCTTTTCAAAGACTTCCCACTTCAAAAGACTATCAAGTCTTTGCTTTTGAAAGAGGGAAGGAAGGGGATACGCTGGTTGTAATGGCGAATTTGAGTAAAGAATACGCCCAATTTACCATGCCCTATGACGGAGTTTTTAAACGTTATCAGGATTTTAAAACCAAAAAACTTTCTTCTTCTTATCAATATGATATGAAGCCTTGGGAATTTTGGATTTTAATCAAAGAATAAAGTTGAATAACATGAGACAAGCATTAATACTATTCGCAATGGGACTGATTTTTAATTTGTGTACTCCTCCAAAAAACACATTGGTAATTGGACATAGAGGAGCAAAAGGTCATTTGGCTGAAAACACACTACCCTCCATTGATAAAGCATTAGAATTGGGTGTTGACGGAGTAGAAATTGATATTTTCCGATGTGCCAGTGGAGAGCTGGTCGTCTTTCACGACCAAACTTTAGAACAATTGACTAATGCAACAGGCTATATTGAACAGTTGGAATTGGACTCCATTCGCAATATAGAAGTACTCAATGGATTTACCATTCCAACCTTGGAAGAAGTCATGAATTTAATTGACGGTAGGGTGGTTTTAAATATTGAACTCAAAGGGGCACAGACAGCTTTATTGACAAATGCACTTCTTCAAGAGTATTTTAAAAAAGAAGTTTGGTCACCAGACAAAATTTTGATTTCTAGTTTTAATTGGGAGGAGCTAAGGTTGTTTCACGGAGTTAATACGGAAGTCCCCATAGCTGTTTTAACTGAAGACGACCCTTTAGATGCGATACCAGTAGCAAAATCCCTTAATGCAGTAGCCATCAATCCAAACTTTAAATCGCTTAACAAAGACAATGTGTCTAAAATTAAAGAAGCGAGCTTACAACTTTTTCCATGGACGGTAAATCAACCCGAGGATATAGCTGCCTTAATTGACCTAGGGGTAGATGGAATCATTACTGATTTTCCAGAACGCGTTCCAAAAAAATAAGATCCTCCTTAATTTAAGTAGAGTATGGCTCCGTTTAAAAGGGTAGCAAAACTTACCCAAGCCAGATAGGGGTAGAGTAAAAAAGCAGCTTTTTTATCGACCAAGCGAAACCAATAAATGGTTCTTTCGATAAGAATGAGAAGTGTAATGATGACTAGCATTCCTAAAAGTGGACTGCGCAAGCCAAAAAACACTAAGGACCAAAGTCCGTTAAAAATCAATTGTGCTCCAAAATGATAGAGTGCGGTTTTTCCCCAAATATGCCTTCGTCCGTAATGCCATACCGAACCTACCGCCCATCCCATCATACAATAAAGTAAGGTCCATACAGGAGCAAATAACCAATTTGGTGGGGAGAAAAAGGGTTTTTCCAATCCCACATACCAATCGGTTATGGCCTGTCGGGTGACCAAGCTCGAAAGGAAACCAACCGCAAGTGAAATACCTACTCCTACAGCTATGGAAATAAAATAGGAAAGCCTTCGATTCTTCATAATTGTAAAGCTACTAGAAATATATTATTTATAATCACCCAAATCAGAAGATTGCTGATGAAGCTGTATCTTTGTACAGTATGGAGAACCCATCTTTTATATCCTCAGCTGATCAAGCTGCAGTACCTTTTAAAACCAAATGGCAAGCGCCTAGTAATATTGCTTTGGTTAAATACTGGGGAAAAACAGAACCTCAACTTCCTAAAAACCCTTCTTTAAGTTTTACACTTTCTTCAAGTGTGACTACAACTGAAGTTGAATTTAGTCCAAACAATCGGGAAACTTTTGAATTTGAATTTTATTTTGAGGGAGCATTAAAAGCTGATTTTAATCCCAAATTAAATTCTTTTTTTGATCGGATCAAGACCTATATTCCGTGGTTAAATTCCTATTCCCTTAGAATAAGCAGTCAAAATTCTTTTCCACATTCAAGTGGAATAGCTTCCTCTGCTTCTGCCATGGCGGCTTTAAGTTTGTGTTTGATGGATATGGAACGAAAATTATTTCCTGAAATAGCGGAAGTAGGTTTTTATAAAAAAGCTTCTTTTTTGGCGCGTTTGGGTTCGGGTAGTGCTGCCCGTAGTGTTGAAGGACCCGTAACCCTCTGGGGTAAAAACAGTGTTCAAAAAACGGGAAGTGACCTTTATGCAACTGCCTTTGGGACTGATTTAAACCCCGTATTTAGCAGTTATCAAGACACCATACTTTTGGTGGACAAGGGTACTAAGGCGGTCTCCAGTTCTCAAGGACACCAGTTAATGCACAATCATCCTTTTGCAACACAGCGTTTTATCCAAGCAGGCCATAATTTAGCTGATTTAGTTGCCATTATGAAGTCGGGAGATTTAGATGGATTTATGCGTATAGTTGAAACAGAAGCACTGTCATTGCACGCCATGATGATGACCTCCAATCCTTATTTCATTCTGATTCAGCCCAATACTTTGGAGATTATCCAAAAGGTGTGGAAATACAGAAAAGAAACTCAAATTCCATTGTGTTTTACTTTGGATGCAGGGGCTAATGTTCATTTGCTTTATCCTCAAAAAAATAAGGAAGAAGTAGGTGCTTTTATAGCGGCTGAACTAGTGAGCTTTTGCGAGCAAGGTCAATACCTTTTTGACGAAGTTGGAACAGGAGCGAAAAAAGTGTAACTTTGGAATAGTTAAACAGTTGATGTTTTTCTAAAAAAGAAAAAGAAAAAAACTACATGAAAGGACCCCTATTTTTTGCAAAAATATTGTTGTTCGGAGAATACGGTATCATCAAAGATTCCAAAGGACTTTCCATCCCTTATAATTTTTACAGAGGAGCACTTAAAATTCCAGCAAACCAAGCTGAGTTTGACGACGATTCCCACAAAAAACTTGTAGATTTTTCCGAATACCTAAAAACTTTAGATCGTAAAATTATCGATTTTGACTGGAAAAAACTCGAACGCGATTTATCTCAAAAAATGTACTTTGACAGCAGTATCCCTCAGGGATACGGCGTAGGAAGTAGCGGTGCATTGGTCGCAGCGATTTACGATCAGTATGCTTGTTGTAAAATCACTGTTTTAGAAAATCTGACCAAAGAAAAATTGGCCTATCTCAAAAAGGTCTTTAGTCTAATGGAGTCCTTTTTTCACGTTAAATCTTCAGGCCTAGACCCTCTTAACAGTTATTTGAGTTTGCCTATACTGATCAATTCAAAAGAAAATATTCAGACCACTGGAATACCTTCTCAACACTCTAAGGGTAGGGGTGCTGTATTTTTATTAGACAGTGGAAGAACGGGAGAAACGGCGCCTATGGTATCCATGTTTATGGAAAATATGAAAAAGGAAGCCTTCAGTAACATGATGCGGGATCAGTTTATCAAACGTTCAGATGCCTGTGTTGAAGATTTTTTAAAAGGAAATATCAGCTCACTGTTTAAGAACATCAAATCACTTTCCTCTTTGGTACTGAACAATTTCCAACCCATGATTCCAGAAAGCTTTCACCAATTGTGGCAAAAAGGAATCGAGACCAACGACTATTACCTCAAACTTTGTGGTTCTGGAGGAGGAGGATTTATTTTAGGCTTTACCCAAGATTTTGAAAAAGCCAAAAAGTCCTTAAAGCAATACCCTCTCGAAGTGGTGTATCATTTCTAAATCCTTTAATGTCACTTTCGGATTCCAATCAGCGTAGCTTACTCAAAATTCTGAGTTTGTTTAGTTTGGTTAGGGGTTATAACATCATCGTACTAGTCCTTGCTCAATATCTTACAGCGCGTTATATACTCGCTCCACAGACAGCTTGGATCGCACTGCTATTGGACTTTAAGTTTTTTGCCATAGTCTCTGCATCTGCATTGACCACGGCTGCTGGATACATCATTAACAATTTTTACGATGCAGCCAAAGATCAGATCAACAGACCCAAAAAATACATACTAGAGCATTTAATCTCACAGCAACTGCAACTCATTTTTTATCTCCTACTCAATATGGCTGCTTTTGTTATTGCTAGCGCCATCTCTATAAAAGTGGTTTTATTTTTTCTTTTTTATATGATGACGATTTGGTTTTACAGCAGTACCGTAAAGCGTCTTTTCTGGCTGAGCAATGTATTTTCCGCTCTTTTGATGATACTTCCCTTTTGGGCAATTACTCTCTATTTTAAAAACTTTGACCCCATTATTTTTTATCATGCTGCTTATCTTTTCTTTTTGATTTTGGCTCGAGACATCATCAAAGATTTAGAAAATTTTAAGGGCGATTGGGTGCAGCGTTATCAAACACTTCCGGTGGTGTTTAACCATCGGACAACAAAGATCTTTATCACAGTCGCGATCTTGTGTACTTTTATCCCCACTTATTTTTTGATCCAACAGCCTTTGGGTAAAATTCACTATTTTTTTTGGGCGAGTATTCCTTTTTTAAGTTTTGTTTTAATCTTTCTATGGCGAGCCCAAACTGAAAAGGCGTACCTTTGGACTCACAATTTTATTAAACTGTGGATATTGATAGGAGTATTGAGTATTGCCTTGATTTATCATTAGTAAAGAATCAGAATGAAACCAAAAAAAGTAGTCTCAGTAGGAAAACCTGTAGAATCCAAAGGCAAGCAAAAAGAAACCATTAGACTGAACAAATTTCTGTCAAATGCGGGAATATGTTCTCGGCGTGAAGCCGATGAAAACATCAAAATGGGCTTGGTGCACGTCAACGGAAAAGTGGTTACGGAAATGGGATTTCAAGTAGTTGCAACCGATGAGGTCAAATTTGATGGCACACGAATTCAAAAAACAGCTCCGGTTTACATCTTATTGAACAAGCCAAAAGGATTTGTTGCTACAGCACAAGGTGGGATCATCAAAAAGTCTGTACAGGAGCTCATACGTACTGCTGCAAAGACTAAAATACCGCCCATAGGAGATATGGGAAGACCCATGACAGGTCTTTTGTTTTTCACCAATGACGAGCCCCTGAGAAAAAAACTGGGTCAATCCTCATCCATTCCCATGGTTTATCAAGTAATACTGGATAAAAACGTCACCGCCGAAATGATGAAGCAGTTAAAAAAAGGACAGCTTATTTTTGATAAAGAAGCCAAGATCAATATCATCAGCCATCTGGACGGGAAATCTAAAAACGAAGTAGGTATTGAAGTACATTCTTTAAGTCCTGCAGCTTTAGTCAAGCTTTTTGAAGTGGTAGGTTTAAAGGTGATTCAGATGGATCGCGTTACTTTTGGAGGGATGACTAAAAAAGACCTACCGAGAGGAAATTGGAGAAAACTCAGTGATAAAGAAGTTGGGTTTTTGAAAATGCTCCCCTAAAGGTTCTTTGACCAACTCCCAAATAAAGGTTCCGTATACGACAAGATAAGCTACAAACTGTAGGTAGGGATTCTCTGCGAAGCCCTCAGCTCCATAGGCATTATAACTCCAAAACACAGTTAAACTCCAGACAAGAGGGTAGGCATAGCCGGTTAAAATCCCTAAAAAGACCAGGTTGATGATATACCATGGATGGACTGTGGTAGCTATAAAGAAATAGCAACTCAATAAAAACAGCATACTTTTAAGTAGTGATGCGGGTGTTCTGTTTGACCTTAAAAAGCTAAAAACTAGAACAAAACCAGCAACGACAAACGGAGTAATTTCACCCAATTGACGAATGATATTATAGCCTTTTAGTTGATATCCTAGAGCACGAACAATATTGTATAAACTACCATTAAATTCAAAAGTGGTAAACCACAAAACAACAGTTTCCACATATCGACTCGGCATACTTCCTTCCCAATATGGCAGCCAAAAACAGGCAGAACACAGCGCTGTTGAAAGGCAAAAAAGATTGAATTTTTTCCATCCTAAGTATTTGTAAAAAAGAGGAATAAAAAGCAATGGTAGTAATTTGATCGCTATGGCAATCCCCATAAAAAGACCTCCAAACAGACTTCTTCTTTGGACTAAGTACACAAGACTGATCAGAGTAAAGCAGACCATCAATCCTTCACCATGAAGGTTGCCAATACCTTCTATAATAAGCAATGGATTTAAAAAATACCAAGCAATATAGGCAGGGTCAAGTTTGAGTTGTTTCAGCAGAGAGATGCCTACAAATACTATAAGAAGATCTGCAATCAAGTAAATGAACCGAATTAACACGATGGGGTCCATCAGCTGATCTTGATGGAATAGTGCAGCAAGTTTAAATAGCTGTTGACTGGCAGGGGGGTAGTTGGAAAAGTTTCCTGCGCTCAACGTCCCCATTTTTTCAACAAGTAAACGCGCATCTGGAAAGCCAACGAGGTCAATTAATTTATTTGGGGTGTATAGGTAGGGATTGATACCGAGTTGTTGAACATGACCATCCCAAAGAAAACGATAAAAATCTTGTGACAATTCGGGTAAGTGGAAGCTAAAACACAGACGGGCTAATATCCCAATTAGCAATATACCAGCCAGACTGTTAAAATTCCTAATCCAAAACCAGAGCAGTACAAAAATACCCGAATACAGACTGAGCAATACGACAGTATCACTTCGTTTTACTCCATCGGACAGCATAAAAAATCCTGTTAGGATGAGTAAGGGGAGTAGTAATCGGAGAGCAGCTGCTAGCATTTATCGACTTTGTCTTAGCCCAAATATAGAAATACTGCTGAATCCAATAAAGAGTAAAAGATGAAAAGGGAATAACCAAAATTCGCCAGCAGCTCTTAATTCAAAAGCACTGTAAAGTCCAAATAAAAAGTAAAACGCAAAAATGACCTCAATAAAGGTATAGATAGAAGTTTTTTGAACTCGGTATTTGTTTTGTCTTACAGTTTTATCATTAGTATTTAGATTGAACTTTGGAGTTCGTATAAAAGGACTTTTTATGCCCAAATGCCCTTCTAAAACCGCTACTGAATTGTGAATTGAAAATCCAATTACAAGGCAATAAAACAAAAGGAATCTTCGAGTGTAATGAAAAAAGGAAGCTATACCCGAGCCGAATACGGTTCGATGAACAAACCAATAGCAAGTGTAAAAGATGAGGGTACTTAAAATAAATAAACCACTCAAATCAAAGAGTAGGCTTAGAGAGTCAAACTTTGATTTGATAAATAAAACGGGAACGCTTAAAAGGGAGACGATAAGCACATTAAAAAACATGGTGCTGTTGAGCAAATGAACTGCTGCGTTGAATTTAACCTTCCATGAGAGGTTTTTGGACTTCATCACCCGACCGATCATTTTTTGAAAATTTTCAGCCCCTCCTTTGTTCCAACGGAATTGCTGAGACCGTATGGCGTCAAGTGTAATAGGCAGTTCTGCAGGGGTTACAACTTCATCTAAATACACAAATTTCCAATTTTTTAACTGGGCTCTGTAACTTAAGTCCAAGTCCTCTGTCAGTGTATCACCTTCCCAATTCCCCGCATCGAGTATGCAGGACTTACGCCATACACCAGCCGTACCGTTAAAGTTGATAAAATACTGCTGCTGGTTGCGACCAATTTGTTCCAATAAAAAATGGGCGTCAAGGGCAAAGGCTTGAACCGAAGTCCAAGGGGAGTAAGTTCTGTTAAGATGTCCCCAGCGGGTTTGAACAACGCCAACTTTTGCGTTTTCAAACTGTGGAACGGTCTTGTAAAGCCAATCGCTCTCGGGTAAAAAGTCTGAGTCAAAAATGGCGATCAATTCACCACTGGCAGTTTCTAGGCCTTCTTTAAGTGCCCCTGCTTTAAACCCCTTGCGTTCTTTGCGATGAATATGAATGATGGGAATTCCCTTTGCTTGATATGCCCTAACTAGTTTTTGGGTCAGTTCCAATGACTCGTCAGCGGAATCATCCAAGACCTGAATTTGAAGTTTGTCTTTGGGATAGTCTAATGCGGTAATGCATTCTAATAAACGTTCAACGACGTACAATTCATTGTAGAGTGGCAATTGAACGGTCACTTTTGGCCAGCCAGCTTTGGGTTCTGTTGTATTTAGGGCTTGTTTATTTTTTAGATATTTTAAAAAATAACGCAGCATATTCAGCTGTGTTAAACTGTAAATTAAAATGAGTATAAGACTTAAGCTGTAAACAGCCAAAGTGGAGTAGGTCAAAAAATCCAATAAGCTATTTGCTATTATTTCCATCCTGAAAAATAAAAACTTCCAATCCAACCTAAAATTTTATAGCCTGCCATAAAAGTTCCCTTGACCGTACCAGAGACTTTTGAGATTCCGATACGCTTACGGTAACTAACTGGCAGTTCAATGTAGGGAATCTTTCTTCTTAAAACCTTGAGTTGCATTTCTACTGTCCAACCGTAGGTTTTGTCTTGCATTTCAAGACTTTGAAGTGTTTCCCAACGAATGGCTCTAAAGGGACCCAAGTCGGTAAATCGGCTGTTGTAGAGCCAGCGCATCAAAAGGCAGGCGAGCCAATTGCCAAAATGTTGTTGTGGGGTTAGAGACCCCTTTTCTCGAAGTGATTTCACTCGAGCACCCAGCACAAAGTCAACATCATCCTTTTGTAAGGGAGCTACTAGTTGATCCAATTCTTCTGGATGGTCGGAATAATCACCGTCCAAAAAAACGACCAGTTCAGGAGGGTTATTTTCTAAATACTCCATTCCTTTTAGGCAGGCATAACCGTAACCTTTTCGTGCCTCGTATAGCACTGTAGCTCCGTTTGTTTTTGCTATTTCAGTAGTTTGATCAGTTGAACCGTTGTCAATAACTACAACCTCTGTGAAACTGCTTGGGAGTGCTTTTAGCACCTGAGCAATAGAGGGTGCTTCATTGAATGCAGGAATTAGAACTGCGATGCTATTCATTGTGGTAAAGATACTCAAACCTAAACGAGTAGGAGGGGTTTAGGCATCAACTTCCATTGCATTTCCCAAGGGATAGGGAGTACTGTTGATTCGGTTTTCCAAACCGTCGTTTTCTAATTTAAGAACACCTCTAGGACATACGGCTGAACATATCCCACAGCCTACACAGGAGGAACGCACTATATTTTCTCCTCGTTGTGCATAAGCTCTGACATCAATTCCCATTTCGCAATAGGCAGAACAATTTCCACAAGAAATGCATTGCCCTCCATTGGTAGTGATGCGGAAGCGTGAAAACAAACGTTGTTGCAAGCCTAAAATAGCTGCCATCGGGCAGCCAAAACGACACCAAACCCGACTTCCTAAAAAGGGATAAAAACCTACTCCTAAAACTCCAGAAAAAGCAGCACCTACTCCAAAACCATACCATTTTTGGAAACTGTAACTGTTGAGAAACAGTATGTTGTTTTGACCAGAAAACCCTTGAACACAAAGACTGAGGACTAAAATACTGCCCAAGCTAATCAGGGTATATTTGGCGTCCTTTTCCAAACCATTTTTATTCCAAAAAAACAAAATAAGCATCAGTGCTATAATAAATACGACCACTCCGCTGATAAATTGTGTTCTACTGATCAGACTCAGCTCTGGATTTTGAGTGATAAAATACCAGATGGCTGCTATGGTGGTTACTGTGACAAAAACCAGTACGGCGTGAATCATCCAACGCTCCAGTTTCCAAACACTTAATTTTTTACTGGATAATTGTCTGAAAGGATCCCCCGCTGTTTCTGCCAAACCACCGCATCCGCAAACCCAAGAACAGTACCAACGTTTGCCGTAAAAATAAGTCAGTATGGGAGAACCGATAAAGATCATCGCCAAGCCAAAAACTAAGAAAAAAAAGCCCAAATTTCCCCCTGTTAGCATATTGGTCAAATGCCATTCGTCTAGGAAGTAATAGTTTAATGGCCACATATTTTTTAAGTCCTTTGCAAAATAGGGCGTTTCAGGATTGAGCTTGGCCAATATTTCAGGGATTAAAAAGGCGAAGCACAACTGAAAAAATACTACAGACAAGGTTCGGAAGAGCTGGTAGCGATTGCCCCAATACTTCCAAATGAATTTAACTCCAAACAGGATTATGGCAAAAGTATAAAGGGTGCCGTACATAAACCACTGGGTAGCTGGACTTCCGTTTAAACTCAAACTCAAAGGGTCAAAAAAGGCAACCAATCCCGTGCTTTCGCCTTGAGTATTAAAGCCCAATACTTCTGGAAACCAGTAAATAGCAATATAAAAAGCCGTAAGTCCCATACCCAAAAGCCAACCTGTGATTCCTCTAGTGGTCAAGGCGCTGAACCAAACTCCATTGTTTTTGATACCGGAGAGTTGATGTCCGTAGATGGTCTGAAAATAAATTAAACCTCCCAGGGTCATGAGTACAAAACTGACACTCAGCCAGAGGACTTTATTATCGTATGCGATAAAAAGTGCAGATAATAATAGAGTTAGACCTAAAAGTCCGACACCGATACTGCTTTGTTTTTTCAGGAGATTCATCATTAGTTTTTTATTGGTTTAAGGCAAAGCTTGATTTTTTTAATTCCCATTTACTTTGAATTTCAGCCTGATAAGTTGGACTGAATTCTGGATCGAAAAAGGACTGCCCCAATGCTTTGACCACTTCATTCATCAGTGTGGGTTTGCAAAGCCAACGGTCAAAATATTCATGTCTAAGTCGGATTCCGAGACTTACAATCCCTTTAAAATAAAGATTTTGTGGATCAAAACTCAAACGTAAGCTGCAGTTTTTATGGGGGTGTTGCCAAAAGACTTGTGCTTCCTTTTTGGAATCGGGTGAGGGACTTACCTGACCATAGGTCTGGTACTCTATATCAAAAAACTTGGCTGAATTAAACCAAGGTCCAGGTTGGTATGAAGTCTTAACCGAGGTCAGCGTTTGGGCAAGAGTCTCCCCCATGATTCGTCCAGTATACCAAACGGCCTCTACAGCCTGACGTCCGGGTAATGGTTCCAATTGTTCGGCACAATCACCTACTGCATAGATATTAGGAAGATTGGTTTCTAAAAAGCGGTTTACTCGTATTCCTTTACCCAAATCCAAACCACTTCCTTTTAAAAAGTCAATATTAGGGGAGACCCCAACGGCTAGACCGACCCATTCGCAGGGGAGTGTTGCTCCTTTTGAAGTTTGTACTTGTGCTACTCTGCCGTTTGCATCTCCTTGAATGGATTCCAATTCGGTGGATAGGTGTAATTCAATACCATGGGACCGAATATGACAGTTGATGAGTTCTGATTCTTCAGCAGGCAGTACGGTATTCCAAAAGCTGGATTCACGAACTAAAAAGTGGACTTTTTTCCCTCTACTGTGGAGCATTTCGGCAAGTTCAATACCAATCAATCCACCACCAACTACAGTTGCGCTTTGGGTGCTGTCTGTCCAAGCTTCGAGGCTGTCCAAGTCTTTTTTGTGATAAAGTCCTTGTACGGCTTTGAGGTCTTCACCGAGCCAATCCAGTTTATTGGGTTTGGAACCGCATGCTAAAACCAGGCGGTCATAGGAGAGACTGCTTCCGTCCTCAAAGTGCAATAATTGTTTTTCAGCATCGAGTTGATTGACCCTTTTTTGAACCAATTCAATATTATTTTGCTCCCAAAAAGTGTTTTCGTAGGGTTGGGTATGTTCAAATTTTAGATGTCCCATATAGACATACATCAGTGCTGTACGTGAAAAAAAGTAAGGACTTTCTTCGGAGATGACTGTAATGGGTAGGGCGCTATTTTTTCTCAGATGACGAGCTGCAGTGATTCCAGAAACTCCGTTGCCTAAAATGACGATAGCTTTATTGCTGGACTCTTTTCCCATTTCACTAAGGTACTGTTTTTGACTCAAAAATTTTATTTGTACCTTTAGATTAATAAAGAATAGTTGATGAGAATTGCCCCTTCTTTAATGACTTTTTTAGCATCTTATTTTTTTGTTAGATGACTCGAACTCCAAACAATTCCTGGGTTGAAGTGAGTGGTTTTTTAAAAACTACTGAGGTCAATGTATGGCAACTGTTGACGGATCCCCAATTAACAGAGCAGTACATGTACAACTGTCAACTTCACTCTGAATGGAAGTTAGGAGCTGAGGCTGTTTGGAAAGCTCAAGATGAAAGTGGAAAATGGGTTGATCATGTGAAAGCTCAAGTACTCGTTTACGAACCCTATCGTCATCTAGCCTTTACCATATTTCATCAGGCGACGGATAAAAGGCCAGAAGTACAGTCTGAATTGCATTATACCTTGGAACCCAAAACGGATGGAGTTCGCCTAAGCATCAAGCAAGGTGATTTTGCCCTTTTAAATTTAGGAGAAGAGTTGTTTGAACGCTGCCAAAAAGGTTGGGAATACGTCATGCCACAATTGCTTAAAACTGGAGAAGCCCTTTTTGAAAAGCCAACTTAAATACTCAGTGACTTAAAAACTTAAATTTTAACCCAAATCCAACCCCTATGATTTACCTACTCTATGTTATTTTCTTTATCTGCTGTTTTATCATTTTCAATCGAATTCTGAAAGAGTTTTACGATAGTTTTGATTGGTTTTCTGCAGCCCTTTATGGATTGATTTTTCTTATTTCCTGTGCCTTACTTTGGATCTTTATTTTTGGAATTTATTATTGGATAATCGGTGAGGTGACTTAGCGAATAAATTTGAGGTAGTAGCGGTGTAAAAATTGAGGTTCAGCACCCAACCAGTGGCTGAGATGCATGATGCCAAAGTGAAACAGCAAACGAATTACGCCGTTTTGGTAAAAGCGCCGAGAAGAGGTGCTGATGTATTCGGGCAGTACCTTAAAACCACCAAGTGCATAGAGTTTTTTGATTAGATGTATGTCTTCACAAACTGCATATCGTGTATCGTACCCGCCTAGGCTGTCAAAATCTTTTTTGGAAATAAAAAGCGACTGATCGCCACCTCTACAAAGGGGGTGGTTCCACCGGCTGCCAGCTGCTGCTTGTCGCAGTAGCCAATTGGCTTGATTGAATTTGAGTCGAAAGCAGCCCCAACGTACGCCTGTATGTATGGCGTTACTGAGGACAAGATCAAAATCTTTAGGAAGGCGACTGTCAATATGAAGAAAGTAGAGCCATTTTTTGGAAGCCTTTTGAACGCCAAAGTTCATTTGCCGCCCACGACCAGAATTTGTTTGATAGCTGCTCTTTTTATAATGGGTCTGAAGCCATTCCCAACTACCATCTGAACTGCCCCCGTCGATGATCAATAACTCCTGAGGTTTGCTCCACTGCTGCCTAATATGACTCATAAATTCAGCCAGTAAGTTGACCTCATTGAGTACAGGAACAATAATCGTTAACTTAATGGGCTTGGTTAAGGCTCCAGTCATAGGTGAGGTAGTCAATTTTTGGTTGGTTAAAATCCATTCCACTGTAGCGGGAAATAAACTCCAAACGTTCTGCCTTAGATCCAAAGTCATTGCCAAACCACAAAAAAATACGGGAGAGTTGGACTTGGTCTTTGCTGAGTTTGTTTTTAGTGCTATCCATTAAAAAATCTCTACTAGCTTCCGTCAATTGAGATTCTAGCTTTTTTTCTTGATAGGCTTCATTACGGATTTTTGGACAAGAAGCCGAAGCGCAGTTGATTGCAAAATGGATACGGGCTTCGTCCATTTTACGTAAAATTTTATGTTCAATATCACCCAGGGTATAGCTTTGCCCTTTGATCTTAAAACAATCAGTATCCCAAGGGTCGTCCAAATCTCTTATGCTTTTCAGAGGATAGTTTTCAAGTATCAATTGAACTGTCAAGGCGTTGTAGGCATTGATCCAGTAGGCAAGCTTGGCCTCTTTACTCGCCATTTCCAAAGGAGGCATTTTTTCTAGAGTTTGGATATAAGCATCCAACTGTTTTTTTTCTGTCAGCCAACTTTTATAGTCAACTTGTCCTTGTTCATGGACGAATTGCTGTAGCATTTGATTCCATAGACTGTGCTTATTTTTTTGTGCGCTAAGGCTGAGCGAACAGCAAAGAATAAAGAGGAGGTAGAAAGATTTCATGGGGGTAAATTTAAATTAACAACAGCCACCACCGTCGTAATGAAAGGTCGATGGTGAGATAAAAAGATCATTTCGATTAAGGCTTTGAAGCGCAGCAGCTGTTTTATCGCAGACCGACAAGGGTTGGTTTTGTAGGAGTATATGCCCTTTATTGTCGTCAAAAAAGTCGTCATTTCCAAAATAAATGGCTGCTTTACCAGTAAAAATACAGGCACCGTCTTCAGGCATGGGGTCTTTAATTGCACAGACTTCGACACTTTCGATATAAAGATTTTCTTCAGAAGGGTAATGGGCGGTATCTAAAATACGATAAGGTCTTTTGGCGCGAACTTCAAGAGTTCCAAATCCAACTTCGACCAACATATTGAGGTAGTCGTTTAAAGGAATGGACCCTGACAAACACAAGGCGCGTAATTTTTCATCGTTGCGCAGGCTGTCGTTTATAGGCTGTTCGCAAATCGGATCACTCATTACCAGTCTGCCTTGGGGTTTTAATACTCTGTACATTTCTTTTAAAGCCTGTTTTAATTCATCTTGTTTAAAGATGTTGAAGAGGCAATTTTGAGCAGCTACATCCACACTGCTGTCTGCTAAGGGCAGGGCAAGAGCGTCTCCTTGTTTAAGTTGGACAAAGTCCTTTTGAAACCAGTCGTTTTGCTGCTCGGCTTCTGTAAAGTTGTCCTGACAAGCTTGAAGCATTTCGTCGACTACATCTACACCGATCACCCCATTTTTTTGACGTGAAAAGTAACTAAATTGTAAGAGCTCCATTCCACCTCCTACACCCACATAAAGAATTTTGGGATTGTTGACTAGATCTCTAGGATGTACGGTACTTCCACAGCCGTAGTTCATTTCCTGCATCCGAGTGGGTATGGATAAACCTGGAAATTGCCAAATGGGTGTGGTAGTGCAGCAGAGACCGATGTCAGGAGTTAGTGCTGCATCTTTATATACAGACTTGGTCGTTTCAAGGTAGCTCATAGTACAATTTTATTTAAAATAAAGGAATTAGCTTTCGCTGAGCAAGCCTTTTACAATTTTTATCAAATCCTGTTCCCCTTTTTTTGCCATTGCCATAATATTGGGGATATTGATGGCTTGTAAATTCTCTGGATCGCAGACATCCGTCAAGACGGAAAAAGCGATGACTTCTATGCCCAATTGTTTAGCGACAATTACTTCGGGTACGGTTGACATCCCTACGGCATCTGCTCCGATAATTTTCAGGTAGCGGTATTCCGCAGCTGTTTCCAATTGAGGTCCAACTACAGCGGCATAGACACCTTGGTGCAATTGTATCTTATTTGCACGGGCAATTTCCAAGGCTTTAGCGCGCAGTGTTTTGGAGTAGGGCTGACTGAGATCTACAAAGCGTTCCCCTAGTGTTTCCATGCCTTTTAGGGCCAGGGGAGACCCTCCCTGTAAGTTGAGGTGGTCGGTGAGTAACATCAGTTCTCCTTTGTCAAAATTCAGATTGACTGCACCAGCTGCGTTGCTGATGATCAGTCGTTTTCCGCCCAGTGCAGCAAAAACCCGTACCCAAAAAGTAATTTCAAAAAAGTCATAGCCCTCGTAAAGGTGAAAGCGTCCTTGAAAAGCTAAAAGGGTTATTCCGTTTAATGTTCCGTAGAGCAAGCGCCCTTTTTGATAGGTTTGGGTTGAGGTTGGAAAGTGGGGAATGTCGTGATAGGGAATTTCTTGAAGGAGTTCAACATCGCTTGCCAGTCCGTCTAAACCAGTCCCCAATACAACACCCAACTCGATCTGATCAATACCTTTCGTTTTTAAAAAGGCTGCACTGCTCTCAATTTTTTCTTTCATCAAAAAACGCATTCATACGACCTAGCAAATCGGAATGAAGTACTAAATCTTTATAAAAGTCAATATCCGACTTTTCTTCTAAAAGCGCAATGCGTTTGGAGCTTAAATCTTGAAGAGTGTCGGTCAATACTTTAGGACCGCTCCACTGTTTATTTAAAAAAAGTTCAGGGTAAAATTCTTTTAAACCCAGTAGGTAATAGCCTCCGTCTTTGGCAGGTCCAAGTACAGCATCCGCTTCATCAAGTGCGTGGAGTGCTCCGTCTAGGGTTCCTTGGTTGAGCTCCCAAAGATCGGTTCCTAAGGCGATGACTTTTGAATATCCTTGGGCAAAGCCCCATTGAAAAGCGGCTGACATTCGTTCGCCAAGGTCTGATCCGATTTGGTCTTTCTTTGGGAAGTCTTGAAAGCAATTGCCAAAGTCTTCTGGACTTCCTCCAGTGTAAAAGACAACTACTTTACATAAAGATTGTTTTAAAACAGCTTCTGTTTTAAGGAGTAATTGTTTGTAAACCCAAAGGGTTTTTTCTTCTCCAAGCTCGGCTGCCAAACGGCTTTTAACTTTTCCCATCAAGGGTGTTTTTGCAAATACAAGGACTAAAGGTTTCAATTCAACACGAGTTTTGAATTTGAAATTTACAGTTTAATTCAGGATTTAAAGTGGTATTTTAAAAACTTATTGGAGCTGCTATCTAATAGAAATTATTCCAATTGGCTCCATCGTAGCCTTGATGCTTATTGATGGATGTATTATAAATAAAATCACCAGCAGTCCATGTTCTTGAGTCTCTCTCTGTATCTGTCAATCTTGGAGGAAAGCTAATCCAGTCTGTTCCGCTGACTGTACTAGACAATAGTTGTCCTGCGGAACCCGCCTCACCATTGCTGTCTTCATAGGTTCCGCCATTATTGATGGCTGCGATACTGAGTTTCCCGTCTTTATCCCATTGGTATTCTGTGGTATTGGCTACTTTGATTATACTTTCTATAGGGGAAGTAGTGAGTGAGTTTCGAGTTCTTGTAATTCGGACAAGATAATTGCCACCACTTGTAGCCCAAGAGGCTAGATCCCCTGGAAGCCATGCGATCACACCTGAATTTTTCATCCCATTGGTTCCATCCGTAGGAGTAAAGGAGGCCCAAGTGTTGAGTCCTGTTGAATATTCAAAGGTTGGGATAATGCCGTTTCCTGAAGCCCCCGTATTTAGTAAGAATTCAATCTCCTGAAACTTTAAATTAAAGCCCACAGTTACGGTTTCGTTGTCAGTAGAAAAAATGCTTTGGTTTAATGTACTGGAAGCAAAGGAAGATAGGTTGTCCACTCCATTGATTTCACCCACTGTTGCATCACTAAAAAATCCAGAAAGTTGTTCTACAGGATTGATATTGGCACCTACTTCGAGACCATAGAGCGCTGCAGTACCTTCTGTAGCCAAAACTTCCAAACCGACTACTGCTCCCCCTGTAGAGGCCGATTCATCAATATTGACTAAGATTACTCCCTCGTCACTTTCTGCGCTAAGGGCACCTGTTTGATAGACAATATCTAAGGCTTTTACGTCTCCAAATCCACCGGCATTGACATCAATTTCAAAGGCGTGATCATCGCTTTGAATGGAGTTGTGGGTTAGAAACATATCTCCTGTCAAATTAAAGGTATCTACTGGATTTGTAGTATTGACGCAAATTCGACCTGCGGAGTCAATTACAAAGCGTTCTTGACCGGCGGTATCAAAACGGATAAAATCTTCATTCGTAGTTTCCTCTACTTGAATTCTGGTATTACCATCGGTATCAAATAGGCTATTGGAAGTGCTGGAGTTGATCCAGGCGGTACCCGTTCCTGTGGAGGAGAGAACTTGACCGCTTGTCCCATAACCGTTTAGAGAAAGTGTGTTTTCCCATCCACTTCCGTTATAAATGTTTAGAGCATTGGTAGTGGTATTATAAATAATCAAGCCTTTTTTAGGAGTAACTATAGCCTCACAATTTGCTTGGGTCATTCTTGGAGGTAAAAAACCTTGAGTGGTTGATTTTAACTCAAAGGCAGCACAAGCTTCTTTTTTTTTGTTGGGCGTTGAGTTGAGGAATCATCATAATAAATACCAAAAAAAGCAAGCATTTTTGGAATGTATTAATTTTGTAGATTGGTGGTTCAAAAAATAAAAACCAATAATTTTTCGATATTGACTGTAGGCTTTTGGTTAAAGGCATGCTTTAATGATGTTTTAATCGATATAACTTGCATTTTAAGAGTAAATAGGAATTAATGCGTAAGAAAGTTTATATTCTTTTCGGGGATTCAAACATTTTTATAAACTTGTAAAAAAAGAGTATATGAACACACCGTATTATCAAAGTCAGGATTTAAAAAAATTTAAAAACATCAGCGATTGGTCACCTGAGCTGGGCAAAAAGTTTTTTGATTACTACAATAGTGTTTTTGAGGAAAGCGCCCTTTCCGCTCGAGAAAAATCGCTAATCGCCTTAGCTGTAGCCCATACTGTTCAATGTCCCTACTGTATTGATGCCTATACCCAGGACGGTTTGGAGCGGGGGGTAGATAAGGAGGAGATGATGGAGGCCGTACATGTGGCTACTGCCATACGGGGCGGAGCCTCACTGGTCCACGGCGTTCAGATGATGGAGGTGTACGAAAAGCGCAGCATGTAATGGCGACCAAATCCCTTAAAGGGCGTGTACACGACCTGGCTGATAGTTCTACACAATTGGAATTTTTAAGCAATGGAATTTTTGCTCCTGGAGGGCTGCCTAGTTTTAAAGAAAAATTGAATACGGTCCAAGCTGAGGCTTTAAAGCCTAAAAGTTTGGAAATCTTACAAATGAACTTGGGCTATATGTGCAATCAGGTCTGTGCCCACTGCCATGTAGATGCCGGACCCGACCGTAAAGAGATGATGAGTCTGGCAACCTTAGAACACTGTTTGCAGATTCTGAAAACAACTCCAGTCACTACCTTGGATCTTACAGGAGGAGCACCAGAAATGCACCCTGACTTTCGCTGGTTTGTCTCTGAAGCAGCTAAAATTGGAGTGGAGGATTTTATTGTACGTTCCAATCTCACCATACTGAGAGCCAATAAAAAATATTACGACTTACCCCATTTTTTTAAAGACCACCACATTCACGTGGTTTCTTCCCTTCCTTTTTATAAAAAGGATAAAACCGACCGCCAACGGGGGGAGGGGGTTTTTTCTCAGTCCATTCAAGCCTTAGTGGAACTGAATAAAGTGGGTTACGGTAAAGCAGATAGCGGTTTACAACTGGATTTGGTTTACAATCCTTCAGGAGCCTTTTTACCAGCAGATCAACTCGCTTTGGAAAACGATTTTAAAAAGGCACTCAAAAAAGAGTACGATATTGACTTTAATCAGTTGTTTACGATTACAAATTTACCCATCAGTCGCTTTTTAGAATACCTAATTGCTTCTGAAAATTACGAAGACTATATGCAGCGTCTCGTTGAAGCGTTTAACCCTGCAGCTGTAGCCAATGTAATGTGTAACAATACCCTTTCTGTTGGATGGGACGGCTACCTCTACGACTGTGATTTTAACCAGATGCTCGACCTAAAGGTCGCCAGTCCGGTTCAGCATATTAAAGATTTTGATCTGGACCAACTGCAAACTCGAGAGATTTGTGTTTCTCAGCATTGCTACGGCTGTACTGCTGGAGCAGGGAGTAGTTGCCAAGGCAGCGTGGCATAAGTGTTACGCTCTAATGGATTTTATAAAGTCTGGAATACGCGCTACACCCTCCTGTTCTAAAAACTTGATAAAGGCAGATCCGATGATGGCACCTTGGGACTCTCGTGTGGCTGCATTATAAGTGTCCGCATTGCTGATTCCAAAACCAACGACTGTGGGCGTTTGAAGACCCATTTTTTGAATGCGTTGAAAGTAATCGGTTTGGGTACTTCCAAAGGTGTTTTTTGCACCGGTTATACTTGCACTACTCACCATATAGATGAATCCGTTGGAAACCTCGTCGATGTAGCGTATGCGTTCCTCGGGAGTCTGAGGGGTAATCAAAAACATATTGTACAGACCGTGTTGATCAAAGAGTACTTTGTACTCTTCGTGATACACATCAACGGGCAGATCAGGAATGATCAAACCATCGATACCAACCGCTTCACAACGCTGGCAGAATTTTTCAATTCCAAACTGCATCATTGGATTGAAATAGCCCATTAAGATCAAAGGGATGTCGATCTGTTTTCTTATGTTTTTTAATTGTTCAAAGAGCTTTTCGGTATTCATACCGTTGCGCAGGGCTTGGGTTGAACTTTCTTGTATGGTGGGTCCGTCGGCTAAAGGGTCAGAAAAAGGCAAGCCAATTTCAACCATGTCAACGCCAGAGGCTTGTAGTTGTTTGAGTATGGGGACAGTATCCTCTAATTCAGGGTGTCCTGCAGAAAAATAGATGGATAATAGTTTTGTGTCCTCCTTAAATTTTTGATCAATGCGATTCATTACAGCTTAAAATAATCGATATAGGTATCCAAGTCTTTGTCTCCACGACCTGAACAGTTAAACACAATAATCTCCTCAGGGCCAAATTTGCGCACATCAAGTGCTGCAAAAGCATGAGCGGTTTCTATAGCGGGAATAATACCTTCCATCTGTGAAAGGGTTAAGCCCCAGTCCATGGCCTCCTGATCGGGTATGGAAATGAATTCGGCGCGCTGTGAACGGAATAAATGCGCATGCATGGGTCCTACCCCAGGATAGTCCAATCCCGCAGAGATGGAATAAGGTTCAGTTATTTGTCCGTCAGGAGTTTGCATCAAAAGGGTTTTGCTGCCGTGAATGATGCCTTCCTTACCCAAGGCAGAAGTGGCAGCACTCTCTCCAGAATCGATTCCTTTACCAGCAGCTTCTACGGCTATGATATTGACCCGTTCATCGTTGAGGTAGTGGTAATACAAACCCGCTGCATTGCTTCCGCCACCCACACAGGCGATGACGTGGTCTGGATAGTCGCGTCCCTCAGCTTCTTGCAATTGCCATTTGGTCTCTTCACTGATCACGGCTTGAAAGCGCGCAACCATATCGGGATAGGGATGTGGCCCAACTACAGAACCAATGATATAATGTGTATTCACAGGATTGTTGATCCAATCTCTTATGGCTTCATTGGTTGCATCTTTTAAGGTTTTACTTCCTGATTGGGCAGGGCGAACTTCAGCACCCAACATTTTCATACGGGCTACATTGGGAGCCTGACGCTTGATGTCTAATTCTCCCATATAAACGATACATTCTATACCCATCAAGGCACAAACAGTGGCAGTGGCTACCCCGTGTTGGCCAGCTCCGGTTTCAGCGATGATGCGTTTTTTCCCCAAACGCTGAGCCAAGAGGATTTGACCAATAGTATTGTTGACCTTATGGGCTCCTGTATGGCAAAGATCCTCTCTTTTGAGGTAGATCTTGGTGCCGTATCTTTCAGATAATCGCTTGGCAAAGTACAGGGGAGTGGGTCGACCCACATAGACTTTGAGCAATTCGTCAAATTCTTTTTGAAAATCGGGGTCAGCAGTGATGCTGAGGTAGTTTTGTCTTAATTCTTCTACATTGGGATAGAGCATTTCAGGGATAAAGGCTCCGCCAAAATCTCCGTAATATCCTTTTTCATCTACATTATAGTTCATCTAATTGTTGTTTAAATGGTGTTAACAGCTCAATATTTTTCAATCCTGGAGAACGCTCAAATTTACTATTTACATCAATAGCAAAAAGGGGCAATGGCGTTTTTATTAACTCCTTGATTTTTTTGAGTTCATCAGGGCCGATTCCTCCGCTTAAAAAGAAGGGTTTTTTAGAGGGATAGGCCTTCAGTAAGGTCCAATCAAAGCCGTAGCCGTTTCCGCCAGGCAGTGCCCCTTTGGTGTCGAATAAAAAATAGTCACAACAAGCCTCATAGGGGGTGAGTAGGTCAAAATCAAATTGACCCTTTATCGAGAAAGCTTTGATGACTTCTACTCCAAACTCCTTGACCAGCTCGCAATAACCAGGTGTTTCCGCTCCGTGAAGCTGGACGGCTTTCAATTGATGCTCGGCTATAGTCGACTGTATATAATCAGCTGTGGCATCTACAAAGACCCCGGTTTTTTTAATCGCTGCTGGAAGTTTGGGAGTAGGTTGATCGACATAGCGACTGGAAGGCGCCCAAAAGATAAAGCCCATATAGTCGGGTTGTAAAGCCGCTAAAGCCTCAATATTTACTATTTCCCGCATGCCGCAAACTTTAAGTCTCATTTTTCCAATTGATTTATAAATTTACGAGCTGCTGCTCCAGGGTCTTCGGTCTTCATAAAGTTTTCTCCAACTAAAAAGCCCTGATAACCATAAGCTTGCAATTCTTGAATGGCAGCTACCTCAGAAATTCCGCTTTCGGAAACTTTGACAAATTCATCAGGGATTAAGGGTGCCAAAGATCGACTAATGTCTAATGAAACTTCAAAGGTTTTGAGATTGCGGTTGTTGACACCTAGCAGATCCAAAGTGGGCATTAAAGATTTTTCCAATTCTTCTTGATTGTGGACTTCCAATAATACTTCTAAGTCCAGTTGTTGGGCAGCAGTTGAAAGTTGTTGAATCTCTGCTCTACTCAATACAGCAGCAATCAGTAAAATCAAGTCCGCACCATGGGCTTTTGCTTCGATGAGTTGGTATTCATCCACGATAAATTCTTTTCTCAAAAGCGGAAATTCAGTCACTGCTCTCGCCAGATTGAGATCGTCCAACGAGCCTCCAAAATACTTTCCGTCTGTAAGTACAGACATCCCACATACCCCAGCGACTTCATAGCCTTGAGCTACTGTACTGACGGAAAGACTGCTGTTGATGTTTTGTTTTGAGGGTGAGCGTCTTTTGTGTTCAGCGATGATCCCAGAAGTGCTGTTTCGGAGTCGCTCACTCAGTGAGTTTGCCTTGCGGTCGAACAGGGGTGAGGCTTCCCAGTAGGAAGTTGGGAACAGTGTTTTTCTTTGGGCTACTTCAATTTTTTTATCTGCAAGGATGCGGTCTAAAATACTCATGATTGACTCAGTTTTTGAAGGGTTTTAAATGCTTTTAGGGCTTCTCCAGATTCCAACGAAGCTTTGGCCTCTTCAAAGCCCTCAATGGGAGAAAGATCTTTTGCTGTTGCGATGGCCATGCCCGCATTTGCACAAACCACATTGTGCTGCTCTTGGCTTCCTTTATTGTTTAAAATAGCTGTAAATATAGCAGCGGATGAATCGACAGTTTCTCCACCAGCAATGGTTGAAGCTTGATGCGCTAATACTCCAAAGTCTTGTGGGGTCAAGACGCGCTCTCCTTTATTACTAAACGCTTTTGTAGCACCTGTAAGCGAGATTTCATCATAACCGTCTAAGGCGTAAAGTACCGTAAAACGACTGGCTGTTTTTTGAAAGAGGTAGTAATAAAGTCGTGCTAATTCTAAATTGAATACTCCTGTTAATTGATACTTGGGAAAAGCCGGATTGACTAAGGGTCCTAGCATATTAAAAAACGTCTTTACCCCTAGTTCTCTGCGCACGGGAGCAACATTTTTCATGGCCGGGTGGAAGAGGGGAGCGTGTAAAATACAGATCCCGGCTTCATCCATGCAGCGTTTTAAAAAGTCAGTCTCGTTTGAAAAGCGAATGTCTAAAGCTTCAAGTACATTACTTGAGCCACAGCCTGAAGAGACCCCATAGTTGCCGTGCTTGGTTACTTTTACTCCTGCTCCTGCCGTGACAAAAGCTGAAAGGGTAGAGATGTTAAAAGTGTTTTTTTCGTCTCCGCCAGTTCCGCATAAATCAATGGCTTCAAATTCGCTGAGGTCAACTGCTATACAGAGTTCTAATAAAGCAGAACGGAAGCCTTCCAGTTCTTCTAAACTAATACTGCGCATCATAAATACGGTTAAAAATGCTGCAATTTGTGAAGGGTTGTATTTCCCGTCTGCAATATTGATGATGACTTGACGAGCCTGTTCACTCGTCAATTGCTCATGCTGAATAAGTTGATTGAGAATTGCTTTCATATACTGCTGTTGATCCAGTTGGCTAATATGGTTTTACCGTGGGGTGTCAATACCGATTCGGGATGGTATTGTACCGCACGTACATCGTAAGTTTTATGTCTTAAGGACATCAACTGTCCTTGGTCGTCCACTGAGGTTGCTTCTAAACTTTCGGGCAAGGGGCTAGCAACCACCCAGGAATGGTAACGCCCTACTTCAAAACTTTGAGGGAGTCCTTTAAAAAGAAGGTCCTCTTCAGTAATCCTTACAGGGGTAGCAATACCGTGATAGACTTTGTCAAGGTTGATCAGCGAGCCACCAAAAACCTCACCAATAGCTTGCTGCCCAAGGCAGATTCCCAATATTTTTTTGGTGGGTGCATAGCGCTCTATGGCAGCCTTGAGTAGGCCCGACTCGTCCGGAATTCCAGGACCGGGAGAGAGTAGGATGAAAGGATAGGCTTCCAATTCATCTAATTCAAATTGGTCGTTGCGCTTTACCGTGACCTCACAATCCAGTTCTTCCAAATAATGAACAAGATTGTAGGTAAACGAATCGTAATTATCGATAACAAATACTTTTTTCATTTGTTTTATACTTTTTCTGCAAGGCTTAAAGCCTTGTCTAAGGCACCTAATTTATTATACACTTCTTGAAGCTCATTTTCTGGAACAGAGTCTGCTACAATTCCAGCTCCAGCCTGATAGTGTAATTGGTTGTGTTGACTTAAAAAAGAACGAATGATGATGGCATGGTTAAAATTTCCGTCAAAATCGAGGTAACCAATGGCTCCCCCATAAAAGTTTCGTTTGGTTTTTTCATAGCGATCAATGAGTTGGAGTGCTTTGTGCTTGGGAGCACCACTCAGTGTTCCAGCAGGGAAAGTATCAGCGACTACTCTAAATGTCTTAGCTGCTGCTTTCATCTTACAACTCACCTTAGAAACAAGGTGAATCACATGAGAGTAAAATTGAATCTCCCTGTTTTTTTCGACCACCACCTCTGAACCGTTTCGACTTAAATCATTTCGAGCCAAATCAACCAGCATCACATGCTCGCTGTTTTCTTTTGGATCTTTGGAGAGTTCCAAAGCAGCGGCGGCATCTTCTTCGTCATTTCCCGTTCGTTTAAAAGTCCCTGCTATCGGGTGAATTTCCGCTTTTCCATCTTGAACGACAAGTTGCGCCTCGGGTGAACTGCCAAATATTTTAAAATCTCCATAATCAAAATAGAAGAGGTAGGGCGATGGGTTGATGGAGCGAAGGGTGCGATATACATTAAAATCGTCTCCTTGAAAACTTTGGCTGAACCTACGCGACAAAACCAATTGAAAGACATCACCGCGAAAACAGTGTTGCTTGCCTTGCTCTACATATTCTAAAAATTCAGCATCCGTCAGGTTCGAACTTTTCTCCCCCTTTTTTTCAAAGCTAAATTTACTTTGCTGTTTGCCGTTGATCAGTTGTTCCAGTTGCTCTAAATTGTGTTGACCGTCGCTACTGTGAGAAAACAAATGGGCCTCGTGATTGAACAAGCTAATAGCAATGATGTTCTGATACACTGCATAGTAGATGTCTGGAATGTCTTGCCCTTGCTTTTTCTTATTCAACTCAATTTGCTCAAAATACGCTACCGCATCGTGGGCGATATACCCAAAAATACCGTTGCTGATGAACTTAAAAGGATAGTTTTTAGTTTTGAATTGTCGTGAAAAGCTGTGAATCTTTTCTGGGATATCTGTGTCTGGGTTTACTTCCAGTTCTTCTGAACTACCGTCTGGATAATGGGTAGTCAGCTTGCCGTTTTTGAGTGCAATGCTCGCAATTGGATTGCAGCAGATGTAGGAAAAGTCGTTGTTGTTGGCATGGTAATCACTACTTTCCAATAAAAGGCTGTGTGGAAATACATCTCTTATTTTTAAATATACGCTTACGGGAGTAAGGGTGTCTGCCAGTATTTTTTTATGTTCTGATTGAAGGGTAAAAGACTTCATTTTAGGTCAATTAAAAAAGGCCTGTCGTGATGACAAGCCTTGAATTTATATGCGGTTTGGTTTCACGATTTCACTGCTGAAATGTGTTCCACCATTCGTTTAAAAAAATTATTTTTCGGTTCATTAAATCAAATATAGTACAAATAGTTTATTAACCCCAAATCCCCGAACAATAATTATTAATTTTTAGCATGTGAACCGTCGCAGTAGCCGTTTGGATTTTGAGTGTTACCACATCCACATTTTGGTCTATTGATCTTCATCTTATTAAAATTTTAAGTTTACAGCCAATTCGAAATCATCATAAATCATTTTATCTCCTAAGTTTTCGAAAAAACTTGCAGAGCGAAAACGCACATCGTATTTTGAACGGTCAACAACCAATTTTGTCATGGCTGTGTTTCCTTCAACATGCATCTCAAAATCAATTGGATGTGTAATCCCCTTAATCGTTAAGGCACCACTCATAAGGTAGTGATTTTGCATTTTCATCTCACTTTTTGTAATGATTAAAGATGCTTTTGGAAATTTATCGACACTAAAAAAGTCATCAGACTTTAAATGCCCTTCCAGTTTTCCTTTGTACTCACCAGTAAGATCTGTGCAACTTATACTGGTCATATCAACAGTAAAGCTTCCTCCTGAAATCATCTCTCCGTCCATCTCCAGAATTCCGTCGATTAAATTGATGTTTCCTTCGTGCTCACCAGTTACTTTTTTAGCCATCCAGTGAATGTTGCTTTCATTAGCTTGAATCTTGATAATGGTAGAGTGACTCCATACAGTTGCAAAACTTATAAGGATTAAGCTTAGGGTAATCATTTTCTTTTTCATAGCAATTTTTAATTTTAGTTAAATTTTAATTGTTTCAATAGCGAAACAATCTTTTCTTTTTCATCTTCTTTTAAGTGACCCACCATTTCCTCTTCTGCACGATCAATTACTGGATCGATTTGTTCTAGAAAGGCCAGTCCTTCAGCTGTGATGAACAACTCAATTTTTCTTCTATTTTCTTTGCAAATAGTGCGTTTAACATATGATTTCTCGATTAATTTATCGATCAGTCGGGTGGTGTTACTCATTTTATTTGTCATATGTTCTTGGACCGTTGACAAATTTGCCGCAACTCCCTTTTGACCTCTTAAAATCCGAAGTACATTGAACTGCTGAATCGAAACTCCAAAAGGTTTTGAAGCGAGCATTAATTTGTCATTTATCTCACAATTCGATTTGATCAGCGTAATTATTACTTCTTTTGAACTCATTGATGTAACTACAACATTTGTATGTACAAATATAAATAAAATTTTTACAATTCAAACTTTTTTTTGATTTGTTTGAAAAGTCTAGCTATTGTACCTTAGCTAAAAAACAAGAATGGATTTATCACAAGAAGCTTGGACTTCCAAACAAGCATCATCATCAGGTAGTATCATTATTGACGTTAGGACCCCCGAGGAATATGAGGCTGGGCATTTGGTCAATGCACACTTATTAGACATTCGCGATCCCCAAGGATTTATGGATGGAATGGAAACTTTGGATAAGTCCCAGACCTATTTTGTGTATTGCCGTTCTGGAGCGCGTAGTGCTCAGGCCTGTCAAATTTTTAAGCAGCAGGGAATAGCAGATTGCTATAATCTTTTAGGTGGAATATTAGAATGGGAGGGTGAGATAGAAAATTGATAACTTAGAACCTGGCTTCCCCAAAGCTTACTTTACATGAACGAATCCTTACTCCATTATTTGTGGAGATTTAAAAAATCTCCAAATCTGATTTACAAACTGTAGATGGGCAATCTTTGGAAATTTTATTTCCAGGACATTTAAATACACTTGCAGGTCCTGATTTTTCACAGGCTAAAATATATTTAGATCAATTGTATTGGGGTGGTGCCGTGGAGCTTCATATGAATGCTTCAGACTGGTTTCGGCATGGGCATCAAAATGACAGTGCTTATGACAATGTAATTCTGCACGTGGTTTGGAATTTTGATTCCGATGTATGTTATCCCAACGGTACACCCATTCCCACACTAGAGTTGAGTAATTATGTAGCTGCCGAAACCTTGGATAACTACAGCAGCTGTTTTTTAAAAAAGCCACAGTTTATCTCCTGTGAAAAGGAGTTGGGTACATTTTCCACTGCTAAATGGCTGGCCTTTCAAGAGCGTTTATTTGTAGAGCGTATGGAATTGCGAACCCAAGTGATCAATGAACAGTTAGAAAAATCTAAGAACGATTGGGAGGCTGTTTTTTTTGTATTGCTGTCCAAGGGTTTTGGACTCAACCTTAATGGGGAGGCATTTTATGCCATGGCAGCATCCATTCCATTTAAACGCCTACTTCAGTTAAGATCAGATCCCTTAGATTTAGAAGCTTTGTTTATGGGACAAGCAGGGCTTTTAGCTCACCCATTAAAAGGGAGCTATCACAAAGAGTTGTTCCAACGTTACATTTATATCAAGTCTAAATACAAACTCTCAATAAACCCTGCAATGAGATTGTACTTTGCCCGATTGCGACCTCCCAACTTTCCGACCATACGTTTGGCTCAATTGGCTCAAGTTTACGCAAAGTCAGCGGGCTTATTTCAAGCTGTAGTCCAGGAGTCGAGCCTGTCAAACTGTTATAAATTATTTGATGTGGAGGCAAGTGGTTATTGGGAAAGGCACTATAATTTTGAGGTGGAAAGCAGGCCCAATCCCAAAAGGCTAAGCAGGCGATTTTTTGAGTTGCTTTTGATTAATATCCTGATTCCTGTCCGCTTTGCCTATGCTAAATACTGTGGCAGTCTCAGCGAAGATTCTCTTTTTGAATGGGCAGCAGCAGTCCCAGCAGAAAACAATCGGATTTTAAGCAAGTTTAGAGCTCTAGAGGTTCCCCAAATCAATGCTGTAGGAACACAATCTCTCTTACACCTCTATAAGAATTATTGTAAATTCAAAAAATGCCTCTCCTGCCAGGTCGGTCACGAATTGATGAAAACAGTTTAAGTCAATTCTGGCTTTTGAAGAAAAAAAGTAACTTTGCGCTGATGAAAGCACCCCAAAACATTAGATTGTTTTTTGAACGCAACGGTTTTGCTGTATCGACCAGGCTTGCAGAGGTTCTTGGGATGAAGGTAAAGAGTGTCCGTTTGTTTTTTATTTATGCTTCTTTTGCAACCTTGGTCGGAGGATTTGTGCTTTATCTCACCCTGGCTTTTTGGATAAAGCTTAAAGATATGGTATATACCAAGAGAAGTTCTGTTTTTGATCTATAAAGCCTAATGCCTTTTTTTAAGTCACCACTCACTCGCGAACTTTCACTGCTTCTTTTTGTTCTGCTTTTTGGAGTCTTTGGCTTTTATTGGATAGAGACAAATTATTCTCTTTTTGACGCTTTGTATATGACGGTAATAACCTTGAGTACAGTGGGTTACGGTGAAGTTGGAAATTTATCTGATCAGGGAAGAACCTTTGCGATACTGTTTATCCTTATAGGATTTTTAATTGTCGCTATTGCCATTCGTTTTATCGTCGAATACCTGATAAGCGGTTGGAGTATAAATGCACTAAAACAAAAAAAAATACAGAAATGATCAATGCTTTAGAAGGACACACCATAGTGTGTGGTTACGGACGTAACGGTAGACAAGCGGTTACCCGATTAAAGAGACATCAACAAGCCTATGTTGTGATTGAACAAAACGAACAGTTGATAACCGACAATGAAAAGGAAATACTATTTCTAAAGGGCGATGCACTAAAAGACGATATTTTGTTGGCAGCGGGGATTAAACGGGCCAAAAATTTGATCAGCGCCTTACCCGACGATGCGGATAATTTATTTGTGGTTTTGTCAGCAAGGCAACTCAAGCCTGAAATAGATATTGTGAGTCGGGTTTCCGAGGAAAACAATCAATCTAAACTGGCTTTGGCTGGAGCCAATCATGTGATCATGCCAGATAAAATTGGGGGAGACTATATGGCGGCTTTGCTTACCGTCCCCGATTTGATTCACTTTTTGGGTAATTTGGATTGGTGGAAAGACGAAATCAGTCCCAATGTAGAAGAGGTAGATCTCAGCAAAGTACCAGAAACATATCACAACAAAACTCCAGCATAGATGGACCTGCGAAAAAGAACGGGCTGTAATGTGATTGGCTATAGAGATGAAAATGGAAAACAGTTTATCAATCCAGACGCAAGCCTCTCATTATCAACACAAGGCAAGCTCATTGTTCTTGGAAGCGGTGAGTCTATTAAAAAATTAAACCAAATGTTTCAGTTGGATTAATTTGTTTTTGTATTCCTTTTTAGGATATTGGACGCTTAAACGCGATACTAGCACCATGAATTTATTCCGCACTCAAAAATTTCTTTATTCCCTATTGTTTTTTTGTTTTTCAATCTTCCCTCTTTTTTCTCAAGAAAAGGGATTGGACGAGCGAATCAATGATGCCTTTACTCCAGTAGCTAACTGGTGGGAGGGACTCATTTTACACAACTTTTTTGGCACTGACATACCGACGATCATTATTTTATTGGTTGGAGGAGCCTTGTTTTTTACCTTTTACTTTGGTTTTGTAAACGTCCGACATTTCAGTACGGCCATTAATACAGTAAGAGGAAAATACGACAGTATCGATCATCACGAAGCTGGAAATCCTGATCTGGCAGTTGAAGGAGATGTAAAAGGAACCATAGCCGATGAAAGTAAAGAAGGAGAGGTAAGTCATTTTCAAGCTCTTGCCACGGCTGTTTCTGGAACAGTGGGAAATGGAAACATCGCTGGAGTGGCTTTGGCCATAGCCGTAGGTGGACCTGGAGCAACCTTTTGGATGATCTTATGTGGTTTACTGGGAATGTCTACAAAATTTGTTGAATGTACCCTTGGAGTCAAATACCGAGATGTAGGAGAAGACGGAACTGTTTATGGCGGACCGATGTACTATTTGACAAAAGGATTGAAAGATAAGGGTTTTACAACCCTGGGAAAGGTGTTGGCTGGAATATTTGCATTTTTATGTGTAGGGGCTTCTTTTGGAGGTGGAAACGCCGCGCAATCCAATCAAGCGGCCATGCAATTGGTGGATTCTTTTGGAATGACAGGAGGGAATGCACGAACCATCATTGGAGTAATTATGATGATACTCGTTGGGATCATTATAATTGGAGGAATCAAACGGATTGCTTCGGTTACTGAAAAGGTAGTTCCCCTTATGGCTTTAATGTATATCTTGGCGTGTCTGTATATCATTGGTACCAACTTCAGTTTTGTTGATGATGCCTTTGGGATGATTTTTAATCAGGCCTTTAATCCACAAGCTGGATTGGGTGGTTTGCTTGGAGTGTTGATTACTGGATTTCGTCGAGCAGCTTTTTCAAATGAGGCTGGAGCAGGTTCTGCATCCATTGCGCATTCAGCAGTCAAAACAAATTACGCTGCTTCCGAAGGATTGGTCGCTTTATTAGAGCCCTTTATCGATACCGTTGTAATTTGCACGATGACCGCCTTGGTGATCATTATTTTTAACGGAGACAATACTGTATTTGACTATGGTGGAGTAGGAGGCGTGGTTATGATAGACGGGATACCAGCTGAAGGAGCTGGAATTACCGCAGCTGCTTTTTCAAAGTATATTGCATTTTCAGGACCTTTTTTAACCATAGCGGTGGTCTTATTCGCTATTTCAACCATGATCTCGTGGTCGTATTACGGCTTGCAGTCGTGGATGTATATTTTTGGAAAAAGTAAAGTTTCAGAACTTTCTTATAAAGCCTTGTTTTTGATCTTTATCGTTATTGGAGCAGCAGGAGATATGTCTTCCGTTTGGGCTTTTTCAGATGCGATGATCCTCGCATTGGTATTCCCTAACATGGTAGGATTATTATTGCTCTTTCCAAGAGTACGAGAAGAACTCAATTCTTATTTGACTGCTATCAGCGGTATGAAAAAAGAGTAAGATGCGTTCCAAGTTTCCTTTTGTGCTTTCAGAGTCACAAAGAGGAGCATTGTTGATCCTCTTGATGGGAATCGTTTTTTTGTTTGCCATTCGATTTAGTTTTAAGATCGAAGAGGAGACAGCTCTTGACTTGACTGAAACACAATTGTACCAACGAAAACTGGATTCGATCCGTGTAAATCAAGTAGTTTTAGTACAGCCAAAGCCTACTTACAACCCGAATTATCTTTCAGATTACAATGCTTATCGATTGGGAATTCCTGTCAAAGCTTTCGACCGTCTACAGCATTATAGAGCTGCAGGTAACTATGTAAACTCACTCAGTGAGTTTCAGTTGCAAAGCGGTATTTCGGACAGTTTGTTGAAACGACTGGCTCCAGCATTGCGTTTTCCTAATTTCCGATCTCAAACCAAAAAGAAAGCAACGATTGTAAAACAGGATTTAAATGCTGTTGATGCCACTGCTTTGGAAATAGTTTCTGGTATTGGTCCAACCCTCTCCAAGCGAATTGTCAACTACATAACCTACCTTTCTGGCTTTTCAATTCCAGACCAATGTTATGAGGTATATGGATTAGACAGTACAGTAGTCGCTCGTTTATTCGAGCGTTTTGAAATACAATCCTCTCCTAAGATTGAGCGCTTAAATATTGAAACGGCCAGCCTAAATCAATTGGCTAAATTACCCTATTTAACTAGAGAAGATGCACGTAAAATAATAGCTTATAGAACAAAGAATAAGGGTATTTCACCTTTGCTTTTGTCTAAAAGTTTTTTAGATTCCCCAAACAAAATAGAGAGAATAAAACTATATTTGTACTAAAATTGCACTATGATAGACTTTGAATTACACCCAGAAATCAAAACTTCAGAGACTCAGAGAATGGTCTATGAGGCTGCCCGTGATTTTGCTGCTCAATACATCAAGCCCCATGTGATGGATTGGGATGAAGCTCAGTTTTTTCCTAAAGAAATTTTTGAAAAAGCAGGAGCTTTAGGATTTATGGGGATGTTGATTCCTGAAACCTATGGTGGTTCGGGTATGGGTTATCACGAGTATGTGACCCTCATTGAAACACTTTCTGTGGTAGACCCTTCAATTGGCCTTTCTGTTGCTGCTCATAACTCACTTTGTGTCAATCATATTTACACTTTTGGGAATGAAGAACAACGACTGAAGTGGTTGCCTGATTTATGTTCTGGCAAGTGTATTGGAGCATGGGGACTCACAGAACACAATACGGGATCTGATGCTAAAAATATGTCGACTACTGCACGTAAAGAAGGAGATCATTGGGTGTTGAATGGAACAAAAAACTTTATTACTCACGGGATCTCTGGTGACATTGCTGTGGTTATTGCTAGAGATGGCGAAAAACAAGACAACCGCGGGATGACTGCCTTTGTTGTTGAACGAGGAACTCCTGGTTTCAGCGCAGGGAAAAAAGAAAATAAATTGGGAATGCGTGCCTCTGAAACAGCCGAAATGGTTTTTGATCAATGTGTCATTCCAGATGAAAATCGCTTAGGACCTGTTGGAGACGGATTTATCCAATCCATGAAGATCTTAGACGGTGGGCGAATTTCGATTGCTGCGCTCTCCTTAGGAACAGCTAAAGGTGCTTATCGCGCAGCTGTTAGTTATTCTCAAGAACGCAAACAATTTGGAAAACCCATCAGTAGTTTTCAAGGGATTTCATTTAAATTGGCTGAAATGGCCACGGAAATTGAAGCAGCTACCCTATTAACTCAAAAGGCAGCTGAGATGAAGAACCAAAATCTCAACGTGACTCAGCAAGGAGCAATGGCAAAGCTGTTTGCTTCTGAGGTCTGTGTTAAAGTTTCCAGTGAGGCAGTTCAAATACACGGGGGTTATGGATTTACAAAAGACTTTCCCGTAGAGAAATTTTATAGAGACTCCAAGTTGTGTACCATAGGTGAAGGAACCAGTGAGATCCAAAAACTGGTCATCTCTCGTAAAATTTTAGAATAACTTTCAATTAAAACAAAATTTATCACCGTAGAGTGAATTAGTTTTACTTATATTTGCCTCCATTATGAAAGGAGGTGCCAAATTATGTTAATCATACCCATTAAAGACGGAGAAAATATCGACCGAGCGCTAAAGCGTTTTAAGAGAAAATTCGATAAAACTGGAGGCATGCGTCAATTACGTGCTCGTAAGCAGTTCATAAAACCTTCTGTCAGAAACAGACAAAAAATTCAAAAAGCGCAGTACATCCAACAGCTCCGAGATAGCGAGTCGATTTAAGCTTTTTTTACCACATTTTTAACAACGTTATTCCTTGAATTTCTTAAATTTATTGAATAGCGTTTTTTTATGCCCATAAAACCGTTTTTAGACTATTTATTGCTGGAGAAAAACTACTCCCTCCATACACATAAAGCCTATCAGGCAAACTTAGAGTCGTTTCAGAATTTTATCCAAGATTCACAGCCAGAGACTGAGGGAATTGAAAATGTGAGCTATAGCGAAATCCGCTCCTGGATCGTGGATCTCATCCAACAGGGAAACAGTACACGAACAGTCAATCGAAAATTGTCAGTACTGCGATCCTTTTACAAGTTTTTAGTCCTTAACGGTGTTATAGAGGTTTCTCCTTTAAAAGAGCACAAAGCCTTAAAAATGGCTGCAAAAGTGCCCCTTCCCTTTTCTGAAGAGGAAGTTAAAGAAGTTTTAGAAGGCGACTCTTATCCTGACAATTATTTAGGAGTATTGCAAAAAACCCTTTTAAACCTATTTTATTACACTGGAATCCGTAGAAGTGAACTCATCGATTTAAAACGAACTCATGTCGATTTGGACAACCGAACGATGAAAGTCCTTGGGAAGCGAAATAAAGAGCGCTTGGTTCCTCTTTTACCTGCTATGAGCAAGCAGCTTACCGAACTGGTAAAAAGACAAGAAGAAGAACAAATCATTGGTGAGAGTGGGCGATTTTTCATCTCACCTAAGGGTAAAAAACTGACAGAGGCATTTGTATATGAGACAGTAAAAAAGTATTTTAGTGAAGTAACGACTAAAATTAAAAAAAGCCCTCACGTCTTGCGTCATAGTTTTGCGAGCCACCTACTGGATCAGGGTGCGGGGATTAATGCGATTAAGGAATTATTGGGTCATAGTAGTGTTGCGGCTACACAGCACTACACTCACAGCAGTATGTCGACAATTAAATCGGTGTACAAGAAAGCCCATCCCAGAGAACGAAAATGAAAACTAACCTTTAAAAATTGAAATTATGATAACCACTCATTTTAGAGCTGTAAATTATACAGCAGACGCCAAACTCAAAGAATTTGCCAAACAGCGTATTGAAAAGCTATCTTTATTTTACAATCCAATTATAGAGGTTTTTGTTTTTACCAAAGTAGAAAACAATTCAGATGGAATCAACAAATGGGCAGAATTGAAAATTGCCATCCCTGGAGACGATATTATAGTGAAGAAACAATGCCGCACTTTTGAAGAGGCAATCCATACCGCTGCGCAAACTGCGGAGCGAATTCTCAAGCGCAGAAAAGAAAAAATCAGAGCCTAGCTACAATTTTTAATTTTTTCTTTTGAAACCATAAAAAATAGCATTTAATTTGCAGTCGATTTTGGGCAACCGAAGTTTAAAAGCCGATGTAGCTCAGCTGGCTAGAGCAGCTGATTTGTAATCAGCAGGTCGTGGGTTCGAGTCCCTCCATCGGCTCTTTGTAAATAAACAACCGCTTGTTTTATTTGCAAAAAATTCTTAGTGTAAACTGGGAAACGATCATTGAAAATTGGGGAGATACTCAAGCGGCCAACGAGGACAGACTGTAAATCTGTTGTTTTTTAACTTCGCAGGTTCGAATCCTGCTCTCCCCACTC
>Ga0181563_10000206_pt1 | contig 53383 bp, 46 predicted proteins | sample 011ome_25_FD_133759 | JGI IMG/M metagenome (GOLD analysis project Ga0181563, IMG submission 133759) | Coastal salt marsh microbial communities from the Groves Creek Marsh, Skidaway Island, Georgia - 011512CT metaG (megahit assembly) | ecosystem: Environmental > Aquatic > Marine > Intertidal...
ACCGCCTGGAGTAATTCCAGCCCGGCATCGACGCTTCCCAACACATCTGCCGCCTCCAGATTCACATCATTAAAGCTGAATTCTGAGGCACGGCCGCCATCGACCGTGGCATAGTCGCGACGTTGTACACCTGCCTTGGCGACATCGACAACAAACAGAGTAATGCCGTGCGCATCTCGCTGCGCACCGCTGGTGCGAGCGGGTACTACCAGGAACTGCGCCGATGGACCACCCAGTACAACGCCCTTGAAGCCATTCAGCAGGTAACCAGAGTCACTCTTCACGGCTGTTGTTTGAACATCACTCAAATTAAATCGCGCCTGAGGCTCGACAAAAGCCAGCGCTCCGAAACGCTCGCCAGCAATGATCTCAGCCAGCAGAGATTCTTTGTGGAGACGGCTACCGCCCATCTCAAGACACTTACCGGCCAGAATAACGGTTGCCAGATAAGGTTCTACGACCAGTCCACGGCCAAAGGCCTCTAATAAGATCATAGTGTCGATCGGACCACCACCGATGCCGCCACACTCTTCCGCAAACGGCAACGCCAGCCAACCTAGATCAGCAAACTGCTGCCAGTTCTTCTGACTGAAACCCGCCTCACTCTTGATGAGCTTTTGTCGTAGCGCAAAAGAATAGTCGTTCTGTATAAATCGTTGAACGCTGTCCTGCAGAAGCACCTGCTCATCCGACAATGAAAAATCCATAGTTTACCGCCTTCACTCAGTCAGCTTTTGAAAATTAAGGTCCTAACATTAGGGTTTTGCAATGAAAATTCTAAAATCGAACTTCTGAAACCATGCTAGCTATCCAGTAGGCATGCGCAGCTTTCGCCCAGCTACGAAATACGTGAATGATCATAGGGTTTGTGTCATAGGTTTTCAAGGAATCCGCTGCCATCTCTTGACCCGCTGTGACACCTCCCCTATGCTCAGGCCCACATCAAGGGATACTACACCGGGGCTAAACGTCAAGCCTGCCTAGCCTTGAAGGACCGCCCCGAGTGGCGTCAGAATCGCGACGGCTCTATGGAATTGCTTTTAGACTTGCTCCGGACTGTTTATCAAATCAGTCACTCCGGTGCCGGACAGTGACTCAAGTGCTGCAGGAGCAAGCGGTGCATGAACAGGCTGTGAATGAGCAAGCTGTGCACATACAAGCTGTGTATATACAACCGGAATAACCGAAGAAGACTGGGATAGGAAAGCGGGTACGAGAAAGCCTGTTGAAGTAAAGAGAGAAACCAGGCTAGTTGACGAATTCTCACAGCAACTAATTTTTTAGCTCACCTATTTTTGATTGATCACTGAAGAGAAACACGAAGCCATGACTGATCCCATCATAGTTCAAAAAGCGCCTTATCCCGTAGAAGTGGTTGCTGGTAAGTCTTACTACTGGTGTGCCTGTGGTAAAAGTGCCAAGCAACCATTTTGCGATGGATCCCATGCTGACACGGAATTTTTGCCCATTAAATTTGATGCCACAGAAACTCGCAGGTTGTTCTTTTGTGGTTGTAAGCATAGCCAAAAGCCACCCCTGTGTGATGGTTCGCATAACGCGCTGAGCTAGGCCTTAATCGCCTTACAGCCGCTGAGATGCCAGCGTTATACTTGAGGCACTGGGTTGTTTGACCTTGTTTGCTTGCTTGCTTATTGCTTCTTGCTTGAGGCAGAGGTAGAGGTAGATGCTCTATGATTCAACGCGGCATGCTGGTTATAAAATGACTCACAGCAAACACTTATCTGATCGTCAGCCAGCAAGCTGACTGTTGCTATTATCACCCCGGTGCACCCGCTGAGTGAAATTCCTATGAAAATCCAACGACCGCAAAAGTGGCAACACGCAGACTCAAAAGTTCGGCTTAAAGCCTTGGCTGACCCACTACTCGAGCAGTCGTCGATAGCAACTATGGCCAACTTTGACACCGCCACTGAGGTCCGCATTGCCGCGATCAAACGCTTGGAAAGTGAGAGCGAACTTCTCTCGCTGGTTCTGACCGGAACACCGCCGGAAATAATCGAGGAGGCAACCGCTCGATTGATCGAGTGCTACTCAGCCAACAATCACCTGCCCGAGACAATACTACCTGCCAGCCTGCTACTGGCGATCGCCCAAACAGGCGCTACACCTGAACTGAGACTCGAAGGCGTAAGTCGTATTCAGTCAGAAGCTGATTTGATGACATTGCTCAGCCATGAAAATCATTCAAAGGTATGGCAGCAATGTGCACGCCAGCTTGAACAAACGTCGATATTGGAGCAGGTTTACAAAGACTTTCAGTCTCGGGACAAGAGCGTGTTACATATCGTCAAGGACAAGCTGCAACAGCGCCAAGATCAAAACCAGGCGAATGAGCGGCATTCGCAAGCCTGCAGGACAACCGCCCTGGCCCTGATAAAATTGTCCGAAAATCCCCGCTCTACTGAAGACCAGCGGCGATTCAACTTGCTCCAGAGCCAATGGCTGAGTCTCGTGAGTAGCGGGCTAGCCAGCGACCTGGATCCCACGCTGAAGGCCGACGCTGATACCGCCGTCAGCCGGAATCAAGCAGAAGCACTGGCTCGTCAGCAGGATCACGCTCAACAGGTTGATCTTGCTGACTCCTTAATCAAACAACTCGAGCAGTTAAACGTCAGGCTGTTGACCTCGAGTGAGGGACTAGACAGCCTGGCCGGCGAGCTTGATGATGCTCGATCTCGCTGGCCCGTTGGCCTGCAAGATGATGCCAGTAGCCTGCGTTACCATGCGCTGCTGGCAGCTCTCGAAAATCTGAGCTTAGCTTTTAGCCAGTACCAGTCACTTATGCAGTTGCCCATGTCAACAGCACTGGCACAACTGACTCAGGCCACGCAAAAGCTGCATTGGCCTGAGAACTTCCCTCGACCAACTGCACTCGACAGCAAGTTACAGGATATCCAAGACCGGTCCGCGCTTGAGCAGCAGCAACAGGCAGCACTCGCAGAGAATTTGTCGAGCCTGGACAAACAACTTGAGGAACTTGGCATCCTGATTGTCGGCGGTCAGCTTAAACCAGCAACTCGTCTGCACTCGGCGATTGGCAAAAAACTCGACAGTTTGCCCGTTGAAGTGAAAACTAACGCGGCATTCAGCAGCCGCGTTGAACAGCAGCAGGCACATGCAGAAAAACTTCTGGAACTCAAAGACTGGCTAGGTTTCGCCACCAATCCAAAACGCATCGAACTCTGTGAGCAGATGGAGGTATTGCACGACACCGACAGCATTGCGCCCGAGGAGAAAGCAAAAGCCATAAAGGAATTACAGGACCAGTGGAAGCTCCTTGGTTCTTCTGATTCTCGAGAGGGGCAAAAGCTTTGGTCACGATTCAAACGTGCAAGCGACAAGGCTTATGCGCCCTGCGCCGAATTCTTCAAGCAACAAAGGGCGACTCGGGAGGAGAACCTAAAAAGCAGACAGACCATTTGCGCATCACTGGAAATGTTTGAAATGGACCACCACTGGGAGACGGCGGACTGGAAGGGTGTCAGCGATATTATTCAGCAAGCACAAAACCAGTGGCGTGAATACAATGACGTTCCGCGACACAAACTTAAAAAACTACAAGAGCGTTTCACTAATATCATCTCGACTTTGCGCAATCGATTACGCGCAGAGCAGGAGCGCAATCACGAATCAAAACGCGCCTTGATTCAGCAGATTGAAACCCTTCTGGCCAACGACGCACCAGCTGCGGAGCTGGTCGAAATCACCAAGCGAAACCAAAGGGCGTGGCAAAATATCGGTATTTCTGACAGAAGAGTTGATCAGAAACTCTGGCAGCAATTTCGTATCCAGTGTGACCTGGTCTTTGAACGCCGAGATGCCGCCATAACCATAACCAAGCAGGCCGTGAATGCCACCAAACAGGAGGCGCTGCAAGTCTACGAACGCCTCGACCGACTGGTGAAGGAAGACACCGTCGATCGCGGCCAAATACAACAGCTGCAGCAACAATTTCGACAGATCGATCTGGATCGAAATGAAACCAAACTACGCAAGGATTTCGATAGCTTGGCGAAACGTGCCAACCAGGTTATCAAATCACGAGCAGCAAACCAGGTTAAAGCTTCTCTGGGGGAATTGCGTCGTCTGGCACAGCTATGTCAGGCACTGGAATTACCTGGCAGTGACCGTAACCAATTGCTGCAAGCCTGGGACGGTGAAGTAGATTTACCTGATGACTGGCGCCAACGCATCGAGCACCGCCGCGATAGGTCTGCAGCGACTGACGACCAGCAGCTCAGCATCAACATTGACAAGGCAGAAAGCCTTTGTGTGCGCATCGAAATACTAGCCGGTTTAGACTCGCCACCTGAGGCACAACAACGGCGAATGCAGTATCAGGTCGAACGCCTGAAGCGAGAGCTCTCCCAGGGCTTGAAAGAAACCCGATCGCCAGACGAGCAACTGCGCGAGATTCAGATTGACTGGTACTGCCTGGGTGGATTGCCTGCCAGTCACCACAGGCTTTACAGCCGCTTTAATCACGCCGAAGCTAAGCTTGGCTTCGCCTGAGGGCTAGCCGCTGAACGCTCGCCGGCGCACTGATCAGGGCAGCGAAACCTCGACACGCGCCCCTCCCAGACTGGAGGCCTTGATCACAATATCGCCACCATAGCGGCTCGCGATCTCACCCACTACGGCCAGCCCTATGCCCTGGCCGGGCTGCTGCGAGTCGACTCGAGCCCCCCGGTCCAACACTCGCAAACGATCTGCATCTTCGATGCCTGACCCATCGTCCTCAACGATAATGCGTAAACCGGTCTCCGCTCGAAGGTTGGCGACGCTTATTCTGATCGCAGAACGCCCATATTTGCAGGCGTTATCAATGAGATTGCCCAGCAACTCGAGCAAATCTCGCTCATCTGCGGAAAAGTTACCTGCGGTAACATTCACCTTCATATCGAGGGTTTTGTCGCGATAGACCTTGGTCATCGCACTCATCAAGCGCTTGACCAGCGGTTCGACAGCAATTGGCTTGCTTAGGAGCCCGGCTTTTGACGATACCGCACGCTCGAGTTGATAACCGACGATTTCATCCATTCGCGCAACTTGCTCTTCGACCGTATCTTGCATGGTCTGGATCCGTTTTTCATCGTCATCAAACGCTAAAGAAGTTGATGCCCCGCGAAGTATTGCCAGCGGCGTCTTCAAACTATGGGCTAAGTCACCCATGGTTGTTCGATACCGTTCCCGTTGTTGGCGCTCGCTTGCGAGCAACAAATTGAGATTCCTTGTCACGCCCTGAATTTCCTGCGGATAATTACCGTCCAAGCATTGCCGCTCACCATCCTCGATGGCCTTCAAGTCCAACGCCAACGTCTTTAATGGTGCCAAACCCCAGCTCATTACGATCCACTGCAGTATTACCAGAACTATTACTACACCCAACAACCAACCCCAAAGATTGTTCCTGAAACCACGAATTTCGCTGTCGAAAGGCACCATCGACTGCAGCACCACAAAGGTAAGAGGAATTTTCGCGGCGTCAGCTTTCTGCCAAAGCACCTTGTAGGCCTTGTAGAAAATCGCGCTATTGGCTTCTGGCAGCTGACCGAATCGCTGCACGCCAGGATCTAGATCCAGGACAAGACTCTCGTAGCTTGACTCGGCAAAACGGCGATCAAGCGCCGAGACACTGCGCCAGATTTCCACCCCCCTTTCGTCGAGCACCAACCCATAAAGACCAGAACCCAGCGTGTTGAAACCAGGTTCCTGCATCAGATCCGGCATCAACAGGCGTGTATCTTCAACCTCGGTGACGGCCAGCAAACCGTAAACGTGGATCATCAAACGCTCAGATACACCCTGCTCCGCACTGCGGTGAAATGCCTGGTCAATGACCAGCCCCATGAGTCCAAGGAAAACTATCAGTACCAGTGTCGCTGTGACTAATAGTCGACCACGCAGTGAGTGCGGTTTGGCGAGCATCGAATTCACTCGAGTTCACTCGAATTCAAGGTTGAGGCGGTAACCCTGACCACGGACGGTTTCAATAGGTTTGATCGTGTTATCCGGGTCAAGCTTTTTTCGCAGACGGCCAACAAAAACCTCAATCACATTGCTATCACGATCAAAGTCCTGGTCATACAAATGTTCAGTAATTTCTGACTTGGAAATCACTTCATTCGGCCTCTGCATAAAGTATTCGAGTAAATTATATTCGAACGAAGTCAGATCTACTCGACAGCCTTTGACATTAACACGCTTGCCGCGAAGGTCGAGATGGATCGGGCCCCACTCGAGGCTTGGCTTGAACTGTCCCGAAGCCCGCCGCAGCATGGCATCAAGCCGAGCTAACAGCTCCTGAACGTGGAATGGCTTGACCAAATAGTCATCAGCACCGGCGGCCAGACCTTCCACCTTATCCTTCCAGTCACTTCGTGCTGTGAGAATTAAAATCGGATAGTCACGGCCATCTTCACGAATTCTTCGAATGATTTCCAATCCGGAAACTCTTGGCAGCCCCAAGTCAATGATCGCCACGTCATAGTGAAATTTTTGCGCGACATACATTCCCTCCAACCCGTCTGCACAGGCATCAATGGTGTAGCCCTGACGCTCCAGCAATTCAATCAATTGCTCACGCAACTTGTCCTGGTCTTCAATCAGCAATACTCGATAGGCCATGATCGGCACTCCTGTCTGACAGCCAACAGGCAGCCTGACCTCGACAAGCTACTCAAAGACATCACCACTCCTGCCTTCAACGAAGACTGATGTCACCACACCTTCCGGCGACAGCATCTTGACCCGATAGCCCGAAGATCCCCGCGCCTCGACCAATTGAATCGCCAGAATTTTGTGACCCTGGTAGCGTTGCTTTACCCGAGCTGCGGCTGCGCGACTATCAAGACGCGGGCTCGCCGCCGAGGTTGTCTCTGGCTTAATACTCTGAGCGTGCAGAGTGCCGGGGCCAGCACGCAGGTCGAAGGGCCTCGCAGCGAGGCCCTGACTGCTCAACACGCACAGCAAGGTTGGTATCAGGAGGATCAGAATACGCATGTCTTTCTCCGCTACAACCGGCCTAACTCACCGGCGTTATGGCCAATCGTACTCGAATAGTATCACCCGGATCCTTATCCATCACCGTCGTGTAGGTTTGGTCCTGGTACTGGTAGCGAACTTCATAGCCAACCACCCGCTGCTCGCTGTGAGAGTCCTGATACACTCGACAGCGCTCTTCACTAGCATAGCGCCGACCTGCCGCAGGCTGGTCGTCCGAGCTTGCGATCGCATTGCCAAGTGTTGCGCCCAACACCGCGCCAACCACGGCGCCAACCCGCTTGTTGGATTTCTTGTGACCAACAGCATTACCGATGGCGCCCCCCAGCACGCCACCCATAACTGTACCCACCGCATTATTCCTTCGCTTATCTTGTACCTCATAGACAACCTGCTCCTGCCAGCACTCTTCTCTCGGAGTCGAAACTGTGATCGTCTTCAATATTGGTTCAACGGCAAGCACTGGCGCATAGTCATAACTGACATTGGGAGCCGCCGCTTCCGCCGCATTAACCGGACCCGTCAGCACGAAGGTTGCAAGGACGGCAATAGCAGTATGCGTAAATATTGTTTTCATTGTATGCGCCTTTTAGGTAGCTGAATGTGAAGTTCAGCGTAACTGTATTTGCCTGAATGCCAGCTGAACAATTCAGATCAACCGATTCAGTTGGCATTCAGGCGGGATCTCCTACTGACTTCAGCTGATCTCGCGCCGAAACGGCGGCAAGGCATTGAGCAGAAGCTGACCATAACGCTGAGTCACAAGACGGCGATCCAGAATCGATATGATGCCAGTATCAGACTCGGTACGCAGTAATCGCCCACAGGCCTGAACCATGCGTAGCGCGGCATCAGGGACCATGATCTCCTGAAATGCATTACCCCCTCGAGCCTCAATCCATTCGCTCAGGGTTGCGCCCACAGGGTCATCAGGTACAGCAAAGGGGATCTTGACGATGACCACATGTTCACAGTAGGCACCTGGCAAGTCTATGCCTTCGGCAAAACTCGCCAGCCCGAAAATGATACTCGACTGGCCCGCATCAATTCGTCGTTTTTGGGTCGCAACGATTTCACTCTTTGACAGGTCGCCTTGCACCAGTAGTCTTTCCTGAAGCTCAGTGGAGAGCGCATCCCTGACTCGAAACATCTGGCGCCAAGAGGCAAACAACACCAGTCCGCCTCGAACATCGGCTAACAGCTTCGGCAAAAGGCCGGCAACCTCCTCGTTATGCTCGTCGGCCTGCCGCGGGTCACTGACCATTCTAGGAACTTGTAGCAGAGCCTGCTGGGCATAGCGAAATGGACTTGCCAAGGCTCGAAATCGGTTTTCGGAATGGATGCCGGCTCGTCGCTGAAAGCGCTCGAAGTCGCCAGCGACAGCCAGGGTTGCGGAAGTCAGCACAGCACCAAAACAGCGAGACCAGAGCAGATCATTCAGCGTTTCATGCACCGAAACCGGGCTGGCACTGATTTGAATTTCATCGTTGTCACGAAAACTGATCCAACGCGCTGTCGGGGGCTGACCCAAAGTGTCGACTACCATGAAGTTTTGCCAGAGCCCAGTGCCACCCGAAAGACGCGCATTCGCAGCGGCAATCATTGGCAGCCAGTTTTCTAACTGCTCCTGTAAAGGGTCACCGTCGGTCATTCGATCTTCAATTGCGGACTGAATGAGCTGAGTCTGGCTGTTCAGACGTTGCATCGCTTGATACACAGTTTCACTCATCGCCACCAGTGCAGGGTCTGCGTGCCCACCCGTAAACCGATAGCGGCGCTCTCGTTCATCGCCCTCAGCGAACTCTCGAAGAGGTTCCAGCAGATTGATAACAGCTTGCAATTGTTCCACCAGGTACGAGACAGATTGCTCCAACTGGCTGAGATTGCGCGGCAGGCCAGCGATTTCGCCGAGCTCCGACGTCATCTTTTGCAGCGCATCCGGTTGCTGTTCGAGCCAGGCCTGGGTGGAACGTAGCAGCTGAAAATTGGAAAAGTGGTTGATGGCCTTATCGGGCAAGTGATGGCCTTCATCAAAAATATAGATGGTATCCTCGGGCGACGGCAATACCGCTCCACCGCCCATCATCAGGTCAGCCAAGACCAAATCGTGATTTGTCACGATACAGTCGACTCGGTGAATCTGCTCTCGAGCCCGATAGAAGAAACAATTCTCGTAATGGGAGCACTTGCGTCCGGTACAGGTCACATGATCTGTACTCACTGGAAACCAGGCGCTATTTTCAAGCTCCGTAGTCCAGCTGTCACGCTCACCGTCCCAGTCGCCACGGCCCAACCGCGCCAGCATTTCCTCGTACAGGGCCTGATGAGAAGTATCCAGCGCTAGCACCTCATCTTCATAGAAGGCCAGGCTATGATTATTGGATCCCACTGCCAGCAATGCCTGGTCAAGACGAGCCAGGCACAGATAACGACGCCGACCCTTGGCCAACGCGAAGCTGAAGTCGAGACCGGAATGCTGGCGTATATCGGGCAAATCCAACAGAACAATCTGTTCCTGCAGCGCGACGGTCGCCGTCGCTATCACCAGACGTTTTCCCAGCGCCTTGGCGATTGGCAAGGCAGCGATCGCGTAGGCTACCGTCTTACCCGTACCGGTTCCGGCCTCGACCACACAGATCGGATTTGACGAAATTCGGTCACCCTCGTCGTCTGTTTCTATGTTACCGAGTGTGTTGGCGATATCAGCGATCATTTGCCGCTGGCAGTGGCGGGAGGTATAGCCTTTCTCCTCGAGTAGCCTCGAGTAAGCCATCTGGATCTGGGATTTTAATTCAGCACTGATCATTGACGGCGGCTACCTGCATTGCGCATCATCCAAAGCTCACACATTCTAGCGATGACAGGCAGTGTTTATGAAAACCAAGATCATAACATTCAAGCTTAGGAGTAAATACCATCCGTTGTTGCTACTGGCTGGCCTCATGAGTACTCTCGCGCAAGGCGCTGAGCCTCTACCATTGGCTAAATTAAATATGCCTGAGGGCTTCAGCATCTCGATCTACGCTGAAGTACCAAATCCTCGACAGATGGCAATGGGTGATGATGGTGTCATCTACGTCGGTAGTTTGCGGGCCGGCAAGGTTCATGCCGTGCGGGATCTTGATGGCGACGCCAAAGCCGATCAGATCACATTGATCGCCGAGGGTCTCAGCTTACCTTCAGGAGTAGCCTATCGAGACGGCGATCTTTATGTTGGTGCCATCAACGAAATTCTGGTTTATCGCGATATCCAAAAGCTGCTCAACAAAAATCTTACCGAAGCGCCGGCGGTCAAAGAGGTACTGACTGCTGCGCTGCCAACGGATCGTCATCATGGCTGGAAATATTTGGAATTTGGTCCAGACGGTTACCTCTACATCCCTGTCGGCGCACCTTGCAATATTTGTGAACCGAAAGCGCCCTATGCATCCATCCAGCGCATGAAGGTTGACGCCGGCCCGGCCTTGCTAGAACCGTTTGTTGAGGGCGTTCGTAATTCAGTCGGGTTCGACTGGCATCCGGATACCGGCGAACTCTGGTTTACAGACAATGGCCGAGACCTGCTTGGCGATGACTCACCACCTTGCGAGCTGAACCGGGTCAGCCAGTCAGGTCAGCACTTTGGCTATCCCTTTTTTCATGGACACAGCCTGCCAGACCCAGAATTCAGCGTTGGCCGGTCAGCCGCCGATTACGTCGAGCCGGCACTGGCCCTTGACCCGCATGTCGCACCTCTGGGTATGATGTTTTATACCGGCACCCTGCTGCCGCCCATGTACCATAAGCAAATCCTGATTCCGGAGCATGGCTCCTGGAATCGAACGCCGACCGCCGGGCACACTGGCCACCGCATCACTGTCGCCCGAATCGACGAGCAGGGTCTGATGCATTATGAGGTATTGGTGGATGGCTGGCTGCAAGACAATGTCGCTTGGGGCAGACCGGCTGACCTACTGCAGCTGCAAGACGGCAGTGTGCTGATCTCAGATGACACTGCCAATGTCATCTACCGGCTCAGCTATACTCAGCCGCAGCTGGCAGAATATGGCGCTGGATCGCCGCACTAGCGCCAGCAAAGAAGAGGCTCAAGCGCACCAGTAAAAGATCTTTTCGCTGGGTCTTGAAAACCTCTCTTGATCACACATACAGTGCCTAACTGAATCCTCGAGCACGAAACTTATGCTGCGTATCCTCCTTTTCCTGGCGACAAACTTTGCGGTTTTAATGCTGATCAGCATTGTCTTTAAGGTCTTTGGCATTGAGGGTTTGTTGCAAAACAATGGCGTAGACCTGAACTATTCTGCGCTGTTGCTGATGTCAGCAGTCATAGGCTTTGGCGGTGCCTTTATTTCCCTGGCACTCTCCAAATGGACGGCCAAACACGCCATGGGTGTTCGTATCATAGAGCAACCCAGGAATCATAAAGAAGCCTGGCTTCTCAACACAGTCCATGCCCAGGCCGCCGCCGTCGGTATTAGCGCCCCAGAGGTCGGAATATTCGATGCCTCAGAGGCCAATGCCTTCGCGACCGGCATGAACCGCAATAATGCCTTGGTGGCCGTCAGCACAGGGCTCCTCAAGCAGATGAATGAGCGTGAGGTAGAAGCGGTTTTAGGCCATGAGGTCAGCCACATCAGCAATGGTGACATGGTCACCCTGGGCCTGATACAAGGCGTTGTTAATACCTTTGTGATCTTTTTCGCACGAATTATCGGTTACTTTGTTGACCGGGTTATTCTCAAGAATGAACGCGAGCTGGGCATCGGTTACTATGTGACCTCCATTATCGCCCAAATTTTTCTCTCCTTATTGGCGACCATGATCGTGATGTGGTTCTCGCGGCACCGAGAGTATCGGGCCGATGCCGGCGGTGCTCAGCTGGCGGGCCGAGACAACATGATTGCGGCCCTGAAACGGTTACAGGCCGGTGCAGCGTCCCATGATCTGCCCGGAGAGATGGCAACGTTGGGAATTGCCGGTCGCAAGGCGCTTGGTCTGACTCGACTGTTTCTGAGCCATCCGCCCCTTGAGGAGCGTATCGCTAGTCTGCAACAGCGTCAGATTTAGCCTCTTTTCGCGGTTGATCACTGTCTTCAGAGATCAATTCAACAATCTCCAATGAGGTATTTCTGACGCCGACAAAGGGTTCAAAATGTTCACGCGTGACCCCGTGAAACTGAATACGAAAGAGGGTCCAGCACATCAGAAGGGCCAACGCCACGGCAGATACGATAAATAACGCCTGGCTGGAGTAGCCAATCAAGAAAGCGACAATGACTGGGCCAAATACGGAGCCGGCGCTATTCATCATGAGCACGCCACTGGCAATCTCCATCAGGGATAAGCTGGTATTGTCATTTGCATGGGCCAAACAGAGGGAATACAGAGGAAACGTCATGCCTCCAAAAAGAAACATAGTGAAATAAATAAGCATCACACTCGGACTCCAACCCAAAAATAACGCTGCCAGCAAGCAGGTCACCAGCCCCATGAATGCCAGGCCCGCAATCACATAGCGCCGGTCGATTCGATCAGACAGGCGCCCAACTGGATATTGAAAAACGGTGCCGCCCAGTATCGTCACCGCCATAAAAATACCGATTTGCTCCTTATCAAGACCATTGGCGCTGGCAACGACGGGGCCAAGTGCCCAAAAGCCACCGGTCACCAGGCCACCAAAGAAAGCCCCCACCATCGCGACCTGAGATGCAGCAATTACGCGAGCAAGCCGAAACTTGACGGCAGGAATTGGTCCTGGCAGCGAACTCGAGGTCAAACCAATGGGTACGACTCCCAGAACAAGCAGTGCCGCGGCCAGCATGAACAGCCCGGGGAAACCCAGATTAAAGCCAATAAACAACTGACCGACGCAAATCGAAGCCAGCGTAATTATGATATAAATCGATAGCACTCGGCCGCGATGTTCGATGGCAGTTTTCTCATTCAACCAGCTTTCTATGACCATATAGATTCCGGCAAAGGCCCAACCGGAGACGGCTCTCGACAACATCCAGAACCAAAATTGATCAATCAGTCCGATAAATAATAGAGCAGCCGTCGCGGCAGCGATCAACACGACAAACACACGAATATGTCCGACCCTGGCGACCAGTCTCGGAATGGTGAGACAGCCAATCACAAATCCTATAAAGTAACTGGACCCTGTATAGCCAATCAGCTCAGGCGCCCAATCGAGGCTTACCGCATACAGCGGCACCAGCGTCAGCTGCAATCCATGGCCAAGTAAAAGTATCGCCACTGAAGCCAACAGCGCCGTTACTGATATCAAAAAACTGGTCATATCTGGTTCCGAAAGATGACAGGAAAACCGCCCGTACCGTACGCGGTCGTCAAAGACCACATTATTCGCGGCGAATTATACTCATCGCTCACCTTTTGTCTGCCTCGATTCAACAAACGGTTTCTCCCGTACCCTAAGTTGTAGTAGCCTGCTGACTCGCGTCTGGATCTACAGCCCCAATGTCGCATATCGACTCCTATTACAGCCGCACGACTACTGACCTTTCGCCGATTGAGGCGCTGCACAGTCATCTGGACACCCAGGTCTGTGTCATAGGTGGCGGCTTGGCCGGTATCTCCACCGCGCTGGGTTTGGCAGAACGCGGCATCAGCTGTGTTCTACTGGAGGCCGAGCGCGTCGGCTGGGGAGCATCTGGTCGCAACGGCGGCTTTATCTCCTGCGGCTTCTCCAAGAATCCTCTCGCGCTAGCACGCAAACTTGGCAATGCCAAGGCGCGGCAGCTTTACGACTTAACCCGTCAGGCCTATGCGCTGATCGAACAAAGAATCAAGGGGCACGAGTCGAGCATCAAGGAACCCGGGGTTGGCCGGATAACGGCTTCCTGGTTTAATCATGAAGCCGGTGTGCGGCGCTACGTCGAGCAAATGAATCAATTGTTTGAAACCAATTTGGCGTTCTGGTCACAGGAACAAATACGTGCAGCTTACCTGACGGATCGCTACTTCGACGGCTACTTTCAGCCGCAGTCTATGTGCCTTCATTCGCTGAACTATGCCTGGCATACAGCCGGATTGGCGCGGGCGCTGGGTGCCAGAATTTACGAAGAGAGCCGAGTAGAGCAAGTCTTGCAAACAGCCGGTAAAGACCACCGCTGGCAAATCAAAACGGCCCACGGCTGCATCAATGCGCAACACGTGGTCTACGCTTGCAGCGCTTATATCAACAATTTGCAGGCTAAACTTAGTGCCGCTACGCTGCCGGTTGCCACGTATGTGTTGTTGACCGAACCTCTTGGAGACCGTCTGGAGACAGCTATTCGAGCCCCCTACGGGGTCGCCGACAACCGATTTTCATCCAACTACTACCGTGTGGTCGACGACAAACGTCTACTCTGGGGCGGTCGAGTCTCTATGTTCCAGCCGTCTCAGATAAGACTCAAGGCCATCATGCTGAACGATCTCTTGTCAGTTTATCCACAGCTTCGAGGCATTCGTGGAGAAGTAGCCTGGGGCGGCTACATGGGCTATTCGAGCCATCGAATGCCGCAGCTGGGACAGTTGCGCGGCGGTGAGTGGTATTGTCAGGGTTTTGGCGGGCACGGCATGGTGACTACGACCATGGGCGGCGAGCTCGTCGCCGCCGGTATTGCTGCAGAGGATGATCAATATGCTCTGTTCAGCGATTTTGGCCTGGACTACGTGGGAAAACCCTTTGGCCCCGTCATCGCGCAGCTGGCCTACTGGTCCTTCCAGCTTCAGGATGCGCTTCAGGCTTATTGGAGGAATCGGTAATCTCACACAACCAGGGGTTCTAGAGAGAGACTCGACGCACCTCAGCGCCTCGACCAAACACTTGGATCGCAATCAATAAAACCACGAGTCCACTCAGCCCAGCGAGCACCGAACTCAGCAATCCTGCGACAATGAAGCTGAAAAAGGCAATAGTCCCAACCAGCAGCGCATAATAAAATTGGGTCGATACGTGATCAATGTGTGGGCAATTTGCACCTATCGAAGCGAGCACAGTAGTGTCAGAGATGGGTGACGTATGGTCGCCGAATAAGCCACCACTAAGAACAGCACCTATCGTTAAGTAGAGCGAGGCATCCACCGCTACAGCCATGGGAATAGCCAGACTCATTAAGATAGCGAAGGTTCCCCACGAGGAACCGGTAGCGGTGGAAATCACCGCACCCAAGAGGAAGACAATAGCTGGAAGAAAAGCTGGGTTGACGCTTTGACCAACAAGCACAGACAAAGTCTGCGCCGTACCCAGATCCTTAATGACAGAGCTTAGCGACCAAGCGAGAATCAGCAGTATGACCACAAAGACCATGCTCTCGGCACCTTTGATGAAGGTACCCAGCGAATCATCAAAACTAACCTGCTGATAACGGTACATCAGGCCCGCACTGGCAAGCGCCGCGGCGACATACGCAATCGTCATAGTCGAGCGCACATGAACACTACTGAGATCGTCCTGCTGGGCAAAGTAGCCAAGCAGTACTGCAATGGTGCCAAGCAATAACGCCAGCGGGACCACAAATAGACTGAGGGGCGTTGACCCAGTTGCCTCTGTTGATTTGCTGTCGTCAAGTCGTGCTTCTAGAGGAGCCTCAGCGGGAGGAGTCTCAACTAGATGAGTCTCAGCCTGAAATTTCTGCTGCGCCCTCGCCATTGGACCGAAGTCTCGACCGCTGAAAATAAAAAACGGCACAGCCAGAAGCGTAAAAATCGCATAAAACTGATAGGGCAGAACATTTAACAAAACGGTCAGCGCTGGCTCAGTCAGTCCGGCATCGACATAAGCCTGATCAATCAGGCCCATGATATAGGCGCCCCAGCCAATGAAGGGCATCAGGATACAAACCGGGGATGCGGTTGAATCAAGGATATAGGCGAGCTTTTCTCGACAAATTTTCAGTTCAGAAAAAATTGGGCGAAACAGCGGTCCTATGATCAAGGCGTTTCCCGAATCCGTAAAGAAAATTAACATTCCGGATATCCAGGTAGAAATTTGCGCCTTTGCACCATTAGATATGAACCGCGTCATACCTCTGGCAAATGCCTTGGCGCCACCAGAAACCTCCAGCAATTTAATAAAACCGCCAATCGCCATCATGGTGAAGATGATTTGGATATTTGACGGCACGCTGATTTGAACAAAAATGCGGGTCTCAATCATATCCAGAGCCGCTAGAAAAGGATTATAGCGAGTCAGTATCATAGACCCGACGAACACACCCAGTGCTAGAGAGAAAAGAATGTTACGGGTCCATATCGCCAGGAGAACAGTGAGTATCGGTGGTAATAGCGACAACAGCCCGTAGTCTGACATCAGCTAAAAAGCCAACCGAACCAGCCACGATCTAAACTTTTCTCGCAACCTTTCAGTTGCTCACTATAAGTACTGCTGCGCCGCGCGACCTTGTTCGACACATCTTTCAACCACTGTTTCTTCGAGAAGCTGCGTTTTGCAAATCCGCCATGGCCTTCGTGATAAGCCAGATAGAGATTGTAGGCATCTGCCTTGTCAATGCCGTTTCGTCGATGGCTCTGATTGTTGTACCAGCCGATGAAGTCGATGGCGTCATCGAAGTCATTACGATCGGCACCCCAGCTGCCTGTTGAGCGCTTATAGGCGTCCCAGGTCTCGTCGATCGCTTGCGAATAGCCATAGGCACTGGCCGGTCGAGGGCCGGGTATTACCCAGAGAATCTTGGTTCTCGGCGGTTTGGCTCTGGATCGGAATGCTGACTCCTGGTGAATAAACGCCATCATCACCGGAATTGAGGTGCCCCAACGCCTGGCGGCTTTACGCGCGTCTTTATACCAACCCGACTTTTCTTGAAAGATTTTGCAGACATTATCAGGCTGGGCTGGAGGTGCTGATGCGCAACCAACCAGACTCAACAGCACTAGCGCACTTACCACAACCTTCATGCCACTTGAGTTCCATGTTTGGCTAATAGCTCGAGCAAAGCAGATTCATCAATCACCGGCACACCTAGCTCAATCGCTTTCGTTAACTTGGATCCCGCCGCATCCCCCGCGACAACACAACTTGTTTGCTTGGAAACCGACCCACTGACTTTTGCACCAAGGGATTGCAACTTCGCCTTAGCCTCATCTCGCGTCAGCGCTGAGAGGGTGCCAGTCAGGACCCAACTCTGACCTTTTAAAGCCTCAGGGTCAACACTGGAAGCCTCTTTCTGCCAATGGATACCGGCAGCCAGCAGTTCATCTATGACCTTTTGATTATTTTCCTGATGAAAAAAAGTCAGTATTTCCTTGGCAACTATTGGGCCTATATCTACAACTGCCTGTAACTGCGCTTCATCGGCTGCACGCAAAGCGGTCATATCGGCAAAAGCCAATGCCAGGTTTCGAGCAGTGGACTCACCGACTTCGGGAATGCCCAGCCCGTAGATAAACCGCGCCATGGTCGTCAGCTTACTTTTCTCTAATGAGTTAAGCAGATTGTTGGCCGACTTGGGCGCCATTCGCTCGAGAGCAACCAGCTGGGACTCTGTCAGTTTGTAGAGGTCGGCAGGGCTGCTGATCAAACCCGCGTCGACCAGTTGATTCACGAGTTTCGTCCCCAGACCTTCAATGTCCAGCGCCAGCCTCGACGCAAAATGACGAATACTCTCTTTCCGCTGAGCACTACAAAACAGTCCACCTGCGCAGCGAGCAATGACCTCACCTTCTATCAGAAGGATCTCGGCCCCACAGGCCGGGCATCGCTCAGGCAACTGAATCGACCTGGCATCACTGGGGCGTTGAGCCGAGTCTACAGCGGCCACCTTGGGAATCACATCTCCGGCCCGCTGGACCAGGACTCGATCGCCAATCATCAATCCGAGTCGGCCGACTTCGTCCATATTATGCAGCGTCGCATTACTGATCGTCACACCGCCTATTTTAACCGGTTCTAGCCTGGCGACGGGGGTGATAGCGCCGGTACGACCCACCTGAAACTCGACGTCCAAGAGTCGAGTGTAGCCCTCTTCTGCAGGAAACTTGTGGGCGATCGCCCAGCGCGGAGTACGAGTCAAAATACCTAGTCGCTGCTGAAGGGGTATGCTGTTGACCTTAAAGACGACGCCGTCAATTTCGTAATTCAGATCGACCCGTCGAGCAAGTAGTTTTTCATAGTAGGCTCGACATTCAGCCGCCCCTTTAACGACTTGGATCAGAGGATTGATTCTCAGCCCCCAGTCCTGCAGGCGCTTCAGCATGCCATACTGAGTCGCAGGCAGGTCGCCATCATCGATCACACCAACACTATAACAGTACATAGTCAGCTTGCGTTTTGCTGTGAGTCTTGAATCTAACTGTCGCAAACTACCGGCTGCAGCATTACGCGGGTTAGCAAATGTTTTTTCACCACGGGCCTCAGCCTCCGCATTCATCGCATTGAAGGTAGGCTTTGCAATGTAGATTTCACCACGCACTTCCAAACGTCGAGGCCAACCCTTCCCCTGCAGACGCAAAGGAATTGATTCAATGGTTCGAACGTTTTGCGTAACGTCCTCTCCAGTCATACCATCGCCACGAGTCGCACCTCTCTCCAGTCGTCCATCAACGTAGAGTAAGCTCACTGCTACACCATCGATTTTTGGTTCGCAGACGAACTCGATCATATCGTCAGTGGCCAGACGCCCCTTAATTCGCCGCTCAAAGTCCTCAAGATCCGCCTCACTAAAAGCATTTTCGAGAGACAGCATGGGCATCTCATGACTCACCTGAGAGAATGCAGAAAGAGGCGTGGCGCCGACTCTCTGAGTCGGTGAATCATCACTGACCAATTCCGGATACTGGGCCTCCAGCGCTCTGAGCGCTTGAAACAATTGATCAAACTCTGCGTCAGAAATGACTGGCGCATCGAGGGAATGATAGAGATAGTTATGCCGGTCTATGGCTTCGCGAAGATGCGCGGCTTGTTCAGCGATTTCTGCAGGTAGAGACATAGGTTTTATCGGTGCTGCCGGTATCGAGCGACACCCGCTTAATGGAAGTAGGTGTCGACAAAGGCTTGCAGATCCTCTTGATAGCGCTCCATTGCGTGTCGCGTCAGCGGTTTACGCTCCTCGTCTCTGATCACACCATCAAGATGCGTTGCCAGATGTTCTGCCAAACCGAGCATCTGGTGATAGACGGCGATTGGGTCGGCCATTTCATGCGCTCGCATAAACAGGCTCACCGCTGGAGTCTTGAATTCGTGCATTCTGTCAGGATCAAAGGCCCCGGGCTCAACAGCATTCACCAGGCTAAACAGGGATCGCCCCTGACTGTCGAGGCGGTGATAGATACTCATATCACCAAAGGTCATATTTTGTTGTTGTAAACAGGCCAACAAAGCATTGCCACCAAAGTCTTTATGTCGAGCGCTGACATAAAGCACAAGGAATTTCTCCGGACAATCGGCGCTCGGTCGAGGCATTGTCGGTGCTGTTTGCGCCAGCGTTTCGGCGTCAACCGAATCTTTCGGTTTCAGTTCCGGTTCCAGATCTGGCTCGATTCCTATCGTTGGTTCAATTTTTTCTGTTTTTCTCCTCGCAGGCATTCGTTCTGTTATCGAGGTCTTCGCCTTAAAATTTGCAGTCTGCTGAACGGCACCTGTAACCGGCGTTACCCTTACGGGAATCTCGCCATCAAGATCGAGCGCTTCTTGCTTCGGTTGACTAATCACCCGTGCTCCGCCGTTGGGCAACTCAGCCCGAAAAAGCTCCAGATCATCCATGTCCATCCTCGACTCATGCCGTGAATTCAGGAAAGACTTATCCAGCGCCATTTTTAGATCGCCGCGGCTTGAGCGCATGCGCCAATAGCCATGGAGCAGCACGCCCACAATAAATACAGGACCCAGTACGAGCAACCAGTCTCTCAAACCGAATTCCATTAGAAATTCCATCGTCTCGATTCCGTCAGCCTAATCTCGTCACCCTCCGCTAAACCGCCGCCAGTGCCACAGCTGCATCAACATCCACTGACACCATCCGGGACACGCCAGGCTCATGCATTGTAACGCCCATGAGCTGCTCCGCCATCTCCATGGCAATTTTATTGTGCGTGATATAAATGAACTGAACCGTTTTCGACATTTCCTTGACCAAATTAGAGTACCGCACAACGTTGGCATCATCTAACGGTGCATCGACCTCGTCAAGCATACAGAAAGGTGCAGGATTCAAGCTGAAAATCGAAAATACCAGAGCGATAGCAGTCAGCGCCTTTTCACCACCCGATAACAGATGAATACTCGAGTTACGCTTTCCTGGTGGCCTTGCCATTAGACCGACCCCCGTATCAAGCAGATCGTCACCGGTCATTTCTAAATAGGCGTGACCACCCCCAAATACCTTGGGGAAAAGCTGCTGGAGTCGAGAGTTCACCTTATCAAAGGTTTCCTTGAAGCGCGTACGGGTCTCAACGTCAATCTTTCGAATAGCCGATTCCAGCGTTTGCAGCGCTTTTTCCAGATCTTCGTTCTGAGCATCAAGATACTGCTTTCGCTCCGACTGGATTTTGTACTCGTCGATAGCTGCGAGATTGATCGCGCCAAGTCGCTGAATTCGATTACCAACCCTCTCCAGGCTCTCTTCCCATTCAGCTTCATTAGCCAGCTCCGGCAAATTGAGCAGCACCACATCCAGATCTTGCTTGTCGGCCACGAGTTGTTCGCGAATGGTTGATCGACGAACCTCGAGACCCTGCCACTCCATCCGCACCTGATCCAGACTCGCTCGTACCTGCTCAATGCTTTCATCGACTCGGCTTCGTTGCTGTTCCAGCTCTCGAATAGCGTGTTCAACCGATGTGCTGCGCTGACGCGCCAGCGTCAGTGCATTTTCAATCTCCAGGCGTTTTTCAAGCTGAATACCCAGATCTTGTTTCAACAGAATCTGCGGTTCCTCACTCTCACTTAAAAGGGTTTCAAGGCTTTTTTTGCGTTCAACAAAGATCAGCTGCTGCCCTTGAAGACGACTCATGGCTTGCTCCGTGGAGATAACCAGAGAACCCAGCGACTGAATTTTCAGCGCCAGTTGATGTGCAGCATCACGGTGCTCTCGCGCTTTGGCACGGGCATTTTCCAGCAGCTGCTGACATTCGTGCCTGGCTTGCTGTAGCACAGCCCGTTGCTGAGTATCCTGCTCCATCTGGTCAATGGCTTCTTGCAAAATATCCCTGGCATTCTTGAGATTCTGCTCATCTTCCTCAACATGCTCTGTGTCGGCCTCAATTTCGGCCGTCGTGCGCTGCAGATCCGCTTTCACCTGCTCTGCCTGGCGTTGCTTACTACCCAGTTGTGCTCGGGTTTCACTAAAGGACCGCTGTAGCTGGACCAGACGATTCTGCTCCACTTCCCGATCGCGCTCAGCCAGCTGCAGGCTCGCAACGCCGGACTCAAGACTCTCTGTCAGGCTCTCCACTTCACCCTCGAGTATCTCAATCTGTTCCATGAGGATCTTCAGTTCTGCCTGGCGCTTCAACACACCTGCTGTCGCATCTCGATCTTTGCTGACCCGCAACCATTGTTGTCCTAACCAGATACCATCGGCTGTTATCACTGATTCACCCACCTGCAGTTGTGGCCGCAACCCCAACGCCGCAGGCAAATCTACTGCGACATAGACGCCGGCCAATACATCACTCAGGTCGGTCTTGCTGGTGATCTTGCTCAGCAGCGTCGCCGCTGGCACGCTCGACTTCGCCGCGGGAACACTTGAGATATTCGCCAGGAAACTCAAGGAGCCCTTATCAAAGTCACCCAATAGCTGCGCAACAGCGTCGACACCATCGACGCACACGGCTTGCAAATAATCGCCCAACACAGTTTCAGCCGCGTTGGCCCATAGATCTTCGACATCGAGACGCTCGCCCAGGCGGCCATTAGCTTTAAGATTATGACGCTCCAGCCAACTGACTTCAGCATCATCCTGTTGCCCCAGGGCTGCTTGCTGAAGCGCCTCGAGAGAGGCGAGACGGCCTCGAAAACTCTGCAATCGACCACGCTTCTCATCCAGCAGACTGGTCACGTTTTGATTTTCCTCTCGCTGGCCTTCAATCCTTGCCACAAGCTCCCGCAGTTCGTCTTCGACACGACTGATTTGTTCTTCCTGAGTCTCCAACATGGCTTGCAGCGGGCCTATCTCCTCTTCCACCATGCGCTGTTCTTGCAAGCGCTCGAGATCGACTTTCAGGACCACCAGACGGCGATTCAAGCGCTGAATGGACTGTTCCAGCGAGCCCATTTTGGATTGTTGAACCTGTGCCTTGTTCTGGGCCTGGGCGGCTCCTTGGTTAAAGGCTTCCCAAGACTGTTGCCACGCCTGCATGCTCTGCTCAGCGGCAGTCAAGTGAAGCCCAGAAGCTTCCTCCGTCTCCCGCACTTGCGCTTGCTGCGGTTCAGTTTGAGCCAGTTCATGGCGTAATTCGCCAAGTTTCCGCTGATCAGAGTCGATATCTGCGCGAATCTTGTACCAGTTCTCCGTCACCTCTTCCAGGTCCTTGTTGAGCTGCTGATTACGCTCATTCTGAAACTGAATGGAGTCTTCAATTCGAGCGATTTCAGTACCCACATCATAAAAGGCTTTTTGAACTTCGTTAGTTTCATCTGACAGAGCAATCAGCACCTGGCGCTTTTCCTCTACATCGGCATCAATCCGACGTAAATCGGCAACGCTCGCATCCTGGGCAATTTGCAACCGACTGATATTTGCTTCTTTGACTTTGGCATCGGCGCTGATGGTTCGCCATTTCAGGGCCTGAAGCTGGGCTTTAACCTCACGCTCTTCATGCTTTAACTCGGTATAACGTTCGGCTGCACGCGCCTGACGTTCCAGATGATGGAGCTGCCGTTCGAGCTCATCCCGCAAATCACTTAACCGGTCCAGGTTATCCCGCGTATGACTGATACGCCGTTCCGTCTCTCGACGCCGCTCCTTGTACTTTGAGATCCCGGCTGCTTCCTCAATATAAACCCGCAGCTCCTCAGGCCGAGCCTCAATCAGGTTACTGATCATGCCCTGTTCAATAATGGAATAGCTGCGTGGCCCCATACCGGTGCCAAGAAAGATATCGGTGATGTCTTTGCGACGGCACTTCTGGCCATTAAGGTAATAGTTAGACTGGCCATCACGGGTCACCTGCCGCTTGATGCTAATCTCGCTATAGGCAGCATATTCACCACTCAGCCCACCTTCCGTATTATCAAAAATCAACTCTATATTGGCCTGACCTACGGGTTTACGGGTCGTTGAGCCATTGAAAATTACATCGGCCATGGACTCGCCGCGCAGGGTCTTAGCTGAGGACTCACCCATTACCCAGCGCACAGCGTCTATGATGTTCGATTTGCCGCAACCGTTAGGACCTACAACAGCACAAAGATTGGAACGAAAAGGCACAGTAGTCGGATCAACAAAGGATTTGAACCCGGCGAGCTTGATGGCTTGCAAACGCATAAATGACTCTCACTCCATACTTGTGGGCGCAGGGCAGGTAACGATTTTCCCACACCCGTAGAAGGCTCTATTCTATTCTAATCCTGCTGTCTGCGCCCCTATAAATTGCGCCGAAAAATCCAGCGTCCACTCACTCGAGATCACGATCGCTCAGCGCAGTTTGATCATAAAAGCACCAGAATTTTGTCCATCCAATGCATAGTCGAGAATGTCTCCACGTGATTGCCTGGCACGCAGATCCGCCATGACGGCGTCACGGATCAAACTCGAACCCACTATGACGCGAACGCCGGCCGCCCGCTGCTCCTCAGCGACCAGGAACAGTTGCTCCAGTTTTTCCAGTGCCTCATGGACCCGCTCTCGTTGATGGGCGATATCCACCGTGAGAATGGTTCCGTTTGTTTGACGAGCGACAAGATCATCACATTTAGGACAGAGATTGACATCTCGCGGCACTCGCATGCCGCAATTGAGGCAATCCATGAAGTTGCTTTCCAGCTTACTCGGCACCGGCTTTTCCTTTCGAAATGCTCATTAACAACCCTCGGCGCAGAACCTCGGCGCAGAAACTCGGCGACCGAGAGCTTTCGCCTTTTTGAGAAGAGTGTAAACCAAGCGTCAAAGCCGCGTCCAAGGGGCACTGGTTTGTCACCGCGCGGAAAATGTTCTCACATTCAGGGTCAGCAAACCAATTTTCCGCACCCAGACAAACTCGACCGAAAGCGAGAAATCGCTTCGGTGGCCGCAACGCCACTGGACGACCACACCCTTTGAGGGTCGACCCGTCCTGTGTTTCGAAGTTGAAAAATTACGTTCAATTCCATGTATACTCGCCGCCTGATTTTCGCTTTTCTTTCGCCCAACAAGGACTTTACAGATGCTATTCAAGAACGCATCAGTTTACCGACTGACCAAAACCTTCGAGCCTTCAGCGGAAGAACTCCTCGCCTTGCTCGACAAAAACGCGTTCGTCCCCTGCTCTGGCTTGCGACCGTCAAGTTTTGGCTGGGTGCCACCCATCAAGGACCTGGAAGACGCCCCCCTGGGCCATGAAGTTGCCGGCAGCATTTTGCTCTGCGCTCGGCGTGAAGACAAAGTTATCCCACCCAGTGCCCTGAACGAGGCAATCGCAGAGCGCGTCAATCGCATCGAAAGCCAGGAAGGCCGTAAGCTTAGATCCAAGGAGAAACTTACGATTAAAGATGATGCTTTGGCGGAGTTACTGCCACGGGCACTGGCACGGTCAAAACAGATCATGGGCTATATTAGCCCGGCAGCTAATCTGTTGGTGATAGATACTGCCAATGCCTCTGAAGCGGAATTGTTCATTAACTGTCTTCGCGACTCAGTCGGTACGCTTTCTGTGGTGCCGCCTCAGGTGAAAGCGAAACCCACCGACGTTTTTACTCAGTGGTTGTTACAACGCCGGTTACCCGAACACTTTGCATTGGGCGACCAGTGCGACCTGGTTGACCCGGAAGATGGCGCTTCCGTCACCTGCAGAAAACAGGACCTGGACACGCAGGAGATCCGTCAGCACCTGGAGGCCGGTAAAATGTGCACCAAAATCGGCGTTCGCTGGTACGGGGATCTGCGCCTGGCGGTAGATAAAGATTTGGTCCTGCGCCAACTCAAAATCGAGTCGAGCGACGATGAGGCGGAAGATGAAGACAATCCCATTGCCAGAATGGACGCGGCATTTGTCAACATGACCCTTGAGTTCTCGCGCTTTCTGCCCGCTCTCTTCAATGCTCTCGGCGGAGAAACCTTGGCTATCGACGCCTGATCGCACCGAGTGGCGCGCTTGGTGCTTTGCGAGCGGCATTAACATTCGATTCGATGCAGCCTATACTCCAGCCTGACGTTGTGATCAGACTCAAGGGATAGAAAAGGCATGAACAGACTCGCGAATAAAGTAGCCGTTATCACCGGCGGAGCGAGCGGCATCGGCGCTGGCACCGTAAGACGTTTCGTCGAAGAAGGTGCAAAGGTCGTTATCGCAGACATTCAAGACGACCTGGGTGAAGCTCTGGCAGCGGAACTTGGCGAAAATACCGTCTACCAACACACGGATGTTTCAGTCGAGGCAGACGTCGCTGGCATGGTTGACTTGGCTGTATCACGGTATGGCCGTCTCGACATTCTGTTCAATAACGCCGGGTTTGGCGGTGTTAGCGGAGAGCTTCAAGATCTGATTATCGGTGAAGAGTACGCCAATACCCTGGGCGTCATGTTCACGGGCGTGGTCCTTGGCATTAAACATGCGGCTCGAGTGATGAAACCCCAACTCAGCGGCTCAATCATCAGTACAGCCAGTGTTGCCGGTCTGCAGGCCGGACTGGGTCCCCACGTCTATTCAGGGATTAAGGCCGGCGTGCTCGGCCTGTCACGTTCCGCGGCACTGGAGTTGGCGGCCTTCAATATTCGTTCTAATGCTATTTGTCCAGGCGGCATCGCCACTCCTATTTTCGCTCCCATGTTGGAAGCCGATCTTGGTGGTAATCAATCGGTTGTCGAGATCATGCGCGAGCGCATGAACAAGGCGCAGCCGGTACAACGCTCAGGCGAAGCCGTTGATATCGCCAACATGGCATTATTTCTTGCCAGTGATGACTCAACCTTTGTTACTGGCCAGCACCACGTCGTCGACGGCGGTATGACCAGCAGCAGAATGCGGCTTGCAGAATTCTTACTCAGCGAAGATGGAGAACAGGCGTGAATTCAAATTTCCTGATTTCCACCCAGGCATTATCAGACCGAATGGCAAACCCGTCGACCAGCCGAAATTTGCGCTTATTTGATTGCACGACCCTGCTGCGCCAGGCGGGTAACACCATGACGGTTGAGTCAGGTCTCGCCGCCTATAACGATGCTCATATTCCCGGAGCTGCGTTCCTTGACCTGCAGCGCGATTTCTCCGACCCTGATTCTGATCTGCGCTTCACACTCCCGTCGGCAGAAGCCTTCAACAAAGCAGCGGCTGATCACGGCATTAACAATGACAGCCATCTTGTGTTTTACGCAACGACCTACCCCATGTGGGCGACGAGATTATGGTGGATGTTCAGGATTTTCGGCCATCAAAACGTTAGCGTCCTGGATGGTGGCATGAAGAAATGGCAATCGGAACACCGGCCGGTCTCAGACCAACCTGCCCGGTATCAGCCGAGCACCTACAAGGCTACGCAGAAGCCACTCAAAGTAGCCGATAAGGCTGCGGTTCTGGCCGCCTTGGACCAGGATGATGTTTGCGTGATCAATGCCTTGAGTCATGAGCAGTTTCGCGGTGAGGGCAGTCATTATGGGCGACCTGGTCGCATTAAAAATAGCCAGAGCCTGCCCTGGAATGAAATGCTGGATCCGGCGACCGGCTGTTTTCTGCCGGCTGAAACTCTTGCACAGAAGCTCAGCGCCACCTCAGCTCTCGAGGCAAAAAGTGTTATTACCTATTGTGGCGGCGGCATAGCCGCCAGCGTCGACCTGTTTGCCCTGGCTTTGCTGGGGATGGAAGACAAGGTTTCGCTCTACGACAACTCCATGTCAGAGTGGGCTAACGATTCTGACGCGCCGATGCAGACTGGCTAGCAGCTGCTCAGGACGAAAAACCCGTGGCCCTGCCTGAAGCCGGCAGCCAAGTATTCCTGCAGCAAACTGTAAGCGCAGCATAAAATCCTGGATAAACGTCTATCGGCGCCAATAATTTTGCTATTATTGGCAACACTGACCTAGTTGGAAAATATTCATGTCCCATATATCCGTGGCTGCGGCCTTAACAGGAAATACCACCATTGGCGCCGCTGTTACTGTCAAGGGTTGGGTCAGGAGCAAGCGTGACTCAAAAGCGGGTATATCCTTTATCGCCGTCCACGATGGCAGCTGTTTCGACGCGATTCAGGCAGTTGTTCCCAGCGATCTGAGTAACTACACCAGCGAGGTGCTGACCATTACTACCGGCTGCTCTGTGATTGTTGAAGGCGTTCTGGTGGCGTCTGAAGGTAAGGGGCAGTCTGTTGAGATTCAGGCGACCCGAGTAGAAGTTCTCGGTCTGGTTGACGATCCTGAAACCTACCCCATTGCGAAAAAACGTCACACCTTTGAGTACCTTCGTACGGTTGCCCATCTCAGGCCTCGCACAAATACTTTCGGCGCTATCACACGGGTTCGAACGACCCTGGCAAACGCCATCCATAATTACTTTTATGACCGTGGGTTTCATTGGATCAATACCCCCATCATCACTGCCAGTGACTGCGAAGGAGCGGGAGAATTGTTTCGAGTCAGTACCCTGGATCTGGCCAACCTGCCCATTAAGAACGGCAAGGTTGACTTCAGCCAAGACTTCTTTGGCGGAGAATCGTTTCTCACCGTATCAGGACAATTGAATATCGAGGCTTATTGCCTGGCAATGAGCAAAGTCTACACTTTCGGCCCCACCTTTCGCGCAGAGAACTCTCACACCAGCCGCCATCTCGCAGAGTTCTGGATGGTCGAGCCGGAAATTGCCTTCGCCGACCTGAACGACAATGCCAACCTTGCCGAAGACTTGCTGAAACACGTCCTCACCACGTTGCTGAACCAGCGCGAAGACGACATGGCATTTTTTGCCGAACGCGTCGATAAAGAAGTGATTCATCGAATACGCTCTGTTATCGATTCACGTTTCGAGCGACTGGAATATACGGAAGCGGTCAAGATTCTGAAAAGCAGTAAACAGGCCTTTGAGTTCCCTGTCGAGTGGGGGTTAGATCTACAGTCAGAGCATGAGCGTTATCTGACCGAGAAACACGTCGGGCGACCGGTAGTACTGACGAATTATCCTAAAGAGATTAAGGCGTTTTACATGCGCCTGAATGATGATGACAAGACTGTCGCGGCAATGGACGTTTTGGCGCCAGGTATTGGCGAGATTATCGGCGGCAGCCAACGAGAGGAACGCCTGGACGTTCTGGATAGCCGTATGGCACCCATGGGCCTGCAGGATGAACTCTGGTGGTACCGCGACCTGAGGCGCTATGGCACAGTCCCTCATGCAGGTTTTGGACTAGGGTTTGAACGTCTGCTGAATTATGTCACTGGCATGGAAAATATTCGGGATGCTATTCCATTTCCACGAACCCCGGGTAGTGCTCACTTCTAATTGATTCACGGCGTCATGAATCAGAGCGCCCCTCGCCGGGCGCCCGGCGAGGGGTGCCCGACTAGGGGCGCCCGACTAGGGGTCCCCGACTAGGGGCGCCCGGCACCCGCGACGGAGACTTTCACCGCTTCTATTCGAGCAGTACGGCTGACTTCGGCCTGGCCACCGGAGGCGTCCGCGGTACAAATATAAAGCGTCTTGCGATCAAGGCCACCCAACATACAGGCGAAAGCTGCGCGCCCGGTTGGTATCTTTTGCATTATCTCACCGCCCGCCTTGACTCGAATCACACAATGACCCACTGGATCTGCCACCCAAATGGCGCCTTCGGCATCAAGGCAGATCCCATCTGGCGCATGGGGCGCAATGTTCGCCCATTCCCGTCGATTCTGCAGGTCACCCTGCTCGTCGATATCAAAGGCTGTCAGGCGCGCTGCAAAAGTCTCACCAACGATCAGTGTTCGACCATCGACTGCGATCACACTGCCATTGGGAAACACCATATTTTCAGCCGCAACAGTCACTGAACCGTCCAGATCTACCTTCAATAGATTGGCCGGCTCCGGCACGCCACCGCTCTCAATATCAGAACCGAAATTGCCCACATAAGCTCGACCGGCGCTATCCACTACCATATCGTTGCAGTGATAGCTTGCAAGCTGCGATAAATCGGCATGCTCCACTAGTTGGCCATCCGCCTCAAGCCGCAGCAACTTGCGGTCCAGCATGGACACCACCAGCAGTCTTCCGTCAGGCAACCAACCCAGCCCTGAAGGCTGATTCGGGACTTCAACGATGGTCTCCAGATTGCCCTGCAGATCGAGGGCAAGTACCCTGTGGGTATAAAAGTCAGAAAAGTACAACCGCTCGTTATGCCAACGGGGCGCCTCGGTAAAGGATAGTCCTGTTGCTAATGTTTCCATTTTTCACTCCTTTCCAATCATGCTCTGCTACCCAGCTTTGCAAATCAGCTCTGCCAATCAGCTCTGCCAATCATTCACAGTGCTACCCTTTGATCCAAGGCTAGCACTCTGTTTGGCCATTCCACCTGCAGCCAGATTCGATCTCATCAAGATAGCCTGAATGGATCAATCACCCATCAACATCTTCCACGACGCCAGGCTATTAATGCGCATATAGGTATTGACCTTTTTGGTCTCGGCAAGACTTGCATTGGGCACATCGGAATAGTTGTGTCCTGGCAGTAGCAGGGTGTCGTCGGGTAACGCTGCCAGTTTCTGGATACTGTGATACATGTCTTCGGAGTTGGAACCCGGCAGATCAACTCGACCACAGCCGTTGATAAACAAGGTGTCACCAGAAATCAGCGTATGTTTGATTCGAAAACACTGAGAGCCGGGTGTATGACCCGGCGTATGCAAAAACTCTACCTCAACATCGCCAACCTTTAAGCGATCACCCGACTCAACTTTGACCATGTCAGCGTCAGATATGCCGGTCACTTTTTTGACACCATCCGCTTCAATTTTATGGGTATATATCTTTACTGGATTGGTGGCTAACAACTCAGCCACACCTTGAACCTTATTCTTACCAAAGGAGCCGCCACAATGATCTGGATGATAATGCGTCAGTAACGCACCATTCAGCGTATAACCACGTTCATTGACGATATTCATGATGCCCGCGATATCCCAAGCCGGATCTATCACCACGACCTCTCGAGTTCGCTTGGAGCCGACCAAATAGGTAAAATTTTGCATGGGACCAATCTGGATTTGCTCCAGTATCAACTCATTTTCGATAGACATCCACTGACCCTCACTGTACTTGGCAACAATATACCGTTTGGTGAGGGCAGCGTCGAGTAGTGTGCCAGGGGTTAGTTCTCGGGGCGAAAGCCTGCACTTTTCGCCAACACGGTTGGTGCTGTTTTAGGCGTAACCTCTGGGGCTACACCCCGCCATTGAGCTCCCAGCCACACTTTGAAACGCTGACGGGTAGTTCGCAAATCATCACCAATACAATACAGCGCAGGCACCATAAGTAATGACACAAACAGTGCGAACAATACGCCAAAAGCAAGGGATAACACTGCCGGCTTCAAAAACTGAGCGTCGGTAGAACGTTCCGCCATGATGGGCAGCAGACCGACGAAGGTGGTCACTGACGTGAGTAGAATCGGTCTGAATCGCGCCACCCCCGCAGCCACTACTGCATCTGCAGCATTCCTACCCTGTTGCCGCAGCCGTTCAACATAGTCGACCAGTACCAGATTGTCGTTCACCACCACTCCAGCTGCCGCACCTATGCCAAAATAGGAAAACATTGCCATGGACACACCAAACAGCCAATGACCATAGACTGCGCCCATGAAACCGAATGGTATCGCCGTCATTACCAACAAGGGTAACCAGTAAGAGCCAAAAGCGACGGCAATCAACGCATACATCACAAACAAGGCAATCGCGAACAGAGAGACTAGCTCATTCATAAACAGTGCTTCGCTTTCCGCATTGCCGCTGACCCCGATCTTGATACCTGGATACTTTTGCTCAAACGCCGGCAGAAATTTGTCTTTCATATCCGTGTTTATATCGCTCATCAGATCTCCGGTTACATCTGCGGTGACCCAGACCACTCGCTCACCATCTCGGCGTTGAATATTCTGAACGCCGGAGGCAACCTCGACTTCAGCCACTGACAGCAGAGGGACCTCATGACCTTCCCGTGTTCGAATATGAAAGTGATTGAGGCTGTCGAGACTGTGGCGCAGCGCCGACGGATAACGCACCATCACTCTGACATCACCATTTTCTCGAGGCAATCGTTGGACTTCTTCACCGAAGTAAGCCTGCCTCACCTGTCGCGAGATCTCGGCCAGGGTCAGGCCAAGCTTTTCAGCACCCGGCAACATTTTAAAATGTAACTCATCGGACTCACCCCGCAGCGAGTCTCGCACAAAAAAGGTGCCATCGTAACTGTACAGCTGAGCCTGGACTTCCCTTGCCGCAGCACGCAGGACGTTCATATCTGCATGCCGCAGCGCAAAATTGACCTGAGGCGAAGAGTCGTTCATCGTGTAGTTCACTTGAATCTCCTCCGCATCAGGAATTTCCCCGACAAGCTCTCGCAGCCGAGTCGCGGCCTCTTTAGCACTCAGATCCCTGACTTCCGGGGGCGCCAGCTTGATAATGGCAATGACACTGTCGCGACGAGAACGGGTATACCAACCTTCGATGAGTTGACCGCTACCACCCTCCTCAACTGCTCGCTCGTCGACCTCCTTGATCAGCTTCAACTCTGCTGCCTGGAGTTGATCCAAAACACCCAATGCACGTGCATAGGGCGTTCCCGTCGGCAATATCACATTGAGATAAATAATTTCATTTTCGACTTCCGGCATGAAACCGAACTTGACCCAGCCGCTTGTGTAGAGCCCGAGGCTCAAAACTAACGCGGCGACAAAGCCGCTGACTGTTACATAGCGATGCTGCACACAGAAGTCTACCCAGCGGCGATATTTCGAGTTGGCAAAAGCCACGATGCTTTCTTCGATGCGTTTCTGCCAGCGGGCCAGCTTACCGAGCTGGTCACGATGCTGCATATGGGCGAGGTGGGCTGGCAGGATCAGAAATGCCTCAATCAGCGAGACCAGCAACGCCAGTGTGATCACAATCGAAAATTGACGAGTAACCTGAGACTCTTCGCCAGACAGAAAGAAAAATGGCGCGAAGGCGACCATGGTCGTCAACACGGCGAAAATCACCGGCTTTGCTACCACCGACGCGCCTTCGATGGCAGCACCGAGACCGCCTTCGCTCTGGCTATGGTGATGAATGCTCTCCCCGACAACAATGGCGTCATCAACAACAATTCCGAGTACCAGCAAAAAGGCAAACGTCGACATGATATTCAGCGAAACATCATTTATCGGCAGCAGCGCAAAGGCACCCATAAATGACACTGCAATACCTGCGGTCACCCAGAAGGCCACCAAGGGTCGCAAGGATAAAATCAGTACCAAAAAGACTAGCAGGAGCCCGACAGTTGCTGAGGCGGTAATCGTACTCATTCGGCTCTTGTAGATTTCTGCCGTGTCGAACCACAGAGAGAGGCCGACACCCTTCGGCAGATCAAGCTTGCGCTTCGCCATCCAGGCTTGCACCGCGTCACTGGATTTAACCACCTGCATGTTGTCTGTCGACAGGATCTGCAGTAATACGGCTGGCTCACCGTTCATAGTAGCCAGAATCTCTTCGTCTTCAAAACCATCAATCACACGGGCCACATCGCCAACACGAACACTGGCGCCATCATCAGACTGACGAATGACTATTCGACTGAACTCATCCTCACTGTCAGCGAGGTTCCGCGCACGTAAACGCACGTCGCCGGTTTCAGTACGGATCTGACCTGTTGACAAATTAATCGAGCTGGCACGAATAGCTGCCGCAACTTCAGCAAAACCCAGGCCATACTGACGCATGGCTGCGTTCGACACCTCAATGGTGACCTCCTCTCGACGACTACCAAACAAATCAACGAGTGAGATATAGGGCAGTTGCGCGATCTCGTCCCGCATGTCCTCTGCCAACTGGGTCAGCACCTTCTCGCCGACGTTACCGTGCACCGCGATTCTCATCATTTCCTGGCGAAACTCCACTCGCCGAATCTTGGGATTTTCAATATCTCTGGGCAAGGCGTTCACGGCGTCGACTGCATTCTTCACATCGTTGAGAAAAGAATCCATGTTCTGACTCGGCAGTGTATGCACCTCTATACGGGCAAAGCTTTCAGTCGCCGTCGAGTAATACCGATAGACGCTCTCAAGACCATTCAAGGCTTCCTCGATACGCATCACGACCTGCTCTTCCACTTCCTGTGGTGCCGCCCCAGGCCAGACGATCTCAATGGAGACCTGATGAGGCTTAAAGACCGGGAAAGCCTCCCGCTCCATCGACAAAAACCCCAGCAATCCTGACAGCAGTATGCCAAACATCAGCAGATTTGCTGCAACCGGATTTGATGCCCACCAAGTAATGATCCTTTTCATTGACCTCAGCTCTCCGCGGCTTCAGAAGGCGCTCGATCGGCGACTTGAGTCTCGACCGCTGGCGAGTCAAGCGCTTCAAGCGCCATACCGGGAATGGGATTGCGTATAGAGGACACGACGACCCGCTCTTTGGCCGTCAGCCCACTGGCAATCACGGCTTCGACTGCCGTGCTATGGGTCACGATCACTTCTCGAATATCGAGTTTTCCGGCCTGATTGACTAGGTAGACTTTATTCCCCGCCCGTAATCCCTCTCGCGGTATCACATAGGCATTCTCGATTCGACGACCCAGAATTTCCGCTTCAACATAGAGACCCACCGCCAGGGGCATACCCTCACTCGAGCGATTCAATGTATAGGGCGCCTGGACTTCTGCGATGCCGTAGACTGTTCGAGTATTCCGGTCTATGACAGCGTCCAGACGCACCAGTTTGCCTGCCCAGGATTGCTTGGCACCAGCGACCGTCGCCGTAAAAGTGACATCCAGTTCAAAGCCCTTCTCTGCTACGAAACCGATGGGTACCCCGAGCGCCGCCAGCTGGCTGTCAAACAGGGGCAGCCGAACCTCAACCTTATCGGTAGCAAATGCTCGCCCCAGCGCCATGCCGGGCGTCACATACTGGCCAACGTCTACCTGCGTGCTGATCAAGCGCCCATCAAAGGGCAAAGAAATTTGAGTTCGAGAAAGATTGAGTTGAGCCTGCTGTAATTCGGCTCTCGCAGCGTCCATACGCGCACGGGCTTCTGCAACTTGCGGTTTTCTCAGGGCTAGATCCGACGCCTGACTTGCGTCACGGAGTTGCTTTCGCGCCACATCGGCCGTCGCTATCGCTGTTTGCAGCGTCACCTCCGCCTCAGCGAGTCTCGCCTGCGCCTGAGCCAGCGCCAGCTGAAAGTCGATTGATTCGATTTCGACCAATGACACGCCCGACTGAACAACCCCTCCTTCAATAAATTCCGAGGATACAGAAACGACCCGCCCAGGAATCTGAGACACGAGATCAACGACCGTACCGGCACGCACCTCACCCTGGGTGGACACCCGCAGGTCCACGCTGCTCCCCTTGACGCTTTCAACAAACACGCTAAGCGCCCGGGGTAACTGATCCTTCTTTTCCGGATCAGGCTTGGTCCAGTGGAGACCGGCATAGCCTCCTATACCGGCGAGGAGAATCGCGACCGGAGCTACTTTTTTCATGAGTTTGATCACTTCAGTTCGTCCATGAGTTGCATGAGTTGAGTGTCTCATTCTGATGAGATTGGGACCTATGACCCCTGTTATAATTATCTGTGTTGATCAGACTACTCGAGTCATTGCTGATCTCTCAGCATTTTACGTTGAAATGAACTATCTATCAGCTAAAGTGCTTGCCATCCTTAACTAGGTCAAGAGTTCAGCTTTTGGTCCATGACTGAAGAGTCAATTTGGCCAAATGACAACTGGCTTGATCTATCTGTGAGGATAAACCAGATATATTCCATTGAATTATTAACGAGTGAAAAGATGCATCAGTTGTTACCGGTCTTTCTTGGCAGCGTCAATCGCTGGGAGTGTGACGAAAATGATCACCTCAATGTCAGGTTCTATGCTCAAAAAATGCATCAAACTCTCGCTGCTGGTCTACTAGACCTCGCGCTAGTGACACCTGAAGCGCTCGATACGACCTTGCAATCTCTCACCGCGCAGCATATGCGCTACCTTGCCGAGGCAAGGGTCGCCGCGCCTCTGACAGGTGTGATTGGTCTGTTAGAAACGACTGACAGCAACTTTACGGTGCTCACTGAGCTACGTAACACTCAGAGCGGAAAGGTCCAGGCATCCTTCACTCAGACATTTGCCACGGTGCTTGCGCAGCCACCAACCTATCGCCACAAGCTACCAGATCACGCTGGCAGCCGAGGCCTCACCTATCGGAACTCACCTTACGCTCACCTGACACTGGATGAGGCCTATGAGAGAGGGTTTACAACGATTGGCAGGGGCGTCATCCAGGGGGACGAGTGTTCACTCGACGGTCGATTGTTACCTCACCTGTACATTGGCCGAGTCTCAGACTCAATGGCCAACCTGTGGGCTAAGTTCGCCGACCCGACTGAACCTGCGGTACGCGGTCAAGGAGATGAAGGCGGCGCAGTTCTGGAATATCGTATGACCCATTATGGCGCCTTGAAGCTCACGGCACGTTTTGAAGTGGTTTCTGGCATCCTTGAATTGGCGAACAAAACCCAACATTTCGTCCATCAAGTCTATGATGTTCAGACCAGACAATGTGTCGTTGCTGCCGAAGCCATTGCTATCGCCATGGATCTTCGCGCCCGCAAGGCTATCGCCATCAGTCAAGCTAGACGGAAAGCCATGCAGGCGTTTTTGCTAAAGGCGCCTTGAGTCGGCGCCACAAGCTGTTAAAAAATCCAGCGGACCATGGCCACAAAAAGCCAAAGCCCCTGCTGCAATCATTTCGGCTGATCAAGACTTTCGCTAAACGCGCAATCTACTAGCGCAGAGCCGCCGTGACGGCGATCTCGACGGAGAATTGTGGTGCCACCAATTTCGATTCAACGCAGGCACGGGTCGGCGTCGCGCCCTCAACCACCCATTGATCCCAGACACTGTTCATGCCGGCAAAATCCGCGATATCAGCGAGCCAAATTGTCGCTGTCAAAAGGCGTGATTTATCGGTGCCGGCCTGCGCCAAAAGCTCGTCGATAGCTCGCAGAATATCAGCAGTTTGCTCAGCCGCCGAGCCACCGGCGGCATTTTGCGCAATCTGGCCTGCTGTCGATACGACGCCATTATAGACGACCGCCTGGCTCATTCTCGGGCCGACATTAATTCGTTGAATTGTCATGGTATTTTTTCCTTGTAGGTCATGAATTGCTATCAGTGGCTCCGATCGCCTTGAGGATAGGTTGCTTTTTTCCGCCGCCACTATACCAAATTTAGTGACAAAAAAGTCTCGCTAACACTCATCCGGCAGCCCGGTTTCGGGCGGCTGCTGATCAACATTAAAAATAGCTGGCTGCTATCAAACCACCCGCTAACGGCAGGGTTGCGACAAGAAACATGATAAACGAGTAGGACAATACTTTATTTGCAGGAAGACCCGTCATGATCAACAGCGGAATCACCACAAAGGGATGAATAATATTAGTCCACTGGTCGCCATATGCGATCCCCATGACAATTAACGCAGGATCAGTCCCCAGAACCTTGGCAGCCTCAAGGAAGGCCGGACCCTGAACGGCCCATTGAGCACCACCGGAGGGGATAAACAGATTGATCACGCCGCCTGAGAAAAAAGCGATCAGCGGCAGGCTTTCTGTGGTGCCGATTCTGGCGAAAAACCCTGCGATCTGCGCAACAAAGCCAGTATTCAGCATGATCCCCATGATGCCAGCGTACAATGGGTACTGGAGCAAAGTGGGCACCACAGCCCGGCCAGCTTGCATGAACACCTGGGTCAGCTCAGATGACGAACGTGCTAACAGTAGACAAGCTGCGAAGAAGGTCCAGTTAACAATATTTAAATCCAGTTGCACGCCTTTGACATAAAACCAGCTGACCACATAGGTCATCAGAATCAATCCCAATGTGGTCGTCAGCCAGCGGGCGTTCTCCAGCTTGTCAGCGATTCCTACCCGCCGAATCGTATGCTGCTGGAGCGCTGACGACGCTGACTGGTCGGTTTCTGGCTCCTGTATTTCTTCTATCTCTGCGCTCGACGGCCCAAGCTGCATGGCAACGATGGTAACGGTGGCAAGCGTAAGCACGATCGTCACTAAATTGAACGTCGACAGAATGGTTTCCGTCACCGGCAGCAGTCCGCCCAGCAGGACTTCCATCGGGTTACCCGCCGTTGCCACCAGCAACGGCGCCGAGCCAGAGTAACCCATGTGCCACACTACGAAACCACTGAATGCTGCGCCGCCTAGCAGGGGATAGTGCACAGGAATACCTCTGCGCCGAAACGACAAAGCGATCTGTCGTGCCATCAAACCACCCAATATCGTCCCTAATGGCCAGGCAATAAGACTCACACAACCCGCGAACAGGGTGACGAATCCATAGGCTGCTCGCGCGGTTTTCGGCACGCTCGCTAACCGCTCCAAATAGCGCGGCACTGGTCCCAAATGGGCTAGCGCATAAGCAAACAAGATGGTCAAACACACTTGAGTGATGAATGGCAGCAACGAACTCAAACCATTGCCCCAGGCAAGCACCACATCATGTGAGTCAGCCGGAGTGGCGCTATAGGTCAAGACCATCGCCGCCAGCGTCATAACAATCCCGAATGCAAATGGCTCCGGCATATAGCGGTCAAAGCCGCGAATCACCGCGCCTGTCAGGCGCTGCAAAAACCGATTAATGATGGTGTCCGCCGGCACCATGGGCATGCCCATGGGCCTGCTCTTCACGGCTCGAATCTCGAACTTCTACTATTTCCAGATCGAATAACAGGGTCTGACCAGCAAAGGGATGATTGGCATCAATATCTACATTAAATTTCCCGATCTTAATCACTCGAGCGTTGCGAATACCCTCCTTGGTATTGATATGGACTATCTGACCAATCTGCAACTTTCTGGGTGCATCAACAAGATGCTTTATTGGCACTCGGTGTTGCGAGTTTTCGACCCGCTGGCCGTAGGCTTGCTCGGGGGTCAGCGTAACCTGAATGCTGGCACCTGCCGTCTGGCCAATCATAGCGGCTTCCAGACCTGCCAGAATATTCCGCCGCCCGATCATGCATGCCTGCGGTGCCTCATCCCGATTAGTCTCGAGCTCATGACCCGCCTCATCCTTCAGCGTGTAATGAAAGGTCACGATCTTACCGTTGCTTACTTGCATTCAATCAACCTATATCAACAAATAAGCCGCAGTATCTCACTACTGGCGAGGAAGTGGTATTCTTGCGTTATGCAAGACATTCTTCAGCTCGAAACTCAACAAGCGCACTTCAATCCGGCTTTTAACACCCTAGTCCATGATGGCTGGGTATTACGTTTAAGCCAAGGTTACAGCCTCTGTACAGACTCCGTATGGGCCTTGCGACAAGGTGATATAGGGATGCATGACAAGGTTCAGTATTGCGAGGAGCAATTCCAGCTTCAACACCTTGCATGTACGTTTCGCTTGACTCCCCTCGCCCATCAGCAACCACTCGATTCTTACCTGCGTCGCAGCGGTTACCGAACAGCAGAGAGCGGCAGAGTCTTGACTCGCCCCTTAACTCTAACAAAAGCTCGAACAACTGCTGAGCATCTCAAGACCTTGCCATTAACTCGCTGGCTGGATTTGTGTTATCGGCTCAATCCCGAAGACCGGTCGGGGCAGCGCCTGCAGCAAGAGCAGTTGCTCAGTCTGGTTGAATTACCCATGTGGTGTGCCGTCATCGAGGCGGAGGGGATTGCAGTTGGCTATGGGCGGGCCATACAGAGTGGCACCCATCTGTATCTCGATGATGTTTGGCTGGCTCCGGATTGGCGTCGGCGCGGTCATGGCCGGCGCCTGCTCGCCGGCTTGCAGAGATTTGGTCAGGCGCAGGGCGCCACCCTTGCTTGCCTGACCGTCAGTGACGCCAACATCAAGGCCAATGCATTCTTTCAACAGACCGGCTTTAGCCTGGCTTATCCCTACCACTATCTGCAGCGTTGATTGATCGCGGGATTGATTGAAGGATTGATTGAAGGATTGGCTGAAGAATTGACTAAGCAATTGACTCTGCGATTGGCTCAACTTTTCTGAGTCTATTCGACTAGATTGCGTTTCCTTTCGGCCCTATTTTAGTGACTCACCTTCTAATTTGGCACCTAGCAGCTTGCTAAGCGCTGAATCTGTGCCATTTATTCCGCGACGAAGCCCTTCCAGCCACGCATGTACTTGATGAAACTTTCACCGAGTCCCTCTCGGCGCAAATGCTCGGCTGTCACCGGGTTCGCAATAGGCATGAAGCCAGTATTCCTTTGTAGCTGATGCGGATAATCATGATGAAGGATCGCAGCGCGGCCAAGCATGATCCAGTCAACACCAGCGGCGACTACCCGATCAGCCTCGTCTGGCGTCATGATTTTTCCGGCTACACCCAAGCGCACGGACCCACGCTGCAGCGCCGTAAAGTAGCTCAGCAGGTCCTGATTCTGGTAGCCTTCCTCTTGTGGCTGCTTGAATACATCCCAAAGAGACATGTCGAGAAAATCGATCTGTGCCTCGTCACATAGTCGCTGGCACACCGCAAGGACTTCGCTGAGTTGCATGCCGAAGCGCTCCGGAGACAGGCGCAGACCCATCAAAAAGTCCCTGCCACAGCGCTGGCGAATGCCTTCAATGATATTGAATATCGGCCTTGCACGGTTTTCCAACGAGCCACCGTACTGATCCTCACGGCAATTGATCTCGGCCGACAAAAACTGGCAGAGGATATAGCCATGAGCGCCATGAATTTCGACTCCCTGAAAACCCGCCCGCTCCGCTCTTTCAGCAGCGACAACAAATGCCTCAATCATTTCTTCAACCTCGGCACCCGTCATAGCTCTGGCACCTGTCTCAGCATTATTCGAGGGGCAAACGGGCGTCGTACCAATCAAAGCCGTCGGCGATCGCATACCGGCATGGTGCAGTTGGACGACAGGAAGGCTGTCGTTCATCTTGATGCCCGTCGCCAGCCGCTTCAAACCTTCTAAATGTTTGTCGTCGAAAATTCCCAACTGACCTGGAAAACCCTGCCCCTGAGATTGCACATGGGCAGCACAGGTCATGGTCAACCCAAAGCCACCTTCCGCGCGCATCGTCAGCCATCGATATTCGTCCTCTGAAAGACGACCATCATCATGACTCTGCGAGTTCGTTAGGGGCGCGAGCATAAACCGGTTTTTCATCGCCGGTCCACGATTAAAAGTTAAAGGGGTAAATAATTGCGTCATTAAAAATCCTGAAATGAGAAGCTATTTTCGAGCGCTAAGGCCGACAGATGCAGCATACTTTTGCATCCTGTTTGCCTTTTCACCTTTTTGCTATGCTATGAGGATATTAGCTAACTTGCAGCAGCTCAACCCAGTTACCGTCTGGATCCTCGATCATTGAGATGGTAACACCAGCACGAATTTCTCTGGGCTTGACCACCACCTTATACCCAGCCTCTGCCAACTCGTTAGTTGCCTGCTCAAGGTTGCTGACGCTAATGGTAAAATATCGCAACCCGGTAGCCCCACCGATACCCCCTGGCGGGGCCTCAGCGGGAGGCCTCTTGGCGTTAACCACAATCTTCAATGTGGTTGTACCGCAGGCTAGTCGGGTCATATGGTTGCCACCGGGCATCACCATTTCACCTTCAACTTTAAGTCCTAGCGTATCTCTATAAAATTTTAGCATCGGCACAGCATCCGTGGTAACGATGCCGAGATCGATCGAGTCCTTGGTAACGACGACGCCCATGCGGCTGCCTCCTGATAGATTAATTTTCAAAAACCGTGAGTGTAACTTGGGATGCAGCCACCAATCCAGATGGTTCGATCTACTGATCTTTGACTTGACGACTAATGGTCAATGAGATGACACCATTTTGAGCGGTCATATCGATCGCCGCTGACTGGGCTTGATAGTCTGTCGGGCTAACGTTAGCAATCCCGCTGCTTGAAATTCTCGCAACCACCTGGATCTGATCAAAATTAGCCAGACTCATACCCGCCATCATTCCCATGGACTCATCCAGAGTGACTAGCTGAGGCAGGGCCGCGACCGTCATCTGTTGAACCGCCAGGGGCATAGGCGGACCCTGCATCGCTCGAGCAAACACAAATACTCTTGCTTCAGGGTCTACGTTCACCGTCGGCGACTTCTCGACCAGGACCTGCAGGCTCCGCTGCACCGCCATCTCGCTATTTGCAGAAGACTGGCTAGAGGCATTGCTAGCCGCTACTGAAGTTGACGCCTGGATTGGCGGCAAATTCGTCGTGTCAAGGACACTCAGATCCTCCTCCAACCTCGTAATCGCTTGCTGGATAAGTGTTGCTCGCTCACCGTCTACGCCTGCTCGCAGAGCCTGCCGAAACCAATTGAGCGAACCTGACAAATCATTGTTTTGGAAAGCGTTCATGGCTTTGATTTCCAGCATCGAGACATCCTGAGGATTCAACGTCAGTGTACGCTCGACCGCCGCCGAAACTCGCGGCGTTAACTCGCGATTATCCACCAGAAACAAAGCTTCCGTATACCAGGACGAAAGCCCTGCATCATTCGGATACCGCTCCAGAAGGTGTTCGAATGCTGCGGCCGCCTTTTCAAACTCTCCCATGCGCATATAAGACTGGCTTAACAAAAACCAGCCGTCATCATTATCGGGCTGCGATTGCAGACGCTCTGCTAACTCATCAACGGATGCGTTGACCCCAATCGTATCATGTGGACTAGCGCCCGACTGAGCTCCGCTGCTGCTGCCTCGCAGCGTTTGCGCGAGCTGCAGATCATCTATAGCTCCCCACGAAAGGCCAAAATCCGCGTAGGCAAAGATCGCAAACATCGGCAATAAGACGCCGAGCAACCAGGGGCTCAGCCCCACTTTAGTTCCATCTGCTTTGACAGTTGTCGACACGCTTGACTGCTGATCAGCCCTATTGGATTCATCAAGCAAACTACGTTGCAGCTCCAGACAAAGCTGCTCGTAAGCCAGCGGGTCGAGATCCCCTGCTGCCAGACTCGCGCTTAATTCGGCACTGCGCTCCTGGTAAATCAACAGATTCATGGCAGCGCGATCATCCACCTGCTCTCGCGCCAAGCTAGTGCGCCGCGCACTGATAACTAAGGGTAGAAGAACGAATGCACTCGCGAGAGCGCTCAACAAAATAGCCCAAATCCAAAAGCTCAAAATCATTTCGATAACAACCTTTTAAGACGCGCCTGATCCTGATCGGAAAGCGCCAGCGGGCTCGTCTTGCGGTACCGCAACATCCTGAAAATCACTGCCAAAGCAATGATGAAAAAAATGGCAGGTCCAAACCAGAGTGCAACCGTACCCGCTCGAAGCTGGGGTTTATACAGGATGAAATCACCATAACGTGCCAGCATAAAACTTCTGATTTCGTCATCCGATCGACCTTCAAGCACCATGCGATGAACCTCTCGACGCAAGTCTTTGGCTATCATCGCATCTGAACCTGCAATATTCGTGTTCAAGCACTGGGGACAGCGTAGTTCGGCTATCAGGCTATTATATTGACCACGCATTGCATCATTGGGGAAAGGGTACGCATCAATCGCTGCCCAGGTAAACGACTGGCACATAATCAGCAGGAACATAATACCGAAGCTCTGAATCTTCATCAGCATTTCAGCCCTTCATGCCTGCTGGGTTGACTTTCAAGTGTTCGATAATTGGCCCGAGCGTTTCTTCCCACGTCTGTCGAGTCACGGGACCAACATGGCGATAGCGAATAACCCCCTTAGTATCTACGACAAAAGTCTCTGGTGCGCCGTAGACTCCCAGATCAATACCCAGCTTGCCCTGATCATCGACAATATTAATTTTAAACGGGTTGTTGTGCCGAATCAGCCAGTTGCGCGCCTTCACAGAATCGTCATTATAGTTGATACCATAAAGAGGCACCCCCTCTTCTCGACTAATACGCATGAGTTCCGGATGTTCCACAAGACAGTTAGGGCACCAGGTAGCCCAGACATTGACTAACGCCACCTGGCCCCGCAGATCTTCTGCGGTCAATACCCGCGTCGGCTCATTGAGCTCAACCAGAGAGAAGTCAGGAAAAGGCTGGTCTATCAACTCTGATGGTAGCAAGTGGGGATCTTTCAGGCTGAAACCGGCCGCCAGGATACCCACCAAACCCAGAAATATCACCAAGGGAATTAACAGGCTCTTCTTCAGTCCGCTCACGCTACAGCACCCTGTGTGACTAGCGGCTGCCGTGATCGCCTGACTGCTCGATAGCGACGATCCAGGACCGTGCAAAAACCACCCATCGCAATCAGTAATCCACCAAACCAAATCCAGCGAACGAAAGGTTTATAATGCAGCCGGACAGCCCAGGCGTCGTCTCCGATAGGTTCTCCGAGCGCAACATACAGGTCGCGAAATAAGCTGGGGTCAATGTCTGCTTCAGTCATCACGTTTCGAGCGACTTCATAGAAGCGTTTCTCTGGGTAGAGGGTCACGATGGAACGGCCGTCTTTAAGCACTTCAACCTCGCCTTGGTCAGCAAGGTAATTGGGGCCCTTGACTTGTCGCATAGCATTCAACCTGAAGTCATAACCTGCTAGACGCGCAACGTCGCCAGGTGCCATTCGAAGGTCTTTCTCTTGTGTGTAATAGACAGTAGTGCAGACGCCAATGATGGTCACAGCGATACCAATATGCCCCAACAGCATACCATAGTAAGACATCGACTGCTGGAACAGGGCTGGCAGCTTTCTAACCTTGTTCGCAACCTTGAGCCAGATGTCGCGCTCCAAATTTACCAGGATCCAAAGAGCAATGGAGTTCACCAGAATCACTGTCACTGAGATACTGCTGGCGAACAACCACACCACACCGGTCATAACCGCCAGACTGCCCAACAAAGTGGGCAGCTGTCGGCGCAGAGTGACCAATGGCGTCTTCTTCCAGCGCGAAGCCGGGCTTATCGCCATCAGCATGAAGAGCAGCAACATCAGCGGCACGAACACGGCGTTGAAATAGGGTGGCCCTACCGAAATTTTCTTGCCGTCGGTGACAGCCTCATAAAGCAAGGGATAGAGCGTCCCTAGCAGCACAGCCCCGGCAGCAGTCACCAGCAACAGGTTATTCGCCAGCACCATGGTCTCTCTTGAGGTCCAGTCGAACCCCGCCTCACTCTTGATGCCAGATACCTTGATCGCGTACAGCGTCAGGGAGCCACCGATTACTACCACCAGAAAAGCCAGAATAAACATGCCACGCTCGGGATCCACGGCAAAGGCATGAACCGACGTCAAGACACCTGAGCGGACCAGAAATGCACCTAGCAGACTAAAAGAAAACGCAAATATCGCTAACAGCACAGTCCAACTTTTAAAAACCCCCCTTTTCTCGGTCGCTGCAAGAGAGTGAATCAACGCTGTACCAATCAGCCAGGGCATGAAAGAGGCGTTCTCTACCGCATCCCAAAACCACCAGCCGCCCCAACCCAGTTCGTAATAGGCCCACCAGGATCCCAGTGTGATACCGACTGTCAGAAATGCCCAGGCCACATTTGTCCAGGGTCGAGACCAACGCGCCCAGGCAGCATCGAGACGACCGGTGGTCAACGTCGCTATAGCAAACGCAAACGGCACGGCAAAACCCACATAGCCCATATAAAGCATGGGGGGATGAACGATCAAACCAAAATCCTGCAGGAGTGGATTCAGATCCGCGCCATCGGCCGGAAATACCGGTAAAGTGCGATCAAAAGGGTTGGATGTCAGCAGAATGAACAGCATGAAGCCGATACTTATCCCGCCCAGGATCGAGAGTACTCGAGCTTGCATGTCCAGACTTAAGCCGCGACTGAAAAGGCTGACAGCGAATGTCCAGCCACCCATAATGAGCGTCCAGAGTAAAAACGAACCTTCGTGCGCGCCCCAGACCGCTGAAATCTTATACTGTAGCGGCAACGCTGAGTTAGAGTTACGCGCCACATAGGCCACAGAAAAATCGTCAGCCCAAAATGCGTAAACAAGACAGATAAAACTAAGCAGCAGGAACACAAACAGTCCTGCGGAAAGAGATCCAGCCAGCTGCATCAACCCTGCATGGCGTCGGTATACCCCCAGGGTAGGCAGCACCGCAAGACAAACGCCCAAACCCAGCGCCAGAATCAAACTGAAATGACCCAGCTCGACAATCATAAGGGCGCACCATTTTCGTCAGTTTTCGCACGCGCCTCTGCCAAAGCTTGCGCTATTTCCGGCGGCATATAGGTTTCATCATGTTTTGCCAGCACCTCTTCAGCAGCAAAAACACCTTGCGCATTTAAATGACCTAGCGCAATCACGCCCTGGCCCTCGCGAAACAAGTCCGGAAGAATACCTTCATAAGTAATAAGGACCTTTGAGGCCTGCATGTCACTGACTTCAAAGCTGACTTTCAGATCTTTCGTGGAACGCTTAATACTGCCATTAACTACCATGCCACCCGCTCGAATCAGCGTGTTTACCGGGGCTTCACCCTGGACTATCTGCGCAGGGGAATAATATAAATTAATATTTTCATTCAACGCCATCAAAGCCAGGCTGACTGCAACGCCGGCACTCATCACGAGTAAACCGACAATCATCAAGCGTTGTCGCCGCTGCGGCTTCATTTTACCGAATTTCATTGCTCAACCTGCGATAGGGGTGATGGGATTTGCGCATCGGCTCCGCCTTCTTGGGCAAGGGCCCTACGTTTGACCTGGACCAACCGCCGCTGTAACTGCAGCGGTCGAATAATGTTCATACCGAGAATCAACAGGGTTAAACCATAACAGCTCCAGACAAACACACCGTGCCCGCCCATCTGAATAAAATCGCTGAATTGGCTCAATCCCTTGCTCCTGTCAACTTATCTCTGACCCATTGCGTTCGAATTTCTCGATTCAGTATTTCCACTCTGATCCGCAACATCCAGGCAACGAAGAAGAACAAATAAAACCCAAGAACCATGATCAACAAGGGTAACCACATCTCAGGCGGCATAGCGGGCTTTTCTGTGAGGCTGAATGAAGACGACTGATGAAGTGTAAACCACCAGTCTACTGAATACTTGATGATGGGCAGATTGACCACACCAACCAGCGCCAGGACAGCTGCAGCCCGACCTGCGGAATCGCGGTTATCCATGGCAGAGCGTAGGGCAATAACACCGACAAACAGGAAAAAAAGCAACAATGTCGAAGTCAATCGCGCATCCCAGACCCACCAGGTGCCCCAGGTCGGCTTACCCCAAATGGCGCCAGTGACCAGCGCCAGAAACGTGATCGAGGCGCCAATGGGTGCAGCACACTGCAGGGCAATATCGGCCAACTTGATTCTCCAGACAAGAAACACCAGACCTGCTGTCGCCATCATCAGGTAGCTAGACTGGGCTAAAATGGACGCTGGCACATGCACATACATGATTCTCGCACTGTCGCCCTGCTGGTAATCCGGAGGTGCAATCACCAGCCCCCAAAAAGCGCCTGTTGCCAGAAACACCGTCGCCAGCAAGCTCAACCAAGGCAACAGTTTGCTGCTCAGTTCAAAAAAGGATTTGGGCGCACCTAATCTATGAAACCAGTTCCACACGTATTTGCCACACCCTGAGAGATTCAATATTCATCGTTAGCAACTCATCCTTAGCAATTCGTCAATACCCTCTACTAACGGGAGAAACTTCTATTTCATACAACCTCTGGATTCTATCAGATTACTAAACGGCTGTTGATCCCACTGAGCGAATTGGTGAGATAAAATCGGCCTGCTTGACCACGACCACATCGGATTGCGTGTGCTCCATCACCGACTCAGCCGTATTACCAATGAACAAACCAGAGATTCCCGACCTGGCCACAGTTCCGAGAACGATAACCCCGGCATCGAGCTCCTGTGCATAATCCTTGATCACCCTGTGAGCGGCACCCTCACGCACGTAAACCTGGTTTTCAGTAATCTCATACTGCTTCGCGATGTGCTGAGCCGCCTTCAATTGATTTTTATGCTGCAGAAAAATCACTTTATAGGCCAGTGGGTCAGTCGTGGGACTGGCACCCGCGTAGGCCGATAGGCTAAAAGCACTGACCAAATAGACCGTTGAACCCAACATTTTGGCCAATTGCCTGGCTTGCGCCAACACAATCTGATTGAGTTCCTGGTGCACCTGGTCCTAAGCGGCGACATCGACCGCCGCTATGACGGGTTTACCACGGATCGGATAGGCATGACCGGCCAGCAACAAAGGCGTTGGAGAACACCGCACCAGATTCCAGTCACTCGCTGAAAAAAGCGCTCGACGCAAAAATCCATGCTGGCGCAAAGGCTTAAAGATATAGTCCACATGCAGACGCTCAGCACTTTGAATGATGGCTTCAAACAGGCAATCGAAGACAACCACCGCTGTCTTGATGGAATAACCTTCATTTCGCATGGGTTGGACCAGCATCTCGAGCCAGGCAAGCTTTTGATTCGCGGTTTGGGTCGGCACCTTGTGGCGCACAGAAGAACTCATCAATCGATTGCGAAGGGTTGTCGAGAAACGTTCAACATAGAGCTCAACCTGAAAGTCAGCGGCATCAATGGGCAGCGCTCTGATTCGGTTCAAACCTGCATGTTCCCCTTCATCCGGATCAATGACGACCAGAATGGTGGACATCAACTCTACCCCTACAAGACTGCGAGCAGGCAGTTTAGAACGCCGATTTTAGCGCCCATTGATGCAAGTCAAAACGTCTAAGGCCATTGGCATGCGGCTGATTCAAGTCAACGCCCAACCAACCAGCAACACTCACGACGATAAAACCCCAGGGTCTTATCCGCCACGCACCTCAACTGGGCGTTCCCAACTGGGCGTTCCCAACTGGGCGTTCCCAACCAGGCGTTCCCAACCAGGCGTTCCCAACTAGCGACTTAGAGAAATTCTCACCCCGGCGCTGGCGGCAATAGGCGCAAAACCTATGCTCGCCGCCAGTATCGCGCCTAACCAGAGCATATGACCGGTATAATCAACCGCCTGGGCGCCAGCCTGAACCATGGCCGTGGCAAGAATCAGCACCGGCACATACAAAGGCAAGATCAGCACTGCTATTAGCAGGCCGCCCTTGCGCAATCCGACAGTCAGGCTTGCACCGATGGCACCCAGCAGACTGAGAATTGGCGTACCCAGTAATAGTGAGAGAAATAGCGCCCAGGCACCTTCAAAATTGAGAAATAGCATCAGGGCAAGGACCGGGCTCAACACAGCGAGAGGCACACCTGTGACCAGCCAGTGGCTGACAATTTTGCCCAATACCAGTAAAACTAAGGGCTCACGACTGAAGGTCATCAGCTCCAAAGAACCATCGTCGTAGTCGCTTCGAAACAAACTATCCATCGACAGCAGGGTCGCAAGCAGCGCCGCTACCCAGATGACGCCTGGTGCGATTTGACTCAAAATCGGTCCGGAAGGACTGACACCCAATGGAAAAAGACTGATGACAATCACAAAAAAAATCAGCGGATTGAGCAGGTCCGCCGAGTTACGATAGGCAATCAAAAGCTCCCGCCTGAGCACTGCCAAAAACAGCCTCAATTTCCCAGCCTCAATTTCTTGATCGGCCTCGAAAGGGATAGTGGTAGATGACTGGTGAGTATTAGCGAGCCACCCCGCGCCAGATGCGCGTCCATGCAGGACTCCAAATTCGCAACACCCTCGACATCTATGGCGCTGAGAGGCTCATCAAGTACCCAGGCCAGGCTATCCAGCAGATATAAAAGCGCAAGATTTACCCGCTTTCGCTGACCCTCGGACATGGCACCGCATAGCACTTCTTCAAAACCCTTCAATCCCACTTGCCACAAGGCTGCAGTAATCTGCGCCGGCGTGATATCTGACTGGTAAAGTCCGGTGAGCCAAGTGAGGTTTTCTCGCGCACTCAGCAGATCTTTGACCCCAGGCTTGTGGCCAAGATACACAGGCGTTTCAGACAACCGCCAGTCCACATCACCCTGATACTCGCTGTAGAGTCCACAGAGGATACGCAGCAGGGTAGTTTTACCAGCACCATTACCACCCTCGACCAAAAGGACTTCGCCTTCATTAACCGTAAAAGATAGATCCTCAAACAAAAGACGATAATCTCGCTCACAACTGAGATGGTTGACGTTTAGCATGGGCAAATAATCAAGGCGTTAATTCGATTCTCGGACTGATGTTCAGAATAATAGCAGAGTCGGCGAATCCCGCCGTGGAAAATTTTGGCGTCTGCCTGGTGCTTTGGCCTGAGTACCTGGTGTACTGCCTTTGAACAATCTACAACGATTGTCAGCAGCGACGACAAACCGGTATAGTCGAACCCGGATCCTAAACCGAGTTGGAGCTCCTATGATCGAACTGAGCCGCGAAGGCGAAGTCTTCATCCTGACAATGAACGACGGCGAGAATCGCTGGAATACGACCTTTGTTCGGCAGTTCAATGCCGCGCTTGACGAGGTCGAGGCATCGACCGGTCCTGCGGCACTGGTGACCACCGCTAGCAGTGATAAGTTTTTCTCCAATGGCCTGGACTTGGAGTGGCGAGCCAGCAAAGGCACGCATCGCGGCGGTGACCGAGATGCCTTTGGCACAGAATTCATGGCCCTGATGGCGAGAATCATCAACCTGCCTGTCCCAAGCATCGCGGCAATCAACGGCCATGCCTTCGGTGCCGGCTTCATGTGCGCGCTCTGTCATGACAAACGCCTGATGCGAGAGGACCGAGGATTCGCCTGCGCCAACGAGGTTGAAATTGGCATGGTCATTCCGCAACCAGAACTCGCACTGTTTAGGCACAAGCTGCCCATGAACGTATTTTTTGAAACGGTCCAGCTGGCTCGTCGCTGGACAGGCCCTGCGGCCTTGGCCGCAGGCATAGTCCAGGGCATTGCAAGCCTCGAACAACTTCAAACAGTCGCCGTACGTGAAGCGGCAAGTCTGGCCCGACTTGGCGCTAACCGCAAAGTCTATGGCGCCATGAAACGGTCAATTTATGGCGAACACGCTGCCATCAACTCTCCCCATGGCCCGGCATACATGCTCGCCAATCCATCGCTCTACGGCCACTAAGTCTGACCGCGCCACGCCGCTAAAACGGCAATGGCGCGGTAAACTCGACGGCCAGGCCAGAAATCGGATGGCCAAAGCTCAATTTCTCAGCATGCAGCATCAGTCTCGGTGCTGCCTTGTAAGCCGCTTCATGGGCATAGAGATCACAACCCAGTATCGGGTGTCCCAGGTGGGCTAGATGCAAGCGAAGTTGGTGACTGCGACCTGTCACCGGTGAGAGCGCCACGCGCGCCGACCCAGCACGCTGCAAAATGAGCCGGTACTGAGTGCATGCAGGCTTGCCGCCGACAGGGTCAATTTTTTGCAGCGGGCGATTCACCGGATCTGGTGCAATTGGCCAGCTGATCTCGCCCTGTGACTGATCGAGCCTGCCAAAGACTTCAGCAACATAGTTTTTTCGCACCAGCCGCTCACGGAATTGGCGATTGAGATCACTCACGGCGAGTTGGCTTAATCCCAGTACCATCACGCCTGAGGTATCCAAATCAAGACGATGGACGATTCGAACCCGCGGAAAGGCGCTGACCAGTCGATTCAGAACACTATCTTTGATGATTCGGCCCGGGACCGACAACAGACCTGCCGGCTTGTTGACGACCAGGCAGTCAGCGTCCGCATAAAGAATCTGCAAGGGTTCATGACAGGGGACGGGTTCGTGCAAAGTATAGTTCATCGCGCGCCGAGTGAGTCCTTTTGTAGCCTTTATGCAGTTTAAGTATCGAACGCCCATCATAGTCGGGAAGCTGCTAGAAAAATATCGTATAGTTTCAACACCAAACCCATGGGTTACCGCACATGCTCGACAACAATGATCAGCTGTTGACTGCCATTACGCGACTGGTCCCGTCCCTGCTGACAGCAATGGAGGCTTTCGAGCAGTTGCAGCGCAACTTTCATCCGACCCACAGCGCCCAACTCAAACTCGCTTTCGAACCCTTTGAGGCCAAGCTCCGCGAAGACTTCAGCTACTTCAGTGCGGTCGAGTTTCCCGAAGATATCGCGGTCATTGGCGCGACGCTTCAGCAAACAGCTATCTATGCCTTACGGGCCTGTGAGGGCCTGACCCGCGAATCTACCGATTTTGCCCCGATGATGCGTGCCTCAAGGGCCCATTGCCGCGCACAGGAAATCATCTATGCACTGGCACCTGCCATGACGCCCATTAATCAGTATTTTCTCGAGGTCAATGCGCGCGCCAATAGCACTTTACTGAGCGAGCTGGCCCAGTCCCACGGAGCCTCGAGAACGAACGCGGCAGACAATCGTGAAAGCCAGCCTCGCGGCATTCTCAGCGTGGCCAATGAGCGCTCAATGCGCGGTGGCTTTTCCGTCTATATCCCTGAAAATCTTGATTCGCAAACACCCGTCTCGGTCGTGGTGGCTTTGCACGGCGGCACAGGCCACGGCAGCGATTTCCTCTGGTCTTGGTTACGTGAGGCACGCACTCGCGGCTTTATTCTCGTCGCGCCCACCTCCGTTGGCGACACCTGGTCCCTTGACGGCCCAGATCATGACTTGCCAGCATTGCTCAAGATACTCGCCTATCTGCGACTGAATTGGACTATCGACGACAAGCACATTTTGTTAACCGGCATGTCCGACGGTGCGACCTATTGTCTGCAGGCTGGTTTGAGCCCGGATTCGCCCTTTACCCACCTGGCGCCTTTTTCCGGCGTGTTACACCCACACATCGTTATGCAGGGAGGGCTCCAATTCGCTCGCGACAGGCCTATTTATCTGGTGCATGGCACCCTCGACTGGATGTTCCCGGTGGAAATTGCACAAATGGCCCGTGCCGAACTTGAGCAGGCCGGCGCTGATCTCACCTATCGAGAAATTGTCGGACTTTCCCACACCTATGCCAGAAGCGAAAACCCTGCTCTCATCAACTGGTTTAATCGCACTCTGCAGGTACCCATCGATGCCTAGCCAGTTCAGAATCACGAGTCTGGCGCTCTGGATCCTGCTGGCGCCACTGGCTTGGGGTGAGAGCAGAACACTCACCATCATTCACACCAACGACTTACATGGCCACATTCAGCAGACTGAAGAGTTTGCTGGCGCCGCTCGGATCGCCGCATTGGTGGACCAGGCTCGAGCGACCCAACCGGGCGTACTGGTTCTGGATGCCGGTGACAGCATCTCGGGCACACCTGTCTCCACCCTGTTCAAAGGCGTGCCCATCTTTGCCATTCTAAACCGAGTCGGATATAACGCCGGCGCACTGGGCAACCACGAGTTTGATCACGGTTTTCGCCAAATCGCTTTATTTCGCGATACCGCTGGCTATCCCCTGATCAATGCCAATGTCACCACCCGCGATGGCACCTTACTCGCCGACGACACCAGCCTGGTTATGCAGGTCAACGGTATTAGAATCGCCATTATCGGTATACTCACCGACCAAACGCCCCAACTGATTACACCCATTGGTAATGCAGGTCTGGAGTTTCAGTCACCGGAAACCCAATTACGTGCCCGGGTCGATAGTCTGGATCCATTCGTGGATCTGGTCCTGGTCCTGTCCCATGTCGGCCACGAGGAAGAAAAACGACTGGCGGCCGCGATCAACAATATCGATGTTATTATCGGCGGCCACTCCCATACCCGGGTCAGTCCAGCCGTCAAAATTAATGACACCTATGTCGTGCAGGCGGGATTTTATGGCTCCCATGTGGGTTACCTGGAGTTGACCGTCGATACTCAGCAACAAAAATTGCTCAATTTTGCAGGCCAACTCATTGCGGCGAAGGACCTACCGCCACCGGACCCCTTCGTCGCCGGTCTGGTCGCGAGCTGGGAACAGGCGGTTGCTGACATTGTCGACGTGGAGATCTATCGCAGCGAACGTGATTACTCGCGAGAGGAACTACAACCCATCATAGAGGCTATTCTGGCCAGTTATACAGGCGCCGACTTTGGCTTCTACAACAAAGGCGGTATTCGAGACCGAATCCGGAGTGGCCTGCTCAGCATTCGGCATCTATGGAACCT
>Ga0181563_10000213_pt1 | contig 52741 bp, 51 predicted proteins | sample 011ome_25_FD_133759 | JGI IMG/M metagenome (GOLD analysis project Ga0181563, IMG submission 133759) | Coastal salt marsh microbial communities from the Groves Creek Marsh, Skidaway Island, Georgia - 011512CT metaG (megahit assembly) | ecosystem: Environmental > Aquatic > Marine > Intertidal...
CAGACTCTGAACTCAGACTCTGATCTCAGATTCTTATCGCAGATTTTAGTAACAGGGGCCTGCGCTCCAGACCTCTACTGGATCAGTCAAGTCCCGCTTGACGCACATCGGTTGCACTCGACGCCGAAATCAAGCCAAGCTTGAACGCTTCTTCTTCAAGCCGAGAAACCAAATCATCCATCTGTTGAATCACCGCTTGTATCGCCTCGGGTTTAGCCAGATCGACCCCCGCTTTCTTCAATTGCTCCATAGGAAAATCGTTACCACCGCTGCGTAATAAGGTCAAATAGCGCTCTGTGGCAGCAGCTCGCTCAGCCTCAGTACCATTGGTCATGGCACTGTAAAGAGCTGCTGAGGAAGCAAAGCAGGTGGCGTATTTGTAGACGTAAAAGGGCGAATTAAAAAAATGGGGAATTCGCGCCCAAAGATTCTCATATAATTCATCTTGCGCGACCTCCTTCGACTGATAGTCTCGAGCTATACCGCTGTAGGTTTCGCTCAGGACTGCGGCCGTAATGGGCTCACCCTGCTCAGCCCGCTGGTGCGCCTGCAGTTCATAGTCGGCGAAGAGCACTTGCGAGTAAAAAGTACCCGCTATGTTTTCAATAGCTTTCTGCAATAACAGGAATCGCTCTTCAGCACTCTTGGACTCCTGCAGCAACTTCTCTAACAGGAATCGCTCATTGATCGTTGACGCGACCTCGGCGACAAAAATAGTGTAACTTGAGGTAGAAAATGGCTGGTTGGCGTAGGACAACTGCGTGTGCATCGCATGCCCAGCTTCATGCGCCAGAGTAAATACCGCATCCAACGTGTCATTATAGTTCAACAACATATAGGGACCCACGCCATAGACTCCTGCGACGTAAGCACCGGAACGTTTACCAGCACTCTCATAGACGTCTATTGCATCACCATTAAGATACTCTTCAAGTTGGACTTGATAAGCCTTGCCTAACGGTGCCACTGACTCGACTACCATTCCTCGAGCCTGATCATAGGGATAGTCAACGTCTGTCTCCAGCAGAGGTAGCGCATCGTCATAAGAGTGATAGTCATTTAGTTTCAGAATTTTTTTCCGCAGAGCCTGATACCTCTTCAGAGGTTCGGTACCGGCGCGAACTGCTTGCACGAGATTGGTATATACCGCTTCAGGCACAGCATCACCCGCTAACGCTTCTGCCAGGGTGCTGGGATAGTCTCGTGACTTGGCGTCATACCAGTCGCGCTGCAGAATACTGTTGTAGATCGCGGCATAGGTGTTTTTTGCAGCCGCATAGACACCATAATGGGCCTCAAATGCTGCGCGCCGATCTCCTTGTTCACGAGCCGTGGCCAGCGTTCGACGATAGGCTCCGCTGGTCATGGTGACATTTTCGCCGGAGCTGAGGGTCACTTGCGGAAATTGGATATCGGCAGTAGAAAGTGCCTCATATATTGCTCCGGGCGTTCCTCTAAACTGGTTTGCATAGGACAACAATTGCTCGCCAGCCTCATCCAACACATGCGCCTTACGTCGATAAGTATCGAGTATCGGGTATCGATAGGCTGCCAACGCGGGAGTCTCATCGATCCAGCTGACCATTTGCTCCTTCGGGATGGCTAGCAACTCTGGCGTAAACCAGGCTGTCGCCGTATCCATCTTAGCGAAAGCCGCTTGTACCTGTTGGAAACGCCCCGCTATGGATTGATCTCTTTGATCGATATCGCGCTGCAGACCCGGGTAGCGATAAATCAGATAAGACAATCGACCAATTTCATCTGCCAGTTGATAGGCCGCCAGAACCGCAGCCGGTCCTTCGTTTAAAGAACCCTTGAGTGCCACATATTCTGCGACCTTAGCCTCCATGTTCACCATTCCCGCTTCCCAGTCTGCCCAGGAAGGGTAGATCAAAGAAACATTCCATTTATAACGCTCGGCGATGGTCGACCTATCCTGAGAGGTCGGCTTGGCGATCACCCAGGCCGTCTGCACCATCAACAGGACAATCACAATGAGACGAACAAGGGGTTGAGAAACGAAACCAGGGATTATTTTCAGCACAGGCACAGACTTCCAAAACAGGTTTGCAAAACAGAATTCCAACTCAGATTTTCAACACAGGTTTTTCAACACAGCTTTTTCAACACAGCTTTTAAAAATAGAACGCCAACAACGACAGGATTGAACGCGCACTTAAACCTCTGAGCTCACAACCCATGATGTTACACCTTATTATTCTGACAATGTATTATTCTGACAATGTATTATCATGACAACGTCCTGGATTATCCGTTCCACCCGATCTACCCAGGCTGATCCGAGCCGAGTGATCTGGTCTCTTCGATTCGGACCAGCTTTTCTGGACTGGCAGTTAGGAGCTAGCTGTTCTAGACTCTTCGACCACTAGATCACAGCTGAACCCTTTAAGTCCTTGAGTCTTTTTCACCATGCGATTCCTTTTGTTTTTGTTGTGCCTGCTAACCGTCAGCTCTCATTCATCTCAAGCGAGCCCCATCGACGCCCCTCAAGGGTCATTACCAGAAATGTGGCCCAACACAACCTACGCCCCTGAGATTCCGACTTTTTCTCAGGTGTTAGGCTACGAGGTTGGGGATCAAATCACTCGCTATGAGGACATGTTGACATTTTTCTCGGCCCTCCAGACTGCCGCTCCCACCCGCCTCAAGCTGATAGAGTATGGCAAAACCTGGGAGGGTCGACGCTTAATCTATGCGGTGATTGGCAGTCCTGAGAATATCGCGCGTCTGGATGAGATCGCAGCGGAAATGCGCCGACTGGCAGACCCACGTGTCACTGACAGAAGGTCTGCCAATGATCTCATTGCCAGTCTTCCCGCCTCAGCCTGGCTGGCTTTTGGCATCCATGGTAACGAGATCAGCAGCACAGATGCCGCCATGATGACGGCTTACCATCTGCTCGCTGGCGTTAATGATGTCGTCAGCACAAAGGTTGCGAATCATGCTTTGGTATTTATAGACCCACTCCAAAATCCCGATGGCCGAGCAAGATTTACGCAACACTACTATTCGACCGTTGGCCTGCAGCATAGCCCGGATCGCTTCAGTGCCGAGCATAATGAACCCTGGCCGAGTGGTCGCACCAATCATTACCTGTTTGACTTGAATCGCGATTGGCTAGCTTTAACCCAACCAGAGACTCGAAGTCGGGTTAAGGTATTGCATCAGCACCTGCCGTTGGTGGTCATAGATTTTCATGAGATGGGGGGCGATGAGAGTTATTTTTTTTCACCCGCGGCGGATCCGATCAACCCGCATATGGCCCCACAACAGATTCAGCAAATGCAGCGTATCGGCAAGCGCAATGCCGACTACTTCGATCAGCGCGGATATGACTATTTTACCCAAGAGATCTTCGATGCGTTCTATCCAGGTTATACCGACAGTTGGCCGACCTATTACGGTGCCACTGCCTCGACTTATGAGGTAGGGTCGGCGCGAGGCCTGATTTATCGGCGCGCTGATGGCGCCTTGTTGACCTACAGGGAAACTGTTCGCAAACACTTCACTGCCAGCCTGTCCACCCTTGAGACTGTTGCCGATAACCACACCAGCCTGTTGAACGACTTTTATCAAATCCAAATCGACAGCATTCAAATTGGCAAAGACAACCAACAACAGCGCTTCTATCTTCTACCCGCAAGTCGTGATCAGGCCGGCAATGATCGATTAGCTCTGTTACTTCTGGAGCATGGCATAGAGGTCAGACAGGCCACAGAGGCTTTTAAGGCCTGCGGCAACGCCTACCCTGCCGGTACGCGCTTCGTGGATACCGCCCAGCCTCGTGGTCGATTAGCTTCGACTCTGCTGAGCCAACAGGTCGACATGGATGCAAGCTTTATCGAACGACAAGAGCAACGCCGAAGTCAAAATCTCGATCATCAAATGTATGACGCAACCGCCTGGTCGTTACCACTGTTATTTAATATCGAATTTGCCACCTGTCAGAACGCTGGCAAGGGGGCTTCGATAGCTTTCACATCCGATCTCGTTCGTCCCGGTCAGGTCCTTAATCCGAACGCCACCGTCGCATTTTTAGTGCCCTGGGGCGACATGGCGGCAGGTCGATTTCTGAGTGCCGCCTTACTCTCAGGCATTACTGTCAAGAGTACAGACCTGGCATTCACGATGGCCGATAACGCCCGCTTTCCTGCCGGCACCCTGATCATAGAGAAGCGCAGCAATGGACCCGAAATCAATCAACAGGTCGCAGCACTGGCCAGTCAGAGTGGCGCACAGGTTATTGGCGTTGATACCAGTTGGGTGGAACAAGGGCCCAGCTTTGGCAGCAGTAACACCATTACGCTGGCACCACCCGCCATTGCCATGGCCTGGGATTCTTCGACGTATGCCACCAGTGCCGGCAGCACTCGATTTGTTATTGAACGTCAATTGAATTATCCGGTCACCGCGATTCGTACCCACCACCTCAGTGATGCTGCCCTGAACCGCTACCAGGTGCTGATACTACCGGAAGGCAATTATACTTCAACGCTGGGGGAAGCCGGTGCTGCTCGACTCGCGGCCTGGGTCAGGCAAGGTGGCGTGCTGCTGACGCTGGGTAGTGCGACCGCTTACGCCGCTAGCAATGAAGCAGGATTGCTGGATATAAAGCGCGAAGATGCCTACCAGACCCTAACCAAAGAACCCGCTGAATCCAGTACCTCAACGTTCGGCAGCCTGCTAGACAGCGACTCCGCCTTTCGATCTGCGATTGTCAGCAGCGAACGCAAGCCAGACCAGGTGCCTGGCGTACTCGCCAATGTCGTCGTCGACAAACATCATTGGCTCAGTGCCGGTATCCATGACAACCTCATTGCGTGGGTCGAGGGTCGTGCTATCTACTCACCTATAAAACTCGACTCGGGTTACAACATTGCCTGGTTCGCCAGCGAAGACAAGCTGTTGGCCAGTGGCTATTTATGGCATGAGAACCGCCTGCAACTGGCACGTAAACCCTTTTTGGTCCTACAACCCCAGGGACGCGGCATGGTGATAGGTTTCACACAAGATGCCACCTACCGAGCCTATCTCGAAGGTCTCAATGTGCTGTTGACGAATGTCCTGTTTCGCGCACCGGCGCATGCTTCGCCGGCGCCTTAACTGACGATTCTGGATCATCATCGTGTCTTTCAAGGTCTGAAGACTCCATTATCGGCGCACCGGCAACTCAGTCACCGCTGATCAACTGCACCGCAGCCATCGGTTGATCAGCCGGAGTTTTTAGCGACCTTTAAATTGGGGCGGACGCTTTTCTGCAAAAGCACGCCGCCCCTCCTTATAGTCGTCGCTGTCAAAACATGCATCGACCATTTCAGCAATGGCGTGCGCTGCATCCACTTGTGAGTACTTTTCAAAGGCATTCACAGCTGCCTTGGCCGCCTTGATCGTCAGTGGCGCATTCTTGGCGATTTGCTCAGCATAGGCCATGACTTGGTCGACTATAGTGTCCTCGGTGGCAATAAAATTCAGCAGACCGACTTTGTATGCCTCATCCGCGTTAAGCAGCCGAGCAGAAAAAAGCATATCTCGTGCCGTGGAGGGACCTACCAGACGTGCCAGCGCGGCGAGTCCAGAATACTCGTAACCAAGACCCAGGCGAGCTGCTGGAATACCTAATCTGGAGCCGGGGGTCGCGAACCGAACATCCGCGTTCAGCGCTATTGCCAGGCCGCCGCCGATACAATAGCCATCAATTAATGCGATCAGCGGCTTACTGAATCGCGCCAACCACTGACTGCCTCGACCGGATATTTGCGCATACTGTTGGCGTTGCGCGGCATTAGCGCGCTGCTGGTCGAATTCAGAAATATCCGCTCCAGACGCAAAGGCTTTGCCGCCCGCACCTTTCATAATGACGACACGAAGATTGGCATCAGCTTCCATCAGCTCCAGCGCATCACCAATGCCCTGCCACATTTCCAAGGAAATCGCATTGCGACGTTCCGGCTGATTAAACGTCAACCAGCCTACGCCGTGCTGAATTTCTGCGATAATTTTGGTTGTTCGCAACGTCAACTGCTGCATGAGTCACCCCGTAATGTCATTGTCATCATCGGCAGCTTCGGCTTCACAGCGTTCAATCTGCCTCACCTCAGGTTTTAGGCTGCGCGTTACTGCCCTTTGGCGCACACCCTGCTTGTTGTCTCTAGATGGATTGCCAGAACGCCTGAACCAATGGCGAAATCAACAGACTCTTGCTGCGTGTGCAAAAGCCGACATGGATATCGGTGAGCAGAGGTCCGCCTGCCAGTATCTTGACGCGATCTGCCAGCGGGCTATTTTCCAGTACCAGTGCCGGTACAAATCCCACACCACAACCCAAGGCTACGAGGGACAGTATGGCTTCATTGCCCGCCACTTCGCTGTAAATTTTTGGCTTGATACGCAGTTCCCGCAGCCAATCATCAATATGGCTGCGAGCCTGACCACTGGTTGGCAGCACCAAAGGCACCGATGACCAGTCGATCGACTCGCCCTGACCCAGCTGACTGTCCACCGGCGCAATCGTCAGCATCGGGATAGCCATAATAATCCGCTGGGTCAGCAGGGGATCGCCTGACTCTGCCAAGGCCGCAACCACTACATCACAGCCTTCCTGCAGACGTTGCAATGCATTGACCGCATAGCCTGTCTCCAACTGAATCTCTACCAGAGGATATTCTCGGCGGAATCGCGCCAGAACCCTCGGTAATATGCTCTGGCTGGCGGTTACAGAGGCGAACAAGGACAGTTTGCCGGACAAACGCTGAAGGGACGCGCCTAACTCAACCTGAAGTTGCTCGCCGCGGGCAACCACATCTTCGGCATACTGCCGGAAGAGTTCGCCCTGGGGCGTCAAGGTGACTGTACGGTTATCTCTGAGTAATAGCGCGCAACCGACCTCCTGCTCCAGTCGCTGGATCGCTCTACTCAGCGCCGATGGACTCAGGTGAAACTGCTCGCTGGTCTTGCTGAAATGCAGGTTTCGGCAGAGGCCAAGGTAGATCTCAAGGGTTTGCGTATCCATCCAGTGGCTGGTCGTCATCAGAAAGCAGTGAAGCTGAGATTATTACACACAGTCGAGTCGATATTAAGCCGACTGAGCCCCTGTAACGCTCGACCTTGGCATCTAAACGCCAGAGCAAGCGCCCTTGATTGAAGCATTACCACTCGAAAAAGCCTTGAACCCATTCGACTGAGCGCAGGGGTGAAAATCCCATTTGAGCGCATTCTGGCTAGGTATCGCGTTTATAGTCAGGCAAAAAAAACGAGCCATCATGGCTCGTTTTTTTGCCTTCGAACCCGCTGAAGCGGCTTCAACAGGGGGTCTTAATAGCCTTGCAATACACCGTATCGATCACGGTGAAATGCGCTGCCGCCAAAAGTGTGTTCTGAGACACGAGAGCGCTTCATAAAGAAGCCGATTTCGTATTCATCGGTCATGCCGATACCACCATGCATCTGAACCCCTTCACTACTGACCAGATTATAGGTGTCGTTCAGGCGGGCCTTTGCCAAACTGGCTAATTCTGGCACCTGATCGGAGTCTTCGTCCAACGCGGACAGGGCTTCCATCACCACTGATTTGGAGAGTTCTATCTCACAGAACATTTCAGCGGCACGATGTTTCAAAGCCTGAAAGGAACCGATAGGTACACCAAACTGCTCTCTCGTCTTCAGGTATTCAACAGTACGGCTGTAGCATTCCTGAATGCTACCGAGCATTTCCGCCGCCAGAAGAATACGACCCGCGTCCAGTACCTTGTCTAAGACGTTCGCCCCCTGACCTTCAGCACCCAACAAGACGCCTTCAGCGTCATCGAAGACGATGTTCGCGGCATTTCGGCTGTCTGCCATAATGGTTCGAGTCACACTGACGCCCGGCGCATTACGATCAACCAGAACCAGCGTCAAGCCATCACGCTCGCCGGCGTTGCCTGAGGATCGGGCAACAACCACCAGCTTGTTCGCCACATGGCCGTCGATAACGAAAGTCTTGCTGCCACTGACCTTATAACCGCCTGCAGATTTTGTCGCCGTGGTCTTGGCACCGTAGGGGCTGTGATGCGGGGTTTCCTCAAGCGCCAGGGCCATGAGCAATTCACCCGCCGCGATTTGAGGTAACAACTCGCTCTTCTGCTCATCGCTACCACCCTGAACGATGGCACTGCTGCCAACGACTGCTGTCGCCCATAACGGCGATGCTGTCAGGGTTCTTCCACATTCCTCCATCACAACGCCCATTCCCATGTAGCCGAAGCCCAGACCGCCGAAGTCTTCAGGAATGGTGATACCGGTCCAACCGAGATCGACCATCTGCTGCCAAGTGCCGGTGTCAAAACCCTGCTCACTCTTCTCGTCACGCAGTTTTCGCAACTGGGTGATCGGGGTGTTGTTGGCGCAAAAATCTTTTGCTGCATCCTTCAACATGTTCTGTTCTTCGTTTAACACCAATGGCATAGCTTCATTACTCCTAATGGACTCTTTATTTGATCGAGCGGTCCGCCAGACTTCGATAGGCTGTCACCACCTCTGAATTGGCTTGGTAGCCCACGCCCGGGATTCTAACATCGTTGAGGATAAAATCGACCTTCTCTAACCACCATCTTCGACAAAAGAATTTTCACTGCTACCACCGTTTTTACAGTACTCTGCTTGTCGCTCTCCGGACAATGAGCCTCGAGCTGTAATGGAAGTTCAATTCGCTACCCTATCAAAGTTCTGTTATAAAAATAAATACTTCGTACAGTCTTATTCGCCCGATTTACACCCTTGTATAAGGCCCACTGGGGCCAACATTTGAAATTCCACGAAAATGGAGCGCTTTTAGCGATGCGATACATCATTTATGGCGCTGGCGCCATCGGCGGCACCATCGGCGCTCGACTAACCCTGACCGGGGCCAATGTCTTGCTTGTTGCTCGAGGCGATCACTACGCCCGTCTCGCCACTCACGGTCTGACCTACCGAAGCCCAGACCTGACTGAGACTCTGCAGATTCCGGTGGTCGATCATCCAGATAGAATAGTTTTCAACTCCGATGATGTACTGCTGCTAACCATGAAGTCTCAGCATACAGAAGCTGCGTTAGAGACCCTGGCCCGGGTTGCGCCACCCGACCTTGCCATTATTTGCGCCCAAAATGGTGTGGCCAACGAAGCCATGGCCGGCCGCAAGTTTCGACGAGTTTATGGCATGGTGGTGATGCTACCTGCGACCCACTTGATAGCCGCGGAAGTTCTGCACCATGCCACCGGCATTGGCGGCGTGCTGGATGTCGGGCGCTATGGGTCTGGCGTCGACGCCTGTATTCACCAGGTCGCCGCAGATCTCACCCGCGCCGGCTTTCTGTGCGCTGCTGACCCGCGACCTATGCGTTGGAAATACGCCAAACTGCTGCAGAATCTGGGCAATGCGTTTCAGGCAGTCTGTACACCAGGGCCGCGAGACCGAGACATTATGGCCCTGGTGCGCCAGGAAGCTCTGAGTTGTTATGCAGCAGCCAATATAGACTGCGCGACTCGCGATGAGGTCAAGGCACGACAGGGTGGTATAACACTCGGGGCAATCGATGGTATCGAGCATCGCGGCGGCTCCTCCTGGCAGAGTCTGTCGCGGGGCACAGGCGACATAGAAGCCGACTATTTAAATGGCGAAATCTGCCTCCTTGGAAAGCAACACGGCGTCGCGACGCCCGCTAACGAACTACTGCGTTATCTGGCAAATCAGGCTGCCTTTCAACGTGCCGCACCCGGGCAATTCAGTGGGGACCAGTTCCTGTCAATGCTTGAAGCATCAGTGCATCACGCCGAAAATCTCTAAATAATCGAGCGTACATCAGTGGAGTCGGCCATTCATCATGGCGATGGCCGCATCGATCGCCTGATAAAGGCTGTCAGGGTTGGCTAGGTTCTGACCGGCAATATCAAACGCGGTGCCATGATCGACGGAGGTTCGAACAAAGGGAATACCCATGGTCGCTGTTATACTGTCGGCAAAATTGTGCATTTTGATGGCGATATGCCCCTGGTCATGATAGAGGGCCAAGACAGCATCAAACTCCCCCTTCACTGCTCGATAGAACACTGAGTCAGCTGGATAGGGACCGACCACATTCAGTCCCCGCTGGCGCGCTTCAGCAACCGCCGGGGCAATCTCATCAATCTCTTCTCGACCCAGCATCCCGCCCTCACCGCCATGGGGATTTAAGGCCGCCACTGCAATTTTAGGCACTCGTCCGCACCAGCGATGCAGGCTGTCGTGGGTTAACTGCAGCTTCTCCAGCAGGATCGGCCGGCGCACATAGGCGACCGCTTCGGCCAGCGACTTATGGGTCGAGAGGTGGGCGACCTTTAGACCGGTGGTCATCAGCAAAGTCGCCGTCAAGCCAGCACCGGTCATTCGCGCCAAAATCTCCTGATGTCCTATATCACCCAGGTAGCCCGCCGCGTGCACCGCTTCTTTATTGATTGGACAGGTCACCACGCCCTGAATCTGACCCGCTAATGCCAGCTTCACGGCGGATTCAAAATATTGGACGGCCGCGCGTCCACAGCTGGCCGAGACCTGCCCCATCACCAGCTGCTGAGCATCAAAGGGCTCCACCTCCAGCACCTGAATTGCACCGGTATGCGGCTGCAGGTCATCTATCGCCGCCATCTGTCGCAGTGGCATTTGAATCCCCGTCTGAGTCATCGCCTGGCGCAGACAAGCAAGATTACCCATCACGAAAGGCCGCGCATTAATAAAGACCTGTGGTCGAGACAGGGTCTTAACACAGATTTCAGCCCCGACGCCTGCCGGGTCACCCATAGTAATCGCTAGAATGGGTTGCATCGTGCTGTCCTCGAGGCGCACGAGCTAGCGCTCGCCGCGCACATAGTCAGCGGTCAGTGCCGGCGCCTGCATCGGAATAAAATGGGTCAACTCGGGTAGATAAACATCGCGCGCATTGGGCATTCGAGCCGCCAGCCCTGGAAAGGTCGGCGACAGACTAAAATCCAATTTCATTCGCTCGCCTTCCTCGCGCCGAGCCCGCAGGATGGTCACTGGCATGACCACTCGGTCCAGTTTGGCATAAAGATTCGAGCCAGAACTGCCCATGTAAACTGCCGCCTCAACTGCTGGCGGACAGCCAAGAACATAGCCCTCGCCTTCGGTTGCGGGCACAAGACCATATTCACAATAGTCTCTCAGTACGGCTTCCTCCCAGACGGCAAAACTGCCTCTACCTACAAAGTTCGCAAACATCGCCTCCGGAGTCGCGAAATGATTTCGCCGTTTCGCGACCGGATGAAGCCCTGCTGCATCAAGAAAACTGGTATGTGCTGCAGCACGCTCGGCGTAAGTGGCCGGATCCATAATGACGGGGTCAATCAGCAGTAACCGCTCGAATCGATCAGGCAGTTGGGCAGCCGCATGCACCAGACAGTGCCCACCCATCGAGTGGCCCGCTGCCACCAGCCCTTTCAGGTCCAGCGCCTGAATAAAACCCACCAGATCATCGCCAAAGGTATCCCAGGTAATGGGGCCTTCGTTGCCACTGCGACCATGTCCGCGCATATCCAGAGCGATGACATGTCGCCCTGGCAGATGCGCAATCGTTTGGTCCCAGCAGCGCGCATGAAAGCCAGTCGCATGCACCAGAAGGATGGTTCCCTGGTCCGCATGCGCTGCACCCCATTCAAACCAGCACAGGCTGACGTTTCCAACCTGGGTCATCTGTTGCTCACACTGATTTATTACTCGACTTATTGTTCGACTCATTGATCACTCGACGATTAGATTCATTGTTGACTGGTTACTTTCCACAAACGGCCATGCCACACCAGCCATAAGGCGGTGATCCAGACTCCACTCACACTGATTAACAGACTGTTCAGGGGGCCGAAAGCGGCTGCACAATAGCCCATCGACAGGGCACCAAACGGCATGCCACCCAGCGTAGCCAAAGAAAACACCGACATGACCCGCGCCCTTGCATGCTCTGGCGCCGCCTCCTGCATGATGGTGCGCCCCATACTCATGGCGACACCACCGCTCATTCCCCAGAAGAACAGCGCCGTCAGATAACCAGCAAAGGGCAAATGCACTGCACCGACACCCAAGGTAATGCCCCCTGTCAGCATGGATAACAACATAGCCCGACCCTGCCTGGCAATACCACCGCGAACAATGATCAACACCAGTACAGCAATAGTTCCGCAGCCAAAGGCGGCAAAGGTCATTGATATTTCGTTGGCTCCACCCTGGTAGACATCGCGAACTATCAGAGGGTTAAGCACGGCAAAAGAACCGCCAAAGAAAAACGCGACCGCCGACAGAATGACCAACGCTGGAAACATGCGGTCTGAGTCGAGTACCAGCCGCAGGCCGCCCATCAGCTGCTGCAGCGGGGATTGTCCGCCAGCTGTTGGCGGCGCAGTGTTAGGTGCGAGTTTCAGGATCGTCAGAAGCCCACTCAAGACAATCACTGCCTGTACCAGCAACACCAGAATCGGCCCCGCATCATCAGCCTGACTCGCCAGCCAATAACCCAGCAGCTGGGCAACAAAGGTCAAACCCATCGTCAGCATTACCGTTTTCTGAACCTCACCACCGGCGACGGCGTTCAACATGCCATCTCTCGCCGGCTGAACAAATGCCGTGATCACACCCATCAGCAGGGCATAGACGATCAGTAAACTGTAGGTCAGCACATTCAGACTGAGTGCGAGCGCGAGTCCCAGCATCGGCAGGGCTGCGAGCAGGTGTCCAATGAGGAGGATCTTGCGAGTGTCCATTCGGTCAGCGAGTACACCGCCAAACAGAATCAAAAACATACCAGGCAACTGAGTGCTCATTTGTGCCAGCCCGAGGCGCTCAGGGCCCTCTTGAAGCTGAACTACGACCAACCAGGGAAACAGGATAGTTTGAATACCCGTGGGAACAATGAAGGTACCTATGCCGGCCAGATACCAGAAACGCTGAGACATGCTGGACTGCTTCTTAAATTAGGAGAAGGTCGACATGCTAGTGCCATTATCGTCAGGGCGCAAAGAATTTTGTGATCGCCTCGCCGTCAATTTGTCAGCCGGCGCTTCGATGCACCCTGTGAGATAACTTGGCGCTAACCGTCAGTTGGATTGACCCGCATCTTCACACTTTAAACAGCTCGGCATCTATATCATTGAAAGCTTTAAATTCCAGTGCATTGCCGCTGGGATCATAAAAGAACATGGTTGCCTGTTCTCCGGCAAGACCCTTAAAACGTATATGCGGTTCAATGACAAACTGGATATTGGCCAGCTGCAAGCGCTGGGCCAGGCCCTCCCAGGTGGGCATATCCAGCACCACGCCAAAATGTGGTACTGGCACATCATGACCATCAACCGGATTAGTCGGTGCTTCAGAGCGGGCCGCCAGCCCTTCAACCTGATGACAGACTAACTGATGACCAAACAAATTCAGATCAACCCACTGACGACTGCTGCGACCCACCTCACACCCTAATATTTCAGTGTAAAATGCCCTTGCTGAGTCAACATCATGTACGGGGATTGCAAGGTGAAAGGGTGTCAGTGACGTGTTCATGATGTCAGGTCTCGGCGCAATTCAAGAAGGGTGCAAACGATATACTTGGGGGATTCAGCAAGCAAGGGGGGGCGAGTCATCAGCACCGTGCTGCACCCCAATAGGGTTGAGTCTTGGGCCGCCTAAAGGTCACCCAAGTCACATCCTTTGCGGACCAGTATTGGCCGCAGTTCGCGAAATGCTGCCGGCGTCTTGCTCAGCGGAATACGGGGATAAAGGTGATGGATAATGTGATACTGCATGCCCATCGATAGCAGATTGCCCAACGCGCTTTTGAATCCTCGAGTCTCTCTGTAACGACCCTGCGCTTTACCCGGATGATGGGGCGCCCAACTCAGATAATATTGTACGTAGGTGACAGCTAGATGCCTTGGTAGCCACCACAGTAGTGCTACCTCGATAGCGTGACCACTCCAGGCCATACCAAATAGCACCAGGACATAAAACGAATTATGGATCACAGCGTCCAGGAGCAGATGCTCCATACCCGTGCGCTGCAAGGCCTCAGCATACGCCGTATTCTTGGCGCCTGGCTGGCGACGCAGAAGCGAATTCTTCAGAAAATCAAAGTCTGAGGCTGCATGCACGCCGTAGTCTGGGTCCAGGCTAGGATCATTGGTATGCAGATGATGCTCAAAATGCGTATACCGCAAAACGCGAAACGGCTGAAAGGGCAACACCGACAAATGCCCCACCAGCTCATTGAGCCAGCGCAATGGATGTCCTTTGCGGGCGATGATGCTGTGTTGCGCTTCATGAGACGGCAGATAGCACAACATGATATTCAAGGTTGCCAGTGGAAAAGCGATCCACAGTGGCAACAGGTCAAGCATCACCAGTGGCCATAACGCCAGCCAAACTGTCAGGTTAGTAAGACCCCAAGCCACTGCCCCCCAGGGTACCTGGTGCATATATTTGCCGGCAATTTGGCGTTCCAGTGCATCTAACTCGGCATCAGACAGCGCATCCCAGTCTATGTGCCCGCTACCAACCTCGCTCATGGCTTCACCCATATCCAGCTGCCCCGTCGCTGCGCGACCAAGCCAAGCAGACCGCCGACGAGCAGGCCTATGTATATCGTCTCGATTCCAAACACGCTGATTTCAGCAAGATTCAATAACTCGGCAATTAAAGGCGCCAGAAAGCCAAGACTGAACACGAACGGGGAAAATAGCACGCCGACTAACTTCTTCATCACCATAGCCCTTATCGATAACGGTTGAGCTTTTTTCTTGCACTTTTTTAACGCGCTTTTTTAACGCGCTTTTTTTAGCCAAGCACTCCAGATGCATACTCAAATAAGCTATCACACATCACAGGGCTTACCAGCCGACTGTTCAAACCCAGCGTGAAGGTTAGCGCCTCGCATTTTTTTTGACAGCGAAATGTAGACAACATCTACATGTTCACGCATATTATCGATCTGCGCTTACAACTGTCAAGTCACAGCAATTTCTAAAACCCGACTAAACCTATGAGCCTGACCAGCAAACAGTACCACCATGGCGACCTCAAAGCGGCGGTTCTGGATCGTGCTGCCGAGATTATCGCAACCGACGGACTAGAGGCCCTCTCACTGCGTGGTATCGCGCGGGATCTTGGGGTCTCACATGGCGCACCGAATCGACATTTCAGGAATAAAGCGGAACTGCTGGCTAACTTGGCCGCTAACGGTTGGCACAAGATCACAACTGCCACTCTTGAGGCAGCCGAGGCCGGCGCTGCACAACATCCCAGTGCACGGTTAAACGCCATGGGACGAGGGTTTCTCAGCTGGGCTTTGCAGAACCCCAGTCTGTTTCAAACCATTACGCACCCGGACGTCGGGCGTCATGCCGATTCAGCACTGCGAGCCGCTCAGGAAGACTTCAGGGCCACCATTCGCCAGGCCATAGAGGCGGCGCAAGGCGCAGGTCGACACCCTGACGTCAACCGTTCGGCACTGCTCCTTTACACCAATGCAGTCGCCTTTGGCGCCGCCATGCTGATGGCAAACCCACAACTGTCGCCTATGACGGATCACATGGATCTCAACAGTCTGATCAATACTGTGATCGACATGGCCGTTCCTGTGGACTCGAACGGAACCACCGGCCACTCGTCCTAATATCCTTCAAGAGGCTCAAAGCATGTCTATCGCGCCCTATCTACCCCAGCTCATGACCAGCAACTTTATTCGCGATCTAAAACGCCGCCGCCACGAACGCCGACGCCTCAAAACCGGGCAACCTCATCGCGTCACCGTCTACCTGCGACTCAACGATCCCTACAGTTATCTGCTGCTCCAGGTGCTCGACTCACTCGCAGAACGCTATCCCATTGAATACGAATTTCGCACGATTCTTGACCTTCAGCCCGAGATGTATCCCGCACCCCAACTCTGGGAGAAAAACGCGTTCCGTGATGGCACCTATCTTGCCAACTTATATGAGCTGGATTTTCCTGTAACACGACCTGTCAGTGACCGAGCGCGTGACCTGGGCCTGACCGCACAGCTTCTGCATTGGGAATTACAACCCGGCTATGGACAGAAAGCCCTGTCCCTGTTCAAGGCTTACTGGCAAGAGGATCAGACCGGGCTAGACAGTCTGGTAGACTCGAATATCACCCAACACGCTGAGTGCTATCAGCAGCACCTCAAAGCCAATGAGACCCTGCTCAAGTCTCGTGGCCACTACTTGAGCGCCATGTTGGACTATGGCGGCGAGTGGTACTGGGGGCTTGATCGACTCGAGCACCTTGAGCGCCGACTGAACTCGCTGGGCTTGGGGTCGAGCCCGGTCCCTGAAGTTCATTTTGATCAAGGCTACCGCAATTTCTGCCGGCAAGTGCCTCCAGACCAGCTCGGCGCAGACGCTCATAGGCCAATCATTATGTACTGGTCCTTCAGAAGCCCCTACTCCTATGTTGGCCTGGTTCGGGCTCGACGTCTGGCAACGCATTACCATATACCACTGGTGGTCAAACCAGTGTTGCCCATGGTGATGCGCCGCATGCAGGTACCAAGAACCAAGGGGTTCTACATCCTGCAAGATACCAAGCGTGAAGCGGTGAAATATGGCATCGACTTTGGCAAGGTCGCCGACCCCTTGGGCGCCGGCGTCGAGCGCTGTTATGCCCTGTACGAATTTGCTGTCGCTGCCGGCAAGGGTCTGGAGTTTCTGGAGTCTTGTGCCCGCGGAGCCTGGGCGGAAGGTATTCGGGCTGACACAGACAAAGGGCTGCGCCTCATGGTTGAGAGAGCCGGGCTTGACTGGCAGCAAGCAAGGTTGCGCCTTAACCATGACAGTTGGCAAGTCTGGGCTCAGCAGAACCTGGCTGAAATGTATGGCAACGATCTCTGGGGTGTACCTAGCCTGACGTATGGCAACACTCGCGTGTTTGGTCAGGATCGTCTTGAATGCATCGAGCAGGTCATCGTTGCAGCCAGCGCAGGGGTGACCTTGACACAGCCTGAGTAGCAACAGGATCGAGGGTTAAGTTCGGATTAAACGTCAATTCCAGATAGGGTCTGGATCCAGATTATTACCTTTGTTGACGGCTTCAGTGAGTCGGACCGTTAACATCTGCACCCTGCACGCTTGAGACAATTTGACCCATCTCATGGCTACCGCCAGGCTCAAGTAGCACCCTGTTATCGAGAGCCAGCGCCGGTTCGACACAGACCATCGACTTGTACCCTGAGTCATCGAAATCAGCGAGGGCTTCGGCACCAGCCGCACCTGGATTCCAGACAACCAGGTCCTTGTTGCACCAGGAATGCACGAGGATCTGTCGGTCTAAAGTAGGATCCCTGATCACAACGGATGAGGGCGGATCAAGGTAAATCCGATCCATCGCCTGGTCAATTCTTAGTGCCGTTAGTTGCTTTCGGCGTTCACCAGCATTTAGCTTGTCCGAATAGTGAAGACCCTGCATCCCGGATATAGACACCTGACTTGCGTCGCCAACCAGAAAATAGTTGTGTAATGCAAGACTCAGAGGCACAGTGACCGTTGAGTGATTAAGAGTGCTCACCTGCATCCAGAGCGCATCGGACAAGCGGATTGTGACGTTCAGTTCTATCTTACCCTTAGCCTGCCACTCAGGATATTCCGGGACAGCTTGAGCAAGGCGCAGCTGGATGCTCGTATCCTCTGACCCGCACCGAGTCTCGACGACTTGAAACTCGCTGGTGCGCGCATAGCCATGCTGGGATCGATCAACTCGAGAAGGATGCGCGCCGAACCAGGGCCAACACAGAGGTATACCACCACGAATCGCTTTGCCCGGCTGGTAATTGGCGCTTTGACTTACCCACAAAAGGTCTGCACCAGCCCCAAGATGACAGGCCGTGACGTGCGCACCCTGCAGATAGACCATGGCATACGCTTCATTAAAACCCAACCTGACTCGCGCCTGCCCGTGTTGGTCCAAACCGAATTCTACTCGACCGGGATGACTATACTTGAGATTGTATTTATCGATTTCTAGCTGCGGCATTTTTAGCTCCGGGATAGGTTCACACTAAGCTCGAAAACTCTGCTGACAGCATCTCTTTTTTATACCGAGAGCGCATCATGAACTGCCCTGAAGAATAGAAAACTATCATTCACACTGACGGTTTCAAAGCGATAACACCCGGATGAGTTTCTATCGCGCGTGCAAGCTGACGATCTTTCTCCGTCACTTTGTTACCGGCATCGTGAGTCGTCAGTTTAATCTGAACCCGGTTGTAGACATTTGACCATTCTGGATGATGACCCTGTTCTTCGGCGAGCTCTGCAACCAGTGTCATGAAGGCAAACGCCGAGACAAAGTCTGAAAACAGCAGATCAGCAATCAGATAGTTATCCTTTTCTTGCCACATAAATTACCCGCTCTGGAGTTACCCGCTCAGGGCTGCCTTGGTCCGCTCAGGGCTGCCTTGGTTCGCTCAGGGCTGCCTTGGTCCGCTCAGGGCTGCCTTTGTCCGCTCAGGGCTGCCTTGGTCCGCTCAGGGTTGCCTTTGTCCGCTCAGGGCTGCAGCGTTCTTTCGGTGAACGCGTCGTTTGAGGCTGACGACAAACCAAAATAGGTATCGGGGCGGCCAATATTTAACAGATCTCGCACCTGCAACAGCGGCAGCTGCAATAAAGTTTCCCACTCCTGCTGGGGTAACCAGGCCGCTCGCTTTCCTAACCTGTAACCCTGCCATAGTGATTTAAATATAGACCAACCATAACGCTTGGTCAGCTTCAGACCACCCACCAGCGCTATGACACCCAGCCCTCGGTTACGGGTCTGAGCATAAGTAAACGCCAGCAGAGAGGCTTCGCCGGCGATATCTCGACCATAGCCTGTGACCACGTGCCACAGGTCGTGCTGGTCACGCTGGCGCAGGTTAAAATGCTGCTGGTTTTGGTCCACTTCAGCATGCAGACGCGAGGCCTGCATAGTTTGGCTGGCTTCTACCAAACCATCGGCAGAAAGATTTTCTGACTCGAGAAAGTGCAGATAAGCGCGTCCCAAACTGTCCGCAGACATGGCTTGCAGCGCATCTCTCGCGCGCAGACTATCAAGCAGGCTGGTTTTTGCGGCCAAAATCCGCTGCCCGCTGAGGGTTTGCTCAAACCTTGCAGCACTTTCGGCATTCGAGTTACCTGCCATGGCAGCAATGATCTCAAACACCTTGCTGGTGTCCTCTGGATCTCGAACCAGTTGTCTGAGCGCCCGCAGGGCAACCAGCGGTTGAATTCGATTGGTCATGCACTTACTCCGAGAAGGTTATAGCGAAAGGATGTCGAAAAAAGTATATCGCCAAAGTTGTCAATATCATGTTTATTAACATTCTTGTCAATAGTATCGGTGCAGCCGGTCGATTTACCGTGACTGAAACTTTAATTACAGCACAGCGATAAAGGCCCTGAGCTTCCGCCAGTTGCTATCGATCAGCGCCGAGTTTAATGTTCACAAATATGTTAATAGTCATGGTTGGCAAGCGTGATGGCGACAAACCACCGAGTCCGCAGGACACCTCAAGAAGCCCGCGCAATGATCCTGGCAACCGCTGGCAGGCGCCTTGAGGTACACGGTATTCGTGGCCTTAATATCAAAGACATCGCCGAGGATGCGGGTATAAACCATGGCACCCTGCTCCACCACTTCGGCAGTGCCGAGGGCATGCGTACGGCCTTATTGGTTAAACTGTCAGAGGAACTGATCACGGATATGTCCTTGATCCTCAATTCTGAGGCTGGAGCAGACCAGGTTATCCTGGAGCTGTTTCGCCTTATGTCCCAGTCCGGGCAAACCAAACTGCTAGCCTGGCGTGCGCTGGAAGAGGCCGACACTAAACTGGTTGCCTCGGCCGGGCTATCTGAGAAACTGATCCAACAGCTACTTGAAGGAGTTGCAGAACGCATTCGAGGTAAAGACATAGAGCTTGCTCGTCATATCATTGTGCTAGCACTGTCTTCTGCTGTTGGCTGGGGAATCTGTGGCCCGGCGCTCCTAAAATCTATGGGCATGAGCCGCACTCAGCAAGATCAATTTCCTGCCTGGGTTGGCGAGCAGCTGCCTAAGCTCATACGAGACTGATCCCGGAAAGTACCAAAAGAGGAAACAGGCATGACACAAGATAAAACCCTGCCTCGAGGCTCGCTTCCACCACGTTGGCTGCTGAAAGTCATTACTCGGCTTCACGTTGCACTCAACCGAATCAGCGGCGGCACCTTGTTTAACCGACTCGGTGGGGATGATGTGGTGTTTGTTACTATGACTGGCGCGAAAACTCAGCGCGAGATAACGATTCCACTGATGTACGTGCCTTACAACGATGGCGTCTTGTTGGTGGCCTCTCAGGGCGGCGCACCTCGAAATCCAGTCTGGCACAACAATCTGCTACAGCATCCTGAAGTCACGGTAGTGCACCGAGGACGCAAGATGCATTTAAAAGCACGTTTGGCTCGGTCTGATGAAAAACCCGCTATGTGGCCCATCTGTGATCAGTACTACGCGCCTTATGCCGATTACCGCATTCGTACCGATCGCGACATCCCCATCTTTGTCTGCGAACCGGTAGCATCAGACCGATGAATCAAACAGACCCAAGAAACATCGAGGTCACTGAAGTGCAGGAGACAGGCATTGCCTGCTCCAATTGTCTGGCTTGCTGCTGCCGGCTGGAAGTCATGCTCATCACCCAAACAGGCGTACCGTCGCGTTTTATCGAGACAGATGAGTGGGGGGGAGAAACCATGGCGAGTCTAGATGACGGCTGGTGCGCGGCACTGGATCGATCAACTATGCTCTGTACCATTTACGAGCAGAGACCCTGGGTTTGCCAAGAGTTTGCCGTGGCATCTTTTGAGTGCGGCCTGGAGCGCGAGAAACACTTGCCTTCGCCGTCGAGACCCTCGCCGAACACTACTGGCACAGCATGACCTCACCAAGAGTCACCATCGGTCTCGTTAACCCTAAGTCGCCAGGGAATATGGGCGCAGTCCTACGTGCCGCTGGCTGTTTCAATGCACAAGGCATCTATTATACCGGCGAGCGCTATGACCGCGCAGCTCGGTTTAACACTGATACCAAGGACCACGGTCTCAGCATCTCTGCTATCGGCGTGACCGATCTGCTGGCTAGCAAGCCCGACGGTGCAACCATCGTTTGCGTCGAGCTGGTTGAGGGCGCTATTGCCCTGCAGGACTATGTCCACCCCAATAACGCCTTTTATGTTTTCGGACCAGAAGATGGAACCCTCAGCCAGCAAATCATCGACCAGGCTGATGCCGTGGTCTACATACCAACGAGAGGTTGCCTGAATCTTGCCGCGACGGTGAATATTGTCCTGTATGACCGACTAGCAAAGTCGACTGCCACCATCAAAAGTGACGCTTTGATACGTCAAAGCCGTGATACCAATAATCGCGTCAAGTTGAGAAACGCCAATCTTGAGACCGAACCTGGGCCCCCTGGGTCATTACCATGACCTTAAAAATCATGACGAAAAAAATCATGAAGAAAAAAACCCAGACGAAAAAATACTGAAGAAAAACTCAGCAAATACACCGCTTAGGGCTGGCTACCAGGATCGCCATCTACCGTTGAAAAGCCTCTCAGCTAGCGTCAAACCGTGCCAAGCGATCTGAAATGATCCCGTGGGCCTCGCTCATAATCCGATCAATCAGAACCTGCACCGTCGGTATATCATAGACCAGGCCCGCAACCATGCCGCAGGACCAGGCACCCGCCTCCATAGCGCCATCAATCATGACCCGCGGATAGACGCCAGCAACCTCAGCAGCTATGTCTTCGAACTTGAGATCGGCGCCCATGGCTTTTTCTTTTTCTATGAGACGCTCCACCGCGACATTGGTCAGTACCCGCTCGGTATTTCTTAAGGGTCGCATCACCAGCCGAGTGTCCAGCTCTGACGCCGCCAGGATGGCCTGTTTGACATTTTCGTGTACCGGCGCCTCCTGAGTCGCGATAAAACGAGTACCCATATTCATGCCTTCTGCACCCATGGCCAATGCCGCGACTAACGACCGGGCATCTGCCATGCCGCCGGATGCAACAAAGGGTATCTTCAGTTCATCAGCCGCCCGCGGCAGGAGAATAAAGTTGGGCACGTCGTCCTCACCAGGATGTCCTCCACATTCAAAACCATCGACGGATACGGCGTCACAGCCAATAGCCTCCGCCTTTAACGCATGGCGCACAGAAGTGCACTTATGAATAACCTTGATATTCGCCGCCTTGAGCATCGGCAACCATTTCGCCGGATTATTTCCCGCTGTTTCGACCACCTTAACGCCACTATCGATGATCGTTTGTACCAGACCCGGGTAGTCCGGCGGCGTCACGGATGGCAGAAATGTTAAATTTACGCCGAAAGGTTTGTCGGTCATGGCGCGACAGCGATCAATCTCACTTTTGAGCTTTGCCGGCGTTCCCTGGGTTAAACCAGTGATTATGCCTAAGCCGCCCGCATTTGAGACAGCCGCAGCCATTTCAGCCAGACCGACAAAATGCATTCCGCCCTGGATGATAGGGTGCTGAATGCCAAAGAGTTCTGTAATTCGTGTTTTCATAGTGTGACTCGAGTTATTGATATTCTCAGTGCCTGAAGACCTGACCAGGTTTTAGACGGAGATTCGGTACCTGTCGATCTGAATATCGTCTTCACCCAGATCGGTAAAATTGTCATCGACGCGGCCCTTGATGTAGTCACGCCACGAGAAGCTGCGAAACCGTGGCGAGTCATCGGTTAGCCCTATCAGCGGCTCCAGCTGCGCGTCACTTCGCGGGTTATAGAAATAAGGCGTGCTATAACGGGTCGTCTGCGACATGGGAACAACCCGATGGACTGCCGCCCGATAATTATCGTTGGTCCAGACCTGCATCGCATCACCCAGATTAACAACAATGGTGCCGGCCCTGGGGGTAACATCGATCCAGCCGTCAGTCCTTGACAGCGCTTGCAAGCCACCGGTCATATCTTGCAGCAGTAATGTCAGGATTCCAGGGTCCGTGTGATGATGTAGCGCCATATCACCCAGTCTCGCAACCCCATCAGCCTCAATACTGGAGAGTGGATCTGCCAAAGGATAACAGTTCAATCGAACGTTGCTGGTGCGAGGGTCTCCCGGCGGGTAAGCCCCATTACGGCGACTGCCACCATCCAGCGCCTGATAGACCAACTGCAAAGTTCGCTCGGCAATGTTTGAGGCTTGATTGAAGAAATTCACCATAACATGGCGAAATTCATCCTGACCGATGGGCCATTGATTCAAATCACTGTGATCTTCTCGCGGCAACATGTAATCAAAGACTTCTTTGAGGTCCCGCTTGCGCTTCGTCAGCTCTCGATCGTAATACCCCAAAGGAATGGTATCGCTACGCAAAATTTTACGCTTGTCCGCCTGTGGCAGTTTGAAAAAGTCGGCCGATGCCTGCCACATGGCGTTGATTGCTGTATCGATACCATGATTTTCCAGGAGAAAAAATCCATGGTCACGACAGGCAGCATCCAACGGCAACAGTGCGGTCGGGTCCTGCTCAGCCTGGGCCAAGTCAATTACAGGGACGATGGTCATGAGCGACAGCCTCTTTGGTGCTGAATCTTACGATCAGCTTTGATAATAATTCAGTAGGAATCAGCGCGATGGGAATATAGCCGATCAACCCGCATATTGCATGTTCTACCCGTGCCGTCCTTGTTGGCTCGTCAGCTAGACGGGTCTGGCATATTACGTGCGATGTTTCTGAAAGGCCCCGTATCAGACCGAGGCTCCTTAGGCATATCCAGTACCCGTTCGGCAATAATATTCTTCTGGATCTCATCGGTACCACCGGCAATGGAGATAGCCGGGACCGACAAGAGTACTTCCGCAATCACGCCACCCTCTGCTGATTCGGTGCCACTCAACATGGCATCAGTTCCGGCAATGAGTGTATGGACATGGGCTGCCTGACGGGCTATGACACTCGCCGCCAGCTTGCCAATAGATCCTTGTGGACTGACTCTGTTAGAGCCCGCTCGACTCTGAGCCGCTGCGCTGGACGCGGCCAGATCTGCCCCCATCTTCATCGACAAGAGTCTGGCCAGTTCCTGCCGAATCGCCGGATCTGTGATTGCACCGGTTTGCCGCGCACGGGGCAGCGCCAAATCGACTCGCCCGGCCCGTTGCGGGTACCAGGTATAGGGCTCTTGAGCGATCTTCAGCTCCGCACGATACTCATCATAAACTCGGCCTCGCAGCTCACTCAGTCCCTTCAGACCACCGTCCGGCCGAGTCTGGCTGAAGCCCTGACGTTCGATCGACAGGGTCGTTGCCGCTATCCGCCAACCATGGCCTTCGCCCTCAAGCAAATCGCTGGGGTCGACGCTGGCGTCGGTCATGAAGACTTCGTTGAAAGACGCATGACCATTCATCTGTCGTAGCGGTCTAACCTCTACCCCTGGCTGACGCAGATTGAACAAAAAGTAGCTCAGACCCTGGTGCTTAGGCACATCCCAGTCAGTTCTGGCCAGTAGAATACCAAAGTCCGCATGGTGCGCACTGGTGGTCCAGACCTTCTGGCCATTGATCACCCAGCGACCCTCCCTCAGGTCAGCTCTGGTTGTTGAGCCTGCCAGATCCGAACCACTACCTGGCTCACTGAAGAGCTGACACCAGGCATGTTCTCCGGTCAAAATCGGGCGCAAATAGCGGCGCTTCTGGTCTTCTGATCCATGCGCAAGAATCGTCTCTGCGGCCAACCGTCTGGGTCCGGACTGAGCCGCACCGACCACGCCTCGCCGAGCAAACTCCTGCGCCACGACAGCACCCTCCTCCGCACTGAAATCCCGGCCGAAAAACTCACTCGGCCACACAGGGGCTGCCCAACCACCATCCACCAGACAATCTCGCCACTGCACCAGAGAAAGATCAGGAGACCAATGTTGGTCCAGCCAGGCATTCAACTCGACTCGTATTTCAGCAAAATCACGCATGTTCCGACTCCTGAATCATTGTCATCATTCGTTCACGATGCAGATAGGGACTGCCCAAAAAGACTTCGGAGCTTTTGGCGCGCTTGAACCATAGGTGCGTATCATTTTCCCAGGTAAAGCCAATGCCACCGCGCAGTTGAACCCCAGCCTTGGCAAGATTCATATAGGTTTCGCTCGCCATGGCTTTCGCCATGCTGGGCAAATAGCGCTCACCCTCACCCACAGCCAGAAAATAAGAGGCTTGACGGGTCACAGCCTTTGCTAGCTCCAACTCCAGAAGGAGATCTGCACAGCGATGCTTAAGGGCCTGAAACGAGCCTATTGGGCGCCCGAATTGCATTCGCATCTTCATATATTCGACAGTAGAGTCCAGCATTAGCTGGGCCCCACCAATCATTTCATGGGCCAGTGCAACGCTCATTCGATCCCACAACAGGGCCATAGCGGCAGAATCCAGGACACCGATTTTTTCTGCCTTGGCCTGCTTGAACTCAACTTGATACAGTTTTCGAGTGGTATCTATAACCTCAAGTTTTTCGATGGCAACCTGCGTTGAATCTCGATCGACTCGAAATAATGCCAAGCCGCTGTGGGTTCTCACGACGCAAATCAGCAGGCTGGCGATAGACGCATCGAGAACCAGGCCAGCTATACCTGTCAACTGCCAGTGCTCGCTGGATTCATCAGCAGCGCGTTCTGCTCGCAAGTTTTGACCGGCTTGATCCACCTGATTGAGATTATCCAGCACCAGCGTGGCCAGGGTTGAGCCGTCCGCAATACCAGGCAACAATTGGTGCTTATGGGCCTCGTCAGCCCCCTCTAGAAGGGCATACCCTGCCATCACTGAGGAGGCGAAAAAGGGACCACAATAGAGCGTTCGACCCATCTCCTCAGCGATAATACCCAGCTCTACGGGACCAAATCCGTAGCCGCCATACTCCTGTGGAATATGCGCACCTGCCAGGCCGATGTCAGCACTTAATTGCTGCCAAACTCCAGGATCATATCCCGCATCAGTCGCCATCAACCGACGTACAGCGCTGACAGAAGACTTGTCTGTAAAAAAGCGTTTGACGACATCGCGAAACTGCCGCTGCTCGTCGTTGAACTCATTGCTCATCGGGAACCACCCATGATCGGTATTGTGCGGCCGGTGTAGCGGCATTTTTGCCCTCAATTAGCGGTTTGCACAATTGAATGTTTTGATCTTGTGTCAACAACCTGACACGCCAATAGGACTTGCTGGTCAGTAAATAACAGTAGTAGAGTTGGTCGGTCACTGTCTACTCAAAAAATGAAACCCAGTGCCTAGACCCAGAACCTAGACCCAGAACCTATACCCAGAACCTCTATCCAGAACCTATAATGAAACCCGCAACCCACACAGGAATTTGATCATGACTGAAGCCTGGATTATCGACGCAGCGCGTACGCCACGAGGAGTTGGCAAACAAGGCAAAGGCGCCTTGTGGGAAGTCCATCCGCAAAAACTGCTGTCTACCGTGCTCAAGGCGCTGGTCGCTCGAAGCGGCCTCGACAGTCGAGACATTGACGATGTGATTATCAGTTGTAGTACCCAGTACGGCAAACAGGGCTCCTGCATTGCCCGCATGGCGGGTTTGGATGCGGGTCTGTCTATCAAAGCATCGGGCGTGACCCTTGATCGATTCTGCGGCGGTGGTATCAGCGCGGTCAACTTTGCGGCGGGTAGCATCATGAGCGGCATGGAGGATTTGGTTATCGCGGGCGGCGTGGAAATGATGTCCTATACGCGTGCCGAAGCGCCCGCTCGCCCACTGGATGCAGGCAATCTTGATTTGCGTGAGGCCCATCCGCAAACGAATGTCGGTCTGGCTGCCGACATTATCGCCACCGAGGAAGGTTTCAGTCGCGCCGAACTCGATGCTTTCTCCGCCCTTAGTCAGCAACGGGCTGGAAAGGCCCTGCAGGAGGGTGCCTTTGCCAAGAGTTTGATTCCTGTTTACCGTCCAGACGGCACCTTGGCCCTGGATACCGAAGAATTTCCTCGACCCCAAACGACAGTGGAAAGCCTGGCGAAGCTGGAGCCCGTCTTTGGTGCCTTCATGGATCTTCCTTTCTTTGACTCTGGCCTGACCTATCGCGAGATGGTCGAGAAAAAGTGGCCCAATCTGAAGATTGATCATCGGCATCACGCCGGAAGCTCATCAGGGGTGGTTGACGGCGCCGGAGCGCTTGTCCTGGCATCCCCCGCCTATGCCAAGGCCCATGGCCTGAAGCCTCGCGCAAAGATCACGGCGATGGCCAATATGGGTCATTCGCCCGAGTATATTCTTAATGCACCTGTGGATGCCGCCAAGAAGGTCTTGAGCAAGGCCGGCATGACACTCAGCGACATAGATCTGTTTGAGGTCAATGAAGCTTTTGCCGTTGTGCCCGTTAAATTCATGCGCGACCTGGGTGTCGATCACAGCAAGCTGAACGTCAATGGCGGTGCGATAGCACTGGGACACCCCATCGGAGCCACAGGGGCCATGCTGATAGGTACGGCACTGGATGAACTGGAGCGTCGAGGTCAGTCTGTGGCCATGGTCACCATGTGCGCCGCCGGCGGCATGGCCCCCGCGATCATTATAGAAAGGCTCTAGTAGCGACTTGAGCTAGACGCTTGGCCTAACCCCACTGCCCCATGGTTGTGGGGTTTGTTCCAGCACAAAAGTTTTACCACGGAATCTCATTGAGGAAGTCTGATGACTCGACTCGTCTTGCGACAGGACCATAACGGAGTAGCGACTCTGACCATCAATCGACCGGATAAGCTGAACGCGCTGACGGTCGCCGTTTTTGCCGAACTTCAGGCTCATATCGAACAGATTCGAGACCAGCTGGATACCGTAGGATGCGTGGTGATTCGAGGAGCCGGCAAGTGTTTTTCCGCCGGACACGATCTAAAGGACATAGCCACTGGGGAAAAGCTGCCAAGGCCTAACTTTCAGTCTCATGTGATTGAGAATCTGGCGAATCTGCCTCAGCCGGTTATCAGTGCTGTGCATAGCCATTGCTACACAGGTGCCCTGGAACTGGCCTTGGCTGGAGATATTATCCTCGCCAGCGAAAATGCCAAATTCGCCGATACCCATGCCAAGTGGGCCTTGACCCCCGTCTGGGGTATGAGCCAACGTCTGCCGCGCCGAATCGGCAAGGTCAAGGCCGCGGAAATGATGTTTACCGCCAAGACCTACACAGGTCGTGAGGCAGAGGCCATGAATCTTTGCAACAGTTGCTACCCAGACGCAGAATTCGACCAATCAGTGACGTCCTTCTGTGAGGCACTGCTGTCCAACTCCTGGTTCTCGCTGCGAGCCAATAAGCGCTTGTTAGCTGAGACAGACGGACTATCACTGAGCGCTGGGCTGGCCCACGAAATTTATCAGGGACAGGGCGTTGGGCCTGACATGGCAGAACGCATAGGCGGGTTCGGTAAAAAATAATCAGCACTGCAACAATCAGCGCTCTGCTTTTTTTATCAAGTTTTCTTTGCCAAACACTTGTGGTCGAGGAACCTGGTGGCGTCCTGCCGAGAAACTGCTGAGCCAAACTCGCCCTTAAAAAGCCCCTTTTTAGGCACTGTGACTCAGAGGTTTAGTGATCTGACCACCGGTTCTCAAGGGTTAGGACTTTCCCTGTCTGCAGATCAGGGTGTATAAACCACGGACAGACTAGGGGTTCTTGGCTGAATACTCCGAAAGTAGCTGAAAGGCTGCACCAATAAGGATCTAGCAGCAGGGCACCTGGACGAAATGAGCTGAAACTCAGCCGTGCAAGCGGTTGCGGTCTGGATGAAAATAACCGTCACGTTTCTCGGAGAAAAGTCCTATGCGTCTGATTACACTGATTTACGGCGTCGTATCCTATTTGCTATTTTTCGCGGTATTTTTGTACCTTATCGCTTTTGTTGGTGATCTATTCGTCCCCAAAACACTCTCATCCGAAACCAGCAGGGACATGCCTTCAGCGTTGCTGATCAACCTGGCTCTCATCCTGCTGTGGGGAGTACAACACACCATCATGGCCAGAGACTGGTTCAAAGCCGCGATAGCCCCTGTCATTCCTCACCACATTGAGAGAAGTACCTATGTCTTGGCTTCCACGGGCGTACTGGCCTTGTTGATGTATGCCTGGCAACCCATTGACGGCATCATCTGGCAGGTCGACCAGACTCTCGGCATTCAAGTCCTCTGGCTCCTATTTGGCCTGGGTTGGGCGTTAGTCCTGCTGTCGACTTTTCTCACCGATCACTTTGACTTGTTTGGCCTGCGGCAAACCTGGCTGCGCTTCACCAAAAAGCACTACACCTCAGTCGGCTTCACCGAACGCTGGTTTTACCGGTGGATTCGCCACCCAATGATGCTGGGTCTGCTGATGGCATTCTGGGCAATACCGGTGATGACAATGGGTCATCTGGTCTTTTCTATCGGCATGACAGTGTATGTGCTGCTGGGTATCTTCTTTGAGGAACGGGGTTTAGCGACCAGCATAGGTGCCGACTACGTCGACTACCAGAAGAGAACCGCGAGGATGATTCCGAAGATTTACTAAAGGATCTACCGGACAAACCAATGACTACTCATCATAGCGAATACGCTTTCGAAGACTCTTTCGAAGACTCTTTCGAAGACCCTTTAGAATATACTCTCTTGAAGATACTCTCTCGAATGAACTCTGATGAGCGCTGCGAATGACGCCTGACACAAGCGGTACCAAAACGCGAATCTGCCCTATTTGTGAGGCAGGCTGCGGCTTGAGGATTAGAACCACTGACCGACAAGTGATCGCTATTGAGCCGAATCGTGAGGATGTCTTCTCGACCGGTCACGTTTGTGCCAAAGGCATCGCACTGAAGGAGCTGGACGCAGACCCTGACCGACTTCGCACGCCGCTGATTCGCAGGGCGAACGGGCTGCAACCAGCAACCTGGAACGAAGCGTTTGCGTTGATTGAATCGAAACTGAGCCAGATTCGCCAGGCACATGGTACCAGTGCCATTGGCACCTATATTGGCAATCCTACGGCGCACAATATCGGCTTATCCATGGGTCTCGGCGTGTTCGCCTCGACCCTTGGCTCGACCCAGGTCTACAGCGCCGGTAGTGTCGACCAATTGCCGAAACAACTGGCCTGTGAACTGATGTTCGGCAACGACATGGCCATACCGGTGCCTGACATAGAGCGCTGCGATTACCTATTGATGCTGGGTGCCAACCCAGTGGTTTCCAATGGAAGTCTTTGGATGGTGCCAAAATTCCGCGATAAACTGCGAGCACTACACGATCGCGGTGGCAAGCTGGTCATCCTTGACCCGAGGTTGACGGAAACCGCACGACTCGCCGATCAGCACTATGCAATCAAGCCTGGCGCTGACGCCTGGTTACTGAGCGCGGTGATCAACGAGCTACGTAGGCTCGGCGCACAGATACCGAATCACTACAACGCCCAGGGTGCCGAGTCATTGTTCGCCAGTCTGGCGCAGATCAGCAGTGAGGCTGCAGCGCTGAGGTCCGGTATTGATATCGCTGACATTCACGCTATTGCCGGTGCGCTGCACACTGCCAAGCGCGCGGCGGTCTATGGTCGCGTGGGTACGACACTACAACAGTTTGGCACCCTGACCAGCTTTCTGATTGAGGTGATCAACCTGCTCACAGGAAATCTCGATCGCGCCGGCGGGGCCATGTTTCCTGAGCAGGCGTTTGCCACACCGACTCACTCAGGGTCTGGCCTAAACTACAATCGCTACCAGTCGCGGGTCTCTGGTTACCCGGAGGTTCTGGGTCAAATGCCCGTTGTGGCACTCTCTGAAGAGATCACGACGCCAGGAGATGGACAACTCCGCGCCCTGGTTTGTTTCGCTGGCAATCCCGTGGTCAGCAATCCAGACAGTGATCGTCTGGCCGCGGCGCTGACCAAGCTGGAATTTATGGTCTGCATCGATATCTATCATACGGAAACCAGTCGGTACGCCGATGTCATATTGCCCGGTACCTCACCCTTTGAGGACAGTCACTATGACAGCTTTCTGGGGGCCATGGGCTACAAGAATACCGCGCGCTACTCACCACCAATATTTCCTGCCAGTAGCCCCAGCGAATGGCAGATGGGGCTGACCCTCGCCTATCTGATCAAGCAGGCTGCCGTACCGACGCCTCAGGCACTCAACGCCTTTGAAGACGATGTCGTCGCAGCCGCAGTGAGCCGCCATGTTAATGATGAACAGGGCCCCTTGTTTGGTCGGGATGTGCAGGAGATCATCGCCGCAATAGGACCAGACCGGGGTGCCGAACGGTTACTGGATCTCGGTATCAGGGCCGGTCGCTGGGGTGACCATTTTGGCGCTCGCAACGGCCTGACCCTGCAACAGTTAATCGATAACCCCAATGGTATCGACATGGGCGCGCTTCGCCCCAATCGACTTAATGAGGTCGTCAGACTAAAACACTCGAGTATCAATCTTGCGCCGCAAGAGATATTGCTGGAAATTGGTCGGCTGCTGGCTCAACCAGTAACCAGCGGCTTTCAGCTCATAGGTCGCAGAAACAGTCAGACCAACAACTCCTGGCTTCGCAATCTACCCATGCTGACGAAGGGCCGCGCTTTATCAGAACTGGAAATGAACCTTGAGGACGCCAGGCTCCTCGGCGTTGCCAGCGGCGAATGGGTTCAAATTTCGACGACCACCGCGACAGTGAACGTTGTCGTGCGTACCAGCAATGCCATCAGGCGCGGCACTGTCAGCCTGCCCCATGGATTCAGCGAAGATAACGAACTTCAGCAGCACCGGCTTACACCTGGCGCAAACTATAATAGACTGGTGGCGACCAGTCAGATTGATGGCTTGAGTGCGACAGCAGCCTTGAACGGCCTGTCGGTTAACATCAGTCGTGCAAGCGCGGCAGCACCTTCGCGCCAACATTAAACTCAGAGCGAAGCAGATCACAAGACCGCTATCTGGATCATCCATTTCGCTCACGAAGAGAAGGATTAAGAACATGTTTGTCGGTCAATATGCAGTGGACAAAGCCCATCAACCCGCCATCATCATGGCAGACTCGGGCGAAATTTTGACCTACTCGGCGTTTGACCAAAGGACCAATCAGGTCGCGCATCTGCTTCGATCTGAAGGGCTCACAAGGTTGGGGCATTATGCCATCTTCATGGAAAACAGCCTTGCCTATACAGAGATCTGTGGTGGCGGCGAGCGCTCGGGGCTGTATTACACCTGCATCAACTCTTACCTTACCGCTGACGAACTGGCTTACATCATTAACAACAGTGAATCTGAAGTTATCTTCACCAGCGCGGCCAAGCTACCCACCGTTCGCGCAGCCCTTAGCCAATGCTCAAGAATACGGCGCTGTTTTATCGTCGACGGCGACACGCTCGAGCCTGCGTCTCTCGAGCCTCTGTATCGCAGCTATGCCGACGCGATTCGCCACTTGGCAACAACGCCCATTGAAGATGAGTTTCTGGGCACCAGCATGCTGTACTCATCGGGTACAACGGGCCGGCCAAAAGGCATCATTAGACCACTGCCAGAGTGCGCCCCGGCTGACCTGTTGCCCATTTACGGATTCCTGTTGAATCTCTGGCAATACAGAGAGGGCATGATCTACTTATCACCGGCGCCACTTTACCACTCTGCGCCGCAAGCGGCGGTGGGGCTGACTTTGCGTGCCGGTGGCACTGTGGTGATCATGACCCGGTTTGATGCCGAGCGCTATCTGGACTATGTGGCTCAGTACCAGGTGACTCACAGTCAGCTGGTCCCTACTATGTTCAGCCGAATGCTCAAATTGCCCGCCGAGGTTCGCTCGAGCGCTGATGTGTCGTCGCTGGAAATAGCCATTCATGCCGCAGCGCCCTGCCCGGCAAAGGTCAAGGAAGACATGATCGACTGGTGGGGGCCCATCATTCATGAATACTACGGCGCAACCGAAGGACTGGGATTTACCGCCTGCGACAGTCACGAATGGCTTGCCCACAGAGGTACGGTTGGACGCGTCATGCTGGGCGAAATCGCCATTCTCGACGAGACCGGCGCGCCAGCACCGGCGGGTGAGCCGGGTGAAATTTGGTTCAAGACGGCGACCGAATTTTCCTACTTCAACAATCAGGAAAAAACCGCTGAAGCAACCTCGCTTGACGGCAGCATGAGTACTGTCGGTGATGTTGGCTACCTGGATGATGATGGCTTTTTGCATCTCACCGACCGTTCGACCTTCATGATTATCTCTGGCGGCGTCAACATTTATCCGCAGGAAACCGAGGACCTGTTGATTACGCACGAAAAGGTCAGTGACGCGGCCGTCTTTGGGGTTCCCAATGAGGACTTTGGCGAAGAAGTGAAGGCGGTGGTGCAGGTCATGCCAGGGATCAAAGAGACCGGCGAGCTGGCCCAGGAGCTCATGGCCTTCTGTGCACTGAATCTCTCACCACAGAAGTGTCCGAGATCCATTGACTTTGAAGCTGAACTGCCCCGTCTGCCCACGGGCAAACTTTATAAGCGCCTTCTCAAAGATCGTTACTGGGCGGACCATAAGACTCGGATTTTGTGACGGCTTACCGTCTTCTCGAGAGACATGCACACCATGCAGATTGATCACTTGATGTGGGCCTGCGCAAACCTTGAGCAAGGCTGCGCGTATCTGGCGAAACTGACCGGTGTGACGCCAATCTTCTCCGGGCGTCATCCGGGCCTGGGCACAGCTAATGCGCTACTAAAACTTGGCTCCCGCTGTTATCTGGAAGTCATAGCACCGGATCCGACTCAGCCCTTGGTCAACAATTTTGGCGCCAGGCTCATGACCCTGAAAACCAGCGGCCTGCTTAGCTGGGCACTGAACACTCAGGATCTGGAAGGGCTTAGGTCTGGCCTGAAACAGGCGGGTTTTACCACCAGTCGAGTGCAGGCGACGAGTCGAGAAAGCCCGCAAGGAGAGTCACTCCACTGGCAGCTATTGTTTGTCACAAACCTTGCGCTCGCGCCATTTTTCATCGACTGGCTGGACTGCTTTCACCCAGCCATCGACGCGCCCTTCGGTTGTCGTTTGCAAGCATTGGAATTAGCTTCGCCCACGGCTGCTGAGTTAAGTAAGCTCTGTGGCCAAGTGCCCGGACTGGTCATCAATGAAGGCCCCCTCGTCAGCCAGCGAGCTCGCCTCGATACGCCACGTGGCGAGGTTTGGCTTGAGGCACTGACGCCGAACATTACCTTGGTTTAGGCCTTGACGGCCGCCAGACCCTCTTTCTCTGCGACGACTGAGAGTCCCCCTGGACCCTGGTTAGACCTTCCCGTTCCAGATCTTTAGAACCAATGCCCTGGAGCACTCGGCACCCCTGCAGGCCCAGTATCCAGTATCAACGCTGGTCCACACAAAATAGCATCTCAACCGATCGCTGCCGTGGATGTCATCAACCAGGCAGCGTCTGGCTCGCTCAGCAATGGCGTAAGCTTGGCCGCTACTTGACCGTGATAACGATTCAGCCAGGCCAACTCCGCAGCGCTCAGTGCGGCCGTATCGACTAGCCGAGTATCAAAGGGCGCAAACGAGATGGTCTCGAACTCCAGCATGCCATCCGCTCGTTGCTTAACGATCATCAGATTTTCACAGCGAATTCCGTAGCAGTCCTCCTGGTAGTATCCCGGCTCATTGGACAGGACCATCCCCACCAGCAGCTCAGTCGCGCCGACTGCGGACTTACCAATTCGTTGAGGGCCCTCGTGGACACTCAGATAACTGCCCACGCCGTGGCCAGTGCCATGGTCGTAATCCAGACCCGCCTGCCAGAGAAACTGACGGGCCAGTATATCCAGCTGCACACCCGTTGTACCTGGCGGAAAGACTGCAGACGCCAAGGCAATGTGACCCTTCAGGACCAGCGTAAACATACGTCGATGCTCTGGCGTTGGCTCGCCGATCACGACCGTTCGAGTAATGTCCGTCGTACCATCGGGGTATTGCCCGCCTGAGTCAACGAGATACAGATTATTCAGCGCCAGCACACCCGGTTGACCATTCCGATGATTGTAATGGCACATGGCACCATTGGCGCCTGCAGCCGAAATCGTGTCGAAAGACAGGTCCCGTAATTCGTTTGATTCACGCCGAAATAATTCCAGTCGATCTGCCAAGACACCTTCGTCATGGAGTCGACCAGCAGTTACTTCTCGTTGTATCCAATGCAGAAATCGACTGACGGCAGCACCATCCCGCACATGACAATTACGCATGCCATCGAGTTCAATCGCATTTTTTTGTGCTTTAGGCAACAACACTGGATCCCTGCCAGCAATAATACTGCAACCTGCTTCCTGTGCCCGCAGTACACTGAAAGCATTGACCCCATCCGGATCAGCCAGCAATTTGGTCCGCTTCTCACCCAGTTCAGCCATGGCTGCCAGTAGCTCAGATTCCTCTCGAACGGTGACACCAGGACCCACGTGATCCTTCAGGTTGACAGGTATTTTTCGCGAATCGGTGAAAAAACTCATGTCGCCATCGCTATCAAGCAACGCGGTACCGAGAATGACCGGCAGATGCGGCACATCAGCGCCACGGATATTCAGCAGCCAAGCAATGGAATCCAGTTGCGCGATGAGCGCAACTTCAGCACCCTTGGCCTGAATAGCCTGACCTATGCGTCTGCGCTTCTTCGCACTGGATTCGCCGGTGTAGGCTTCCTCAAGCAACTCGGCACTGGTAGCTTGCGGTAGCGGCCGATCGTGCCAATGCCGATCAATGGGATTTTGGCGAATTTCAATCAACTCGATGCCGTATTGGCTTAACTGAGCCCGTGTCGACTCATAGTTAGCCAGGCTATGAAGACGCGTATCCAGGCCGACACGGTCGCCGGCCTTCAGCGTTTCACAGAGCCAAGCAATCGGCGGCTTTTCGATCAAATGCAGATACTCAAAGCAATCAGCGGGCGCTTGTTGTCTAACTTGAATGCTATAGCGCCCATCGACAAATATCGCTGCACTCTGGCGCAACACCACCACCAGTCCGGCTGATCCAGTAAAGCCACTGATCCATTGCAGCCGCTCATTCTGCACAGGCACATATTCACCGAGGTACTCATCGGCTCGTGGGCAAATCAAGGCATCAAGATCCTCCTGGATCAGATCAGCACGAACAGCGCTCAGTCTGGCCGAGATGTCATTCATCATTCCTGCGCTCCACTATGTCTTGATCATTTGCTCGGCGAATCACACGATCCTCAGGCTGCGCCCCTGTTCGTGCGGGCGGCATAGCCCCTTCACCAAAGATAATACTCCGCGATGCCAAACGATTGTAGCGCAGACTCATGGTCGCGGCGTCCATCAGACAAACACTGAAGGCCCGTCGACTCAGTTGCGTATGATTCACGCCACTGCAATGCAGGGTCCAGGGATTCATCAGAACGACTTCTCCAGCCTTCAGCACGAGCGATATTCGGCGCGGATCATTTGCAAAGGCTTGCGCCATTTCAGGCGTCAAAAAGCCGCTCGGATGTCGTGGGTTCAATATCTCGTGCTGAGTGCCTGGAATGATCTGGACACAACCATTTTCCTCATTGGCCGCATCCAGCGCCGTGTAAATCGTCAAGCGAGGATCCCGATCGAGAGCGCGCCAACGATCCTGGTGCAGAGGCAGGACGGTACCCCTGCCCGCGGGTTTATTCATGAACATGGCCCGAAATACAGCAACCGGCAGATCACCGTAAAAATGCCTGGCAGCTTCGGCAAAAACAGGCAGCTGCATATAGGCAAGAAAGACAGGATCGCGTTCGAGCAGTTGGATTTTGCGATAGTTGAGGGTTTTTCCCTTATGCCCTCTAGTCTGCTCGCCTGCAGACTCATATGCCCCGTCGGCGGAGTCAAGCTGCATCAAAATACGGTCGTAATCCAGATCCGCTTTACCCAGCATGATTTCATCAATACGCCGTTGCATAGCCTGCAACATGAGTTCAGGGACAATTCGGCCGAGTCGAACGAAGCCCTCGGTATCGAACGCTTGCCATTGGGCGGCGGAGATAGGGTCCATTAGCGCACTTTACCCTCGATAGTTCGATCAGGCAGCTTTATCCGGAAGCGTTTGGGCAGCCAGGTATTCATCAAAGGTACCTTGGAAGTCGATGAGCTTTCGGTCCTTAATTTCGATCACCCGAGTCGCGAGTGACGAGACAAACTCGCGGTCGTGGCTGACAAAGATCAGGGTTCCTTCATATTTTGTCAACGCCTGGTTCAAAGCCTCAATCGCTTCCATATCCAAGTGGTTAGTGGGCTCGTCCAGGACCAGGACATTGGCATCGCTCAACATTAACTTGCCAAACAGCAGTCGATTTTTCTCGCCACCAGAGCAGACTCTCACCTTCTTGTTAGCGTCATCTGCCGTAAACAGCAACCTGCCGAGCAGACCGCGGACCATGAGATCATCATGTTTCGGCTTACGCCACTGCGCCATCCAGTCAAACAGGCTCAGGTCAGAATCAAAATCCTTCGTGCTGTCCTGCGGGCAGTAACCAATCGTGGCGTTTTCAGCCCACTTTAATTCGCCCGATTTGGCTGCTACCTGGCCCATCAAACTGCGCAGTAACGTCGTTTTGCCTACTCCGTTTTCGCCGATGACCGCCAGTCTGGCACCTGCTTCCAAAATCAGATTGCCCTCGGTAAACAGGGGAACATCAAAGCCCTGGGCCAGATTTTCCAGCACCAGTGCCTGCCGATGCAGACGCTTCTCCTGTTTAAAACTTAAAGAAGGCGTTAGTCGGCTAGAGGACTTGACCTCATCTAGCTTGATTTTGTCGAGCTTTTTGGCGCGAGAACTGGCTTGCTTGGCTTTTGACGCATTCGCCGAAAATCGGTTGACGAACCCTTGCAGCTCATCTATCTCGGCACTTTTCTTTGCATTTTCGCCGAGTAGTTGCTGCCGGATCAGCGCGGAAGCTGCCATAAACTTCTCATAGTTACCGGGAAAGATCCGCAGCTCGCCATAGTCAATGTCTGCCATATGCGTACAGACGGCATTCAGAAAATGCCGGTCGTGAGAAATCACGATCATGGTGCACTTACGCGCATTCAGAACGCCTGCTAACCAGCTGATGCTATGGATATCCAGGTTGTTAGTCGGCTCGTCCAGTAACAGAATGTCAGGGTTGGAGAACAGCGCCTGAGCGAGTAACACTCGAAGTTTCCATCCGGGCGCAACCTGGCTCATGGGGCCGAAATGCAGCGCCTCATCAATGCCCGCCTGCAGCAGGATTTCGCCTGCTCGGCTCTCAGCGGTATAACCATCCAGTTCTGCAAACTCGGTTTCCAGCTCTGCGACCTTCATACCATCTGCTTCGCTCATCTCTGGCAGATTGTAGATCCGATCCCGCTCTCGTTTGACCTTCCACAACTCAGCGTCACCCATAATGACGGTATCCACCACGCTGAATTCTTCAAAGGCGAACTGGTCCTGGCTGAGAGTACCGACCTTCTGGCCCGGGGTGACGGAAACATTGCCAGATGTGGGCATGAGGTCACCACTGAGAATTTTCATCAACGTGGATTTTCCGCAACCATTCGCGCCGATCAGGCCATAGCGATGGCCATTGCCAAACTGCGCAGAGATATTTTCAAACAATGGCTCGGCGCCAAATTGCATGGTGATGTTTGCGGTAGTGATCAACGAATTATCCTGTTGCCTGAGGAGAGGGGAAAAGGCAACCCTGCCCTTTTAATGCGGGTCGCCTGCGCGCGCGCAGCTTATAGACTTGCGACTGGAATGTCGAGCCAACCCAGCCGCCAGGCTGGGGATCCACCAGCGCCCTTAACAGCACAACCCCTTGATGAGGGTCAACCCGCTCTCTCCTGGACCCCATTATATTCTCCTTCACAGGCCTATCAGGGCCCGTCAAACACGGAGGTTGGAGATGCGATCACTGCGAGGATTGGTTGCCGGACTGCCAGAAGAATCATCTGGAGAACTGTCTTGTGATGCGTCTTGTGATGCATCTTCTGAATCCCCTGGTGAAATGCCTGGTGAATTGTCAGAATTTCAATTTTGGCCCAGGGCCTTTCAATTACACTGGCAGCAATTACACTGGCAGCAATTACACTGGCAGCCATTGCACTGGCAGCACTTGCACAGGCAGTTGTCCTGGACTGGACTACTTCGCGGCTTAACAGGATTAATCCTGGTCGCAAGCGGCAGCGCAGCACTCGCCGAGATTGAAATACGCGAAGTACCGTTACGCTGGCAGCAGGCAGCCATCAGCGATGGCGGTCAGCTCTACCTTGAGCTCTGCGCCGCCTGTCACGGCAAAAGTGGCAACGGCGATGGACCTGCGGCGGCAGCCCTGAAAAAGCCTACTCCTGACTTGACCGTCCTGGCCGCAAATAACAATGGTGTCTTTCCTCGAGAGGTGGTCGAAGACGCCATCACAGGTAAAACTTCTACCTTGTCACATGGCACCCTTGATATGCCCATTTGGGGCGCGGCCTTTGAGGGCGTCAGACCAGATTGGAAACCCTTTCGCCGAGAGGCGCTGGCACGGCAGAGAATTCACAATCTGACCGAATACATATCGGATATTCAAACGCGCTAGCACAGTGAACGGCTGGCGCTGCGCCAGCCGTTCACCGGTCACGATTTTTCTTCAGTCATATCTGCTGGTCCACTTCTATCTATTCAAGCTTGCTGTCTCTTCAAGCTAGCTGGCTCCTCACGCTCGGCGGAAACCGTTTGAATCCAAAACGCATCCATATCCTGCTCTGTCTGTGGACAGCTGATTTTTACCATCGCTGCTTTTCATCCTCGAAAAGTTATCCAGCACCCAGTCGCATTTGTTCTTAGCCCTGGAAATTGTTATCTTGATCCTCAACGGTATTAGCAACAACCTGCTCGAGTCTTCTATCGACCCTGACGCAACACAACTCATCTAACGTCACAGTAAGTTCCAATGTCGGATTCCTCTCTGGATTTGCCCTTGGATCTAAGGAGCACACCCTATGTTTTCGATGACCCAATTGATTCATCGTGCGGCGCAAATCCGAGGCCAGGGCTTGGCTACATTGGATGGGGAGCGTCGCCAAACATGGCGGGAATTTGAGAACAAGATCGCCCGTTTCGCCGGTGGCCTGCAAAAGCTCGGTGTTGGGGATAATGATTGCGTTGCCATGCTGGCGCTTAACAGTGACCGCTATTTTGAGTTCATGTTCGCCACACCTTGGGCAGGCGCCATCTTTCAGCCCATCAACACCCGCTTGGCAGGACCAGAGGTCATCTACTGGTTAAATGACTCCAACGCGAAAGTCCTGATCATCGACAGCAATTTTGTGGGTCTGGTGCAACAAATTCGCGCCGAACTGAAACACGTTCAACATGTCATCTTTATCGATGACGGCGATGCGCCGGCAGATAGCCTCAGTTACGCGGCACTGATCGATGTTGAACCTGTTGCAGACGCTCGACGCAGCAACGACGACATTGCCGGACTGTTCTATACAGGGGGTACAACTGGGCGCTCAAAAGGCGTTATGTTGAGCCATCGGAATCTGGTCATTAATACCCTTCAGTCACTGGCGCTACTTGACTGTCAGGAGGGTGATCGTATCCTGCACGTGGCACCCATGTTTCATATCGCCGATGCCATCGTCTGCCTAACCTCTGCCGCCACGGCTGGTACCAATTTCTTTCAGCCGAGCTTTGTCCCGACTGCGACTATGGCTGGTATTCAGGCCAACAGCATTCAGCGTATGCTGCTGGTACCCACCATGATCAATATGTTGGTTAACGCACCTGACACAGCTCACTACCAACTGGGTAGCCTGAGAAGTGTCATGTACGGCGCCTCGCCCATGCCTGAGCCTGTAATAAGAAAGGCCATGGAAGTCTTACCAACCACCAGATTCTTTCAGGCCTATGGCCAAACTGAGGCCTCTCCAGTCATCACGGTTTTAAGCCCAGATCGTCATACTTTTGAGGGTGAATTGGCAGGCAAGATGAAGTCTGCGGGCCAGCCCGTGCCTCTAATAGACTTGGCAATATTTGACGAGAACAACCAACCAGTGGCCCACGGTGTTGTTGGCGAGGTGTGCATGCGAGGACCCAACGTTATGATGGGATATCGGAATATGGCGGAGCAAACCAGCAAAACCATCGTCGATGGATGGCTTCATACTGGTGATGGGGGCTACATCGACGAGGATGGTTTTCTCTTTATCGTTGATCGCGTCAAAGACATGATCATCTCTGGCGGCGAGAATGTTTATTCTGCAGAAGTTGAGAATGCCCTGTATCAACACCCAGCCGTCAACCAGTGTGCCGTCATCGGCATTCCCCATGAGACCTGGGGTGAACAGGTGCATGGTATAGTGGTGCTGCATGCGAGTGCGACGGCCAATGAGGCAGAATTGATCGCCCACTGCAAGCGCTTGATCGCTGGCTTCAAGTGCCCTCGGTCAATCGCGTTTCGCGACCAGCCGCTTCCCCTATCTGGCGCGGGCAAAATTCTCAAGACAGAATTGCGCAAACCCTACTGGGCCGACAATGACCGAGCGGTGAACTGAGTCGCGCTTTTTAACCACTTAGTCTCGCCGCGGACCGGCCAGCATTGCCATTATTAAGCATTGCCAGCATTAATAGCATCACTGTCGTCGAGTGGCTTGTCTAAAAGCTTGTCGCTTCAGCATCTCGACTTTCTCCGGGTCATCTGCCTTGGGCGGTGCATAATGACGCTCCAGTCCTGTCTTAAACAACTGATAACCGGCCTGGCGCTCGGCACTCACAAACGCTTTAACTTGCTCGTCAAGGTTTTCAAACAGATGGTGCAAACGCCGATTAATTCGCCTCGGTAAGTCAGGTTCGTTTCGACGATTCTCTCTCAGTATTTGGTTTTTCACTTTTGCAGTAAATGCTTGCATGATAGAGCCGAACTGCTGCTTTTCTTCGTCAGAAAAATTCATCAGTGCAAACCCGGCCGACATCATTCGCTGTGGATCTGCGGTTTCAAAAGATGCAGGCGGCGTGGAATCGGCCGCTGCTGGCAACCCCATAAAGAATAAACACGCCAGAGCGGCGCACAGTATAGATTTCACAACAACCTCACATTATTACTCAGTTACAGACTCGAATTACCCCAAGAATAACGGTTGCCCAGGGAGTACGCCAGTCTGGGGCAAGTTCTTGATAGAAGCGTTGACGAAAATTGATGCTAACTTAGCGGCTCAACTCAACACTGGCGTCCAGGTAAATCACCACCAGCTTGCCATTTAGCCAGTCTGGCAGCCATTCAGGTACTTTTGGCCGTAGACGCCGAAAGATAGCGCGAGTGTATTCTGGATCGTCCAAGACAACGCTCGCTCGCCCCGTGAGCACCTGTCCCTTGATAAGCAGACTAACAGGCGCATCGTTACTCAGCAGTTGACGCCACCAGAAACCGTCGACACCCATATAGACTATATTGCCCTCACGCAGATAATTTACCGGCAGTTGCTTGCCATCTGGCAGCGTGATCTGCATCGCAATAGCTGCCCGCTCACCTTGTGGATTGGTTTGCAGTTCAGCCAGTACTCGAGGATTGACCACTGATCGCCCATAGAATCCATAAGCCGTCAAGAACAGCAGGGTCACGAGCACCGACAAGCTGACCAACTTGGCCGACTTAGACATACACCCTCCTTGATCCCGTTGAATCGACGTTTTATCTTAGCGCAGGTTCTTAAGGCAGATCTGCCTCCCGGAAATAGCAATTCGCCTTGAACTCGACCTGCCAGGCTTCTAGGATATGGACTCTGACACAGGAGTGAAAAGATGAGCGTACAGTATCTGGACCGCAATGGCGAAAGACGCGCCAGCCTTATGGCAAGAGCCAAGAACGGCGACTTGACCATTTCCAACAAGGAAATGGTGGACGCCTTCGCCATCAATCCGCATTTTGACGTGGATCAGATTCCGCTTGACGGTCTGGACCCCTCGCATCCGGCGCTTTTTGCCCACGATACCATGTGGGCTCATTTTGCGCGCCTGCGACGGGAAGACCCAGTGCACTATCACAAAGAGAGCAGCGTTGGCCCCTACTGGTCAGTCACGCGCTATGAAGACATCATGTATGTCGATAAAAATCATGACCTTTTCTCCTCAAAGCAAAGCATGGGCGGCATTACCCTCGGTGGAGCGCCGCGCCCGGATGACGATGCCTTTGCCTTACCGATGTTTATTCAGGAAGATCCTCCCAAGCATGACGCCCAGCGTCGAGTTGTCACGCCCATGTTCATTCCACGCAATCTGGCTGAATTGGAGCCACTGATACGGGAACGTGCCGGTATGATTTTGGACGGCTTGCCCAGAAATGAGGAGTTCAACTGGGTTGAGCATGTGTCCAAGGAACTCACGGGGCAGATGCTCGCGACGCTATTTGATGTGCCTCAGGAAGACCGAATGAAATTAGTGTTCTGGTCGGACACAGTGCAGCAATTAGGTGATCCTGATAAGTTCGAAAATCCGGAAGAAGGCTTTAAAGTCCTGTTTGAATGCCTGGCGTACTTTACCCAGTACTATGAAGCGCGAAAGCAAGAGCCCGCGAAGTTCGACTTGATCTCAATGCTGGCACATGACGAGTCGACCAATAATATGTCGCCGCAAGAATTGCTGGGCAACATTATTCTCTTGATCGTCGGCGGCAATGACACCACCAGGAACTCGATTTCCGGTGGGGTGCTGGCGCTGAATCAACATCCAGAGCAGTATGAAAAACTCCTGCAGAATCCTGGCTTAATACCCAAGATGGTACCGGAAATTATTCGCTGGCAAACACCTTTGGCGCATATGGCCCGAACGGCATTGCAAGACACCATACTGGGTGGCAAACAGATCAGGAAGGGCGACCGCCTGGCGATGTGGTACATTTCAGGCAATCGCGATGAGAGCTATATCGACAAGGCTGATCAATTCATTATCGACCGAGTCAACCCACGGACTCATACCGCCTTTGGTTATGGCGTTCACCGCTGTGTGGGTAATCGCCTGGCCGAGATGCAATTGCGGGTCATGTGGGAGGAAATCCAGAAGCGCTTCTCCAAGGTCGAGGTCACTGGCGACCCGGTTTTGCTAAACTCGAGCTTCGTCCACGGTATCGTCGAGTTACCGGTAACACTGCGCGACTAGATAAACGCCCTAAGCTCGGTTTCCCACTGTGCGCCGATGGCGCGCAGCGTGGGTATCGATGGCTCTATTGATGGCTGGAGTTCTTTATAGACAGCTAGTCATATAGGCAGATAGGCATATAGGCAGAGAGAACCGTGTTACTTCTTTATCTAGCTTTGCAGCGAACCCTTTAAGTCGGTGGGTTTGACTTGGCCGAACACAGAAAATATATTGGTGGCCCATAGAGCAGCCACTTCTTGATACGCTAGTCCTTGATAAGCTAGTCCTTGATGAGCCACTCTTTGCAATGATGGACTAGCACACACTTACACCACAGAGGAAACAGACTATGCCAACAGTAAAAGTCGCCGGCGTCGGCATGATCCCGTTCACTAAACCGGGTCAGAGTGACGATTACGGGACAATGGGAGAAACGGCAGCGAGGATCGCTATTCAAGATGCGGGCATAAGCTACAGCGATATAGGTCAGGTGTACGTTGGCTACGTGTACGGCGACTCGACTGCCGGCCAGGCCGCCGTCTACGGACTGGGCATGACTGGCGTGCCTGTGTTCAACGTCAATAATAATTGCGCGACCGGTTCCTCGGCCCTGTTTCTGGCTCGTCAGGCGGTTGAGGCCGGCGTGGTTGAGTGCGCACTCGCCCTGGGTTTCGAACAGATGGTGCCAGGCGCGCTGGGTGCAACCTTTACTGATAGGCCCAATCCCATGAAACGCATGTTTAAGGAAATGGCAAACCTTCAGGGCGTCGACAAGCAGGCACCCGGTGCGGCGCAGTATTTCGGCGGCGCAGGACGCGAATATGCAGAACAGTACGGCACTCGAACAGAGACCTTTGCCAAGATTGCCGAAAAAGCCCGTCAACATGCCGCGCATAATCCTTATGCCGTTTTCAGGAACCTATTGACGGTCGAAGAAATCATGGCTTCGCCCCATATCTATGGCCCCTTGACCCGTTATCAGTGTTGTCCACCGACCTGTGGTGCAGCAGCTGCGGTCATTTGCAGCGAAGCCTTTGCAGCAAAACATGGCCTGACCAACGCGATCACCATCAAGGCTCAGGCAATGACCACAGACTACAGTAGCACGCTGGAAGACCACTCCATGCGTAAACTGATTGGATATGATATGGCTAAAGCTGCAGCCAATCAGGTTTATGAGAAAGCGGGGATCGGACCTGAAGACATTCAAGTCGTTGAACTACACGATTGCTTTACTGCTAACGAATTATTGACCTATGAGGCTTTGAGCCTTACCCCCGAGGGCACTGCCGAAAAATTTATCTGGGACGGCGACAACACCTACGGAGGTCGAGTCGTCACTAACCCGTCCGGCGGTTTGCTGTCTAAAGGCCATCCCTTGGGCGCAACTGGACTCGCCCAGTGCACTGAACTGGTTTGGCAGCTACGAGGTGACGCCGGCGACCGCCAGGTCAGTGGTGCTAGACACGCTCTGCAACATAACCTGGGTTTGGGCGGCGCCTGTATCGTCACCCTCTACAGCAAGGACTAGTGACGGATCCTGTCAGTCACGTAGCACTAATCGCGGCGCTATTGGCCTGACAGGCACTTTCTATAGGCACTTTCTATAGGCACTTTCTACAGGCTACAGGCAACTTAAACGGGCGATACATACCAGCTGACCTGAAAAACTATTCAAACAAGACTGCTCGCTATTCGACCTGTCGGATAGCGAGCGCACTCAATTTCAATCGCTATAAAGAGAAGTACAACCTATGTCAGAAGTAAGATTTGATGGCCGAGTCGTCATAGTCACCGGTGCAGGCAATGGCTTGGGCAGAAGCTACGCCTTGGAAATGGGCGCTCGCGGCGCAAATGTCGTCGTCAACGATCTAGGCGGTTCCGCCTTTGGTGATGGCGCCGATAAAGCCGCTGCCGATGTGGTCGTCGATCAGATTCGAGCCGCCGGTGGTACCGCTGTCGCCAACTATGACTCGGTTACCGATGGTGAAAAGATCGTTCAGACTGCGCTGGATAACTTTGGCAAGATCGACGTGGTGATCAACAATGCCGGTATTTTGCGAGACAAGACTTTCCATAAAATGACTGACCAGGACTGGGAATTGATTTATGACGTTCATGTCAAAGGGGCCTACAAGGTCAGTCATGCCGCCTGGCCACATATGCGAGACCAGAATTATGGAAGACTCATCTTCACTGCCTCCGCCGCTGGTATCTATGGCAATTTCGGCCAAACCAATTACAGCATGGCAAAGTTGGGCTTGCATGGGATGGCTCAAACCTTGGCGTTAGAGGGCCGCAGCAAAAATATTCTGGTCAACACCATCGCCCCTATCGCTGGCTCAAGGCTGACTGAAACCGTGATGCCCAAGGAACTGGTCGATGCCCTACGTCCTGAATTTGTCATGCCCTTAGTCTTGAAGCTGTGTGATGAAAACAGTCGAGAAACTGGTGGTTTGTTTGAAGTCGGTGCCGGCTTTATCGCTAAACTTCGCTGGGAACGCTCGAAAGGTAAGAGCTTTAGCCTCTCAGCGGGTTTCTCACCCGAGGCGATCAACGATGCCTGGGATGCCATCACCGACTTTACTGATGCAGACCATCCCACGACCCTTGCTGAATCCAATCTGGCGATTATGCGCAACCTGAAATCCTAAGGCACTATCACTTAAGGCACTATCACTTAAGGCACTATCACTTAAGGCACTATCACCTAAATACCGAGCACCTAAACACCGAGTGTCGGCGCACTGCCACACTCGGCGAGTCCGTGTGAGCCAAATAGTTGAATCCGCCCCTTCGAGCCGTTTAAGTGATCCAGATTAGCCTGGGCATGCTCTTTAATCTTTAGAATAGCCTCAAAAGCCCCACGCTTGGGGACAATAAATGGAGGCTGATCTATGGACATGGGCACATTTAATGCAGATCGCTTGAGTCCGAAGGAGATTATCGATCTGGTGCACAGCGACTCTGTCACTGCCGAACAATTGGATCTGCTGGCTGCCCGCACTCTGCATCTCAACAGTCAATTACAACAACAGGTCGATGAACTGAATGCCTTGACCGCTCGAATAGACCAACGTCTCAAGGAACTCAAGAGCCGTTGAGCCTCACGAGCCCCTCACCAACCTCTCACCAACCTCTCACCAACCTCTCACCAACCAACAGTGAGATCAACAGACACGCTTGCGTTTGAATTTCATGCGCAGCTTTAAGACCAGCTCTTTGTACGAGCTTTGCACGCCTTTTCGCGGCGGTTTCAAGAACCAACCAGTTACTAACAGCGAAGCCAACAATACGTTATAGTGCCTGCAACGATTAATTGCTGATCATGCTCGCCGCTAAATGACGCCAGCAGCGCGCTAGAACTGAGTTCAAAAAACTGCTGAGGAGATTATTATGGAAGAGATAGGATTGTTCGATGCCATGTATCACTGCCGCGCCATGCGCAAGCTGGATACCAAACCCGTGCCAGAAGAATTGTTGATCAAGCTGGTAGATGCCGCGAACCAGGCACCTTCAGGCTCCAATATGCAGAGTGGCCGTTGGATTATTGTTCGGGATCCAGCAGTCAAACAACAACTTGCAGCCCTCAATCGAAAGGGTGTCGAGGCCTATATCGGGCCCATGATAGACAATCCTGGATCCTTGCCTCACCAGGATCAAGCCAAGCGTCTGCGTATGATGCAGTCTGTCATCTGGCAGATGGAGCATCTGCACGAGGTGCCCGCACTGATCATCGCCTGTATGGATTTCGGCGTTAAGGTCGATGCCGCAACCATGGCGATGGGCGGTGGCTCTATCTGGCCCGGCATCCAAAACCTGTTGCTCGCTGCTCGAGGACTAGGCCTGGGGGCCGCGCCCACAACACTGGCGCTCGGCGACCGCACGGCCGTCAGCCAGGTCCTCAAGTTACCCGAATCCATGGGTGCCTATTGTTTGATACCCGTCGGCTATCCATTGGGTAAATTTGGCCCAGTGTCTCGTAAACCTGTGAACGAAATAGTTCGGTTTGACACCTGGTCTTGAGCCTAACGTATCAAAACAGGTTCAGTGAGACAGCAGCGTCAACCAGCGGACTCACTGAACCTGCTACTGTAGGCCGGGCTAGTCAAGACTGAATTGCTTAAGCCAGGAGTGCCTATCGTTGACCTGGCTATCGTTGAACTCGCTATCGTTTGACTTGGCTATAGTTGAACTGGCTAAACTTAAAATGGCTATCACTGAAATACCTATCGCTGAAATACCTATCGCCAAAATACTTATAACTGACATATTGACGACTACAATGGAATGCCAACATGCTGTATGAGATTCGAGACTATCATTATCGACGAGACCTGTTTCAAGACTATGTCAAATGGGCCGAAGAGGCCGTTATCGTGCTTAGACAAAAGCTGGATGTCGTCGGCTTCTGGATAGACGAGGGAGAATTTGAGCCTCAAGTGGCTGGCAGCAACCCCCAACCTTCCTCGTTAGGCGGTGCTAATGTGACTTGGATTCTTCGCTGGGAAAGTAAAGCGCAGCGTGATGCAGTGATGAAAACCGCTTTTACGGGCGAGGCATGGGAAACGGTTATGGCAAAGCATCCAGACCCCAAAGGCTATCTACAAATGGCCTCCAGGTTTATGCGGGACATGTGAAACTGAACTCAGCGTGGCCTGCCTGATCAGGCTGGACTAGACGTTTTATCGCTCGAGTCGCAATATACGCGGGGCTTTAAGCAGTAAACGGGAATTAGAGGGTAACTCATGGGTCCAGTAATCTTTGTAACGGTCAGGAATGACAAATCCAGCGTTTAACTGTCCTTTGATTTGTGTTTCTAAACAGTGACCAAATACCAGTGGCCGCTCAGTCCCCTCTTTAAAAGCCGCAGCTTCGGTACGCCTAAACTGCCTGGTTCGGCGTAAGTCGTATCCTTAAGTTACCAACGATCTAAGCCCTTGATAACTAAATTGTTATACGCCTACCCTGACAGCTTGGCAATTACTCGAGCACGGATATCATGATAATCGCTGTGGTTAGATAGTTGCCTGAAGCCTGCCGTCAGGCAACTACACCCTGGGCTCGGTAAGTTTGGATCTCTGCGTCAGTTAAATTCATCTTCGCCAGCACTGAGTCGGTATGCTCGCCATGGGCAGGACTTGGACCACCGGGGACTAGTACTTCCCCGTCGAACCGAGGTGCAGCTTTCATGACTCGCATGGATCCCATTGATGGGTGGTCCATGATGGTCAGTGAATCGTTAGCTACCAACTGCGCCTGACCTAACACCTCTTCAAGACTCAAACATTTGGCACAAGGCACATCCTGATCCTGCAGTTTCTGTAGCGCTTCATCCGTGGTGAGGTGCGAAAAGGCTTCGCTCACTAACGCCACATAAGCCTCACGATTCGCCGCAATCGCTTCTGCCGAATTGAACCTTGGGTCATTGATCAAGGCTTCGAGACCAATGGCTCTGAGCATACCGTTCCGCTGTCGTTCGACTCCAGCAGAAATCGTCAGGCCACCATCCGATGTCAGGGTCAGTGTATAAATCAGGTCGGACAACAGCGGCTGAGGCGCTATATCCTCATCCAACAAGGTGTGGTTCATAAACGCATCAGGAAACAGAAAGAACAAGCCTGAATCCAGCATCGACAAGTCAATGTGTTGCCCCTTAGCTGTCTTTTCTCGCAAATACAGGGCACTGGTCACTGCCTGACATGCGGTATATGCAGTGATCTTGTCGCAGACTAAATTGCGAATAAAAACCGGTGCTCCAAGACCCTGAGCAGCCGTCATACCCGCATGCGCCTGAATTATCGGATCATAGGCAGGCGCATTACCCAGCGGGCCTTCATGTCCGAAACCGGAGATCGCCATATAGATGAGGCGTGGGTTGAGTGCTCGCAGCTGCTCACTGCCAAGATTGAGTTTATCCATGACGCCAGGACGGAAATTATGAATCACTATATCCACCTCTGGAATCAAACGCTTGATCAAGTCCTGACCAGCCGCATCCTTCAAGTTCAATCTGATAGATTGTTTGCCGCGATTACAATTAGCAAACAGCGCTGACATTCCTGCCTTGCTAGCGCCGATATAGCGCATAGGATCGCCCATCTCGATGGGCTCAACCTTAATCACTGACGCGCCCTGCTCTGCCATCATCATGGCAGCGAAGGAGGCGGTGATCATGGTTGAAAATTCCAGTATTGTCACACCGGTTAATGGCTTCATTACAGGCCTCTATTGTTTATCAGCATGGAGGAACTCTTCAAATTCTTCGCCGGCCAAGCAGACACCAGCCTTGGCGATGGAACGTCTCTCAGTGTTGCTCAAAGCGCTGCTCAAAGCAGCCCTTCGAGCCCTTGTGTCAACTGTTACAAAGTAACCTCAGCTATTTCTGCAGATAGTCTGCGATGACTTTTTCGAACTTGTCCTGTGCCTTTGCCACTAATTTTGGAATGTGGTAGGAGGGAAACAGGTCGTCACTGGCCGAATAATCTCGCAGCATCAACTTTGCCAGATTCGCCGCATGCGACTCAGATGATCCATCCATGATGCCCATATAGGGTGCCGACATCCACATATCACCCAGCGGGGTCTCATTCGACATGCCCAGGGCGCCATGCAAGTGAATGGCGCGGTAGACGATATCGTGATTGACCTTTGCTGCTGAGATCTTTATGGCTGCAATTTCTTTGCGAATCTCTCGCGTGTACTTGCCAGTCTTATCAATCAACCAGGCCGTGTAGAGCACATGTAGGCGGAACTGCTTCAGCTGAATGAATGATTCCGCAAGATCAGCCTGCACCATCTGCTTATCTGCCAATCTCTCACCCTTGGTCCTTCGGCTCAGGGCTCTTTCACAAGCCATATCCAGTGCATACTGACAAACGCCCACAGCACGCATTGCATGATGAACTCGGCCTCCACTCAAGCGAGTTTGCGAGCCCACAAACCCCCCACCCTCCTCGCCCAATAAGGCATCCATTGGCAAGCGAACATTGTTATACCTGATGTAGGCATGTCCACCTAAGCGGCGCTTGCTATCGTCATATTTCATTTCAATTTTGCTGCCAAAACCATGCACGTCTCTGACGATTTCGACGCCCGGAGTATTTCTGTCAACCAAGAACATTGAGGCGCGTTCCAGCAAGGGCTTATCAGGCCCGGTAATCGCCATGACGATAAGAAAGTCTGCGCCCGCGCCGTTCGACGTATACCACTTCTCGCCGGATAAAACCCATTCATCTCCGTCGCGTACAGCAGTACATTTGAATTCACCGGGTTCACCGGCATGTGGCTCTGTCATGGAAAACGCGGAACGCTTTTCGCCGGCCAGCAATGGCTCCAGATACTTCTTTTTTTGCGCCTCTGTGCCATTGTGCGCAATCAACTCCATGTTGCCCGTATCTGGTGCCTGACAACCAAACACCGTCGGACCCATGCGGGTTCGACCCAGGATTTCATTGAGCAGACAAAGCTTCACTTGTCCAAGACCTGGACCACCCAGGTCTTTACCCAGGTGAAATCCCCACAGTCCCTGATCTTTCACGCGCTGCTGCAAGCCTTTGATGTAGGCACGAATGGCTTTCATGCTATCGTCATCCAGAGGATTACCCTGTTTGTCTTCACCAACCTGCATGAAGTGATCGAGGGGCTCGACATCTTCACGGACGAATTTCTTCACCCAGTCAATTTGTACCTGAAATTCTGGTTCTACATCAAAATCGATGGCCATGTCGTGCGCTCCCGTGGGTTATGTTCAAAACAATGAGTACTACCTAAGACTTGCCTTAACTGTATCACTGAAAATGACATGCTGGCGAGTCTCGTGCAAGACCAGCTGTCGCGGTTACTCCAAGACAAGATGAAAGTTTATTTTCACCTTATTCATCGCCCACTCGGTCAGATTTTTGCTGATCGCTCTGGAGTAGTCTTGCTTAAAATGGTGATCAATAGCCGCTCGGTCGCGCCATTCTTCGTAAAAGAACAGGCAGTTTTCAATCTCGGGAGAAATCAAAAACCGATGACTGATGCATCCAGGCTCACGTCTTGATGCCTCGACATGGGCCCGGGTTTGCGCCAACGCCGCTTGCCAGTGCTTCGGGTTAATCACAACCTCTGAGGTAATAATTATCATCGCCACGCGCCTTATATTAAGTCAGAAAAATACCAACGACGCTGCCGCTCAACCCTTCACTTGCGTCATTTTTCTGTAGCCTAGCAGGATCTACGGCGATTCGCCTCGCGAATCGCCCAACCCAGCGTCTTAGAACGACAGCAGAATTTACTGAACTGATGTCGTAGTTTTTGTTGCCGCGGACCACTCTACGCGCCTGGTCCTTATAGTTGTCGTTCTCGTTATTGTTAACGTTGACGTAAACGTCAAGCTTCGGTAGAGTCCGATCGTTACCCTATCAAACTCTTTCCATGACCAATCCATGACCAGCCCATGACCAACAAGACCCATACGATTTCCGAACTCGCTCGCGCATTTGACATCACGACCCGCACCATCCGATTCTACGAAGAGAAGGGCTTACTCAATCCTCAGCGGGTCGGCCAACAACGA
>Ga0181563_10000217_pt1 | contig 52342 bp, 47 predicted proteins | sample 011ome_25_FD_133759 | JGI IMG/M metagenome (GOLD analysis project Ga0181563, IMG submission 133759) | Coastal salt marsh microbial communities from the Groves Creek Marsh, Skidaway Island, Georgia - 011512CT metaG (megahit assembly) | ecosystem: Environmental > Aquatic > Marine > Intertidal...
ATCTCGTTCTTTTGCAATCGCGTAAAAATCCGACTGACGGTCTCCACCGCCAGTCCCAAGTAGTTGCCTATATCAGTCCTTGCCATGGGCAACCTGAATGCAGTCGGTGATAAATGACGTTGTTTATATCGAGATGAGAGGCTCAACAGAAAGCTACCGATACGTTCTTCTGCAGTCTTCTTGCCTAGCAAAAGCTGTAATTGCTGATCTTCACTGATCTCATGGCTCAAGAGCTTATACATGTGGGCCTGAAGGTTTGGAATCCGACCGGAAAGCTCCTCCAGGCGACGATAGGGTATTTCGCAGATAGCCGTAGTCTCTAGTGCCTTAGCTGAGCTGATATGCTGGCCCGAGTTGATTGCATCGAGTCCGAACATTTCACCGGGCAGATAAAAACCGATCACATGCTCGTCTCCCTCACGATCGACGCTAAAAGTCTTTACGGCGCCCGATCGAACCGTGTACAGAGAAGAGAGTTTATCGCCAGCTTCGAAAATAGTTTTATTACGTTGGATTGGCTTGCTACGCTTGAGCGCTGCGTCGACAAGTTCGATTTCTTTTTCTGATAGGGAGTTGGGAACGCACAGGGCGTGAAGACTACAGGCTTGGCACGATACTAAATACTTTCGCTGAATATCCATAAATGCTCCAAGTTTAAATCAGGGTGCAGCGTTGAAAGACACATTGCAGCTAATAACTCAGTGCAGCTAATAATGAGCAGGTTGTTTATAATAAGGCTTGTTGAATGCATTGTGCAAGCTGCAAAAATAGTATTGAGGGATCCATTGCCGACGTATGGTCGTATCCTTTCACTTTGAACTTATAAGAGCCTGAATGAACCCCGATGTCTGATTCAAACAAAATGATTGCAAGCTGGTTGGCGGTGGTCTGTGCCACAATTTTTACGATGATTGTGGTAGGTGGCATCACCCGATTAACGGAGAGCGGCCTGTCCATGGTGGATTGGCATCCCATTATGGGCGTCGTGCCGCCCATGAACGCCGAGGAATGGCAAGCGGAGTTTGAGGCATATCAGCAGTTTCCTGAATATCAGAAAAAGAATCAGCATATGGATCTTGAGGCCTTTAAATCGATTTTTTACTGGGAGTATGGGCATCGAATGTTGGGCCGGCTGATAGGCTTGATTTATTTTGTGCCCTTTGTCGTCTTCTGGGCTTTAGGCCGGATCCCGAAGCCTTTTCTGCCAAAATTACTCATTGGCCTCGCGCTGGGTGGGTTGCAGGGGTTAATGGGCTGGTATATGGTCAAGAGTGGTTTGGTTGACCTGCCCAGAGTCAGTCATTTTCGACTGGCGGCACACTTGATGCTTGCCATGTTTATTCTGGTCTATTTGTATTGGCTCATGCTGCAACTTTTGCAGGTCAAGCGTGTGCAGGTCGAGCGTGAACCGCTGGCTACCAACGGCACCCAAGTGCTGATTCCCCAGGTGCTGATTTATAGCTTTGCAGTCTGCCTGGCTTTGCAACTCACGTGGGGCGCTTTTACAGCGGGTAGTCATGCCGGCCTGGGATATAACACCTTTCCCTTGATGAACGACCAGTGGATCGCGGATGCGGTATTCGCCATGCAACCGTTATGGCTCAGTTTCTTTGAGAGTACAGCGACAATACAGTTCGTTCACCGCTGGCTCGGTATGCTGGTGCTTATTCTGATCGCCATCATCTGGCTACGCGCCCAGCTTGGTCAATCACAACTGCTGCGACGGACGACCAGTCTGGTGCTGGCTGCGACCCTCATTCAGTTCGGCATTGGTGTCTACACGCTGGTTAATATAATTCCTATCTGGGCGGCGAGTCTTCATCAGGCCTGGGCCTGTGTGGTCGCCTTGTCCACTGTACATCTGCTTTATATCGTTCGCCAATCTGACAGTGCCGCTGATTTGGCGAGCGCAAATCAATGAAGGTTTGCCTTGGCCAAATAAATACGACCCCCGGAGACTTTGCTGGGAATTTGGCAGCAATCCGTCAAGGTATCGACACTGCAAGTCAGGCTGAGTGCGATCTCATCGTCTTTCCAGAATTAACGATTCCGGGCTATCTGAGTCAGGATCTGTTGTATCACCCTGAATTCATTGATCGCAATTTGGCAGTTCTGGATGAGATTCGAGCCTATACACGCCAAGCAGCACCGAGTTTGCATGTAGTCGTTGGTTATGTCGCGCGCAACCTCCAGCAGGGTAAGCCATTTTTGAATATGGCAGCAGTGATATCCCAGGGCGAGATCCAGGGGACTTACGCAAAACAGCTACTGCCTTTTTATGATGTGTTTGATGAGTTACGCTATTTTGAGCCAGGAGACGCGCTGTTTATTCTGCCGATCAAGGATTCTAGAGTCGGTATCACGATCTGTGAAGATCTATGGAACGACAAGGGCTCTGATGGCTATAACTACGCCAATAATCCGCTTCAACAGTATCGGGAAGCCGGGGTAGATGTGCTACTTTCGCTGAACAGTTCACCCTTTGTGCATGGCAAAACATTGCAGCGCATGAAGGTGATAGCGCCGAGTACAGAGGACGGCATGACACTGATCTACGTCAATCAACGTGGCGGCCAAGATGAGCTGGTCTTCGATGGCCAAAGTTTTGTTGTTCGAGGGGGTGATCTGATCCACCTTGTCGAGGAAGTTTTTAACGATACCTATGATGTGGTCGACCTAAGTCAGGCACCGATATTATTGAAACAGGTGCACCACTCAAAGCAGCAAGCCGATTTGCGGGCGCGGACGCCTGATTTATACGACCTGCTAGTCTTGGGTCTGCGAGACTACACGAGAAAATCCGGATTTTCGCAACTGGTATTGGCATCCAGTGGCGGAGTTGATAGCGCGGTTGTTTGCCAGTTGGCCTGTGACGCGATTGGCCCGAAAAATGTCCACGCGATTAGAATGCCCTCTATATTCAGCTCTCAGCACTCTCGAGATGATGCGATCCAACTTCATCAACAATTGGGTTGTTGGGATTACGAAGTTGAAATTGAACATCAGTCGGTAGTGAAGATGCTGAATCAGCGGTATAGCCAGTATCTAGGCGATCCGACGAATATGGTGGCCGAGAAACTTAAATCTGATGCATATGCGGGTGTCGCAGACGAGAATATCCAAGCGCGAATTCGCGACGTGTATGTGATGCATTTCAGTAATGCATTTGGTGCCATGCCGCTGTCGACGGGAAACAAAACGGAATCGGCCTGTGGCTATTACACGCACTTTGACATGAACTTCAGTTATGCGCCGATCAAGGACCTTTATAAATACCAGGTCATGGAAATTGCTCGTGGAGCGGCAGATATTCCGAGTAATATCTGGCGTAAGCCTCCCAGTGCGGAATTAGCGCCTGGCCAGATTGATGAAGCTTCTTTGCTCTCCTATGCGGTACTCGACCCGATCGTCAGGGCCTATGTTGAAGACTATATCAGCACTTTTGCGCGTTTCCGCCTTTGGGTCAGCCAGTGCGCTGATGCAGGTGAGAGAATATCTTTGGACGTCAAGGTGCTTACTGACTGGCTCAAGACGGCTGAGGCGGCAGTGGATTTCCAACGCATTATTCGCCTGATGGGGCGCATGGAATACAAGCGTCGGCAGACCTGTCCTGGGACTAAGGTTTCTAAAGTCGCGTTTGGTATTGGTCGCAGGATTCCTATTGTAGAAAAGTGGTCCTGACCTGATCTGCAGGCCGGCCGTGCCCCCTTTCTAAAATCGTACCATTGAATATGACGTAACTCGTGCTCAGATAGGATAGTCAGCTGAGCGCTAACCGCCATTCTCAATGACGATTCGTCTGCCTTTAGCCCCAGATGCTTTAGGTGCCGTGATCAACAGAACGCCATTTCGGTAACTAGCTTTGGTTCGGCGAGGATCTACCGGAGACGGCAGGGGTATTGTGCGCTCAAATCGACCATAGGCCCGCTCAGAAACATGGTATTGGCCGTCACTGCTATCCCGTTCGTAATGTTTTTCGCCGCTAATGCTGAGTGTCAAGTTATCGATGCTGATCTGAAAGTCTTCAGTGTTCATGCCCGGTGTTTCCAAATGGATCTCGATTTCTCGATTGGTCTCGATAACCTCTGCTGACAACACACCCCAGTAATTGGTTTCTCTGCCTCCTGAAAGCTGTCGGCTTGAATCATTTTTAGATATATCTTTTCGCAAATCAGGTTGGCTTTCGCTGGGCGTGTACCGAGTAATCGACTGTCGAGTCTTGTGCCACAAATGCTGCCAACCCTCTGCAAGGTTATCCAAGCCTTCTCTGATGTTATTTGAAAGATTCTCAAATGTGCTCATTTTTTTCTCCTAGTCTCACTGGGTAACCATCTGATATTCAGCTGTCATGTGGTGAAAATACTGCCTTTCTTTACGGTTATGCTTTTTTCTATCTGTGCCTTAATCTTTAATGTCACTTCATCTTTACCATCACTTCATCTTTACTCTCAATGGAAGATAAGAGCATCACAGGCCAAAAAACCAGACAGTGGTACTAACATCGCGTTCAAATCTCTCTGCGCGCCTTAGCTGCTAAGTCGAAAAGCCAGCTGGAAAGCCAGCTGGAAAGCCCGCTGGAAAATCTAGGACCCTGGCGAGTTTGTTGCATGCTTGGTGCTAGCTTTTAAGCGATACCCGCGTCTATTTATTAAAATACCCGCCATCAAAATGCCGGCCTTCAAATGTCGAGCTATCAAATGTCGAGCTTTCAGGATGCTAGCTTTCGATAGTGATGCTGACAGGCTGGTTACGTTCGCCCTTGGGAATCCTGACTTCCAGTACGCCATTTACCGCACGTGCGGTAATGCTGTTGCCGTCAACTGCCTCTGGCAGCGTGAATTGTCTGATAAATGCTCCGCTGATTCGTTCGCGGCGCTTATAACCAGTGCCGGTTTCTGAGTTTTCAGTGTTTCGCTCGCCGCGAATGGTGAGAATATTCCTATCGACCGTGACCTCTACGGCCTTGGGGTCGACACCGGGCAGGTCGGCCATCACGGTGAAGCCGTTTGCGTCCTCCTTGATGTCAACTTGCGGAATCCAGGCATTGCGCCCGAGAGGACTGCTGTCTTGGGAAAGTGCAGTGTTGTCATCAAATACGCGCCCTAGCTCTCGATGTAGCTGGTTAAGTGCGCTAAAGGGAGAATAGATAAATTGGCTCATAGCTGTGTCTCCAGGTCGTTGCGTTGCCACACGTGGAAGTCAGTGCTGAAGTCTTTGTAGCCCCAAAGTCGATTTCGCACTGCTCGAGTATTGTCTGCTGTTTTCAGGTTCACTTTTCCAAGCTCAATTCGCTAAGCTCAATTTGCTAAGCTCATCAGCTAAGCTCATCAGTTAAGCTCATCAGTTAAGTTCATCAGTTAAGTTCATCAGTTAAGTTCATCAGAGGTAACTGAGGTTCGGTATGGCTCCTCGACAAGCACCTCGGGTCATATAGCGACTTAGGCAATATAGCGACGATAAAGTCGAAAGGAATTGATGCTGATCAAGTCTAAAAGTCATGAATTCAGTAGAGTTTCAGAACGCTGTTTTGCCCTGCCGTCGTCTCGATCAGGCGCTAATGCCGCTTGTTGCCTTTTGTAAAAAGACAGAAGAAATGTGTCTTCACAAGTGCGTCTTCACAACTGTGTCTTCATAACTGTGTCGTCATAAGTGGGTCGTCATAAGTGGGTCGTCATAAGTGGGTCGTCATGAGTCAGGGTCTTATGATCAGGGTCTTATGTTTAGGGTCGAGGTCGCATCAATGAGGTCGCATCAATGAGGTCGCATCAATGAGGTCGCATCAATGCTGAAGTTGAAAAAAGTGCTGGTAGTGGTAGATCCTGAGCGGGAAAGTCAGCCGGCGCTCGACAAGGTCTTGACCCTGGCTCATCTGGAGGATTTCAAAATTCTGCTGTTGGCCTGCGACTATACCGAATATCTGGTCGAAGGCTATTATTTTGACGCCGTCGATCTGGTGAATTTACGAGAGGAATATCTTGCCGAAAGAAAAGTTGCTCTTGAGGGGCTCGCTGAGCCTTTGCGACAGAAGGGCTTGATTGTCGACACGCAAGCTGTTTGGGGTCATCCAGGTTACAGAGCGGTTGTGCTGACCGCCATCGAGGCGGGTGTTGACTTGGTTGTTCGCCACACACGGCAGCATTCTGCGATCTCCAGGCTATTTCTGACCAATGACGACTGGCAATTGATTCGATGTTGCCCCATGCCCTTGCTGTTAGTAAAGGAAAAGCCCTGGAAAATATCCCCCGTTATTTTGGCGGCGGTGGACCCGAAGCACGCAAGACATAAGCCTGAGGGCCTGGACCATAAAATTTTGCACGCCGCTACTGATCTTGCCGAAGTGATGCGGGGAGTTGTTCATGTGGTTCATTCCTATAGCCAGGTTCCCCTCTCTGGATCCTACTTAAAGCAAGCGAAGCGTGATCACAAGCAGGCTTTAGCAGGTCTCGTCAGTGATTTTGACCTGCCTGCGGAGCAAATTCATCTGATAGAAGAAGCGCCAGAGTTTGGCTTAAAAAAGCTTGAAATCGCGCTGTCTGCAGACCTGGTGGTTATGGGAGCCATATCCAGAAACATTATTTCCGAGGTGTTCATCGGTAACACGACGGAAAAAGTTATTGATTATCTGCTGAGTGATGTCCTGATTATCAAGCCCGACGATTTCATTTCGCCGCTGTCAGAACAGCGTCATTGATCAAAAGGCGACTTAGAGGCCGCACTCGCAGTAAGCCGGTCCTGTCGGTTGCTGCTATTAAACAGCGTTGAGCTGGCAACTTAACTCGACGGCAGTGCAGGGGCCAAGAGCGTTTAGGTAGATGGGCTAACAGGTCCATGGTGCAGCGTGACAAATACCCTTGAGGAAAAATAAATGTCTTTATACAAAAGAGTTTTGATCGCATTGGATTTTCAGGGCGATAATGCTGAAGTTATCGATAAGGGCATCAGTATTGCCAAAATCAACGATGCAGAAGTATTCCTTCTGCACGTCAACGAGCCGTTGGCGCTAGCCTACGCAGCAGATGGCATGAGTTGGAGTGATCAGATCATCATGCTTGAAACCAGTATTCGACAGGAAGCACAGAAAAAAATGGCAGAGACGGGTGTCAGGTTGGCATTGCCCGCGGCAAACTGCATCACTCGAGAGGGCCGGCCTGCGACAGAGATTCACGAGCTGGCGAAGGAGAAACAGGTAGACCTTATTGTGATGGGGACCCATGGGCAGTCTGGGTTGAAGCTTTTGCTGGGCTCGACAGCCAATAGCGTTCTGCATGGCGCTACTTGCGATATTCTTGCGGTTCGCATTGGTGATTAAGGCAAGGGCAATGATAAAAAGCTCTCGAGTCAGTCCATTTTCTAGACATGAAGGCATGCCAAGGATGCCTGTCACTCAGGCTTGGTATGTGGGCTTTTCTCGCCTGAATCCGCAGAGCCGAATATCAAGCAAGCCGTTGAGACTAAGTTGTTAGCGTGACGGATTGAAGGCTTGAACAAATCCTATCTACCCGCACCGTTTCTAGCGCGAGTTCGTTTTAGCAGAGGCTATTTCTAGGCGCGGCTACTTCCATAAGTCGCAACTTCTTACAGGCGGCAGACAGGGTTGGACCACAGCCCTTAGTCGGCGAGTCTTCGATGACATTAAAAGAGCCCGAATTTACTCTTGGGGTAGAAGAAGAATATCTGTTGGTCGATCGACGTACTGGGAATCTGGTAAGCGATCCGCCGTCAGCCCTAATGCGAGAATGTGTGCAGTTATGTGGCGAGCAGGTCAGCCCGGAACTGATGCGCTCGCAGATTGAGGTTGGCACCAGTGTCTGTAGTAACGTTAATCAAGCGGGTGTTGAGCTTCGAAGACTTCGCGGCGTAATAGCTCGTGTCAGCAATCAATTTGATCTTGCTCCGATCGCAGTCTCAACCCACCCGTTTGCTCGGTGGATGAATCAGAAGCAAACGGCGAAGGCTCGATATCTTGCCTTGACTCAGGAAATGCAGGCGACAGCGAGAAGATTGCTCATTTGCGGCATGCATGTCCACGTAGGTGTTTCCGACCCAGAGTTGCGCATCGACTTGATGAGTCAGTTGAGCTATTTTTTGCCCCATCTATTGGCCTTGTCCTGTTCTTCGCCGTTCTGGGAGGGTGAAAATACAGGTCTCAAGTCTTATCGATTGACGGTTTTCGGTAGCTTGCCGAGAACCGGCTTGCCTGAGCAGTTTGCCAGTTACGCCGAGTACCAACGACATGTTGATATACTGGTTAAAGCTGGGCTAATCGACGATGCCACCAAAATCTGGTGGGACTTGCGGCCGAGTGCGAGGTTTCCTACCCTTGAAACCAGAATCATGGATGTCTGTACCAACGTTCAACACGCCACAAGCATGGTGGCCTTGACGGTTTGCCTGATGCGCATGTTATACCGGCTTCGTCGCCGTAACCAGAGTTGGCGCCGGTACGCCAGGATGCTCATCAATGAGAATCGCTGGCGGGCTATGCGTTATTCATTTGATGCGGGAATGATTGATCTGGCGAAGGGTGAGATCACTCCGTTCGCAGAATTGTTGGATGAATTGCTTGATTTTGTTGCGGAGGACGCAGCGGCGCTGAATTGTCAGCAAGCACTGGCTCAGGTTAAAGAAATACTTGCTTCAGGTACCAGTGCGCATCAACAGATTCGGGTTTATGATGCTGCCATTCAAAAGGGTAAAACCTCGAAAGAGGGGCTTCATGATGTAGTCGATTGGCTAATCGCCGAGACTGTACGAGATTTATAGATATTAGAGGGTAAGGTCAGATGGCTGGAAAAAACGTATTCTATGCACAATCAGGTGGCGTCACAGCCGTGATTAATGCCAGTGCCTGTGGTGTGATTGAGACTGTCCGGCAAGATCGGCGGTTCGGCAAAGTCCTGGCAGGTAAAAATGGTATTATCGGCGCGCTGCGAGAGGAGCTGATTGATACATCAAAGGAGTCAAAAAAAGCGATCGCAGGCTTGCGTCACACCCCTTCCGGCGCGTTTGGTTCCTGTCGTTATAAATTGAAGTCTGTCGACGATGCTCGTGCGGAATATGATCGATTGATCGAGGTCTTCAAAGCCCATGATATAGGCTACTTTTTCTATAACGGCGGTGGTGATTCGCAGGACACGGCAAATAAGATTGCAGCGTTCAGTCAGTCGGTAGGCTACCCGATTACCTGTATTGGAATTCCCAAAACCGTCGACAACGACCTGCCATTCACTGACTGCTCTCCGGGGTTTGGTTCAGTGGCGAAGTATGTGGCTGTTTCGACCCGCGAGGCAGGCCTGGATGTTGCGTCTATGGCCGAAAGCTCGACGAAGATATTTGTATTGGAAGTGATGGGGCGCCATGCTGGCTGGATTGCCGCCGCTGCTGGATTGGCGAAGAGCGATCCCATGGCGCCACCGCACATCATACTGTTCCCAGAGATTGCCTTTGATAAGCAGCTGTTTCTCAAGCGTGTAGCGAAAATCGTCAAAACGATAGGCTATTGCGTGATAGTCGCGTCAGAGGGTGCACAATATGCAGACGGCAGTTTTGTTGCTGATGCTGGCGTGAAGGATGCTTTTGGACATACCCAGCTCGGTGGCGTGGCGCCGTCGCTGGTCGATATGATCAAGCTTGAGCATGGTTTCAAGTGTCACTGGTCTGTCGCGGATTACTTGCAGCGTGCAGCTAGGCATATCGCGTCAGCGACCGATGTCGAGCAGGCGTATGCGGTGGGACGCGCGGCCGTTGAGTTTGCTGCCGCAGGCAAAAATGCGGTGATGCCGATTATTGTGCGTGGCAAGACTAAAAAGTACAGTTGGTCTATCGGTGAAGTAGCCTTGTCAAAAGTGGCCAATGTGGAAAAGAAAATGCCGCGAAACTTCATCACCAGAGACGGTTTTGGCATCACGCCAAGCGCCGTTGCTTACTTGGCGCCACTGATCTCGGGCGAAGATTATCCGCCCTATGTCGATGGATTGCCGGCCTATGTTCGCTTGAAGAATCAACTGGTACCTAGAAAGTTACCAAAATTTGATATTGGCTAAGGCTGGCGAGTAGCGCCAAATGGAGGTCGAGGTGCTAGGTATCTATTTAATCAACGGCCTGCTGGTGACCTTGGCTGTGATTGTGCACTACGAAATCCTGAGATTGTCGTCTGTGCTGATTCCACGCTTGAACATCGCCCATCGATTGCGCATCGTCGTGGGCATCTATGGTGCGCTTTGTGCTCATGTCGTGGAAATATGGCTATTTGGCGTGGGTTATTACCTGATGCTTCAGAACCGAGGGTTCGGCGCCTTGGCGGGTAATTTTGATGGATCGTTGCTGGATTGTGTCTATTTTTCGTTTACCAACTACACCTCGCTAGGGTATGGGGATATAGAGCCATTTGGTGACATACGCTTCACCGCCGGCCTGGAAGCGTTAACAGGTTTGGTGTTGATCGGCTGGACAGCCTCATTCCTGTATGTCGAGATGTCACGATTCTGGCACGAAGCATAGCCAGCTAATACCTCATGACCCAGATAGGTGTCTCATAGCATCGAGATCTGCGACCAGAGCCTTGATGTGCAAGTCCATATAGTCGCGAAAGATACAAGCCGAGTGGGGCAGAACAACGACATTCGGATAGTCCCACAAGGGTGATTCTGCGGGTAGTGGCTCTACCTCAGTAACATCAATGCCGGCGCCCTTGATACCGGTATGGGCTAATGCCCAAAGTAAATCTTCCGTGAGTAAAGTCGTACCTCGGCCAAAATTATAAAGATAGGCGCCAGTCTTGATGGCCTTGAGACGTGAGCGGTTCATGAACCCTTGGGTTTCTGCACCACCGGGCAGAAGTAGAACCACGTGATCGGCCAGGGCGAGATGCGCGTTCAGCGCCGTGGTGGGAATATACTGAGCCCCCGTATCCGGATCCTGTCCCTCTGACTGGGATCGTCTGTGAGCGTAGACTCGGGTTCCGAGTTGAGTCAGGTAGCGGGCGCAGGTTTTGCCGATGCTACCATAGCCGATAATGAGCACGGTTTGCTTGCTGAGCAGGGGTGAGTCTTGCTGACGATTTCGATCCCATTGATGGTGTTGCTGCAGAGTCAGCATGGCACTGATTTGGCGATTGAAATGCAGCATTAGGCCCAGCATGGCTTCTGCAATCATAGTGCCGTGAAAAGCGCCGTGAGAGATCTCGACTCTGCCGCTAGGATCTGGCTTAACCCAGTCGTTACCTGCGGCGGGAGTGAAGATCTGTTTGAGAGCCGGAGCACTGGCGTACCAGTCTGCTTCGAATCGCCAGGTGTCGAGCCACTCGATTTTGGGTAAGGCTTGCATAAGCTCAGCCTCACTCGTCAGAACGATGATTTCCCAGTTGGGCAGCTGTTGTGCTAACCGCAGGTGATGGCCGCTGGAAAAGTGAAATGCAACCTCTTCAGCAACCAGAAAGATGTGAAGCTTATTGGGTGTTTTCGGTTGGTTTGTCATAGCTAGCTCACGGCGATCAAGATTGCGATTGCGAGACTTGGTGCATGGACTCAAATAATAGACTCGAACGAAGCCAAAGATGAAAAAAAAGCGGGCAAGCCCGCTTTTTTCTTTAGCCAGTCATGGACGACTTAAAGCAGCGGCGCTATCACCAGGCTGACAATCGCCATCACGTTGATCAAGATATTCATGGCGGGGCCGGACGTATCTTTAAAGGGGTCACCCACTGTATCGCCAACAACGACGGCGGCATGGACATCAGAGCCTTTACCGCCCAGGTTGCCCTTTTCCACATACTTTTTGGCGTTGTCCCAAGCACCACCGGCATTGGCCATCATCAGCGCGAGAAGCACACAGCCCAACAGGGCGCCTGCGAGCATACCGCCAAGACTCTCGCCACCCAGTCCAAAGCCAACGACGGCAGGCATTGCGATCGCAATAACACCTGGCAGAATCATTTTCTTCAATGCGGCCTTGGTCGCAATATCGACACACTTGGCATGGTCTGGGTCAGCTGTACCTTCCATCAGGCCTTTGATCTCGCGGAACTGGCGACGTATCTCTTCGATCATCTCCATCGCCGCATCGCCCACTGCTGTCATGGTAATTGAGGCGATCAGGAATGGCAGCGCACCGCCGATAAACATGCCCACCAGCACTTTCGGATCGGAAAGCTCCAGCGAGAACGTGGCGTGATGCAGATGCATGGTTTCGACAAACGCCGCTATGATCGCCAGCGCTGAAAGGGCGGCCGCACCAATAGCAAAACCTTTGCCGATGGCAGCAGTGGTGTTGCCGACTTCATCCAAGCCGTCAGTAATTTTGCGGACCTCGGCACCAAGGCCACCCATTTCCGCAATACCACCTGCGTTATCGGCAACTGGGCCGTAAGCGTCAAGGGCCATTGTCATACCAACGGTGGCCAACATGCCGACTGCAGCTATCCCAACGCCATACAGGCCTGCAAGATCAGTAGAAACGTAGATAATCGCGCTGATAGCGACAATGGGAATGACCACTGATTGCATACCAACTGCAAGGCCCGTGATCATTACGGTGGCAGTACCCGTCTTGCCAGACTCAGCGATACGAACAACTGGTGACTTGGATGTGTAGAACTCTGTGACGAGGCCGATAAGAATACCGCCCGCAGTACCCGCAACGATAGCCCACCAGACATTGATGGAGACGCCGGCGTAATCCGTTAAAAAGTAAGCAGCGATGATTAATGCCACAGCCGAAAGTTGGTGGCCCATTCGCAGTGCGGTTTCTGGCGCACTGTTAGACATGCTGCGAACGACCAGAATGCCGATAATGGAGCATGCCAGGCCGACTGAGGCTAGTGCCAAAGGCAGAAACATCAAGGCTTGTTGACCTTTTTCGGTCGCAAGCGGCGCCAAAGCGCTGATGCCGAATTCACCACCCAACGCGAGGGTTGAGGCGATAGCAATGGTCGCAATCATGGCCCCACAATAGGATTCAAAGATATCAGAGCCCATGCCCGCGACATCGCCGACGTTGTCGCCCACGTTATCTGCAATAACGCCCGGGTTGCGGGGATCGTCTTCCGGAATTCCAGCTTCAATTTTACCCACCAGATCAGCACCAACGTCGGCGCTCTTGGTGAAGATACCGCCACCGACTCGAGAGAAGAGGGCTACGCTCGATGCGCCCATACCGAAACCATGAATCGCATGTACCGCCTCCGGATCTCCGCCAAAGTACCAGTAAAGGCTGCCAAGACCCAATAGGCCCAGTGATGCGACACACAAGCCCATGATAGAGCCGCCGTAGAATGCAACCGTCAGGGCGCCGGCAGCACCAGAGGTCTGGGCAGCGTGCGTGGTTCGAACATTCGCCTTGGTGGCGGCAAACATACCCAGATAACCAGCCAATGCAGAGGAAATGGCGCCAACGGCAAAGGCGAGGGCCGTATTAACCCCCAGCGGCGAAACGAGCAGGATCAGAAACAAAGGTGCAGCAAACAGGAAAAGCATGCGATATTCGCGATGCATAAACACCATGGCTCCTTCGTGGATAGCCTTGGCAATTTTTTTGATCTTTTCTCCGCCTTCAGCGTATCTTGTCATCACAACATAGATAACAAAGGCGCAAACCATTCCGAGCACACCGAAGAGTGGTGGCAAGCTTGTCATTTCAATCATAGTCAGTTCCGATCCGATTATTATTGGGGTCTCTCTACTGAATGCGGACCTGCCGAAGCCGTCTGCACGTAGCCGGGCTACATAGTACAAAAGAGTGGGCTTGTGTTGAACCGCCAATATACGCTAATTGCAGGAAATTAATCAAAGTCTCCTCGACTGATTCAATTAGAAGCAGTCAGACAAAGATTTTTTCGTTGAAAGTGGCTCACAGAAATCTTTTTTGGTCATTAGCCCTCGGTCAAAAGACGGCGCAGATCGATTATCGCCGCATTAGCCCTTGAGATGTGCGATCCCATGACCAGCGAATGATTGGCCAGAATGCCCAGGCCATCGCCGTTGAGGATCAGAGGACTCCAGAGCGTATCCTGTGTCGGTTCAAGTTCGCGAATGATTTGGCGCAGGCTGATCAGTGCATTCTTTTTATCCAGCACGTCTTTGAAGTCTACTTCGACTGCCCTTAACAGGTGCAATAGCGCCCAGGTTGTGCCGCGTGCTTCGTAGAAAACATCGTCCAGCTCGGTCCAGGGTGTCTTAACTTCGGTTTCCGTCGCGCTGAAGGTGGATTGAGTCGCCGCCGAGTCACCGGCCAGTGCTGTGTTTAGCTGCCGCTTTCCAACGCTGGCACTCAAGCGCTGAGACAGGCTACCAAGACGGGTCTCGACCTCAGAAAGCCAGATCTGGAGATTGTCGGCGCGAGCGTAAAACTGTGCCGATGGTTGATCTTGAGCACCAAGGCGGGCCAGATAATTCTCCAGCGCACGAACGCCTCGACGGTACTCGTCTTCACTGGCCGGTAGCATCCAGCTATCACTGTCAAAGTAAAATTGGTTTTCAGCAGTGACCAGGCCAATGTCTTCCGTCGACTGAGATTGGGAGCGGCTAAGGTTGTTTCTCAGGGTGCGGGCCATATCACGAATTTGGACTAAGACCCCGAACTCCCAATTCGGCACATTGTCCATCCAAATTCCTGGCGGGAGTATATCGTTGGTCAAATAGCCGCCGGGTTTGTCTAACAGTCGCTCGGCGATGGCGATGGTTGTTGCCACTGTGGTGCTGCCTCGCACAATACGCACCCCGATTTGTTCGGTCTCGGTAGCCGTAAAGGCTGCAACATCAAATTGCTCCGGCTCAGAATCCCAGAGATAGCCAAGTACGCCAAAAGCACCCAATAATCCCAAAAACAAGAAGCCTATGCCTTTGCCGAACGAGCCAGAGGCAGATGAGACTTCCAGGTTGTCAGAAATGTCAGTTTTGATTTTATCGAGCCTGCTCACGAGCGGTTCTCCGCAGAGAATGATTAGAGTGACATGTTAACTAAAAACCGCGCAGCGGTCTGCGTTGATTCCTACCCGCTGGTCGCTGGAGCATTGATCGAGATGCGCACCCTATGTCGATTGCCTTCAAGGTCTGGCATTTTCAGTGCCAGTAAAGACTAATCGCCGTTCGGTTACTCATCTCAAACTGTGCACGAATACGCTTACTTGTCGCCTGATTCAAATATTGGTAAATCTGTCGACCAAGGGCATCTGAGCTGGCGCTAATAAGGATCGATGCATTGGTTAGTTCGATTTGTTCAGCGGCGACTTGCAAAAGATTCAGCGCTGGCAAATCACTGCCGCCCAAAGAGCTTTGATCTTTGGGCGCTAAAACTGCTGATGCTGGAGTATCAACAGCAGTTTCGGCGATGGCTCGATTCAGATCCACAAGGGACGCCAAGGAGAGGTCGGGCAACAGGTACTCGACCTTTTGGGTATTCTGTTGTTCCGCAATCATCAAAGCAATGGCCGGGATGCTCGAATGATCTGGATCCACCGACTGAGCCATCGTGAGATAGTTTCTGGCGGTGCGAAGTTTGCCGGCTTTCGCCTGATCTATCGCGAGGTCCAGATAGGCTTCGACAATCTCGGCTAGGCCAAGCAATGCTGCCGGATGATCGGGCTCAAGGATCAGGACTTGAGAATACCGAAGATAGGCGTTGTCGCTATCGGGCGTCGTTAACCGTTTTTGGCGAAGCGCCGTATGACCGGCCTCGAGTAACTCGGCGATACGTTGCGGCTCAGGGTCTGGTCTTGAGTCAGCGATCACATTGGCTGGCGCTGAACTCTGTGCCAGGGCTGGCCCGACGGGTATACTCTCGACGACAGGGACTGCTTGCTGACAACCGTACATCGCAAAGGTCAGTAAAATAAAGCAGAATTGATGACGTTTGTACGGCAATATAGTGACCTAAACTATTGTTGATTGAACCATTATGAGCAGGTTGACAGGCAGCATCCGTCGAAAGCTAGCAGCCATGTGTGGCATTTGGCTAGTGGCCATTTCCGCGGTCGCATCAGGGCCCGTTAACGGCCTATTCTCAGTCTCTGGCCAGCGAACCTACCTGCCCGTTGACTCAGCGTTTCAGTTTAGCGCTTTACAGAACAATGAGCAGCTGATTCTGCGCTGGCAGATAGCGCCAGGGTACTATTTATACCGGGATCGAATCAACGTAGACCAGGCTGGAGTGGCTATACCACTTGAATTACCCGTAGGAGTCGAAAAGCTTGACGAGACGTTTGGGCTCGTTCAGGTGTTCTATCGTCTTCTGGAAATAGAGGTGCCTATCAATCCTGGCTTGACCCAGGTGCAGATCGACTATCAGGGGTGCGCTGATGCCGGGTTGTGTTACCCGCCTCGCCAGCAGGTTATTGCGCTGGAGGCACCCTGATCTGACATCGAGGTCTGAATTCGCGGTGTGAAAACTGACGATGAAATTAACGATGGCGAATTCATCGATGGTGATTATCAAGTCAAGAAAGCGCTAAAATCAGGGTTTAGTTTGGAAGTTGACAATGATGGCAAAAATACTCGTGCTGAATGGTCCAAACCTCAATTTACTCGGTCAGCGAGAGCCTGAAGTATATGGTCGTGAAACACTCGCCAGTATCAATCAGGGTCTCGTGGCCCAGGGCCTGACGGCAGGTCATGAGGTCGTGACCTTGCAAAGCAATGCCGAACATGTGCTGATTGATCGAATCCATCAAGCCAGAGCAGAGGGTGTCAGGTTCATCATCATTAATCCCGGGGCCTTGACGCATACCAGTATTGCCTTGCGGGACGCTCTGCTGGGCGTTGCCATTCCTTTTATTGAAATACATATTTCCAATGTACATAGTCGTGAGGACTTTCGTCAGCACTCTTACCTGGCTGACGTCGCGGTGGGCGTGATCAGTGGACTTGGCGTTCAGGGATATGATCTTGCGCTGCAGGCGGCAATGGCACGAGTAGCAGCTGAAGGCTAGGGAAAATGGAAGATTCAAGGTAAGTGTCACAGGGATTGTTGGCCGAAGTCTGTGTCTGATGCATCCGGCTGTCATCGCAAACCGCAGCATTCTGCAGCAGAATGCAGGCTCAAGTTGGCTGCCTTCAAGGCCCTGTATAGGTAGTGGTCAGTCATCGCAGCGTCTGTCACTGACAAAACCTGGCCCGCTAACCTAGACAAGCATTGACAAGCATTGACAAGCATTCGATATGAGTTCGATCTGAGATAGCCAGTCGATTTTAGAAAACCAGTCGGTCCTGGAAGCGCCCCAAAGAGGCCCGAAGAGGCCTCCAACAGACCTGATCAATAACTGATCTCACCAACACAGGATGTAAACCCACAGTGGAATGGAAAACCCTAGCCGTCGCGGGCACAACGACCAGTCTGGCGCTCATCGAAGACCTATTTTGGAATACGGGTGCCGTGTCTGTGACAGTGATAGATGCGGAAGACCAGCCGATCTACGAACCAGGTCCTGGCGAAGAGCCGGTTTGGGAAAATGTGATTGTAAGTGGTTTGTTTGAGGACGATCTTGATATTGACGAAGTCCGCTGTCGCTTTGTAGAGGCTGGGCACGAGGTACTTTTCATCGAAGCGGTGGGTGATAGAGTTTGGGAACGAGAATGGTTGACCCGGTTTCACCCCATGCAGTTTGGTCAACGATTATGGGTTTGCCCGTCAGGCCGAGAAGTGAATGCGAGTGATGCTGTTATCCTGCAGCTTGACCCAGGACTCGCCTTTGGTACAGGTACCCATGCCACGACACGATTGTGTCTTGAGTGGCTTGAGGGCAACCTGGTGCCTGGTCAGGCGGTGCTGGATTTTGGTTGTGGGTCTGGCATTCTTGGCATAGCAGCACTTCTCCTGGGTGCTGAGCGAGTGCATGGGATCGACAATGATCCTCAAGCGTTGGTCGCAACCCTGGATAATGCAACCCGCAACCAAGTGCAGAATCGATTACAGATCTCCATGCCAGAGCCTTTGACCGCCGCCAGCTTTGATATAGTTGTTGCCAATATACTTGCCCAGCCGCTGATTGATCTGGCTGAGCAGCTGATGGCCACCTTGAAACCGGGCGGTCACGTTTTGCTGTCAGGTATCATGGTCAGCCAACGAGAATGGGTCAAAGCTGCATATGAGAGCTTCGAGTTTGTTGCCGAGGGTGAGCTCGATGGTTGGGTGAGCTTAGCTGCAAGAAAGCCATTATAGGACGCGAATTCACTGGATATTATTACTCGTTGCCCACATTGCCAAACATCCTTTCCCATCGGGGATGGGCCATTGAGCGCAGCCGGCGGCGCCCCGCGCTGTGGCGCCTGCTCGAAGCTATTCCAGGCCCAGACTTTTAACATTAACCACGAGCCGAGTCTCGAAGAGGTCCGCTCGGTTGCGACCGCGGACGAGGATCCGCTTCGAGCGAAAGAGATGGCACCACCTGGCGCGCCTGAAACTCAGGCTGAGGCGACTTTGAAAGCAGCCGTCGAGCGGCAACTTCAATCCCTCTATTTTGAGCCCGAGGATCCCGCGGACCTGGTGGGCGAAATCAGCGAGCCAAGCTATCGGCATCAATGGCTCTGGGTTATGGGTGTGGCATTGCTACTGTTCAGTCTTAGCGTTCAGTATGTCTGGTATGAGCGAGATCGACTGGCACAGAATGAAACGTTACGACCCCACTATCAACAGTTTTGTCGGTATGCCGGCTGTGAACTTCAGGCTTACAAAAACCTCTCTGTCCTGATGACCACGGGTTTAATCGTACGTACCCACCCGACGTTACCCGGGGCGCTGAGAGTTGATGCAATTATCAAAAATTCCGGGGCTTTCGAGCAGGTATTTCCGAATCTGAGGTTAACCTTTACTGATATCAACAGTAAGAAAGTGGCGCAACGCACCTTTAAGCCAGCAGACTATCTGTCCGGTGAATTGACCGGGCTCAAGTATTTTCCGGCCTTTACCGAAGTTCGACTCTCTCTGGAGATTGTCGATCCAGGAAAAGCGGCCTTGGGATACAGTTTGATGATCGATTAACGCACCTCTGCTTCTAAGTAAGCTAAGATAACCATTCTTGCCACTCAGCTGAAAAAAAGTTTATGTTGAAGATTGGTACTCACGAACATACCAGCCAGGTGATCATTGCACCCATGGCCGGCGTCACAGACAAACCCTATCGAAACATGTGTCGTCAGTTTGGAGCACATTGGATGGTATCTGAAATGATTACCAGTGATGCGCGCTTGTGGAGTTCTGTGAAATCTCGCCAGCGCTTGGCGTATCACGACGAAGTCGGACCCCGCTGGATTCAGATAGCCGGTGCAGAACCCGCAATGATGGCGGAAGCGGCACGCATGAACGAGGCCCGCGGCGCCGAAATTGTTGATATTAATATGGGCTGCCCGGCAAAAAAGGTCTGCAATCGTCAAGCGGGTTCGGCGCTGCTGCGAGATGAAAAACTCGTTGGCCAAATCCTTGAGGCTGTCGTCGGTGCGGTTACGGTGCCGGTGACACTGAAGATCCGTCTCGGCTGGTGCAAAGAGACCCAGAATGCGTCAACAATCGCTCGAATTGCAGAGTCGTCAGGGGTGACACTCTTGACCGTGCATGGCCGAACGCGAGCCTGCAAATTCGGTGGTCAGGTGGACTATGAGGGGATTGCCGAGGTAGTTGATACCGTTCGTATCCCGGTGGTTGCCAACGGTGATATCGATTCCGCCTCCAAGGCCAAGGCGGTGTTGGCGCAAACAGGAGCCGCTGCGGTCATGTTGGGGAGAGCCACGCAGGGACAACCTTGGCTTGCAGCAATCGTCGACCATTATCTCAGAACCGGTGAAGAAAAAATAAATCCGAAGAACAGTGAGATAAAACAGGCGCTGATCGTACATATAGAGAACTTGGTCGAGTTTTATGGCGAGGTGATGGGGGTCCGGATCGCGAGAAAACACGTGGGTTGGTACCTATCTAGTCGAGTGCCCGTGGATTTTATGAAAAAATTCAATGGGTTACAGTCTGGTGAGGCGCAAGTGGTGGCGATTAGCGAGGCATTTGAAGGAGGATTGGTAGGTTAAACGAGGTAGGAATCCCTATGTCTATAAATGACAAATCAGCAGAGAAAGGACGAGGGCTTAGCATAAGCAACGAGATTGCCGGCGATCTAGCCGAACAGATAGCCGAACCATTACTGAGCGAGTCAGTCAAAAAGGCGGTGAACGCTTATATCAAAACTATGGATGATCAGCCGCTAGCAGACTTGTACGAACTGGTGTTGTGCGAGGTCGAACTGCCGCTGTTAAACTGTGTATTACGCCACACTGCGCAGAACCAAAGCCAAACCGCGCAGATTCTTGGCTTGAATCGCGGTACCTTGCGGAAAAAAATGAAAAAGTATGGCCTGTTGTAGTGGCTGAAGGCCCTTAGACAATTCCAATTCAGCAGGTGGGCGTGTAAAATCTTCCTCTCAAAAAAGGACGGGCAACCGTCCTTTTTGCATTTATCTCTATCTTTACTTTTATGTTTACTTTTGCATGTATTTTGCACGTCCGTTGCAAGTAAGTTTGCAACGAAAAGTTACTGATGATTACGGCGTCGACGTTTCTCTATGGATAATTACAAAGTCAAAACAGCGCTTCTCAGCGTCTCGAATAAATCTGGTCTGTTGCTGCTGGCTCAAACCCTTGCCAAAGCTGGCATTAAAATGCTGTCGACAGGAGGCACCCATAAGCTGTTGAAAGACGATGGTCTGACTGTTCAAGAGGTGGCGGATTATACGGGTTTTCCCGAAATGATGGATGGGCGAGTCAAGACCCTGCATCCGAAGATTCATGGGGGGTTACTGGGCCGACGGCTGGCAGATGGCAGCGGACTAGATATCGATGTCATGCAGGCGCATGGGATTGAAGCGATCGATCTGCTGGTTGTAAATCTGTACCCGTTTGAACAAACCATCAGTAAGCCAGACTTTACGTTTGCCGAGGCCATTGAGAACATCGATATAGGTGGTCCAGCCATGCTTCGGTCTGCCGCGAAGAATTTCGCCAGTGTGGCTGTCGTTGTAGATGTAGCCGATTATCCGTTGATACTCGAAGAGATGGCGCAATCAGGGGGTTACATCTCCTACGCGACTCGATTTAGATTAGCAGTCAAAACCTTCGAGCATGTTGCCCGCTACGACGCTGCGATCAGCAACTATCTGGGTGCCATAACGCTTGAGTCTCAGGCGCGATTGCAATTTCCTCAGACGCTGACGCTTCAGTATCGTCGCAAGCAGGACATGCGCTACGGGGAAAATCCGCATCAGGCAGCAGCTTTTTATGTCTCTGCGAACGCGGGTCCTGGGAGTGTAGCTGAAGCCCACCAACTGCAGGGCAAAGCGCTGTCATTTAATAATGTTGCCGATACAGATGCAGCACTGGAGTGTGTTCGAGCGTTTGCGGAACCTGCGTGTGTCATCGTCAAACATGCGAATCCCTGCGGGGTTGCAGTGGCCGAAAATTTGCTGTTGGCCTACCAGAATGCCTTTGCAACGGATCCTACTTCTGCTTTTGGCGGTATCATTGCCTTCAATCGCTCAGTCAATCTGGCGGTCGCGACGGATATCGTCGATAAACAATTCGTCGAAGTTGTCATAGCACCATCGATTGATGAGGACGCGCTGGCAGTGTTTGCACAGAAGAAAAACGTCAGGGTTCTCGCCTGTGGGGACTTGTCGCTGGATCGAACCGGTGAATTGAGCTTCAAGCAGGTCCTGGGTGGTTTGTTGGTACAGGACAGTGACTTGCCGCTGGTCAATACGATTGAAGGCGAGGCTCAGTTACAGGTGGTCACTGAGCGTCAACCCACCGAGAAAGAGCGCAAGGATCTGCTGTTTGCGTGGACGGTGGCAAAATACGTCAAGTCGAATGCCATCGTTTATGCTTGTGACAATCGCACCATCGGTGTTGGCGCGGGTCAAATGAGCCGTGTCTATAGTGCAAAAATTGCAGGCATCAAGGCGTCAGACGAGGGCCTGCAGGTGCCTGGTTCGGTCATGGCCTCAGATGCGTTTTTCCCGTTTCGTGATGGTATCGATGCGGCGGCGGCAGCAGGTATTACCGCTGTCATTCAGCCCGGTGGCTCAGTTCGAGATGATGAGGTCATTCGCGCAGCCAACGAAGCTGGTATGGCTATGATCTTTACTGGCATGCGACACTTTCGTCACTAGTCTGACGTTGGGTGAATCTGAACGGCAACGATAAGGGTAAGTTGATGAAAATTCTGATCACGGGTAGTGGCGGACGAGAACATGCACTGGCCTGGCGCGTGGCTCAGTCAGATACGGTAGAGAAGGTTTACTTGGCGCCAGGCAATGCCGGAACAGCTAAAGACGCGAAGTTGTGCAATGTCGACATAGATGTCATGGATTTCGCCGCGCAGATTCAATTTGCGCGTGAAAATGCGATAGATCTGACAATTATTGGGCCGGAAGCTCCGCTGGTTGCCGGCGTGGTGGACCAATTTCAGGCCGCTGGATTGGCCTGTTTCGGGCCGAATCGCGGCGCTGCGCAACTCGAGGGGTCAAAGAGCTTTACCAAAGATTTTCTCGCCAGGCATAAGATACCGACGGCTGCCTATGGCAGTTTTAATGATCCGACAGCCGCCATCGCGTTTGCTCAGCAAATGTCCTTGCCCATCGTCATCAAGGCCGACGGCCTGGCAGCGGGTAAAGGCGTCGTGATTGCCCAAAGCCAAGATGAAGCCCAAGCAACCATTACCGATATGCTGAGCGGTAATGCCTTTGGTGCCGCTGGATCCAAAGTCGTGATTGAAGAATTTCTGGTCGGCGAGGAAGCCAGTTTTATCGTGATCGCTGACGGTGAGACCTTTCTGGACTTTGCATCCTCACAGGATCACAAGGCCGCATTTGATGGTGATCAAGGCCCCAACACTGGCGGAATGGGTGCTTACTCACCGGCGCCGGTCGTCACGCCCGAAGTTCATCAGCGCATTATCGAACAGGTAATTCAGCCAACCCTTGAGGGAATGGCCAGCGACGGACATCCCTACACTGGATTCTTGTATGCGGGTCTGATGATTGATGCAGCAGGTAATCCCAGTGTAATCGAGTTCAACTGTCGCTTTGGGGATCCAGAGACACAACCCGTGATGATGCGAATGCAATCAGACTTGGCAGCGCTCTGTTTGGCTGCCCTGGATGGCGATCTGATCAATCAAGTGCTTGAGTTTGACGACCAGGTGGCCTTGACCGTAGTCATGGCGGCTGGCGGCTACCCTAATAAATATGCCAGTGGTGATGAGATTACGGGTATCGAAGCAGCGAATGAGCTGGGTAAAGTCTTTCATGCAGGCACTCGTCTCGATGATGGCAAGGTGGTGACCAATGGCGGCCGAGTGCTGGGTATTACGGCCAAGGGTCGGACCGTGATCGAAGCGCAAGAAAGGGCCTACTCGATGGTCGAAAAAATTCAGTTTGCCAATGCCCAGTATCGAACGGATATTGGTTATCGTGCCATTGCTCGAGAACATGCTCGAGAACATGCTCGAGAACGCGCGTCAAAAGATTGATCATCTCGAGTGCCCTGAGTGCTCTGATTGCATAGGTTCACGGGCTTTCAAGGTCAGCCAGTAGTGCCTTGATTCTGCCAAGCTGATGATCCCGCAGGGCGCGGCTGATGGCTGGCCCTTCCAGACCCGCCCCCACCTGCGCGGCGCTGACCTCGATGCAAGTTTGATAGAGCTGCTGCCAGCGGGTCTTTAAGAAGACCGAGTCCTGATCCTGCACCTGAGCCAAAAAAACGCTAGCAGTCAGGAACTGAGCGAAACGCTCGTGACGTCGAAACGCATCCACTTGAAGAAAAAAGGCCAGAATTTCTTCTGCCGTCAAGCGGGTCAGATTCAGCCAAGTAGAGTATCCCTGACTGACCAGGATCGCCAGTTCTGAGTAGCGGTTGGGTACCTTAAGAGCCCTGCAACGGCGCTTGATCAGGTCGGGTGGCGTGGTCATAAACAGGGCAGCGAAGCGGTATTCAGGTTGATCAGTGATGACGCTTAAACGCTCGAGCAGGATGAGGTCATCGATCTCCGGCCATAGTTTAGGCTGCGCGCCCAGGGTCTGCAGTAACCGAAAGAAAGCGGCTGGCGTCGGTGCTCTTAAGGCTTTCTCACACTCCATGAAGACCCGTTCTGGGGTTAATTCATTAAGATCGCCACGTTCAACCATGTTCTGCATGAGAGCCATCGTCTCTGGTGCAACACGAAAACCCAGATGGATAAAGCGCGCTAAGAACCGAGCGACTCTCAGGATGCGCAAGGGATCTTCAGCGAAGGCCGCAGAGACATGCCGCAGTATTTTGGCTTGCAAGTCTTCGACCCCACCATAAGGATCAATCAGGTTGCCGTCCGCGTCCTCTGCGATGGCATTAATCGTCAGATCGCGGCGTGCCAGGTCCTGCTCAAGGGTAACGGTCGCATTCGCGTCGCAAATGAATCCGCGATGGCCCTGGCCAGTCTTTCTCTCGGTGCGCGCCAGGGCGTATTCTTCTTGACTCTTTGGGTGCAGGAAGACCGGAAAGTCTTTACCCACCGAGCGGTAACCAAGACGAGTGAGCTGCTCGGCCGTGGCGCCCACGACCACCCAGTCTCGCTCTACCACAGGAAGATCAAGGAGTCTGTCGCGAACCGCACCGCCTACAAGGTAAGTATCCAATGAATCGTCTCGTTTCGATTAGGCTATCGTCATGAATGTGTTCGCCGAGCAGGTACTGAGAAGATCTTACCATCATTCAGCCGCATTGCGCTTAAGGAACGTCCCCAGACGCAACCGGTATCCAGGGCGATAAAGGCGTCATCGCCAGTTTTTCCGTTCAGAGCAGCCCAGTGGCCGAACAGGATTTTGGTTTTAGGATCGGGACGAGGATAGCGGAACCAGGGAGCAAAGCCGCTCGGAGATTCGTCGGTCTTACTTAGCAGCTCAAGCTCGCCCGCGGCCGTGCAGTAGCGCAGCCGAGTTAAGTAGTTGGTAATTAATCTGAGCCTCGGCATGCCGGTCAGATTTTCAGACCAGATTGCGGGTTCGTTACCATACATCTGTGCCAGGAACTCGACATAGTTTGGCCCTTTGAGCGTCGCCTCGACCTCCCTGGCACGAGCCAGGCTGGTTTGAATGCTCCAGATGGGCGGAATACCCGCGTGTACCAACAGGCAGTTATGCGCCTCATTAAGGTAGGCTAGAGGTTGCTGGCGCAGCCAGTCGATGATGTCTGGCAGGTCAGAGGCATGCATCAGGTCCGCCAAGGTGTCGCCTTGGCCGGCCGACTGACTGCCGACGGCGACGGCGAGAAAATGCAGGTCGTGATTGCCCAGTACAACTTTTGTGTTCGGTAATGCTCGAATGAGGTTAATCACCTCGAGATTATTGGGGCCGCGATTAACCAGGTCTCCCAGAAACCAGGCTGAGTCTTGTTGCGGCTTGAATCCGATGCTGTTCAGCAGGTCGGCAAGCTCCATTGCACAGCCCTGAACATCGCCAATCACGTAGGTGTTCAAGGTCTCAGCCTGAAAATTCGCTGGACGGTGCCAGCTGATTGGGGGCCGGCATGTCTCGTGCTGACAAATAATTGGCACATTGAATATAGTCAAATCCGGTGATGGTCTCCGGACGTTGCTCCGGATCTATTCCCAGCTCCAGTAATTCGGATCCTGACAGGTATCTTTTTAGGGCATTTCGTACTGTCTTGCGACGTTGACTGAATGCCTGGATCACGAGAGATTGAAGCAGCAAACGATCATGCAAGGGCGTACGCTGCGCGTGAGGGATCATCTGCACCACGGCTGAGGTGACTTTGGGTGCCGGCGTGAAGGCGCTGGGAGGAACATCAAAGAGCTTTTCAGCCGCACAAAAGTATTGGCTCATAATGGAGAGGCGACCATATTGGCTGGTTGAGGCGGCCGCGGCCATCCGCTCGACAACCTCCAGCTGAAGCATGAAGTACATATCCTCGATCATGTCGAGCTTTTCGAACAGCATAAACAATAAGGGAGTGGAAATGTTATAGGGCAGGTTGCCGACGACCCGTAGCGGTCTGTCGCCGCGAATCTGGTTAAAATCAAACTTTAGAATGTCCGCCTCTATAACGTTCAGACCTGGATAACGCTGGCGCAGTTCGGCGGCCAGATCGCGGTCGATTTCGACGACATCAAGCTGGCAGCCAGATGCCACAAGGTTCTTGGTAAGCGCGCCGTGACCCGGCCCGATTTCAAGAATGTGATCGCTCGCACTGGGTCGAATGGCGTCGATAATTCTCTGAATCGTCAGCTGATCATTGAGAAAATTCTGGCCGAAGCGTTTCCTGGCGCGCATCGTCAGCGATCACAAGCAGCAGGTAGAACCATTTCTGCGGCATAGCGAATGGCCGTATAGAGGCTCGCCGGATCTGCTTTTCCGGACCCTGCGAGCTCAAGCGCGGTACCATGATCGACAGAGGTTCGAATGATCGGTAGACCCAGGGTAATGTTGACGGCGTCACCAAAGCCTTTATGTTTCAGTACCGGTAAGCCTTGGTCGTGGTACATGGCGAGCACTGCATCGAATTGACTGAGCATAGCTGGCGTAAACGCGGTATCTGCGGGCGTTGGCCCAGTGAGGTTGAGGCCTTGTCGTTGTAGGGCTTGGATTGTCGGAATGATGGTGTCGATTTCCTCGGTGCCCAGATGGCCCCCTTCGCCGGCATGAGGGTTGAGGCCACAGACCAGAATTTTTGGTGCCGGTAGATGAAACCGCTGACGTAGTTCTGCATCGAGAATTGTCAGTGTTCTAGCCAGATCCTGCGAGTTAATCGCATCAGCTACTGCACGCAATGGCAGGTGAGTGGTTGCCAGTGCGACGCGTAAGCCGGTGGTCGCCAGCATCATAACGACACGACTGACGCCCAGACGATCGGCAAGCCACTCTGTATGTCCAGTGAAGGGAATGCCTGCATCGTTGATGATGGCCTTATTGATCGGACCTGTCACCATACCTTGACAGACGCCGGACTCACACAAGCTTACAGCAGCCTCAAGTGTCGCCAAAACATAGGGTGCATTGTCGGTGTTCAATCTTCCCGGTACTACCGGCTGGGCAAGCTGAACTGGGAAAATATTCAGTTGATCGCTGAAGACCTGGCCTGATTCAAGCCAATTGTTGAGGGGTATTGTCAAGCCTAGGTCGAGCGCCCTCTGTCGCATCAGTTCGCAGTCTGCTACAACTAGCAGATCTGCGGGTAGCGCTTTTCCCAGCGCCGAGAGCACAATGTCTGGGCCAATACCTGCAGGTTCGCCGGCTGTGATTGCCAGTAGTGGCCTGCGGGGGTGCGCTGAATGAGGGTCATTGGGGCTAGCCAAGCTATTTCTCCTGGCCGATGGTATTCATTGGGCCTGCACATAGTAGATTGAAGCCGTGCTCAGGGTCGTGATCAACCCTGCGTTCAAGGTGTTGTCTCGGGATGCACCCCACACGGGTCCTCGTCGTTAGGTATGTTAGACACTCACCACAGCGCATCTAGATTCGAATTTCGACAAATGCATCGTCCCGAATCTCTCTGATCCAATTCTGGAGCTCCTCGTCAAAGCGTTGGTTGCGCAAATAATTCTCTGCCTGACTCATGCGAAAGCGATCACTGAAATCCTCAATGCGCCGACCTGTGACTTCAAGAAAGTGATAGCCATGCTCGCTCTTGAAGACGGGGCTTAAGACATTCAGTTCGCTACCTTGCAATTGCACCTCGAATTCAGCGACATAGGTGCCGGCACGGGCCCAGCCCAGATCTCCGCCACTAAGGGCTGAGCCTGGATCGTCGGAGTACAACTTGGCGATTTCGTCAAATGCTCGTCCATTCACCACTTCCTCGCGAAGGCTCTCGGCCATCTCCAGGGCTTCCTCATCGCTTCGAATCTCGGAAGGCTGGATCAGCACGTGGCGGACCTGACTTTGCGCTATCTGGCCTTCCGCTTTTGCGCCCCGTGTCTCCAGCAACTTGATTAGGTGAAATCCGCTGCCACTTTGAATTGGCCCTCGAACATCGCCTGCAACCATCGTTTTGGCGGTATCGGCAAACATGCTGGGTAACTGGGCGATCTTGCGCCACCCCAAGTCTCCGCCCTCGAGGGCATTTGAGCCGGCAGAATGGCTGACTGCGAGGCTTTGGAAGTTTGCGCCTGCAGCAATTTGTCGGATCAAATCTTCTGCCTGAGCCTGTGCCTCAGCGATTTCTGCCGCTGCTGCATCCTCTGAGAGGGGAACCAAGATGTGCGCCATGTGATATTCGTCGGCGGTCATGACCTCGCCCATTTCAGACGCCAGGAAGGTCTTGATTTCCTGCTCAGATATCTCGATGCGATTGCGCATCATGCCTTGCTGAACTCGCGCAATCATGATTTCCCGCTCGACCTGAGTACGCATGTCACCATAGGCGATACCGTCTTTCTCCAGCACAGCACGAAACTGTGCAAGGGTCATCTTGTTTTGCTCAGCGATAGCCTGCAATGCTTCATTAAGTTCCTCATCACTGATTCTTACGCCGACCCGTTGGGCCATTTGTAATTGCAGGCTTTCAACGATGAGTCGCTCGATGATTTGTTTTCTCAACACCTCATCAGCAGGCAGTTGGTTCGGTTGCGTCAGCTGTGCTTTCAGCGTGTTGATACGTTCAAGTAGTTCCGACTCGAGGATGACATCCTCGTCAACGACCGCGACGATTCTATCCATGATCACCAGGTTTGCATTCGCCTGTAATGCAGCCAGGAGAAGGATGCTCGAGAGCGAGGTTTGGAGCAGTGTTCTCATCATCGTTTTAATATCCTATTTGGTCTTCGCTGAATCTATAGCCCTGAATGGCATCATTCAGTAGAGAATCAAGGCGCCGGCCCAGTGTTGCGAGGCCCTTGAATTGCACTTCAAAAAACACGCCGGTATCCATATTGGCATCTATTGTACCAACTGTCGTCAATTCCGTCGCGGTAGAGGAGTTGCCAACCGCAGCCAGCGAAAAGCGGGTTGGCTTGATGAACCGCCGAAACATCAGGCGCGACCTCCAGCAGCAGTCGTTGTATTCAATGCCAACCAGCGTCTCAAGTGTTTGACGCCTGTCCAGGTCAAAGCTCCACGCGCCTATGCCACTCCATTGATGAGAGAGTGGCCAGATCACCGAGGTACTGGCCTCTTCTTGAGCCAGACCGGGCCGTTGCTCAACCTTCGGATTAGTATAGACGTAGCCTATATTGAAAATTTTGCGGGTGTCTGTTGCGTAATTCAGTGCGATTTGGCGGCGATGGGTCTGGTGGGACTGGGGATCCCATTGAAATGCAGCGCGAACACGTAGGTCAGCATTCAGGTTCAGCATGGCTTCGGTAAACAGTGGTGATCTCGCCGCTGTGGTCTCATCGAATCCAGGATTGGTCAAGGTGACCGTGCGATCTTTAAAATATTGGATTTGACCCATGCTGACGGCGAGCAGCTGCTGGCCATTACGCGGATTCAGTAGCCGAGTCGTCAAACCCAGGCTCAACTGGTTGGCATCCGCAGCGCGATCGCCTCCCGTGAAGCGATTAGTGCGGAATAATTGCGCATAACCTGGCGTGAAACTGCTGACGTCAAATAACGGCAAGGCGCTCTGGTCCTTTTCGCCGGTATAGAGGTAAAAAAGCCTGGGCTCAAGGGTTTGCTCCAGCGGGCGGTTGAAAAGATTGATGGCGCGATTGAATAACAAGCCGGCGTCCAGATAAAAAGTTTGAGTCGTCAGTGCTGGTTTTCGCTCATACCCTTCGGGTGTATTGTTCAGTTGATATTGACGATGGGTGAGCTTTAATCCCGGCATCAAAAACCCCCAGGGTTGCCGATAAGCATGGGATAACTCCAGCACCGCGGTCGCTCGCTCACCCGTGATTTGCAACAATTCGTTCGAATCGGTTGGATCGTTTCTATTGAGCAAGCGTTGGGTCGCTGATTTGCTGAAGTGTGCATATTCAAGCCGTGACGCCAATTGCCAGCGACCCGATCGAGCAAGATGCTCAAGCGTTATTCTGGGTAAGACGGCATATTGTTCGGGATCAAAGGGGTCCAGTAGTTGAAAGTCTCTGAGGGTCACGGTCGCTTGCCAGTCTTGTCCTCGGTAGAGGGCCTGGGCGAATTGATCGAGACTGGCTGAGCGTCGGTTTGTCTGGCCTGGATCAAAGGGCGTGCTGGACAGCAGACTGACTGCGGCGCCGACTTCACCGCCAATATCATTTAGGTAATCGATGTCTGAGACGGCGCTGTAATTGATGGCTGTCTGCCAGCGACTGTCCAGTCCCCCCCGGTGCCGAAGATCCAAGTACCAGCGGTTTTGAGCCGTGAACTCCAGACTATCGGGGTCAGCTTGCAGTGTTCTTTGGTCGAAGATTTTGTCCTTGCTGATGTAGCCGGCGTTAATCTCATTCTGTGTCCGTGGCGTCAGATAACGGAATTGACCATCATGGATCAGGCCTCGGCGAGACAGGCTTCGAAGCTGATAGGTAGCGTCTCGATTCGGCGCAAGATTGAAATAGTAGGGAATATTGATATCGGTACCGCCGCTACCACTGGAGCCGACGTTGGCCAGTAGAAAGCCCGACTGGCGGGCGTCATTAATAGGAAACCTGAGCCAGGGTAGGTACAGCACAGGTACGTTCTTGACGGATAGGGTCACATCTCGAGCGACGCCAAAGCCGGCCTGAGTGTCCAGGACAAAACCCTGACCACTGACAAGCCAGGAATTGCTGCCGGGTTCACAACGGGTAAGACTGCCCTGCGTAACTCTCACAACTCCGCTCGCATCCTGGCTCAGCTCACTGGCTGCGCCGCGCAGATAGGCCTGGTGTAGTAAAAAGGTAGCATTTTTGACGACTCCGCTGTCGTCCATCAGATTCGAGGTCGCGTGGGTGCCGGTCAATAAAAACCCTCGCCGCCGGATGGTCAGTGGGCCTTCAATTGTTGCCACTTTCGAGGCGTCATCGATACTGACAAAGGGTGCGGTAATTACCGACTCGCCTCGGCTAATCTCAACATCGCCCTGCAAGGTGCTGCCCTGTTCAAACAGATAAACGGCCGACTCGGCGCTGGCATAAATCTCGGGATCAGCTGGATTGCCACTGGTCGGTGGGTCCAGATAGCGACCATGACAGAACGGCGGCAAGCTGGCGGCCTGTTCCGGAGTGAGCTGATCCGCCGCGACCCAATCGATTTGTGCGGCTGACAGAGGTGGCTCGGCTGCTAGCCCACTGCTGGGCACCAGAGTCGCAGCCAGCACCAGAGCTGTTAACCAGAAGGTCAAGGGCGCTGGTTTGCATGCCTTGGTAGCAGTTGAAAACGTGATAAATAGTGGCCTTGGGTGAAGTGAATGGGGATAATAAATCATTCAATAAGAGAGTTCAGTTAAATTGTCAAAGTCGATGGATTACTTGATCAGCCGGTTCAGGTCATGAGCCAGCTTTCGGTCACTTCGTCAGGATCAGCGGCTGACAGGTTGGCGGCCTTGACTGATTGGGCGCAAGCGTCGTTGCGCCAAGTGGGTGTGCCAGCGTCGAAGGGTTTTACACTGACCGCTGCTTCAGATGACGCGAGTTTTCGCCGCTACTTTCGTGCGGTCGGTGCAGCCGAGACCTATATTTTTGTTGATGCACCGCCGGATAAGGAGAACAGTCGACCCTTTCTCCAGGTTCAAGGGCTACTGGCCGCAGCTGGACTTGCGGTACCACGCATCTATCGAACGGATCTAGATCAGGGATTTATGATGCTCGCTGATTTTGGCGACACTCTCTATCTGGATATGCTGAGTGAGGGACGGGCGAATCAAATTGAGGAAAAATATCAAGCGGCGATGAAAAGTATTCGCCGAATGCAGGCCATCGTCGTGGGTGACCAGGTGCCAACCTACAATGAAGCCAAGTTACGAACTGAGATGGATTTGTTTACCGAGTGGTTTCTGGATCAGCAGTTGGGCTTGGTCCTTGAACTACAAGAGCGAGCGATGATTCAACAGCTTTTTGACGCGCTGATCACATCGGCTTTGGCACAGCCGCAAGTGTTTGTGCATCGCGATTATCATGCGCGAAACCTGATGGTCATTGCCGGCGAACAACCGGGCATTATCGACTTTCAAGACGCGGTCATGGGTCCCTTGACCTATGATCTGGTGTCTCTGCTAAAGGACTGTTATCACCGTTTTTCCAGAACACAAGTGGTTGACTGGGTCACAGAGGCGCATCAGCAATGGCTGCAGGAACAACCGAAAGAGCCCGTGGATGTGGATCAATTCCTGCGCTGGTTTGATTTTATGGGAATGCAACGCCATCTGAAGTGTGCTGGCATCTTTGCGCGGCTCAACTTACGAGACGGTAAGGCCCGCTACCTCAAAGATATTCCGTTGGTCCTGAGCTATATAGTAGAGGTCTGTGCAATATATCCCGAGTTTGAAGCGGTAGGACATTGGTTGTCGAAGCGCGTCTTGCCGCGACTTGAGTCTCATAGGGTCAGTCAGTGAAGGCAATGATTCTGGCCGCTGGAGAAGGCCGGCGAATGTTGCCGTTAACAGCGACTATTCCTAAGCCGCTGCTTGAGGTGCATGGCAAGGCCCTGATTGAGTGGCATTTGGTGCGTCTGGCGCAAGCAGGATTTACCGAGGTTGTGGTCAATTTACATCATCTGGGTGAGAAAATTCGATCGCGGCTGGGTGACGGTCGAGTCTTCGGGCTGGATATTCGCTATTCCATTGAGGTCAATCTGCTTGAGACGGCAGGTGGTATTCATCATGCGCTTGAGTTACTGGGGGGTGTCTCCAGTGACGAGCCGTTTGTGGTCGTGAACGGTGATATTTACACAGACTTTGATTTCTCACTGTTGCCAAAACAGCTTGATGGGCGCGTCGCCTCCCTGTTGATGGTAGATAACCCGCTCCATCATCCTTTGGGTGATTTCAGCCTTGATGCCGAAGGGCTCCTTGGTATGGGGTCTGAGCGCTTAACCTATTCGGGTATAGGGGTCTACTCGCCGAGCCTGTTTCGCGGCCTGCCAGGTGGCGCAATGAGACTTCGAACCTTGTTTGAGCCGGCGATCGCAGCCAGTCTTTTGGCTGGGCAATATTATGCTGGGCGCTGGACCGATGTGGGTACGCCGGAACGGCTCGCGACCTTGAACGCGACTCACATCTGATCTTGGCTTAACCCACATCATGGGCGTGGTCGCCAGGTTTTCCGGGTGGGCCGAGTTGTCTTGGCCAAGGGGCGCTGTGCTTTCAGGCTCAAGAGTCTGACTTTATGCTTATATCGCGTTAGAATGGCGCGAATTTTAAACGGGATTGCACCTCTTGAAACCTTTAATAGCTCCCTCAATTTTGTCGGCAGATTTCGCGCGACTGGGTCAGGAAGTCGATGCGGTGCTCGCAGCCGGCGCTGATATTATCCATTTTGATGTCATGGATAATCACTATGTACCGAACCTCACCATAGGGCCTATGGTATGTAAGGCGCTGCGTAATTATGGCGTCACAGCTCCGATAGACGTGCACCTGATGGTAAAGCCCGTCGACCGGTTGATTGGTGATTTTATCGAGGCTGGCGCGAGTTACATCACATTTCATCCGGAAGCCAGCGAACATATTGACAGGTCCTTGGAGTTGATTCGCGCCGGAGGCTGTCAGTGTGGCCTGGTGTTTAACCCGACAACTTCTCTACAGTATTTGGATTACGTGATGGACAAGATTGATATGGTCCTGATCATGTCGATCAATCCGGGCTTTGGTGGTCAAAGCTTCATTCCTGTGACCTACGCCAAACTGGCTCAGGCTCGGCAAATGATTGATGCCAGTGGTCGTGACATTCGCCTGGAGATAGATGGAGGTGTCAAAATTGACAATATTGGCAAAATCGCCGCGGCCGGCGCCGATACCTTTGTCGCGGGATCGGCGATATTTGGTGCGCCAGATTATGCCACCACCATCGCCGCCATGAAGCGAGAAATCGCCGCGGTAGCATGATCTTGATTCGGACTCTGCAGTCTATTAAGCTGCGATTTCGTTGATCAAACAGAACCCGTTTGTGGGTTGCTCGGCTCATGATTAGTCCATACCGCATCACCTTTTGTCCCCGCTCCACTTCGTCTTGGCGATGGTGACTCATCACCGTTGGGATGACAGCCAGTTCTCTTGGATTTAAAAAAGAACGTTGTCAAAGAGAATTTTGCTGATCGAAGTTTGCTAATTGTTTTTCTGGAGTAAAAATCATGACATTGGATGATTTTGCCGAATTTGCCGCGCAAGGGTTCAATCATATTCCCGTAACCCGTGAAGTGCTGGCTGACCTGGACACTCCCCTGTCGAGCTATATTAAAGTGGCGCGTGGAAGTTTCAGCTACCTGCTTGAATCGGCGGCGCAGGGTGCAGAAAAATGGGCCAGATATTCGATGGTCGGATTACCCTGTAGTCAGATCCTTAGGGTGTATGGTGATGAGGTGGTGCTCGAGTCGCAAGGTGTTGTGACTGACCGATTTACCTGTGATGACCCCCTGGTGTATGTTGAAAAATTCCAGGAGCGATTTCGCTATCCACCCATTAAAAATTTGCCCATTTATACCGGCGGCCTTGTCGGCTACTTCGGCTACGATACGGTTCGATATGTCGAAAAAAAGGTTCGCCACAGCATTCCGCCCGATGCAATTGGTACACCTGATATTTTGCTAATGGTATCTAACGATGTCATGGTGTTTGATAACGTTAAGGGCAAAATTCACCTGATAACCCATGCGGACCCGGCTCTTGAAAATGCCTATTCTTTGGCCCAGTCGCGGCTTGACGAGATGGCGGCCAGTATGCAGGCACCGATACCTGCGGATATTCGCCAGCCATCCATCGGACCTGTGATACATGAGGAGGACTTTGTTTCAAGTTACGGGCAGGAATCCTTCAAGGCTGACGTTGAGAGAATTAAAAATTACATCCAGGCTGGAGACGTCATGCAGGTGGTGTTATCCCAGAGGATGTCTATCAGGCTCGAAAGCGACCCATTGAATCTCTATCGGGCGCTTAGAGCCCTCAATCCTTCACCCTACATGTACTACATGGATTTAGGCGACTTTCATATTGTCAGTTCATCACCTGAGATACTGGCTCGTCTGGACAACGGGCAGGTGACTGTCAGGCCACTGGCTGGAACCCGTCGGCGAGGAGTCGATGAGGTCGAGGATCAGGCGTTAGAGCAGGAATTGTTGGCTGACTCAAAGGAGCTGGCTGAACATCTGATGCTGATTGATCTGGGACGCAATGATATTGGTAAGGTCTGTCAGACCGGCAGTGTCGATGTGACTGAGATGATGACAGTTGAACGCTACGCTCATGTCATGCATATAGCTTCAAATGTTCAAGGTAGACTCGATGAGGGCTACACCGCGATGGATCTGCTGCGTGCGACGCTGCCGGTGGGCACCCTAAGCGGGGCGCCAAAGGTCAGAGCCCTTGAGATTATTGACGAGTGTGAGCCGGTGAAACGGGGTATATTTGGGGGTGCCGTTGGCTATCTGTCCTGGAATGGCAATATGGATACGGCAATCGCGATTCGCACGGCAGTCGTCAAGGATCAAACGCTTTATGTTCAAGCCGGCGCCGGTGTGGTCGCGGACTCTGTGGCTGAGTCTGAGTGGCAGGAAACCATCAATAAGGCTCGGTCTATCTTTCGTGCCGTGGCGTTGGCAGAAGCGGGTCTCGGTATAGAGGCCAAGGCCGAAAACCTGCGTGCTTATAATTTGGCGGAGGCTCGCAAAGTAGTGAGTGAAGCAGGTGGTTCAGAATGATCTTGATGATCGATAACTATGATTCCTTTACCTACAACATCGTTCAATATCTGGGCGAGCTGGGCCAAGAGGTAAAAGTGTTTCGAAATGACGAGATTACGTTGGCGCAGATTCAAGCCTTGGCGCCAGCCGGTATTGTGATCTCCCCAGGACCCTGCACCCCCAATGAGGCGGGTATTTCCATGGAGACAATTCGCCAGTTTGCCGGACATTTACCTATTCTGGGCATTTGTCTTGGCCATCAGAGTATCGGCCAGGTATATGGTGGAACCATTGCGCGAGCAAAAAAGGTAATGCACGGCAAGACTTCAAAGGTATTCCATTCCGGAAGTGGGGTTTTTTCTGGTCTGCCTAATCCGTTTACAGCGACCCGATATCACTCTTTGGTGATTCTTGCGGAGACATTGCCAGATTGTCTTGAGATGACCGCATGGACTGAAATTGATGGTGAACTTGATGAGATCATGGGCGTTCGGCACAAGAGCCTGCAGGTAGAAGGTGTGCAGTTTCACCCCGAGTCAGTATTAACTGAACATGGTCATCAGTTATTGCTCAACTTTATTCATTATTGTGAGTCTCAATCGGGGCGCAATCTGCAGGAGGTGCAAGGCTGATGGATATGCCAGCAGCGATAGCCAAAGTGGTCGATCGTCAGGATCTGAGCGAGGCAGAAATGCTCGATGTGATGCATTTGATCATGTCCGGCGGAGCGACCCAGGCCCAAATTGGTGGATTTCTCATCGGCTTGCGCATGAAGGGTGAGACGGTCGGCGAGATCATTGGCGCCGCCAGGGTCATGCGTGAGCTTTCAACGAAAGTGGTAACCTCAAGAAAGGATATTGTCGACACCTGTGGCACCGGTGGTAGCGGGTCCAACAAGTTTAATGTGTCGACGGCGGCAGTTTTTGTAGCGGCGGCGGCGGGGGTGCAGGTTGCCAAGCACGGTAACCGTGGTGCCTCCAGCAAGAGTGGTAGTGCAGATCTGCTTGAGGCGGCCGGCGCGAACATCACCCTGAGTCCGACACAGGTTGCTCGTTGTATTGAAACCATTGGCGCTGGCTTTCTGTTTGCTGTAAGCCATCACTCGGCGATGAAACATGCGATTGGTCCGCGCCGTGAAATGGTGACTCGCACGATTTTTAACCTTCTGGGTCCTTTGACCAATCCGGCTGGCGCTGAACGCCAGGTGATAGGCGTCTATGCGCGGCGCTGGTTGCGACCCATAGCAGAGGTGCTGAAGTCCCTGGGCAGTGTGCATGTCTTGGTGGTGCATTCAGCGGATGGCCTGGATGAAATCAGTATTGCGGCTGAGACCTTTGTGGCGGAACTCAAAAATGGTGAAATTACGGAGTATTCGATTCGTCCAGAAGACTTTGGCCTGGAGCGTCAGCCGATAACATCATTGGTTATCGAAAATAGTGCGCAAAGTCTTGTTTTGGTGGAGCAGGCACTGGCGGGAAAACATCTCGCCGCAGCGGCAATTGTCGCCCTGAACGCCGGTGCAGCCATTTACGTCTCGGGGCAGTGCGCCGATCTGGCTGCTGGCGTAGAGATGGCGCAGGATGCGATTGGCGGCGGCATGGCACTTGAAAAATTCAAAGACTTCGTCGACTTCAGCCAGCAGCTCTCTGAGCACGGTTAAAGGTAGATCGAAACCTTCAAGGGAGTGAGTCACAGTGATAGGTGCAGCAGATATACTGCAGAAAATCGTTGAGGAGAAATGGCGTGAGATTCCAATGCGGGCGGCGCTTAAACCGATTGCCGAACTGGAAAGGCAGATTGCGCGCCAGAGTGCGCCCCGTGGTTTTGTAACAGCGCTGACGACGAGGATATCCGCTCGGCAACCGGCGATCATAGCTGAGATCAAGAAAGCGTCACCGTCCAAGGGGGTGATTCGAGAAAATTTCGTGCCATCAGAGATTGCCCACAGCTATGCTGAAGCGGGCGCAGCCTGTTTGTCTGTATTAACAGATGTCAGCTTCTTTCAGGGTGCCGATGACTACCTGGTGGAGGCTCGGCAGGCTGTTACTTTACCCGTCTTGCGGAAGGATTTTGTTGTCGATGCGTATCAGGTACTGGAAGCTCGAAGTATTGGTGCTGATTGTATTCTCCTGATCGCGGCCATTCTCGCGCCAAAGACGCTGGCCAACCTTTACCAGTTGGCTGTTGACCTGGGAATGGATGTTTTGATCGAGGTGCATGACGCGGCTGAGTTGGCGCAGGCGCTTCAGGTTTCGCCAGCCCTGGTCGGCATCAATAATCGTGATTTACGGGATTTTAGTGTTAATTTGTCCACAACTTATGATCTCATCGATTTGTTGCCGCCTGATGTCAAGCTGGTCACTGAAAGTGGTATTCAGCAGCGGGCTGATATTGAGGCCATGCAGCTTCGCGGCGTCTATGGGTTTCTGGTGGGGGAAGCCTTCATGCGCGCCGAAGATCCTGGCGCTGCACTTCGAAACCTGTTTTTCTAGACTGTCTGTCTAAAGAGTCTCTGTAAAAAGACTTGTTAGGCAGACATAAAGCATCAGGGTGAATCGCGTGGCAAAGCTTAGCGGGTACCAAAGACGACCATGGTCTTGCCATTGACCGACACCAACCCTTGATCCTCCAGGGTTTTCAAGACTCGACCGACCATCTCTCTGGAACATCCGACAATTCTGCCGATTTCCTGGCGCGTGATCTTGATTTGCATGCCGTCAGGGTGAGTCATGGCATCCGGTTCTTTGCTGAGATCCAGCAGGGTATGCGCGACACGACCTGTGACGTCCAGAAAAGCAAGATCGCCCACCTTCTGTGTCGTTTTACCCAGGCGTTCTGCGAGCTGACTGGCCAGTTGGTAAAGCATGCCGCTGTCTTTTTTGCTCAGCTCGGCAAATTTCGTGTAGCTCAGCTCTGCGACTTCGCACTCGATCTTGGCTTTAACCCAAGCCGTGCGTTTGCCATGGTCACCAAACATGGCCATCTCGCCGACAAAGTCGCCAGCATTCAGATAGGCGACGATGATCTCTCGCCCGGATTCATCTTCAACCAGCACAGTGACAGACCCCTGAGTGATATAGAAAATGGAGTCGCTGCGCTCCCCGGCGTAAATAATCGTGCTGCCTCGCGGGTACTTGCGTTTGTGAGCAACACTCAGGAAAGCCTCCATGTTGCCGAAATCGGGATTGCGTTGAATGAGGCTGGCCATGAGTGTTCTTTGTGACTCCTACTGAAGGAATGATCGACTGTCGCACGTCATTGAGAACCTCGAATCCATAAATCGACTGGAAGGCAGAATTTGATGCGCGGGCGGTATAGCTGAAGTTATCGATGGAGAGAGTGGTCGGCGGTCGCACATGTGAGCACTGAGTCGGCAATTTACGGGATTCACTCGGATTCGAGTGGGTGCTTGTCTCGAAGCTGCTGTTGAAGTGGTGCCGATTAGCGATTATCGCTACCATGGGCATCAACCGATGACAGAGAGCCAGGGAAAAATGAAAGCCAGCATTCGATGGGTAGAAGAAGCGATGTTTATCGCTGAGTCAGAGAGTGGTCATGTTGTTGCGATAGATGGTCCGCCGTCGGCAGGTGGCAGAAATGTGGGTGTCAGGCCTATGGAAATGGTTTTGATGGGTATGGGTGGCTGTACCAGTTTTGACGTGATGTCTATGTTACGAAAATCCAGGCAGGATGTGACGGATTGCGTCGCTAAACTCGAGGCGGAGCGAGCGGATGAAATTCCCAGCGTTTTTACCAAGATCCATATCCACTTTATTGTGACCGGGCGAGGGCTCAAAGAGGCCCAAGTCAAGCGGGCGATCGATCTGTCGGCTGAAAAATATTGTTCAGCCTCGATTATGTTGGGTCGAGGTGGTGTCGAGATTACCCATGACTATGAAATCATTCAAATCTGAGTTCGAGGCATAAAGCGGCTCGAGTCTAGATCAGAGCCAGTAGGTGGACCGGGTCATCAAAGAGGAAACTCTATGCATTAGCATTTTGATAGGTGCAGGAAAATTTGCGCCGCCAGCCGAGAGCGCATTATTCTTGTGGCGGAGTTCGTCGTCGCGCATTTGGGCCAAGATAAGCCGAGATTTGTGGTCTTCCTTCGGCAGTTGCGCCAAGTGGCGGTCTAAGTGCTTACAGACCTCCTCCTCTGTGGCAGCGACAAATCCCAGATTGACCTTGTCGCCCAGTAATCCGGTCAGAGCGCCCATGCCGAAAGAGGCGGCGTACCAAAGTGGATTCAGATAGCTGACATGTGAATCCAGTTCCTTGATACGGGCCTGGCACCAGGCCAGGTGGTCTGCTTCCTCCGCGGCAGCCTGGTCCAAGGTGGCGACTGCGGTCTGATTTTTCGCAGTGAGCGCCTGGCCTCGATACAGCGCCTGGGCGCAGACCTCGCCGCAATGGTTGACTCGCATCAGTCGCGCAGCGCTGAGTTGCTGCTCTCTGCTCAGGTTAGTGTCGTGGCTGTCAGCCGCTGGACTGGGGCGTTGCGGCTGGCCGACAGCTCCGCTGACAGTTCTCAGTGCCGAGTCTAAGCCGTTGATAAAGCTATCTATCGCAGTTGATTGGCGCATAGTGTCTTGGGTCCATTAACCCAGGCGCGTCAGTTGACGTCCGCCCAGAAGGTGCAGGTGGATATGGTAGATCGTCTGACCGCCATCCTGATTGCAGTTCATGATCAGGCGAAAGCCTGGTGTGCTAAGGTTTTGCTCAGCAGCCAGTTGAGTCGCGGTAAGCACCATGTGACCTACCAAATCGCGATGGTCTAGGTTCAAGTCGTTCAGGGTCGTGATGTGCTGCTTCGGAATCACCAACTGGTGCACCGGTGCTTGTGGGCTGATATCTTTGAACGCCATCACTTGATCATCTTCATAGACCAGTTCGGCTGGAATTTGCTTGTTGGCGATTTTGCAAAAAAGGCAGTTGTCCGTCATGAGTCACCTGGGCTTGGCCAAAAGGGCGCAAAGGCGAGCGTCACGTTCTCGTTTCGGTGAGGTCTCATTGCGCCTGAAGTCAGCCAGTATTATAAGTAACCCTGCGTCATAAGTAACCCTGCGTCATAAATAACCCTGCGTCGAACGAGCAACCTAACAAGCCCAAGTCGACCCTGAGCGACCAAGCCCTCGCCTGCGAGACTTTAATCACCGAGATGGATTTGATGGAGGCTATGGCGCGTTGATTTGCCCATGCTCGCCACGCCGTTCGCTACCCTAGGCTATGCTGAGTTGCCAGTGGTTGCTCAGATTGGAATTTGGCGCGCAAGGCGAGCATCGGCAAGCGCGTTCCATGCCAGTCCAAAGCCACAGGCGTCAAAGATTGGTTGGTTGCGTCATACTTTTGCCAGAGTGCAGCCAGGTTTTGAGTTTGACCAGGCAGTACCAGATCAGGTGCGATTTCCGCAAAGGGCCGCAAGACGAAGGCGTTCTCTGTGATCTCCTTGCGAGGCAAGACGATGTCCTCAAACTGCCCTTCACGGTCGTCATAGGTCAACAGGTCGATATCCAGTGTCCGAGACGAGAACTTAGTGCAATTGAGGTCTCTTCCATGCTGATATTCAACGGCTCGCAGGATCTGCGAAAGCTCGTTTAATCGATGGGTTGTAACGATGCCGACCACCAGGTTGTGAAAGTCAGGTCCCTCGAAACCAATAGCAGTACTAAGGTAGGTGCAAGAGACATCCATGGCGCCGAAACGGCTGTTCAGTTCATCCAGGCCAAGGGGCAAAAAGTGTTGCGGGCGAATATTACTCCCGAGTCCTAGATAAACCTGATGCTCTGTCATCGACCAGTCTCAATGTGTCTTTCCAGGATCACACCCACGTCTCTAGCATTAGTCACTGCGCCTGGCTTGCCAATCTTCAGCGTCAGATCAGCGATGGCAAACTCTGTCATGACCAGATCGGCGAGCGCCTCAGCCAGCGCCTCCAGCAGCTGAAATCTGCTTGCCGCAACAAAAGTCGTGACTCGGGCGGCGATAGCGCCATAGTCGAGGGTATAGGCTAAATTATCTTCTTTTGCGGCTCTAGCATTGTCGGTGGTCATCATCAGGTCGATCACCAGGGTTTGCTGAATCGTCCGTTCCCAGTCGTAGACACCGATGACAGTATCGACCCGCAGTCCTTCTATATAGACTCTGTTCATGGGACTAACCCAGTTCCGTCATTGGCCAGCGCGGCCTGACATGAATCGCCAGGTCTTCATGGTAGCCCTCTATTAAATGTTGCAAACCGGCATAGGCAATCATGGCACCATTGTCTGTGCATAACTTCATCGCCGGATAATAGACTCTGCAGCCGGTATCTCGTGTCAACAGTGCCAGTGACTGGCGTAACGCTTGATTGGCGCTGACACCGCCAGCTATGACCATTTGCGTCAAGCCCGTTTGTTCCACCGCCCGGCGACATTTGATTCTGATGGTATCTATCACTGCAGTTTGAAAGGCCAGGGCAATATCAGCACGATCCTGATCCGTCGGCGAATCGAGATTACGTAGAGTATTCATGGTGAAGGTTTTCAAGCCGCTGAAGCTGAAATCGAGACCAGGCCGGTCGGTCATAGGTCGTGGAAAACGAAATCTGGCCTGTGTGCCGCTGCGCGCCAGTTTTTCGATAGCGGGTCCTCCGGGATAAGGTAAACCGAGCATTTTGGCGACTTTGTCGAACGCCTCACCTGCCGCATCGTCAAGAGACTCACCAAGCAACTCGTACTGGCCCAGGCCCTGGCAACTCATGAGTTGGGTGTGGCCGCCAGAAATCAGCAGGGCCAGGAACGGATAATCTGGACGATCGGCGCTCATCATCGGCGCTAATAGGTGCCCTTCCATGTGATGGATACCAATCGCTGGAATTTGCCAGGCAAACGCCAGAGACTTGGCAATGCTGGCTCCGACGAGCAGAGCGCCCACCAAACCTGGTCCGGCTGTATAGGCGATCGCGTCGATATCTGCCTGGGTTGATTGACTCAAAGCCAGGGCTTCATTGATCATCGGCAGGGTTTTGCGAATATGGTCTCGTGATGCCAGTTCAGGGACGACGCCGCCATAGGCTGCATGCAAGTCGATCTGGCTAAACAAAAGATCTGCTAACAGACCCTGGCTGTCATCGTAAACGGCGACGCCGGTTTCATCGCAAGAAGTTTCAATACCTAAGACGCGCATCGTGAAAGACTTTTGAATAAAAGATTGAAGGCGTATGTTACTGATTTTTTTGGGTAGAATCTTGGTTTAACGCGGATTAAGCGGGTTTCTTAGCGGCACTGGTAGTGACCTAAAGAATTTACCGCGAAAGCGCTTGTGGGCTTTTGCATTTGTGATGGTATGCAGCTAGAATGCACGCCCTGCGAAGAGGAGTGAAAAAACCTTACATGCCAAACGTTAAAGTAAAAGAGAACGAGCCATTCGATGTGGCCCTGCGTCGATTCAAGCGATCTTGCGAAAAAGCAGGCCTTTTGGCCGAAGTTCGCCGACGCGAGTTCTACGAAAAGCCAACGGCCGTGCGCAAGCGCAAGGCTGCAGCTGCTGTCAAGCGTCATGCCAAGAAAGTGCAGCGCGAATCAAGACGAATGGAAAGACTGTATTAAAGAAACCCACGAAAGACCCTGTTAACCAGTCTGACAAGCAGATTTGGTTGAAACGGGAAAGACTCAACCGGGTAACAAGCAATCAGTGATCGCTTGACGAGCACAACAGGCTTTCAGTTCTGTTGCCCGGCTTGAACGAGGCTTTCTTACCTTAGCACCAGTCACTTCGTCCCGCGGAAGCAACCCAACAAATCGGAGCCCTCTGAGATGTCTGACCTGCCAATATCTGAGATCAAACAGCGGATCGACGCGGCGGTTAAAGACGCGATGCGGGCGCGAGACAAGCAGCGCCTGGGTGTGCTGCGGCTGACGATGGCAGAATTTAAGCGCATCGAAGTCGACGAGCGCATAGACCTGGATGACGAGCGCGTTCTCGCCGTCCTTGATAAAATGTTGAAGCAACGCATGGACTCTCTGAGTCAGTTTGAGAAAGCTGGGCGTGAAGATCTGGTGGCGCAGGAAGCTTTTGAGATAGCCTTGATTAAAGAGTTTTTGCCAGAGCCGCTGGATGACGCGGCGATCGCTCAGCTGATTGATGCTGCGATAGACGCAGTGGGTGCCAATTCCATGCAGGCGATGGGTCAGGTAATGGCCCAGCTCAGGCCGCAGCTGCAGGGGCGAGCAGATATTGGAAAAGTCAGTGGCCTGGTTAAGCGCCGTCTCAGCTAAGGATCAGGCGCTGATAAGAAAAGCTGTTACAAAAAGCTGTTAGAAAAGCTGGTAAGTCAGCCCGATCTTCCAGCCCATCGAGAATTAGAATCCGAAGACGCCAGGATTGCCGGTTATTTTAGGCGGCTGATACCTGTCGAAGTGCGTATTGCAGTACTTCCTGATAATGTAGCCTTCCTGCCACAATCTGATCTGTCGCCAAGCCGTGATTGCACCAGAATTTATAGATGAAGTACTCGCCAGGACCGATATTGTTGAGGTGATTCAGTCCCGTGTTGTGCTGAAAAAGACCGGACAGAACTATTCGGGCTTGTGCCCCTTTCACAAAGAAAAATCTCCCTCCTTTAGTGTGAGCCAGGACAAGCAGTTCTACTATTGCTTCGGTTGTCAGGCATCTGGTAGCGCGTTGAAATTTTTGATGGAGTTTGAACGTCTCGATTTCCCAGCCGCAATTGAGGTACTTGCTGCCAATGCCGGCTTGCAAGTACCCCAGTCTCGCGCCCAGACCTCGCCAGAGCGCAACGAACGGCGTAAATCTATCTACAATATACTGGAGCAGGCTGCTCAGTTTTACCAGTCGCAACTCAAGCAGCATGGCCAGAAGCGCGAGGCTGTTGACTATCTCAAGGCCCGTGGCGTATCTGGCGAGATTGCGCGCGATTTTGGCCTCGGCTACGCGCCGCCTGGGTGGGATAATCTTTATAAGGCGCAGGCGAAGACCAATCTGGAGCATGACCTGCTGATAGAGTCAGGTATGGTTGTGCATAACAAGGAAGATAATAAAACCTATGATCGATTTCGCGATCGCATCATGTTTCCTATTCGAGACATTCGCGGTCGAGTGATTGCCTTTGGCGGCCGTATACTGGGTGAAGGACAGCCGAAATACCTGAACTCGCCGGAGACGCCGGTATTTCATAAGGGTAGAGAACTCTACGGGTTGTATGAGGCGCGAAAACGAACTCAGAAGTTGACTCAGTTTTTGGTCGTTGAAGGTTACATGGATGTCGTCGCGTTGGCACAAAACGACATCAATTATGCAGTCGCCACGCTGGGTACTGCGACCAGTGGAGAGCACTTGGAACGAATGTTTCGTATGGTATCGAGACTGGCATTTTGTTTCGATGGAGACAACGCTGGCCGTAATGCCGCCTGGAAGGCGCTGACAGTTGCGCTGCCGCTGATGCGGGATGGTCGTAGTGCACGGTTCTTGTTTCTGCCAGATGGCGAAGATCCTGACTCCTTGGTGCGTAAAGAGGGCAAGGACAAGTTTGAGTGGCGTCTCGATCAGGCACAGCCGCTGTCAGACTTTTTCTTCAATAAGCTGCAAGCTGATATTGATATCCAGTCTCTGGATGGCAAGGCACAACTCAGCAACGTGGCGATGCCGATGATCAATGAGATTCCCAGCGGCGTTTTTAAACAGTTAATGATCGAGCAGTTGTCTGTCTTGACTGGCCTGGCAGCTGACAAGTTGGTCGCGGCCTCAGCTTCGGTGGCTGCTCGGCAGGCGCCGTCTTTTTCCCGCGATGTGCCAGTTGCTGCTTCATCTTCACAGGCTGGTGCTAGCCCGCAGCCAGTGCCGCGGCGGCCTGACGTCGGCAATGCGACCCGGGCTGCGAGAGCGAACCTGGAGTTCGACAAACTCGTGACGATGGCGATCGCCATGCTGCTCAGACAACCGGAATTGAGCCAGCAATTCGATGAGAAGACCTATAGCAGGCTTGAGTTGGCGGCGGGTACTGCAATGCTGCTGGAGTTGATCCATGCCATCGTCAATCGTGAAATCACTTCGCCGGTCATGTTGTTGGCCGTCTGGCAGGATCGGCCAGAGTTTGATTTTTTGCGGGATCTGATGGAGAAGGAGCAATTGCTGGATGTCAGCGAGCTGCCAGAAGAATACGCGGGGGTTATCAATACCCTGCTACGACTCGCCGATGCCCAGTCGGGCCAGCAATTACGTGCTGATCTGCTTGCCAAGCCCTTTCACGAAATGAGCGATGCTGAGCGCGAGATGTTGCGAAACCTAGTAAAAAACCGACCGCCTCGCTAACCCGCTCGAACTCGCGGGTGAGTCCTTGGGCCAGGGTGCAAGCCTGGGCTGCTGCGCCGTCCTCAGTCCAGAGACATAGTCACAGTGAGGTTCAAGTGGAATCCTCACACTTCACTCGCTATAATCGCCGGCCCGGTTTTTGAATTTTCACTGAAGGCGGCATATGACAAGTGAACTCAAGCAACAACAGTCACGGCTAAAGGACCTGATTAGTCGTGGTCGAGAGCAGGGATACCTGACTTACTCCGAAGTAAACGACCATTTGCCCAATGACATCTCTGATCCTGAACAGATCGATGACATTATCGGCACGATCAACGATATGGGTATTACTGTCTACGAGACGGCCCCAGAACGCGATGATCTCATGCAAGAGGGCGACTCGACGGATGAGCTGGCTGCTGAAGAGGCCGCAGCGGTGCTGGTTGCGGTAGAAAACGAAGCGGGAAGAACAACAGACCCGGTGCGCATGTATATGCGAGAAATGGGTACCGTTGACCTGCTCACTCGAGAAGGCGAGATCGTCATTGCCAAGCGCATTGAAGAGGGCATACGAGACGTACTGCATGCGCTGGCATTTTATCCGGGTACCGTTGAGAGCATCTTGTCAGCCTTTGATCAGTCTCAGACGGAAGAAGGAAAGCTCGTTGACGTGTTGATTGGATTTCTGGACCCAACGGACGTGGTGATGCCTGCGGCCCAAGTGGTGCCAGGACAAATGAAAGATGAGGACGCCGAAGAGGAAGATAAGGGGCCTGACCCAGTGTTGGCGGCCGAGCGCTTTGATGCTTTGCGCAAGCAGTTTAATAAGACTGTCCGAGTCATTAAGAAAGATGGGCGGGACAGTAAGGCCGGTGTAAGAGAATTAAATAAGCTCGGTGATTGCTTTCAGTTTTTCAAGTTAGTGCCAAAACATTTCGACACTGCCGTAGAAATGGCGCGTGCCGGCCATGCTCAGATTCGCCGGCAGGAGCGACTGATCATGAACGTCAGTGTGCGCCGTGGAAAAATGCCCCGTAAAACGTTTCTCGAACAATTCAGCGGCCATGAGGATGACGCCAGCTGGGTGGACGCGCAGGTCAACGCCGGCCACAAGGCGCTTGCAGAGTTTGCTGATGAGATCACGCGAGCACAGAAGCGAATCCGCCAGGTGAGTGCTGCGACAGGCCTGTCAGTCACGGAAATTAAAGATATTAACCGTCGTATGTCCATCGGTGAAGCGAAGGCTCGTCGAGCTAAAAAAGATATGGTTGAAGCCAACTTGCGCTTGGTAATCTCTATTGCGAAGAAATATACCAATCGCGGTCTGCAGTTTCTGGACCTGATTCAGGAAGGCAACATCGGTCTGATGAAAGCTGTAGATAAGTTTGAATACCGGCGCGGCTATAAGTTTTCTACCTATGCGACCTGGTGGATCCGTCAGGCCATTACGCGTTCTATCGCCGATCAGGCGCGAACTATCCGTATCCCGGTACATATGATCGAGACGATCAATAAGCTGTCGAGGATTTCACGCCAAATGCTGCAAGAGATGGGTCGTGAACCAACACCGGAAGAGCTAGGTGTGCGCATGGAGATGCCTGAAGATAAGATCCGTCGTGTTTTGAAGATAGCCAAAGAGCCAATCTCAATGGAAACACCGATTGGCGATGATGAAGATTCTCATCTTGGAGACTTTCTTGACTCAGACAATAATCTGGGTGAAGGGGCGTCGGTGGGATCGCCGATGGAGATGGCGACCAGTGAGGGTCTGAAAGAAGCGACTCGTAGCATCCTGGCCGGTTTAACTGCGAGAGAAGCAAAGGTGCTGAGAATGCGTTTCGGCATTGATATGAATACCGATCACACACTCGAGGAGGTGGGTAAACAATTCGATGTGACCCGAGAGCGTATTCGACAGATAGAGGCGAAGGCCCTGCGAAAGTTGCGCCATCCAACACGTTCTGATTATCTGAGAAGTTTTTTGGATGACCAAAGTTGAGCCTATGCCGTTGACCAGCGATAACAACAGAGAAACCGTCACTTGGCGGTTTTTTTGATTTTAGACGTGTGGTTTAACAGCCCTGAGCCTGCGATAACTCAATTGCTACAGCGTCGGGAGAGCTGGATTTAAAACCCGTGATTCTGGTAGAATTCTGCTCGTTCGCCGAGTACTGACGAACAGTCGTAAAACATCAGGTTAACAGTAAGACGCGGGCCTGTAGCTCAGTTGGTTAGAGCACTGGACTCATAATCCATTGGTCGAAGGTTCGAGTCCTTCCGGGCCCACCATTAAAAGCTTTCAAAAGCTTCCAGCTCCATGATAAGTCTAGGAATTTTCCTAAACTGGTCACTTGGAGTAGGCAAAATTGAGGACAGTGAAGTATCCTTCTTACGCCTATACCTTACACCTATACCCTGTACTTATTCTTATACCTTGGCTCGTAGATCAAAGCTGGCATTTGTGACTTTTCTAAAGCAGTTCCGCAAGATTTAGCCGCGCTTTTCGTAAAAGCTAGAATCATTAAGTCTCTACGAATTATGCCCATCAGCCAAGCTAGGGCCGCGTTCGCTCATGTTAAATATATCGATCAGCTCTCTGGCAATCGCTTGGCGCGCAGAGGACTTCATCACTTTTCTGTGAGCATTTCCTTCATCGCTAGATTGTTCGCAGAACAGTTAGGCGAGGTTGAGTCCTCTGGCCCGTTTATTCCAACGGAAGACTGGGTGGCGAAAGTTTCGAGCTGAGTATCTGCGGTCGCCTGATATCTTTAACGGGTTGAACTCTGTGGTTGACCTGAAAAGATTTTTCTCACCTATGCCCCGCCTTTCTATTTCGACGGCAGCAAAGTGAATACAAAGGGGTCAGCTGGTTGATGAACAGCCAATGATAACAAGCGGGTCGAAGAGCCGGTAGTAAAGAGTCTGGCTTTAGCGGGCTTGAGCCGCTGCCTGATGCTTGTCAGGCAGCGGCGGTCAGCTGCTAGGCAAAAAATGAAGGAGGAAAGCTAGGCCAACCTAGGTAGGCTGGCATTCGCTTCGAATGAAGAGACTGCTACTCCTCCCTTTTTATCCTTTTCTTTATCTTTTTCTCTGTTTTCTTAGCCGCTTTCTCTGTTTTCTTAGCCGCTTTCGCTGACTCTTCTTCTCCGTATTCTTCTCCGTCTTCGGCAAGCGTTAATGGCAGAACATCATAGCTTGACTCTTGTTCCTCAATAAACTCGTAGTTTACATCGTTAGTCGCCGTCAGTTCTCGAATCGTATAGCTCATATCAAGCACGGGTCCAAAGCCGGTTCTCCAGCCAACCGCCAAGGTGGTTATGCCGTTGTCTCGACCATGTACAGGACCAAAGTAGCCATGGGCTTTTGAATGCTGGTTGCGCATGTCGCTGGTAAAGCCTATGTCTGCATAACTTTTATTCAGCGTGACGACCGCATCAAGTGATGGCGCAACAGTGTCTGAGTTATGGTAAACGATGCCCATGGCGACGTAACCCTCAGGTGCTATCGGGCGCCAAGCCCAAGCATAGTCGGCATTATTATTCCCGCCTTTCATTTTGATAAGAAACTCATACCCCACTGGGGGCGCTGTGATGCCTGCAGCTTTTTTGACGATAACAGACTGCTGGACATCCCCGTCGTTCTTATAGGTGCCGCCTAGTGCCGCCCAACCAGCGGGTATGTTTTTGGGCATGCCAATAGTCGTGCCGTCCTTCTCCAATTCAATGTCTGTGCCCGACGGTAACCAATAATGATCAATCTTGCGTGACGACCAGACATTATCGAAATCAAACCAGGCTTGATAAACCAATTTTTCTTGTGGCTTGCCAGCCACTATCTGGTCGTATTTAAAGTCAAGTGTGGTCTGCAGCTGACTCTTTAACTTTCCATAAATATCGTTCTGGATATTCGTAAATGAATCACATCTCCATTGCCGTTTTGTACACTTGTTTGTGGTGTTCGGCATGAAGGAATTTAAGGTATTCTTATCTGTTTCCATAAGCGCATCGATATTCAACGAGATATCGTTCGTTAGCACTTGCCAATCACCGTCAATAGTCGACATGCGCTCTTCAGGTGTTGCCGAGAGCGCGAGCACCGGGCTCAGGCTGTTCGAGAGCTCAATGATAACGCCGGTGTATTCAATGGCCGCGCCTTCTGCGACCCAGTGGACGCGTTTTTTCCAGGCCTTCTCATCGTCTTCCCATTCCTTGCTATTACTTGAACATTTACTGAATGCACAGGATACGTCAGAGGCTACATCACCCATATCACCGATAACGTCTCCCAGTTCACTACCAAAGCTATTGAAGAAGTTGCCTGCGCCGTTGCCAAAATCGGTCGCCAAGCCCGCTGTTTCGTTAAAGCCTTGCTCAAAAGCTTTGCCAACTGCGCCAACAGTTTGGTCTCGCGCCAATGTTTCGAGCTGTTTGACTATTTCTTTTCCTAGCGTTTTACCTATGGCACCCGCCATTTTGTCCACTTCCATCACGGCAGAGCCCAGATTCAGGTTAAACGTTTCGTTAAACAAACCCGGCAGCTTGATATTGATCGTTGCTTTTGCTTCCGGAATCTTGCCTTGGGCAATATCGAGAACACCGGTTTTAACGCTCAACTTTGTAATCGTATAGCCGCTCATCATAAGAGTATCTGGAATATCGCCCACGGTGTTTCGTAGATCCTGCGGCAGCATATCAAAAAACGCCGAATCGGTGAATTTTCTGATCTCATCACCGATCTGTCGCTTGGCATCCTCTAACTTTTCCGCCGCATCCTCTACATCCCAACTAACCTCGATATAATTACTTTCAAGCTCTTCTGTGCTCATGCTGGCATCAATGTAAAACTTTCCCAGCGCGGGGCTCGACAAGTCCCCTATCATCCCGGATGGCATCCGCTCGATTGGATCGATAGTAAGACTCAAGGCTTCTGCCTTTATGGGGAGAAATCCAAAAACGTTCTCCCAAACCTCGTCTTCCGCCAACTCAGCGGCGACAACGAACGACCCAACGTTTGGTTCTAGATTAGGCAATAAATTGATGTGCATCATCAGGGTCATTTGAATAGGGCTGCGCGATGGGTCGAGCAGAAGTCCTAATGGTATTTTAGTCGTCAGTCTAGTCTGCATTGTTGGCGAATACGTGATCTGGAACTCCGCGAATTCTGGTATTTCTATCACCGGCCCCAACATCTCGCTAAGGCTATCGAACAGCTCGCTTGCACCAGGAATAACCGAGAGCACAGCGGACATCTCGATACTTGAAGTGAATACTGTTTGCAGTTCATAAGCGCCCTCATCCAGTGCAAAACTTAGCCCTTCAGTCCCCGGGACGTTCGTTTCGTACATTCCAGAACCTTCGCTGGTTTCGGTGAACTCAAGAGCACCATAAACAAAATGATTAGGGTCAGCCAGCGCCTGAGCAGGTTGCAGCAGCCCCGTCAGAGCCACCAAGGTGGCAGAAAGTAGAAAGCCAAGTTTATGCATGTTTTTATCTCTGTAATAATCGTGGTATCTGACCCATTGGGCAGAGTTGCTGCGCGACCTAGCTGAGGTCTTGCTAAACAGTTCAAGAATCAACAAGGCAGGCCATCGTGATGCGGGCTTCGAGTGGATCGCTGGCAAGGTACCACTATTGCTTTAGCTGCGTATATAGGCGGGCTATTTTATTTTTTTGATTTCAAGTGGTGCTTTGTCAAGGTACTTTTCGGCAAAAAACTCTCGTCAAAAAACTCTCGTCAAAAAACTATCGTCAAAAAACGCAGAAATGGCGACCTGTTGCTGTGAAAAACCTCATGACGACTGGGGTTACAAGGGGGCATGAAAAAGTCAGATAACACGCACTCTGGCCTAACACCTAAAATAAATAGTTGGCTTATTTTTAATCCTGCGAGTAAACGGCGATACTAAGGACGATAAAAGTATTGCGAGTCTGATTGAGGCTTGACGCCCTTGACCAACCAACAGGAAGAATAAGTATGGCAGTTGTGAGCATCGAAACCAGAGATTTCATTCAAACCATCACCATGGATCGCGCGGAGGCTTTGAATGCCTTTAATAACGACATGATGGATGAGCTGTGCGAGGCGTTTTTGGCGGCCTTTGATGATGACCTGGTGCGCGTCGTGGTGTTGACGGGTGCAGGTCGAGCATTCTCTGCCGGCGCAGATTTGAAGACGATGGGAACTGTCACAGCGCCGGCTCGCCATGGATTAAATGGTTTGTTGAATGCCATCATCGACTGTCCCAAACCGGTGATAGTCGCCGCCAACGGTTTGGGTGCAGGTATTGGTACGACAATTCTAGGGCTG
>Ga0181563_10000220_pt1 | contig 51699 bp, 45 predicted proteins | sample 011ome_25_FD_133759 | JGI IMG/M metagenome (GOLD analysis project Ga0181563, IMG submission 133759) | Coastal salt marsh microbial communities from the Groves Creek Marsh, Skidaway Island, Georgia - 011512CT metaG (megahit assembly) | ecosystem: Environmental > Aquatic > Marine > Intertidal...
CCTAGGCAAACTAAAATAAAATTTATGTCTGAAATTGTAGTAGGATTAGATATCGGAACAACAAAAATTGCCTGTATTGTAGGACGCAAAACAGAGCATAACAAGATCGAAATACTTTCCATGGGGAAATGCGAGAGTGTCGGTGTTACGCGTGGGGTTGTATCGAATATCGAAAAAACGGTGCAATCCATCAAAACGGCAGTTGCTGAAGCAGAAAGTCGTGTAGAAGGGGAATTGCATGTTCGTGTTGTAAATGTGGGTATTGCTGGGCAGCATATCAATAGTTTGCAACACCGTGGTATGTTAATGCGAAATGACTTAGAGCAAGAAATCGCCCAAGAAGACATTGATGCATTGATTGAGGATATGTATAAATTGGTAATGCAACCGGGTGAGGAAATCATTCATGTTTTACCTCAGGAATATATTGTAGATAACGAGCAGGGGATTAAAGATCCAATTGGTATGGCAGGTGTGCGTTTAGAAGCCAACTTCCACATCATTACTGGTCAAATAGCAGCGGCTAAGAACATTAAGAAATGTGTAGATAAAGGTGGTTTAGAAGTCGATGAAATGATCCTTGAACCATTAGCATCTTCTGAAGCTGTTTTAAGTGAAGAAGAAAAAGAGGCGGGTGTAGTCTTAGTCGATATAGGTGGTGGTACAACGGATATTGCCATTTTCCAAGACGGCATTATCCGTCACACAGCGGTGATTCCATTTGGAGGTAATATCATTTCTGAAGACATCAAAGAGGGCTGCACGATTATGAAGCGACAAGCTGAATTGCTGAAAGTGAAATTTGGTTCGGCCTTGGCTAGCGAGTGTCAAGAAAATGAAATTGTTTGCATTCCTGGATTAAGAGGGCGCGAGCCAAAAGAAATTTCTGTTCGAAATTTAGCTTCGATCATTCAAGCACGAATGGAGGAGATTATCGAACATGTATATTATGAAATTAAGAACTCAGGTTTTGAGAAAAAGTTAATCGGTGGAATTGTTGTTACTGGTGGTGGAGCTCAATTGAAGCATATCACTCAACTTTTTGAATACATCACGGGTATGGATACCCGAATTGGTTATCCAAATGAGCACCTAGCACCAACTACTATGGTGGACAATATTACGAGTCCAATGTACGCAACAGGAATCGGATTAGTAATTAAAGGGTTTCAAGATTCTTACCGTAATATGGACAATGCTTCAGACTTTATGGCTAAGAATCATTCTTCAAAAAGAAAAGGAAGTTTCTTTGAGAAGATTTTAACCAAGAGTAGAACTTGGTTTGAAGAGGAAGATTAAGAAATAATAGATTATAGATAATTAAAGAAAGTGCAATCGTTGGAGTTTGTAGGCATGATCATAACAATTGTGAGATCTGCCCAGAGGCCAAAACGATCTAACAGATAAACAAACAGAATATGGAATTTGATTTACCAAAAGATCAGTCATCCATCATCAAGGTTATTGGTGTTGGCGGCGGCGGTGGAAACGCAGTGAACCACATGTATAACCAAGGGATCAAAGGAGTAGATTTTATTATCTGCAACACCGACCAACAAGCGCTGGATATTAGTCCAGTTCCAATTAAAATGCAATTGGGCGCAAGCTTAACCGAAGGTCGTGGAGCAGGAGCAATTCCTGAGATCGGTAAAAATGCTGCGATTGAAAATATCGATGACATCAAGGAAGTACTTTCAAAAAGTACCAAAATGGTTTTTATCACTGCTGGAATGGGTGGAGGTACTGGAACGGGTGCAGCTCCAGTTATTGCAAAAGTGGCGAAGGAAATGGGCATTTTGACCGTTGGTATTGTTACCGTTCCATTCGGTTTTGAAGGACGCAAAAGAAAATTACAAGCCGAGGAAGGTTTGGAGCAAATGCGAAATAATGTAGATACATTATTGATCATTAATAATGATCGTTTACGCGAAATGTTCGGAAATCTATCGTTAGGAAACGCATTTGCACAAGCAGATGACGTTTTGGCAACGGCTGCAAAAGGAATCGCTGAGGTTATTTCTGTGACAGGAATGATCAACGTCGATTTTAATGATGTAAACACGGTTATGCGTGATAGCGGTGCGGCGATTATGGGATCTGCTGTGGCAGAAGGAGATAATCGTGCAATCGAAGCTGTTCAGGATGCCTTGTCATCACCATTATTAAACGATAATAATATTGAAGGGGCAAAATATGTGCTTTTAAATATTACATATGGTACGAAGGAAATATTGATGGATGAGATTGGTGAAATCACCGATTATATTCAAGATGAGGCTGGAGCAACTGCAGATGTTATTTGGGGTCATGGTCAAGATGAGACTTTAGGAGAAGGAATTTCCGTAACGATCATTGCAACTGGATTTAATTCATCACCAATTACAGGATTTGAAAAAGAGCCGGAAAAGAAAGTGGTGAGCTTAGATGAAAATGTTCCAACAATGATTTCTCGTCCGATTGAAACACCAACTCAAAAGAATGAGTGGGTAGACGAGAAAAAAGAGGTGATTAACGAAGTAGAGGAGGATGCTGAGCCATTTTTGAAGGAACAGCCAGAAGCTGAGGAACAAGCTGAAATTAATTGGAGTTTTGCTTCTGAAGCTGCACCTGAAGAGGATAAAAAAGAAACGCCTGTTAATGAGGAGCAAGAAGAAAAAGAAGTGGTTCGTCACTTTTTAACGGATGATCTTGAAGAGAAAGTAGAAATGACGGATCATTCAGAGGTTCAATCTGAATCAGTCCTTTCGCTAGAAGAACAACAAGAAAGAGCGAGAGAGCGCATGGAGCGTATTCAGGCTTATACAGCGAAGTTGAAATCTTCTACAGGTATTTCTGATTTAGAAAAAGAGCCTGCATATAAGCGTAAGAATATCCAAATCGAGGATGTGCCACATTCTTCAGAAGAGAGCATGAGTAAATTCACACTTTCTGATGATCATGATGGTGAAAAAGGAGGGTTACGTGATAATAATTCTTTCCTGCACGATAATGTAGATTAAAAGAATCCTTATAAGTCAAAATCAAAATTGATTTACAACTCCCGTTCATTTTTATTGGACGGGAGTTTTTTTATTTCCGTTGAGCTGATAGTTTCGACCAAATAGTCGTAAAAAGTCTTTTTTCATGTATATGATCTGTCCGTTTATAAATTTGATTGAGACTTTCCGTTTTTTTCTTTCTATTTTAGTGGCAAATTTGATCTGCTTCGGAGAATATAAACGAACTAACGCTTCCCGTGTAAAAGTCAGGTCAACTTAAATAAAAATATAGCTATGAAAAAAATGAAAATGATGATTGCTTCGGCGTTTCTGTTTATTGGCACTGGTGCTTTTACGCAGGTAGATTACACTTTTACCAATTGTGGTTCAACAGGTCAGCTTGGCCCATCAGAAGGAGATGCGATAACTGAATACGCGGGTACCACTTTAGAAGGAGATGTATCCGTTGTGGATGGGATCCAGTATTGGACAGTTCCAACAACCTCTATATATAGTATTGAAGTTTATGGAGCCGAAGGTGGCGATGATGGTGGTCTCGGTGCAAGAATGTATGGTGAATTTTCTTTAACTGCTGGTACAGAATTAAAAATTCTAGTTGGACAAGCAGGAGGGTCATTAGACGGACTACACGGTAGTGGTGGCGGAGGAACCTTTGTGGTTTATGCTGCAGATGACAGTCCACTTATCATTGCAGGCGGTGGTGGCGGTCACGGTAAAGGTTCACCCGGGATTGATGAAACATCTAATGGATGGGTGAATGAAGATGGAAGAGATTCTGAAACAACACCTGGAGGAACTGGTGGTGGCGGTGGTGCTGCTGCATCGGGTACTTTTGGCGGAACAGCAGATACAGATGGAGGTCCTTCTGGAGGATCTACCTGGTCGAGTGGAGGAGGGGGTCTTTTAACGGATGGCGGAACTTACGCATCAGGTTCACTTCATGGAGGGATTGCATTTGTGGATGGTGGAATAGGTGGACAACCTTCTCCATCAGGTGGAAATGCACCAGGTGGATTTGGCGGTGGCGGTGGCTGCGGTGATCGTGGTGCTGGCGGCGGCGGATACTCTGGTGGAGCTGGAGGAACCAATAATAATGTTGGTGGAGCCGGTGGAGGTTCATATAACGATGGCGGCAACCAAGATAATGAGTCAGGTGTAAGAGAAGGGCATGGATTAGCTGTGTTTACAACACTTTGTAGTCCATTAACAATTACTGCAAGTGAAACGGAGATATGCTTTGGAGAAGAAGTGACCTTATCAGGAACTTCCGAAAGTGGTGAAACTGTTGTTTGGGATATGGGTGTTGAAAACGGAGTTGCATTTATTCCAGAAACCATAGGTGAGAACGCTTATACAGCAAGCACTGATGATGAAAGTGATTGCGAAACGATAGTCACTATTATGGTGAATGAATTGCCTAGTACATTTGGGGCTACAAGTCCAGATGATGGTGGAGCAGGTGTTGGAGCAATTGACCTTCTCGTAACGGGTGGATTACCAGCTTATGTTTTTGATTGGAATAATGATGGTACTGGTGATTTTGATGATACAGAGGATTTAACAGGATTAACGAGCGGAACATATACTGTTATCGTTAGAGATGTAAACGATTGTGAAAGTGAGCTGCAAACATATTTTGTATCTGATTTGGCTGGAATTGATGCAAATGAAAAAGCTACCGTTAGTGTTTATCCTAATCCAGCAGTGGGTCAATTAACAATTGAGTTAAATGGAACTGAAGAAATGCCTTATATCTTAATTGACATAACAGGTAAGTGGGTTTTAAGCGGAATTCTTCTTCCAAATGACATGACCGTATTGAATCTTTCTTCAATCGAAGCGGGAACCTACTTTGTTCAATTACCAACGGAAACGATCAAGGTAATTAAGCAATAAGAACGCAGATATCTTAAAGATAGTAATAGCCCTGTTCGTCTACGACGGATGGGGCTATTTGATTTTCACGAAGACATGATTACATGAATCTGAACAATTTCACTCACCTTGTTGATTAAATTGTAATTTTGCAGGAGACATCTTCTAAAGTCAATTGGGCAGCGGAAGAGATGATTAGAAATCCAAAAAAGGAAATATGAGTTTAACGGAGAGAATTAATGATGATATAAAAACAGCTATGAAAGCCCGTGAAAAGGATAAGTTAGCTGCACTAAGAGACGTCAAATCAAAATTGCTTCTAGAGGCCACTAGCGGTGGAGATGGTAATGTCGATGAGGCAACGGAGAATAAAGTGGTGATGAAGCTCTATAAGCAGCGTATGGATACGTATGACTTGTATATCAAAGAAGGAAGAGAAGATTTGGCTGCGGATGAAAAATTTCAAGCGGACATCATCAAAGCTTACATGCCAGAAATGATGTCAGAAGATGAGATTAGAAAAGTCGTTGCTGAAAAGATAACAGCCGTCGGAGCATCCGGTCCTCAAGATATAGGCAAAGTGATGGGCCCAATCATGGGGCAGTTAAATGGAAAAGCAGACGGTAAATTAATTTCTTCTATTGTAAAAGAAGAGTTGAATAAATAGTTTTTCAAGCTGATTAATAGAATGGAAAAGGGCGATCCGTATAGTCGGATCGCCCTTATTATTTTGGGTTGGATTTATATTTTTAATAGGAGATATACACATACCCCTTCACAGGCTCAACACCCTCTTCACCTAAATCAAGAACAAAGAAGCAAGTTGAGTTATTCGGTAGTAAGTCACCTGTGTTCTGATCACTTCCACCCCAGTCATTTTGATAACCATTTTCAGCGGTATACACTTCTACTCCCCATCGGTTAAAAATTTGGATGGAGGAGTTTGGATAAGCCAGTATTCCAGGAAATACAAGTACGTCATTATCACCATCATCATTTGGTGAGATTCCGATTTCTGTTTCTACGATTAGATCCAATAAAGTGATAACTACTTGATCCGTTGCTTGACATCCATTTTCATCGGTGAAAGTGATGGTGTAGGTTCTTGTGCTAAGTGGTGAAGTCTCTGTTTCATTGCAAGTCGGGCAAGCTAAATCTTGCCCTGGTGACCAAAGATAGGTTCCATTTGAAATTGAACTGGCCTCAATGAATGTTGATTCACCCGGATAAATACTCGTGTCTGCTGAAGCGGTTACTTCAGGTAGTGCAAAAACTTCTATCACCATTGACGCGTCAGAAGCAGTCAATTTTGTTTTTTCAAACCATGTTTGGGCATGTCCAATGCCTATAGACAGAAGTGCTATGGAAAAAAAAGTCCTTTCATTCAATTTGGATTAAAAGAGAAAAGACGCATCTATACAAATGCGTCTTTTAAATACGGATTCGTTTTTACTTAAAAAAACCGCCTAATTTTGATTTTAAGCTATCAACCATGTCGTTGTCGGTTAACATATCCATCAAACCGTTACCTTCTTGATCACCTTTTTCGGCAGCGGCGCCTGTAAAGCTAACAAGTACCTTTTCCATTACCGTTGATTTAATTTGATCGATAATACCGGGTGAAACGTTGGTTTTGTTCTTTAAATTGTAGGCAAGGTCTCCTTCTAATTTCTTGGCAACGTTATTTGCATCTGCATTGTTTTCGCCAGCAGAGAACAAGTTTTTCATGGTATTATCATTACCTCTTGCTTTTTCTTTATTGGTACAATATTTTAAAGCATCTGCCGCTTGATTGGTTACTTCTTTTTTGTCGTCATCAGAGAGTCCTACTTTTTCGAGGATATCTCCGGGATCAACTTTTTTCATTATGTCTTATTGTCCGAACATTATAAGTTGTTTAATTATTTAGTAATTCGAGCTTAAGTTAAATAATAATATTTATGGAACTTGTTCTTATTCGACAAAAAAGCAAATGTTATCGATAGAGGTGTTATACCTTAGAGTCTCTGGTTTAAGAGTCCTTCTTGCTGAATGATTTTGTGGACGTATGAATTTCTGCGCAGCATATCCATACTATCAAGATGCCTCATATGATGGCAGTCTGAACCCACTAAGTCAATCCATCCTCGATCGATTAATTGTTCTGCCATTCGCTTTACGTGTGGTCCGTATTGACCAGAAAGTGAGTTGATATTCAATTGAAGCAAGCACCCTCGTTCTCGGTAGGCTTCTATCTTATCCCATTCGCTATTGTAGAATGGATAACGCTCAACATGTGCTAAAATGGGTTTGTAGCCTTCTGATACAAGATCAAAAACAACCTCATGAATACCGCTTTGTTCCTGTGTAAAAGAAAGTTCAAAAAGGATGTGTTTATCACCAAAAGTGAGGAGATCCCCATTATCAATTAATTCACGGAAATGAAAGTCGAGGTAATATTCAGCGGCGGCTTCAATTTTAATGGTCAAGTCGGTATTGCTGATCGCCTCACGAACTTGCTCTAAACCGTCATTGATAATGGATGTTGTATTGCGATAGAAATCACTCATAATATGAGGTGTTGTTATCACTTTTTGATATCCCATTTCTTCAAATTTTCGAAGCATATCTAGGGTGTCTTCCATTGTTTTTGCACCATCATCAATTCCTGGGATGAGATGAGAGTGAACATCCGTTTTTAACAGGCCCAAATCAATCGGATCCATTTGCTGTTCTGATCTAAAAATACGTCTCAAAAATCCCATATTCCATTAAAGCTAATTCACTGTTAAAGGTAAGGATAAATGTCTGGATAATCGGTTTAATTATTGCCATAACTTGGATGACTCATCAGATTTTATACCCATATTTGATTTTCATTTAGCAATATACTTTATATCAATAGCTAACATTTAAATTCGTCCGACCAAATGAAAATCAATCATATTTTGTCTTTTGCGTTTTTATTTACCTTGTTATTCAGTTGTCAATCAGATCAAGATTCAGCAGCTATTGAGGCTGATTCACTTGTTTCGAATGCATCCGACACGCTAGTTCAAAATGGTGTTGAATTAATTGTTTTAGGAACGGTGCAAGATGCCGGTTCGCCACAAATCAACTGTAAAAAAGAATGTTGTATAGCTTTATTTGATCAGCCCGATGAAAGTCGGAAAGTCGTGTCTCTTGGTTTGGTTGATCATGATCATCAAACACGTTATTTATTGGAAGCAACTCCCGATATGGTTCAGCAGCTTAATGATTTGCAAAACGCGGCAGCCGTTGCAAAATCTGATGTTCCAGATGGCGTATTCTTAACGCACGGGCATATTGGTCATTATACTGGACTCATGTATTTTGGAAAAGAAGCCATGAATGCAGAACAAGTTCCTGTATTTGCTATGCCGAGGATGGCTGATTTTTTAACGACAAGTGGGCCATGGAGTCAGCTGGTAACAAGAGAGAATATTGCTATAAACAGGATCAAGCAAGATTCCGTCATCCAATTAAATCAGCAGTTGAATATTACTCCGATTCTTGTTCCGCATCGAGACGAGTATTCAGAAACTGTTGGTTTTTATATAGTTGGACCCAATAAATCAGCACTTTTTATTCCGGATATTGATAAGTGGACGAAGTGGGGAGAAGAAAAAATTTACGAATGGATCAAGCGGGTGGATTATGCTTTCTTAGATGCAACATTTTACGATGCAGAGGAAATTAATAATAGAGATATAACAGAGATACCTCACCCATTCGTTTTAGAGAGCTTTAAGACTTTTGAGAAGCTGTCTAAAGAAGAAAAGGCTAAAATTTATTTTATCCATTTTAATCATACAAATCCGCTTCTTTTAAAAGGAAGTAATGCGCAAATGGAGGTGGAGTCAAAAGGGTTTCATTTTGCTGAAAAAGGGCAGCGATTTTCTTTGTAAAACTCAATATTTGATATTTAACTATAAGCGTTAGACAGATCGGTTTAAATATTCGTTTAATTTTACTGAACTAAACTAAACGCTTACGACTCATGCGGACGCTCTCTGCTGCATTCTTAATATATCCTTTTGGAATACGGTTATGGTCATCCGTGACTAATGAAGTCACGGGAGGTCAGGATGCAGGTTGGTTAATTTTGCCTGACATAGAGCAGGAGATCCTTAACTTGGATTCACGCAATAATAACTACGCTGCAAGGTTTTCCATGATTTGGGAAAATTTAACTTCATTTTACTAAAACCGTGCTATCATAATGAATAATAGAATCACCAAAATTTTCATCTACACCCTCTCGCTTACTGTCTTTTTCGGTGCAGTTATGTTTATTTCAGATGATGATTATTTAGCTGATCATCTGCATCTGGTGATCGAAATGCCAGATTCTTCCAAAGATGAATTAGATGGGTATATTGCACATGCGATTACTCAAAAAGTGATTCCAGAGGAGGATAAAGAATATGTAAAAGCATATATTCTGTCGGATCAGGAGAAAGTGAAAATCAAAATGCGTTTGAAAGGGGATTGGACGGATCATTTGACTTATGGACACCCTTCTTATCGAATTAAAATAAATGGCAAATATAACTTCCATTCATTAAAAGAATTTTCAATCCAACATCCGCGCACAAGAAACTTCTTGCATGAGTGGATAATCCATCATTTGGCTGAGGAAGAAGATCTGCTAACGACCAAATACGGTTTCGAAACAGTGAAGATTGGAGAGGATGTGTACCAATATTATGCGTACGAAGAACATTTTGCAAAACAATTGCTGGAACGAAGAAATCGAAGAGAAGGGCCCATTTTAAAAATGGATGAAAGCACAACCTGGGATTTACTAGCTCAGGGGTATGAGCAAAATGCAATGGATGATTTGCCTTATTTTGAGGCTTCGCAAATTGCTGCATTCAAAGAAGGGCGGACGATGGAAAATGCTAGTCTTAATCAGGCTTTTAGCGAGGGGCAAAAATTACTGCAACATTTCAAAGATGGCACCGCACCGATTGATGAAATCTTTGATGTGGATCAACTAGCAAAATTTTATGTGCTGATGGAACTAAGTGGTAGTAATCATGGTTTACGTTGGCACAATCGCCGATTTTATTATAATCCCATCACACAGAAGCTGGAACATATTATCTATGATGTTGTGCCGCATAGTAAGACTGAGGATTGGAATGTCAATTTCATCGAAAGAAGAATGAAAAGCGGAGCTGTAGCGATTCCGTTTAATTTTGACGCGCGCATATTTTTGAATCGGAAATTTAAAAAGCGCTATTTGTTTCATCTGAACCGAATGACTACTGATTTTTATTATGATGAAAAGGTGAAGGAGCTATGGCCAGAACTCAGTAAACATCATTATAATCTAAAAGCGATTCATCCCGATTATTCGTTTGATCCTAATGTCTACAAGAAACATGTCGTCAGTTTGCGAGATGGTAAAGAAGCTTTAAAAAACTTTTGGGATGCGGTTATAGAAAAAAGAGATGATTCACATTATTGGCAGCGTGAATTAACTTATGTAGAGCGATCAGATAGTCTTTTTGCTCCATCAATAGGTGTTGTGGCCTTGCCAAGTGTTGCCGATTCAGGTTATGGTTACCATGTCTTATTGGAAAACTATCACGTAAATGGTGCAGTTGTCATAGGATATGGTTTTAAAGAAATTTCCGATACCGTTTTCTTGCGTGAGCCGATTCGGCTGAACGGTTATCGTACGGCTGCAGATACGGCAACAATACACACCAATTTAAAACCTGATTATTTCGTTTATCAAGTTTCAAACCTCCCAAAACAGAAGCAGCGTGTTAATGTTAATAATTGGGAAAAACCTACTGGTGAAACGACACGGATGATGTTGAAAAGCGGTTTTGATAAAGATTCAGATCATTATACCATTCAAGAAAATAAACTTGTTTTTGATCATGACGTTACACTCTCAAATCTTTTATTAATTCCAGCAGAATATCAGGTTTTGGTTCTCCCAGGCGTTACAATTAAGTTTGAAAAAACAGGAGGTTTAATAATCTGTGGAAGTATTTCAGCCATAGGAGAACCCAACTTGCCCATTCAATTTATCGGAGTGGATAAAACCAATAATGGGCTTACTGTTTTAGATGCCAATTATTGCAAATTGAGTCATGTGATTTTTGACGGACTTTCAAACCTTGATTATGGACGATGGGAATTAACAGGGGCGCTATCAATCTATCAAACGCCAACGAAAATGGATAATGTAGTTGTTTTAAACAACCATTCAGAGGATGCTATTAATTTGATTCGCTGCTCATTTCGGGCTTCTCATATTATGGTGTCCAATACTTATTCGGATGGAATCGATTTGGACTTTTGTAGAGGGAAAATGACCGGAGTCAATATTCAACATACAGGTAATGATGCGATCGACTTATCAGGATCTATAGTAACATTGACAAACGTCAAAATTAGCCATTCGGGAGACAAAGGTATTTCTGGGGGAGAAGGTTCAGTAATCTCCCTAAAAAATATTGAAGTTTCAGATGCCATTACAGGCGTCGTCAGCAAGGACGCTACCGTCATTTTTGGGGAGGAAATAACCGTTAAACAAGTTGAGTTTGGTACAGGAGCCTTTTGTAAAAAGGCAGAATACGGTCCTGCTATCGTCAGTTTAGGGAATTACAAATTGGAAAATCAACAAAATGATTACTTACTCGATAAAGGATCTGTTATTTTAGTCAATGATGCGCAAGAAATAGGTCAAAAGATCCTAAATATCGATTCACTGTACGCACCATTTGAGAAATAATTGAGCTCAACCTTTATAAGGTCTCAGCGCACGCTTTTCTTTGCCAATAATATGAGCTTTAGCTGCCAAATATGCGCTAATTCCGATTCTAAAACCACGAGGAGTGGATGAAATTCCACACTCTTCTAAGCTCAGATAATTCTCATCTTTTTTTTCTTTGCTGATATAAGGATTGTATTCACATTCTATTTCAGAATACCAAGTGCCATCTGACCGACGAATTAAAGGTCTTTTATCTTGGGTTTATGGTTTTTGTGTGTTCTTTATTAGATAATGTAAAAGCTTGTAAAAGGTAACAGCTAGAAATTTCTGTTTGGGTAGTTTAGGTTAGATGAAAATCTCCGAACATCTTGTTTTACTTGGTTTTTTTGAATTGGCAGTGTTTTTGTATTTTGGCTGCTGCGTTAGGGATTGAAGCGACATCTTTTTTGCCTTTAATGGCAAAAAAATACAGTGGAAAGCCCGACCTTTATTCATGTTTTATGAATGGAGGGAACGCCCAAAAAAGGTTGTATCTTTAGCTTAAATATTTTATTTGTGAGGAATTTATTATTGGGCCTATCAATGGCTTTTTCGTTTTGGGGTTTTGCTCAAGACGATTTGAAATTAGATTATGCAACAATGGAGAAGTTTGCGGCTTTGCCTTTGCATTGTATAGAAACGGAATATCCGTATAAGCTGGGGCAGGTGCTGAGCAGTGATGAGGACTTGCAATCGCCGCAAGATTTGCATCCGATCTTTTATGGCTGTTTTGATTGGCATTCTTCGGTGCATGGACATTGGTTATTGGCCAAGGCAATTGGAAAGTTTCCGGGTACGGAACTAAGCAAAAAAGCCATTGCCTTATTCGATAAGCAATTCACAGCTGAAAAAGTCGCAAAAGAATTGGTCTATTTTGAGCCTAAACTGAATAAGTCTTTTGAACGCACGTATGGCTGGGCCTGGATTCTTAAACTTGAAGCTGAATTGTCTGTATTACCCCAAGACAAAACGCATGGATGGAGTAAAACACTAAAGCCGTTAACGGATCATATTGTTGAATCGTACAAAGACTTTTTACCCAAACTCGTTTATCCCATTCGCGTAGGAGAGCATACCAATACAGCATTTGGTTTGTCATTGGCGCTGGATTATGCACGTGAGGTTAAGGATACTGAATTTGAAAACTTAATAGTACAATGCTCAAAAGATTTTTACCTAAAGGATGCCGATTGTCCGTTGAATTGGGAACCAAGCGGCTTTGATTTTATTTCACCTTGCTTACAAGAGGCTGAATTGATGTCTAAAGTGTTGCCCAAAGGAGATTTTCAGACTTGGTTAAAAGGATTTTTACCTCAGGTTTTTGCTTCAGGATTTTCGTTAAAACCGGGCCGTGTTGCTGATCGTACGGATGGTAAATTGGTGCATTTAGATGGATTAAATTTCTCACGTGCCTGGTGTTTGTATCAGCTAGCAGTTACTGTGCCTATGTTAAAAGCAACCATGGTGAAGATTGGTGATGCGCATGTGCGCGCATCCATGCAGCAAGTGGCAGGGAGTGATTATATGGGCAGTCATTGGTTGGCTTCTTTTTTGATTTATGCGTTGGAGAATCGGGAAGGGGTGGAGTAGGAAAGAGGCCACCTAACTAATCAGATGACCTCCATTCTTACTCCTCGAATTGAACTTAGTTTTCAACTCTTTACAACATAATAAATCCAACTTGATCAATTGTATTGTTCCAAGTTTCGCCTGTTAAATTAATTGTAACGTTTGCCCTCACGTTGTTTAGCTCTCCATCTATATATTCTGGCCATGAAAAGTAGGTGATATTGCCTGTATCGGTATCTCTAATAACTAAAGCCATACCTGGATTCATTTCTAAAGTAATCGCCGAGACTTTATTCTTCATACTTTTAATTTCGAAATCTTCGAACCATGCATGATAAATATCTGTAGCTGGAGGTGGAGGTGAAAAATCAAAAGCGCCACCATAATCAGGGACAAGAGGGTCAGGATATGTAGGTCCAGGGCTACCCATTAGATACCAGTCAAAGACCGGAAGTTTGTCCTCCTTCTGAAATTTCGGCTTCATGGTTTTAGCACTAAAATCATCCCAATTTAAAATTGTAAACGCGTTTAGATTTGGAACATTTTCCTTTAACTTGTAGGTAAATTCACTTCGTGTTAAATGATCCTCCAGATCATACCACACGTTTGTTTCAATTGCTTGATAAAGATATTTATCATCATTAGAGACCGCATTAAAACCTGATGGTAAACTCTTCTCGTAAAAATGAGCGTGATCTCCTTCTGAAAAGGGATAGTTAGGTACGTAGTTGGGACTCGCGAAAAGTTGACACGTTCCTTCTCGCATTGCTCTTCGAAAATAAATCCGGCGATACGTTGCGGTTAATGCATCTTCTTGAAAGTCCCATAGTTTTGCAGAAGCATCCCCCCTTTTCAGTACGACATTTTCCCGGTTGGAATTATTCATCCCACCGTTATGTTCCATTTCAAATTGCCTTACTTCATCTGGAGTGGTATACGTTTCAAATCCTAAAGACTCTAATTCATCGATAGAATAAATTTTAGCTTCCTCATCCGTTGTTTCATTTTCCTGATTGTTTCCATCAGGAATAATTTCCTCTTTGTTACAAGAGACTAGCATTGATGCTCCTAGAGCGCCCAATACGAAACATTTTTTTGTTTTCATTTTTATAAAATATATTAATTATTAATGGCTCAAGCTGAAGAGAAAAAATAGAAAAAACTACGACGAATGGTTTTTCAGAAGGGATACTTAGCAAATGGTTATGAATTTTTAGTATTCGGAAACCCAATACTACTGGTGTCGTGGTTTATTGTTGCGCTGTTAATTGCTTAAGAAGTTTGGTCATCAACGCAATAACCTAGCTTGGTGGTAAGAAAAATCCATAAATAACAAGAATGATTAAGATGTTTTAGACGCACTCAGTCATTTGAAATTTAATTTTACAGATGTCAATCGAAAGAGCTGTATATGAATTGTTTCTCTTCTCTTTAGATCAGTTAAAACAACGTATTCAATTCATCATACACATAAGGTTCAACTGCTTCAGGCACGTTACCAATCGCTTCTTTTCCACGCAGTTTATGAACAGTATGATATTCGATTTCAGGATGAGGTTCTGGTGCTAACAAGGAATTCAATGCTTCAGCTCCTTTATTGGTGTCTAACCATTCCTTGGTAGCAGACCCATCAAGAATCAATGGCATTCTGGGTTCGTTGAGTTTTGGGTTGTTGTGGATGGTTGCAAAGGTTTCATTACCGCGTTTAGTGACAATGCTAAAGGTTTTTAAGATCTCACCTGATTCTTGATCTACCCATTCAGACCATAGTCCGCCTAAGATCATTGGTTCGCCATCATTACGATGGAAATAATAAGGGTACGTTTGCTGGTTTTTATGATGATGTTCGAAAAAACCATCTACATAAATTAAACAGCGCTTATGTTTAGCCGCATCCCGAAAGCTTGGTTTTTCAAAAATGCTTTCTCCTCTGGCATTTAAGGTGTTATTCCAAAATTTCTTTGCTGAAGTTATGTCTTTCGACCAATGAGGTATGAGTCCCCATTGTGCCGGTACAGGTTCAAAAGGGGCTTCGTTGGTGTAGATTAAGACAATTGGATGAGCAAAACCAGACGCATGATACCATTCCAATTTAATCTGTTCTTGGTATGGTCTGAGTTTTTCCTCAATTTCTGGAACCAATTCAGGGGTGTAACGTTGCGCCCGTTTTAATTGTGTTTTTAATGTGGTGTGGATATCATAGCACATGCCATGAATTTACGAAAAAAATAGATCTATTTTCCGTATTGATCTTTTTAGTGCTGACGATAATCACCTGAGGTGATGGCAATGATCCAGGCTTCATTGGCCAAATACCAATCAACTGTTTTTTCGAGGCCTTCTTCAAACTGGATAGAAGGTTCCCAGTTTAAATCTTTTTTGATTTTATTGGCATCAATAGCATAACGATGATCATGACCAGCTCTATCTTTTACAAAGGTGATGAGTTTTTCAGAACTACCTTTTGGTCGATCTAGTTTTTGATCCATTATGGAACAAAGTAACTTGACTAAATCGATATTTGTCCATTCATTCCAACCGCCAATATTGTATGTTTCTCCAATTTTACCATTGTGAAAAATCGTGTCAATGGCTCTTGTATGATCTTCTACCCATAACCAATCACGTATATTTTCGCCTGTACCATAAACAGGTAAAGGTTGATTCGTCTTGATATTGTTAATCATCAACGGGATCAACTTTTCAGGAAACTGATGCGATCCGTAGTTATTCGAACAGTTGGATAGAACAATCGGCAGCTGATAAGTATGTCCGTAGGCGCGTACCAAATGGTCTGAGCTGGCTTTAGAAGCAGAGTAGGGACTTCTTGGATCATAAGCAGTTTCTTCTGTGAAAAAACCTTCTTCTCCCAGTGAACCATAGACTTCATCCGTCGAAATATGATAAAAACGATGATCCTTTCCTTTCCAAGAAGCTCTTGCCGTTTCTAATAGGGTAGCTGTGCCAACAATATTGGTTGTGATAAAATCCATCGGACCGCTAATAGAGCGATCAACATGCGACTCCGCGGCAAGATGAATAACATCAGTTATCTTTTCATTTTCAAAAAGAGCTGTCAACTCTTCTTTATTGCGGATGTCTATTTTATAGAAGACATAATTTGGAGCGTCTTCTATATCCGTTATGTTGGCAAGATTACCCGCATACGTTAAGCTGTCTAAATTAATGATACGATACTGAGGGTATTTTTTAACGAAAAGCCGAACGACATGTGAGCCGATGAATCCTGCTCCTCCTGTTATAAGTATGTTCTTTTTCACTAAAAATCTCCTCTTTTATCAGTGATTAATTATAAACTCCAGTAATCGATGTTTTTGATTTTATCTTTATAAATCCCTTTAAGGTCAACGATTATACCTTGGTCACCTTTCAGGTAATTCGAAAAATCAGCTTCGGATAAATTACAATATTCTCTATGATTCACGGCTACGATAACCGCATCATAATCATTGGAAGGTTTTTCCACCAAGTTGAAACCGTATTCTTCAAATAATTCTTCGGTATCTGCATGAGGATCGATAACATCAACTGCGCAAGCAAAAGACTGCAGTTCGGTAATGACATCAACAATTTTTGAATTACGAATATCGCTTACATCTTCCTTAAATGTTGCCCCCATGATCAATACCTTGGCCTCCATTGGATTCTTACCATGACCGATCATTTTCTTCACCGTCTGTTTGGCCACATAGAATCCCATTGAGTCATTGACATAGCGACCTGAGTTAATGATTTTTGCGTGATAACCTAATTGTTTTGCTTTATGGGTTAAATAATAAGGATCAACGCCAATACAGTGGCCTCCAACTAAACCAGGACGGAAGTTTAAGAAATTCCATTTTGTTCCAGCAGCTTCTAAAACATCATAAGTGTTGATACCTAGTCGATTAAATATGATTGATAATTCATTAATCAATGCAATATTGACGTCTCGTTGTGTATTTTCAATAATCTTTGCCGCTTCTGCTACCTTAATAGAAGCTGCACGGTGCACACCTGCATCAACGACCAATTCGTAGGTTTTCGCGATTTCTTCTGCTGATGCTTCATCGCATCCTGAAGATATTTTTACAATTGACGATAATGTGTGTACTTTATCTCCTGGATTGATTCGCTCTGGCGAATAACCCACTTTGAAGTCGTCCATGAATTTTAATCCAGATACTTCTTCAAGAACTGGAATACAATCCTCTTCAGTACAACCTGGATAAACCGTTGATTCGTAAACGACATAATCGCCTTTCTTCAAGGCTTTACCTACTGTCGTACTTGCACCGAGTAATGGTTTAAGATCTGGCATTTTGGATTCGTCGATTGGTGTAGGTACCGCCACAATAAAGAATGTAGCATCTTTCAAGTCATCTATTGATGCTGTAAATTCGATACTACAACCTTCAAACGCGTCAGGTTCTAATTCATCACTTGGATCAATATTATTCTTCATCATTTCAACACGTTTTTCATTGATGTCGAATCCAATGACATCAATTTTTCGTGCGAATTGAAGTGCTATAGGTAACCCTACATAGCCCAGACCAATAACGGCCAATTTTGTTTCTTTGTTAACTAGTTTTTCGTAGATACTATCGTTCATTCTTACGATTTTTTAATTCTTTGTTTATTTCGGACGGCATAAATGCGTTCAATAATCTCTACAACTTTCAATCCCTCCAATGCATTTGTGGTTGGTTTTTTTCTACGCTTTAATGCGTCCACAACGTTTTCTATTATATAATGGTGATTTGCAGCAGAGCCTTTATAAGCTCCATAATCGTTTGCGGGATTTGACGGCGGCAGCTCCGGCATCTCGTAGTCTTCGATATTGCAAATTTCTATTTCGTTCATATACTGACCGCCAATCTTCACACTTCCTTTGCTTCCAATGATGGTCATGGAGCTCTCCAGGTTTTGATTCCAAACGGCAGTTGAATAATTAAGACATCCCATCCCTCCTTTGATAAAGTCAAAGCTTACAAAACCTGAGTCTTCAAAATCGGTTGAATGTTCATGGGAAAAGTCGGCAAACTTTCCTTGAATATTGTCGATATCACCGAATAACCAGTACATGATATCAATAAAGTGAGAAAATTGAGTGTACAATGTTCCGCCGTCTAAATCCGCGGTGCCTTTCCATCCTCCTTTTTTATAGTAGCGGTCATCACGATTCCAATAACAATTCAATTGAACCATGTAGATATCACCGATCAGTTTTCTTTCAATCACATCTTTAATCCATGCAGAGGGTGGGGAATAGCGATTTTGCATTACACAAAACACTTGCTTTGAATATTGTAAAGCCGTATAAATAATACTTTCACATCCGTCTTTTGTCAAGCCCATTGGCTTTTCGCAAACAACATGATGACCATGTTCTAAAGCTTGTTTCGCTTGGTCAGAATGCAGTCCGTTAGGGGTGCAGATATTAACAACATCGTATTCGATTCCACTTTCTAATAAAGCTTCAATTGAATTAAAGAAGGGTACATTAAAGTCGCTCAAATCCAATTCTGCTGGATCTTGAATGTCGACCATCGCTACTAATTCTGACTCCTCGTTGCGCTGTACCATGGTGGCATGGCGTTTACCAATATGACCACAGCCAACTATGGCGAATTTTATTTTCTGATCTTCTTTGCTCACTTTAATCGCGTTACGCTATTATCTTCCAACTTATATATTTCACCGCTCTCAGGACAGGTTGCTAAATGCTCATTGTCAAAGTTCAAACGATGACCGTGTGTACTCATCCAACCGATCTGTTTTGCTGGATTACCGACTAATAATGCATAGGCCGGAACTTCCTTTGTTACTACGGCTCCCGCGCCAATAAAAGCATACTCGCCAATAGGATTACCACAAACGATAGTTGCATTAGCCCCTATACTAACTCCTTTTTTAACGAGAGTTTCGGCATATTGGTTACGTCGATTTACAGCACTACGCGGATTTATGACATTTGTGAAGACCATAGATGGTCCTAAAAAGACATCATCTTCACAGATTACTCCTGTGTAGATGGAAACATTATTTTGAACTTTGACGTTATTTCCCAAAATCACTTTTGGAGAAACAACTACGTTTTGACCGATATTACAGCGCTCTCCTATTTTGCAACCCGTCATGATGTGTGAAAAATGCCAGATTTTAGTCTGGTTTCCAATTTCACAGCCTTCATCAATAACGGCAGTTTCATGTGCAAAATAATCTCCCATGGGGTTCAGTTTTCATTTGGTAAGCGTCTGCAAAGATAATATTTACAGGGAATGCTACTTAATGATGTATTTATCAAAGTTATAGTGATCCTTTTCGTTTAATTCTTCGGGCGACAATTCCTTAAAATAAGCATAAGTTCTTTTTAGCCCTTCTGCTCGTCCAATTTTAGGCTCCCAATTCAAAATTTCTCGCGCCTTTGTGATATCTGGTTGTCGCTGCTTGGGATCGTCTAATGGCAAGTCCTTATAGATGACCTTTTGTGTTGTGCCAGTCAATTGTATGATCTCTTCAGCAAAATCACCAATTGATATTTCATTCGGGTTACCGATATTAACTGGTTGCACATAATCACTATGTAGCAATCGAACAATGCCTTCAACTAAATCATCCACATAACAAAACGATCGTGTTTGAGATCCATCCCCAAAAACAGTCAAATCCTCTCCCCGTAAAGCTTGACCAATAAATGCTGGTAATACACGTCCGTCATTTAAACGCATTCGCGGTCCGTAAGTATTAAATATCCTGACGATACGCGTATCTACTTTGTGAAATGTATGATAGGCCATTGTCATGGCTTCTTGAAATCTTTTAGCTTCATCGTATACACCTCTCGGTCCAATTGGATTAACATGTCCCCAATAATCTTCCGTTTGAGGATGCACTTGCGGATCACCGTAGACTTCCGAAGTTGATGCAATCATTAAGGTTGCATTTTTAGCTTTTGCCAAGCCAAGGCAGTTGTGAATTCCTAAGGATCCTACTTTTAAAGTCTGGATCGGAATTTTCAAATAATCAATTGGACTAGCAGGAGATGCAAAATGCAGTATATAATCTAATTCACCTGGAATATGGATGAACTTGCTAACATCATGGTTATAAAACTCAAAATTTTCAAGCGGAAAAAGATGATCGATATTCTTTAAACGACCGGTAATAAGATTGTCCATAGCAATGACATGGTAATCATCCTTTATAAATCGGTCACATAGATGTGAACCTAAAAAACCAGCTGCACCAGTTATCAATACTCTTTTACGCTTATCCATCCTTATCCAATTATAGTTGCTCTTCCGATACTTTCGTAATAGATACCCATACCCTTCATTTCATCTAAATCAAAAAGGTTTCTACCATCAAATACCTTGGCTTCTTTTAGTCTCATCTTGATTGCGTCAAAATCAGGGTTTCTAAATGCACCCCATTCTGTTGCGATTAACAATGCATCTTTGTTGTCTAATACATCATATTGATTCTCAACAAAGGTTATTTGATCACCAAAATGATTTCTAACGTTGTCCATTGCTTCTGGATCATATGCCGTGACTGTTGCTCCAGCATCTAGCAAGGCTTGGATGATGTATAGGGCAGGTGCTTCTCTAATATCGTCAGTATCTGGTTTAAATGCCAATCCCCATAAACCAAAGTTGAGCCCTTTAAGGCTACCATAGTGATTCTCTAATTTTTCAATTAAACGCAGTTTTTGAACATTATTAACGCGTAATACGGCATCAATGATTTCAAATTTGTAGTCCGCTTCTTTTCCTGAATTTACTAAAGCTTGAACGTCTTTTGGGAAACAGCTTCCACCATACCCAATACCCGGAAAAAGAAAACGATTTCCGATACGTGTATCAGATCCGATTCCTATTCGAACAGCATCTACATCTGCACCAACGAGTTCACAAAAATTTGCGATTTCATTCATGAAGGTGATTTTTGTTGCCAAGAACGAGTTGGCTGCATACTTAGTTAGCTCAGCAGATTTTTTATCCATAAAAATGATTGGATTACCTTGACGAACGAATGGCTTGTATAAATCATTCATGATTCCTTTAGCACGATCAGAACTAGTTCCAATCACTACACGATCCGGTTTTAAAAAATCATCGACAGCAAACCCTTCTCTTAAAAACTCAGGATTTGAAACAACATCAAAATCTACTGTTGCATGTTTAGCGATAGCTGCATTTACTTTTTCAGCAGTGCCTACGGGCACTGTAGATTTATCCACAATGACCTTATAGTCCGTCATGCATTTACCTAATTGATCTGCAACGTTCAAGATATAACTGAGGTCTGCGGAACCATCCTCACCCGGCGGTGTTGGGAGTGCCAAGAAAATGATATCGGATGCAGCTACAGCAGCTTCCATATCAGTCGTGAAGGTTAATCTGTTTTGTCTAATATTTCTTTCAAAAATCACATCTAAGTGAGGTTCGTAAATTGGAACTTCACCATCTTGCATTCTTTTTACTTTCGATTCATCAATGTCAACACAGATGACCTCGTTTCCTGTTTCAGCAAAACAAGTTCCTGTAACTAGGCCGACATAACCAGAACCAATGACAGCAATTTTTTTCATTTATTCGTAGGCATTTAAATCCTTATCAAGGATGCTTTATGAGCGATTAAGAAATTCGGTTAGATTCGTGCAAATATAGGCCAATTGCTCTTGATCCAATTCAGTATGCATGGGGAGTGAAATAACCGTTTTGCATAATTTGTTGGTTATAGCAAAATCCTCGTGTTTGAATTGCTCAGGACCATAAGCTTTTTGTGTATGCAATGGCATTGGGTAATAAATCATGGCTGGAATACCTTTTGATTTCATGAATTCCTGACATGCGAATTGATCTAAGCCTTCAATTTTTAAGGTGTATTGATGAAACACATGAGATACATTTGGAGCGATATACGGTGTTTCAACACCTTCTATATCCTTAAAATGATTGGTATAATAAGCTGCTGATTTTTGACGAGCCGCAATATATTCATCAAGATGACCAAGCTTTATGCGCAGAACAGCAGCTTGAACTGAGTCTAATCGTGAGTTCACCCCTAATCGATCGTAATAATAACGAACACCCATTCCATGATTAACAATCGATCGCATATTTTCTGCGAGATCATCATCATTGGTGAAGATAGCCCCTCCATCTCCAAAACAACCTAAGTTTTTTGAAGGAAAGAAGGAAGTTGTCCCTATATGTCCTATAGCTCCAGCACTTTTAGTTTCACCATTAGAAAAAGTGTATTTAGCACCAATTGCTTGCGCTGTATCTTCTATAATGGTGATATTATTGGCTTCAGCAATTTCCATAATAGCTTCCATATTAGAAGGTTGACCAAAGAGATGCACAGGGATGATCGCTTTAGTTTTCGGTGTGATTGCTTTCTGAATAGCGTCGATGCTGATATTGAAAGTGTCTTGATCAACGTCAACTAAAACCGGTGTTAATTGCAATAAACCGATCACTTCAACAGTCGCAGCAAAAGTGAAATCACTTGTGATGACCTCGTCTCCAGGTTTTAAACCTAGCGCCATTAAGGCGACTTGAAGGGCGTCCGTTCCATTTGCACATGGAATGACGTGCTTGACATCAAGGTATTCTTCTAATTCTTTCTGAAAATGTTTAACCTCTGGTCCGTTGATAAATTGAGCGCTTCTAAAAACTCCTTGTGTAGCTGCGTCAACTTCTGATTTGATTTTTTCGTATTGAGTGACCAAATCAACCATTTGAATTTGTCTCATGCTTTCTCTCTATCTTTTTTTATTGGCCTTGAATATGGTTTGATTCAAGGTAACTGTTAATTATCCCTAATGAAGTAAAATTAACTTTGCGAATATAGCCAATAATATCCGTTTTTAACCGTTTCTTTACTAAATTCGCAACATGTAAACAGCCGTTTATATGTTGCTAAAAACGGTTCGCCGACAACTATATTTTGCGGTAACATGAAATTTTCAAAATTCCATTTAATGATAGGAAGGAAACATGTATTATTCGTTCTCTTATTAACAACAACGCATGCTTTTTCGCAGCGTAAATCACTTCGAGATTCTGTGGTAAATACGGTGCTTATCGGTATGCACTACAAGGCGTCATTAACAGCAGGTGAAATGGCTGATCTCTGGGGTTTTAACAATCAGATTGGGTTGGATTTGACAAACAAATACAAGAATAATATGACGGTTGGTTTAAACGCAGGGTTTATCTTTGGTAATCAATTGCGTCAACCTGAAATCTTTGCCGGATTGTTAAATGAATTTGGCACTATAACAGGAACAGCTGGCACGCCAGCTGATATATTGTTTCTGATGCGCGGAGTAGTTGGACATGTGTCTGCTGGTTATGTCTGGAATCGATTTGGGAATAATCCAAACTCGGGTTTCTGGTTTAGTGGAGGTCTGGGTTACATGATGCATAAAATGAGAATCGAGAGCTTGTATGATAATGTTCCACAATTACAAGGAGATTATAAAAAGGGTTATGACAAGCTGACTATGGGCGTTTCTAGTCGACAGTTTATCGGTTATCTTTATCAAGCTGATGCTCGATTAGTCAAGTTTTATGCAGGTTTAGAATTCATTCAAGGTGTGACGCAAAATGTTAGAACATATAATTTTGATACAGGCGGACGAGAGGATGAATTACGTTTCGATGTGATGTATGGTCTAAAGTTTGGCCTGGTTATGCCTATCAGTCAGAGAACACGCGGAGAATATTACTACGAATAAGATGCGTTTATTTTACCTACTTAGTGTTAGGCTATATGCTTTTGCCGTTAGGGTTGCTTCGTTGTGGAGTCCAAAAGCTAAAGCTTGGGTAAAAGGTCGTCAAAATGTATGGAGCGAGGTCTCCAGTTGGAAGAGGAATCCAGAAATACCGGTTTATTGGTTTCATTGTGCCAGTTTAGGGGAGTTCGAACAAGGGAGGCCATTGATGGAGCGTTTAAAGAAAGAAGGCGATTGTCAACTCGTTATTACTTTCTTCTCGCCATCAGGTTATTCCATTCGAAAGAATTATGAACTGGCTGATTTAGTGATTTATTTGCCTCATGAAACCGGAAAAAATGTCAATCGATTTTATGAAACAGTTCAGCCGAACAAGATCTTTTTTGTGAAATACGAGTTCTGGGCCACCTATATACTTAGGGCTAAAAAGCGTCAAATTCCGATTTATTCGATTTCCGCCGTTTTTAGAGAAAATCAAATGTTTTTTAAGTCATGGGGAGGCTATATGCGGAAGGTTCTTAAGGCATTTGACACCATCTTTGTTCAAGAGATGACTTCGAAGAATTTACTAGAAAGTATTCAAATTCAATCCGTTTTAGCTGGTGATACCCGTTATGATCGCGTCATGGAAAATGCTAAAAATGTGAAATCAATTCCTATGGTTAGTGATTTTGTAAAGGATAAAAAGGTTTTTATCATGGGATCTTCTTGGTCGGTAGGAGAGGAGGTCATTTTTCCTTCAATCGATAAGTTGTCAAGTGATTGGAAAGTGATTATTGCACCGCATGAGATTCATGAAGCGCATATCGTTGAAATTGAGAAAAAATTAAATAAAGAGACGATCCGTTTTTCCAAATTAGAAGAAATACATGATGGGTCGGCTGACATATTAATTATTGACAATATCGGAATGTTGATGCATCTTTATCAGTATGCCGATATCGCATATGTTGGTGGTGCATTTGGCAGTGGTTTGCACAATGTCCTAGAACCTGCTTGTTTCGGAGTACCCGTCATATTTGGACCAAAACACGATAAATTTAGAGAAGCTCAAGACTTTATTGATCATGAGATAGGATATGCGATTGAAGACCGCTCGGCATTTGATTCAATTTTTAGTGATCTTCAACGGCAAGATAAAAAGCGGGCTATCCAAAATTTTATGAAGGACCGAACAGGAGCTACTGAGATTATTTATGAGGGGATTGCCTAATCGAACTATTCATTGATAGGTTCAATTGGTAGACGATTTAGATTTTGAAGGTATCGTTTTTCGTTATAGCTTGCTCCGTTTTGAATGACATCCAATAATTCTACGGCTAGACATTTTCCAATTAGCTCTTTGGCTTCCGTTTCGTTGAGTCCCAGTATTATTAATTTGTCCATGGTTTTTCGAACTACCTTTGGATCATTATCCGCGATTTGATTGTCAACGATTGTTCTGACTTCTTCTCTGAAATCTTCATCTTCCATATACTTTAGTTTTGAACAAAAATAAAACGATTGCAAATGAATGCAATCGTTTTATTTAAAATTCAGTAGCTTAATTATTTTTTTGCAACGGGATAAACAGCATTACCTGATGCATTTTTAACGCTAACATAATACATTCCCTTAGCATAAGATGATAGGTCCACAGTTATTCCGTCAATACCATTTCCGTTCAAAAGAATCGTCCCATCTATACCAAATACTTGATAAGTAAATGTTCCGTTTTGTTCAATTCTAATTTGACCATTTGTTGGGTTAGGATAGATGTTAACTTGAAGACTTGCCTCAGCAATACCAATTACGCTTTCCACTTCAATCACTTCTGCGACATTTTCACAAATAGACTCGTCTTGAACTACTATTGTATAAGTTCCTGCAGTTAGGCCAATAAGATCTTCACTGTCATCAAAATCTCCAGTGCCGTCATTATCCCAGTCGTACGTGTAAGCTCCACCACCACCGGTAACGGTAATGTCAATTGAACCATTTCCAGGTAATGTCTCAGGAGATACGCTATAAGAGATAACGATTGGATCACAAATTGGTGTGATAATTACTTGCCCATTTCCAGTGCCTACTCCTGCTGAATTATCTTGATTATCTCCAGCATTGAAAGAGCCTGCTCCTCCACCGCCATTGAATTCTCCAAGTACAACTTCTCCGCCAGCACCACCTCCAGAGTAGCCGCCTCCGCCACCACCGCCAACAGCACCGCAACGAGCATTTCCACCTCCACCTCCGCCGTAGCCGCCATCAGCTGATGAAGCATCACTTCCTCCCCCGCTTCCGCCAGCAGCACCATCTAAAATTAGTTGACCTCCAGTGCATTCGTATGTGCATCCGTGGTCCGTACCGATATTACCACCAGATATCCAGCCAGCACCTCCGCCAGCCCAATTAGTACAGGTGGTTGGGGTTGTTCCTCCTTCACCTGCTGTGCCAGCACCATCAGGAATTCCATTTCCGTTTACACCATTTTCAGTGATAGACGCGTCAGTACCGTCTTTATATAAATCTCCACCGTCAGTAGCTCCAGATCCGCCACCACCTCCGGCAGCAATTAATAATTCAGCGTCAGCTTCAGTCCAAACAAAGGATCCACCTCCACCACCTCCAACATATTGAGCGCTTTCACCTTGTTCTCCAACAAGAATGACAAGATTGTCTCCTGGGTTTACGGCAAATGATCCCGTCATTCGAGCTCCTTTACCAGCAATGCCGCTATTTGCAGACATTCCATTTCCTCCTTCAGCTCCAGTTGTCTCTATTTCAATATAATAGACATCTGCAGGAACGGTATAAAACTGTAAATCTCCCGTGTAATCATACACATCTTGCCCCCAAACTGTTGATGCGCCAAATAGCATCAGTGCTGAAAAAGCAAGTTTCTTCAAAAAGTAATTCTGTTTCATGTTATAAAAGTTATGGTTATGTTCTACAAAGTTACTAAGATATACCTCTATGTTTGATGTTAGCCGGCTGATTATTATCAGGTTTATAACAGAGAAAGGTCATCCGTCTTAGACGAATGACCTTTCTTATAATGCGTGTGTGTTGCTTTAACTACTCTACGTTTTTAACTAAAATCGCTTCGCAATCAAATGTTGTTTCAGTTTTATCTTCAGTAATCGCGTCATATTCTGATTGCGCAACCTCTTCTCCGTTTTCAGCAGCATCGTCTAACAGGTGCTTTTGAAAATCAACCGTTAAAGTATCCATTACTGCTTGTCCCAATAAGATTGCCTCAGTACCAGAAGCAGTCTCTGTCGGAATGGTGAAGTGATCTCTGAAAAATACTCGGACAGATTCTTTATCTCCATTAGCGAAGGTAATCCAACATCCTGCTTTTTGACAAACTTCATCGATGGTAACTTTTACTTTACCTTCAAATCCGCCATTATCAGCAACCGATTGCATCATTTCTTCAGCGGAAATTTCATCTCCACTCGCTTCAATTTCAGAATGTCCGTAAAGGGTATAATCACCTTTTGCAACACCATTAAACGCCAATGGCGTTTCTTCTTCCATATCAGTTTCGACCATTGTCGTGTCAACTGCTGTTGAATCAGCGTCGTTCTGTTCTGCTTCAGCATCATTATTTCCTCCACAAGAGGCGAATCCTAACATTCCAACTAGTGCTAATCCCCAAATTAATTTTCTATTCATGAGTTTAAAATTTTGTACGAAGATAGTTATTTTAAGCAATTGAAGTTCCGTTCGCAACTTGCAAGTCTGGCTTGAGTAGAGATACTTCTCCATTATTAAGTGCCCCCAACACAAGGCATTCACTCATGATGTTAGCAATTTGTTTGGGTGGAAAATTTACAACAGCAATAATTTGTTTTCCTAACAAGGATTCAGGTTCGTACAGCGCTGTAATTTGAGCCGAGCTTTTTAGCACACCTAATGGTCCGAAATCTATTTTTAAGAGGTAGGCTGGTTGTCGCGCTTCTTTGAATACGCCAGCCTCTACAATAGTGCCAACTCGAATATCAAGGCTGCTAAATTGGTCAAAGCGAGTGTCTGGTTTTTTATTCACCACTACCCACTTCTAATTTGAAACCAACCCCATGAATATTATTGATCGATACACTTTCATCTGGTTTGAGGTATTTTCTCAATTTGGTTATAAATACATCTAAGCTGCGACCGACAAAATAATCATCCTGACCCCAAACGGCATTTAAAACAATGTCACGCGTCAGCACTTTATTGATGTTCTGCACAAGTAAATGCAAAATTTTCGTTTCTTTTTTTGTCAATTTTTTTTCTTCACCATTTGGATAAATCAATTTGAAGTTTTCACTGTCAAATACGATAGTGCCCAATTCAAAACGCGTTTCAATTGCTTGCCCATCAATGAGGTTGACTCTTTTTAATATGGCTTTAATACGCAATAAAAACTCTTCAGTACTAAACGGTTTGGTCAGATAGTCATCTCCTCCTGATTTGAATCCTTCTATTTTATCTTCGGTTTGATTTTTAGCAGTCAAGAAAAGAATCGGTATATCAACATTGATTTTGCGTATGTCTTTTGCTAATGTAAAACCGTCTTTTTTGGGCATCATCACGTCGAGAATGCACATGTGAAAAAGCTCCTCGTTGAATTTCTTTAATCCATCCACACCGTCAGAGCAAAGATTGACATCATAACCTTCTGATTTCAATTGGTCTTGAATTACGAACCCAAGATTGAAGTCGTCTTCAACCAATAAGATTTTTAGCTTCTCGCTCATAACGCTTTGTTTTTTGTGTTAATTGGAAGTGTTATTAAAAATTCACTTCCTTTGCCAACTATGCTCTTTACTTGTATGGTTCCATTCAGTGCCTCAATGATTGTCTTTACATAAAACAAACCAAGACCAAATCCTTTTACATCATGCAAATTACCAGTTGGTACACGATAAAATTTATCGAAAATGTATTTTAGGTTTTCGCGTGCAATCCCTTTTCCGTTATCTTTAATTCGAATGGTAACCTTACCCGTTTTTGGGTTGGTTGTTTCAATCAGAATTTCCGGTATGGCATCACAGTATTTTATGGCATTATCAATAAGGTTATTAATGATATTGGTTACGTGGACGATATCGGCACTGATTACATTTTGGTCGGCTGACAAAGTGAGCCTAATCGAACCACCCTTTTCCTCTAATTGATTGAATTCAAAATTGTCTTTAGCTTCTTCAATGATTTCATGCAAATCAATGGTGGTCAAATTCAATTTAACCTCCCCTTTATCTAGGTTCGCTACGTTTAAAACTCGTTCCACTTGAGACTCTAAACGTTTGTTTTCTTTGTAAATAATACTAGCATAACGCAGTAATTTGTCCTGATCGACCTTACCTAAATTCATTAATGTTTCACTGGAAAGACCAATCGTTGCAATAGGCGTTTTGAGTTCGTGAGTCATGTTGTTTATGAAGTCATTTTTTATTTCAGAAAGTTTCTTCTGCCTAAAGATGATTGAAATAGAAAATCCAAAAAACACCAGAACGAATAAGATGATCCCGAACATATAATACCAAGGTGTCACGTCATGGGGTAGCTCTTCAATAGAAACATTCTCAACATCTGGAAATACGACCGAAAAATAATGTAAGTCAGAGTTTAATTTAACCTGAAGCTTTTTGTCCAAATGCTCATCACTTACGGAATGATTTGTAAAGGCTGAATCCCCTTCAAATTGAATATAGTCTCCATACACAATACTATCTGAAAAGCAGTCGTAAATGCCGTATTGAAAATCTTCTCGAATATTGTGATCGTAGAATTCATGCTTAAGTAAGAGCTCAAGTAAAAAAGGGTGTAGTGTATCCTGTAATTCAACCGTGAAATAATTCGAAGTTAATTGCCGCACATTTCCATAAAGGTCGCCAGGTTGTTGGTTGATGCGTTGAATCTCAGTAGCTACATTTTTGAGCGCAATTGTAACTTGGTCTGCAAATTGCGCTTGGCTCAGACTATCTTGCCGATTTTGAATAGCAATATTTGTCTCTTGAAAGTCAATATTCTTTTGTATCCAAAAAAATTGAATGGTGAGAATACTCAGTATAGAGGCAATCCCCAGAAATATGACTGTTCTCAGATTTTTATTGCTCATTTTCAGTTAAAAATACGTGTAAATATCCTTATAAATAGAAGAGACAACAAGTGAATCATTCACTTTTAACTAAAAATTAAGAAATAAGGGGGGGGTAATGATCCTACATAAATGTCTTAATAGATAAGCGTGTAGGACACTTCTCGTTCATTGCCTTTACCATCTTCTGCAAAAATCCGGATCGTATTATTTCCTTTTTTGAGCAGTGGTTTGCTTCTTTCATCGAGCGGAATGATATAACGTTGTTTGGGACGGTCATAGATGGTTAAAACCCAGGTATCGTTCAGATAAGATTTAAAAGTCCAGACTCCTGATAGATTATCATCAATAGCCATTTCAAGTGTCCGATATTTGGTAATTGTCTTACCTTCATTAAAATCGAGCGGTTTTATTACTGGGGCAATCGTGTCGACCACTAAAGTGTAGGTTCCAAAGCCTCGAATAGCAGATTCAATCCATCCATCTACATAATCACCGCCTTTAAAACTGAGATAACCACGATCCGAGATTAACCCAATTCCTATTTTGTACAAAGGAAAGTCTTCAGGCAGATTTTCTGGCACCTTAATTCTTACATCAAATTTTCGTTGCACCGGAACACTGTATTCTCCAAATTGATAGGTAGGCGACAAGTACTTATTTGAAGAATCAACACGATATATAACTTGCAACGGTTCATAAAAACAAGCAGGTTCAATAAGCAATTGAAAATCTTCTTTCATAAAAGTATTGACCGAATCCGGGAAAAAATAGCGATTATTTGAATTAAATGGATTTGGTTTAGCTTCATTGGAAGGAGCAGTCAATGTAAACTGAAGCATAATGGAATTCCCATGTACGTCTTTTGCCGTGAAAGAATAATTTCCAGCGGCTTCGGTCCAATTTATTTTCCCATCGTTTTGCGGATAGATTTCGAGCGGATTAATGATCGTTGAAAAATGTTTATGTATATTTTTTTTCTCCTGTTTAAACGCCCAATAGTCTTGGTGAGAGTTAAGAAAACGGTTGTGTTCAAAATCGATATAATCAATTTGTTGTTCGTGTTTTTGGATATCGTCTTTGAGTAAAGTGGTATGATGCACACCACAAACATTATTAGCAGCATCTAGTTTGTCAGTCGTGTGGAAACCAATACCTAATTTTGAGTTTTCGGTAACTAACGAACTCAAGTCGATTGGTTGATTATTATTTATAACCCATTTGCCCGCCTTTTCTTGACAAGAAAAGTATTTCGTTTTGCCAGGAATCATATAACCTTCTGGAGTAATTGCATAAAATTTCACGCCCGAAAGTCTCGGTGGACGCTTATCTGAAATCATTTTACGATAGCAATTAAATAATAATGGATTTAATGCATGCTCGGTTACCGTTTCTCTTATTTCAAAATGAAGGTGTGGCGCGTAAGAACTGCCCGAGTTGCCAGAAAATGCAATCAAGTCACCTTTTTTAACGAATATCGAATCTGTTAGAACGATTTCGTCGATGGTATGGCTTTCTTGTTTTTTCTGCTGCGCATAGATTATAGAATCAACTGCTGCAGGGAAGCGGCTCAAGTGGGCATAAAGACTCGTTAGTCCATTTGGGTGATCGATATAAATGGCTTTACCATATCCCCAAGGAGAAATTCTGACTCGCGAAATATAGCCATCTTCAATCGCAAATATTTTTTTCCCAACGACGCCTTCTGTTTTGATATCTAAACCAGTATGAAAATGATTGCCACGCATTTCGCCAAAATTTCCCGAAAGAATAAGAGGGATACTCATAGGGGCGGCCAGATCGATCTCATCAAAGTTGATGCTTTTTGGTTCATAGGATTGTCCAAAAGATATCAGCGGTAAAAAAATAAACAAGCGAATCAGGTGCGACATAAAATCAATCTTTTTTTGGGTAAAAAACAAAAATAGTTCCATACTTCCGGGATTGTCAAACGTACCGGAAATTCTTATTAAAAAACGGTTTTTAATAAATAGAGAATAATTGCTTTGAAATTGGCGTTCCGAATTGTATTTTTGTATCGTCTATTAAGAACCTTACCCGTAATGTCGGAAACTAAAACATTGATATCGGAATTAGATCAGAAAGTGTCAGGTTTGCTGGAGCGTGTTCAGCATCTGCACCAAGAAAATCTGTCTAATAAATCGAAAATTGAAACTTTAGAGGCTGACTTACAAGTAAAGGCAAATGAGTGTGAGCACTTGAAAAATGAAAACGAGTTACTCAAACAACAAGAGTCAACTAATTCTGAGGTTGTGAAAGACCAAGAAGAGTTGAAAGGAAAAATAGGCGAGATGGTTAAGGAAATCGACAGATGTATTTCGTTACTAAAAGTGTAAGAGAAGATGGATAAGGTTGCTTTAAAAATAATTATTGCAGGAAGAACTTATCCTTTGACGATAAAGAAGGAAGAAGAGCAGGGAATTAAAGATGCAGCAGAACGCATCAATAGAAATATAAAGAAACTCCAAGGGAGTTACGCAGTGAAGGATATGCAGGACTTATTAGCAATGACAGCTTTGCAAATGGCTGTACAAAGTGATCCTGCAAAACAACAAACGCCCGACTTTAGCACTTTCAACGAAGACATTCAACGAATTATAGAAAAGATCAATCAGGCAGGTTGATCTTTCCATTCTTTAACCCTCTCATTAGGACAGATAGGTCCGGACTGGAGAGAAGGGATTCGATTATAAATATTTAAACTATGGAACTGACAAGTGTTATTGTTGGAGGAGTAATTGGTTTAGTCGTTGGCGGATTAATTGCGTTTTTACTTCAAAAAAGTATCTTAAAAGGTAAAGCTGAAAACATCATAAAAGAAGCTGAGGCAGACGCTGAAGCATTGAAAAAAGACAAGGTTTTAGAGGCGAAAGAACGTTTTTTGCAATTGAAGGAAGAGCATGAAAAAGCTGTTCGAAATAGAGAGAGGAATATTCAAAGCCTAGAAGACAAGACAAAGAGTAAAGATAAAAAACTGAATCATCGCCTAGAAGAAATTAACCGAAAAGATAAGAAGATTGAAAGCTTGAAGAATCAAGTGGAACAGCAGTTAGAATCAATTGAAGCTAAAAAAGCGGAAATCGTTAAACTGCATCAAAAGCAGGTGAATGAATTAGCTAAAATTTCTGGTTACTCGCCGGACGAAGCGAAGACAACGATGATGGAAGCGCTGAAAGATGAAGCGAGAACTGATGCTATGGCCTTTATTAAGGATATGGTGGATGAAGCAAAAATCACTGCCAATGCAGAAGCGAAGAAAATCGTTATTCAGTCGATTCAAAGGGTGGCAACAGAGCAGGCAATCGAAAACTCTGTTTCTATCTTCAGAATTGAAAGTGACGAAATGAAAGGTAGAATTATTGGGCGTGAAGGACGAAATATTCGTGCGCTAGAGGCTGCAACAGGCGTTGAGATCATTGTTGACGATACGCCAGAGGCGATTATCTTATCATGTTTTGATGCTGTTCGTCGTGAAGTGGCGCGATTGGCATTGCACCAATTAGTTTCTGATGGACGAATTCATCCAGCTCGTATTGAAGAAGTCGTTGCCAAAACTAGGAAATCACTCAATGAAGAGATTATCGAAACAGGTAGAAGAACCTGCATAGATATGGGTATTCACGGTTTACACCCAGAATTAATGCGCATGATCGGGCGAATGAAGTATCGTTCTTCTTACGGCCAAAATTTATTACAGCACTCGCGAGAAGTGTCTAATTTATGTGCGATCATGGCAACTGAATTAGGATTAAATGTGAAGCTTGCTAAACGGGCTGGACTCTTGCACGATATTGGAAAAGTTTCTGAGGATGAGCCAGAATTGCCTCACGCAATTTTAGGGATGAAACTTGCTGAGAAGCATGGTGAAAAACCAGATGTTTGTAACGCGATAGGAGCCCACCACGATGAGGTGGAAATGACAACGCTTATCTCACCAATTGTGCAAGTTTGTGATGCAGTGTCTGGAGCGCGACCTGGGGCAAGACGTGAAATTGCAGAATCGTATATTAAGCGAATTAAAGAACTTGAGACGACAGCGCTTGGATTTGATGGTGTAATTAATTCATATGCTATACAAGCGGGAAGAGAATTGCGTGTAATGGTGGAAAGTGAAAAGGTAAATGACCAGCGTGCGGATGAGTTGTCATTCATTATTTCGCAAAAGATTCAAAACGAAATGACTTATCCCGGACAGGTTAAAGTCACAGTCATTCGTGAAAAAAGAGCGGTACACTACGCGAAGTAAGTAGATAGAAACTATTAATTTAGTCGTATAAGTACTTAGCTATGTTCAAAGAAAAGAATAAAAAGATATTGATTTTAGCACCACACACGGATGATGGAGAATTCGGGTGTGGTGGGACCATCAATAAGTTAATAGAAGAGGGGCATGAGGTCTATTATGTTGCTTTTTCACCATGTAAACAGTCTGTTGGTTCCGGTTATCCATCAGATATTTTGATCACGGAAGTTAAAGCAGCTGTCAAAGTATTAGGTGTAAAGCAGGAGAATCTGAAATTATTAGATTATGATGTCCGAACATTTAACTATCGTCGACAAGAGATCTTGGATGATATCATAAACTTGAGAAGCGAGATTCAACCGGATATGGTTTTTATTCCTGCTTTAACCGATATGCACCAAGACCATAAAACTGTTGCTGAAGAAGCATTACGTGCTTTTAAGTTTACCACAATTCTTTCTTATGAATTGCCTTGGAATAATATTTCGTTTCAAACTTCATGTTTTTTCAAATTATCAGAGGATAATCTAAAGGCCAAAATAAATGCTTTAAAGAAGTATGAGTCGCAAGCGCATAGACCCTACGCTAATGAACATTTTATCGAATCGCTAGCAACTGTTCGTGGCGTTCAAATTAACGCCAAATACGCTGAGACATTTGAGGTTATACGTTGGATAAACTAAATCTTAATTGCGATAAACGGCTGATTATATGCGTTCGTATTAAACAATCCTTTGTTGATCGTTTTTTTTAAGTATCGTAGCTCTGAAAGTCCTATATTTATTTCAGTTTTGAACGCATGGAACGATCTTGTTCAAGCGGATATTACAAAGATCAAATCTTTCTTAGATTACGAGGTGAAAACAAATTTTAGAGAGGGAATGGAGCAATATCTTGATATACTGATTAGACAGCTGGCTATACAGTGATCTAAAAAAAACAGTTTTAAACAATTCTTCCATTTTATTTTTTTCTATGTCCAACCGATATTCATAATAATCTGTTGACTGAATCCGTATAATTAAGAGTTTGGCGACAATAAGTTTCTTATTTTTGTGTAAAAGATCAGATTTATGATTCCATTTTCTCCGCCTCGCATGGATCAACATATCGTTGATGAAGTGTCAAAGGTTTTGTTGTCTGGATGGATAACCACTGGACCAAAAACCAAATTATTCGAGCAGAAGCTAGCTGACTATGTCGGTTGTCGAAAAGTTATTTGTTTAAACTCTGCAACTGCCGGAATGGAGTTGGTGTTGCGCTGGTTTGGTGTTGGCCCGGGAGATGAAGTCATTATTCCAGCTTATACGTATTGTTCTACGGCAAATGTCGTTATGCATTGCGGAGCAAAGCCGATAATGGTGGATATCGATCAAAAGGACTTTAATATAAGTTTAGCCAATATTAGAAACGTTGTCACGAATAAAACAAAGGCCATCATTCCGGTTGATATTTCTGGTTTTCCATGTGATTATGATGAAATTAATGCCTTGGTAAGAGAAGATGAAATTAAGAGATTGTTTAGTGCGAATACGGAAGATCAGCAACGATTAGGACGTATTTTGGTCATGGCAGATGCAGCGCACAGCATTGGAGCAGTATATAAAGGTAAAATGAACGGTAGCGTGACAGATGCGGCAGTTTTTTCTTTTCACGCGGTAAAAAACCTGACGACATCTGAGGGAGGGGCGGTTTGTCTAAATTTGCCAGAAGAATTTGATGTTGACGAAATTTATCGTCGACTGAATATGAAATCGCTGCATGGGCAATCTAAGGATGCCTTGGCTAAAGTCAAAGCGGGCGGAGGTAATTGGCGTTATGATGTGTTAGAGCCAGGTTATAAATGCAATATGATGGATATTCAAGCAGCCATTGGCTTGGTTGAACTCGAACGTTACGATTCAAACCTCAATAGGCGAAAAGAAATATTTTCATTTTATGATAATGCATTTGCTAATGAAGATTTGATTATCTGCCCGACTTATAAAACGGATATAAAAGAAACTTCATATCACCTCTATATGATTCGCGTCGCAGGAGCAACAGAGGCACAAAGAGATGAGATTATCAATCATATCTTTGAAAAGCAAGTATCGGTTAATGTACATTTTCAGCCACTGCCGCTTTTAACGGCCTATAAATCGCAAGGCTACGATATTAGAGATTATCCAGAATCATTTGGAAAATATCAAAATGAAATCACCTTACCCGTATATTTTAACTTAAGCGACGATGATCTTGCCCAGGTTACAAAGGCAGTGAAAGAAGCGGTTAAAGAAGTTATGACATAGCTAACAGGCTTATGATAAAAGTTCTAACAGTAATTGGCGCGCGTCCCCAATTTGTAAAAGCAGGAGCACTCAGTAGAGCATTCAATGAAAGTGGAGCCATTGAAGAGGTAATTGTCCATACAGGACAACATTTCGATACGAATATGAGTGATGTCTTCTTTGATGAAATGGCGATTCCTAAGCCAGGGTATAATCTGGCTATTAACAGTTTAGGACACGGAGCGATGACTGGAAGAATGTTAGAGGGTATTGAAGAATTAATCGTCCAAGAAAAACCTGATTTAGTTCTAGTATACGGTGATGCCAACTCGACATTAGCGGGAGCTTTAGCCGCTAAGAAATTACAGATAAAAGTAGCACATGTAGAGGCAGGTTTGCGAAGTTTTAATATGGAAATGCCAGAAGAAATTAATCGTATTTTAACGGACCGTATTTCAGATTATTTATTTTGCCCAACTCAAGCTGCTATCGACAATCTTTTAAAAGAAGGTTATGGCTATATGGATTGTGATATGGTTTTATCGGGAGATGTCATGCAAGATGCGGCATACTTCTATGCAGAACAGTCCAAAGAAAAATCGAATATAATAAAGGAAATCCCCTTTGATAAATTTATCTTGACGACGCTTCATAGAGCAGAGAATACAAATGATCCAGCGAAATTATCTAGCATTGTGGATACACTGAATCACATGCATGAACATTTAATACCTATTGTAATGCCATTGCATCCGCGAACCAAGCAAAAACTTGCAGCTTTTAATCTCAATTTAAAAGTTCATAAGATTAATCCCGTAGGTTATTTTGATATGATCGAATTGATCCAAAACTGTTCCCTAGTTATGACTGATTCAGGGGGGCTGCAAAAAGAGGCTTTCTTCTTCAAAAAGCATTGCGTGACCATGAGAGAACAGACTGAATGGGTAGAACTGATTGAAGCTGAAGTAAATGTAATTGTGGGATCTAATCCTGACCTGATCAAAGCTGGTGTAAATGATATGCTAGCCAAAGAATCAGATTTTGAAATCGATCTTTATGGACAAGGAGAGGCTTGTCAAAATATCGTGACTTTTTTGAAAGAGAAATTGAACTAAGATGTATCACTTTTTCAAACGTATTTTCGATCTATTATCCGCTTTGATCGTAATCATTGTATTCTCACCTTTACTCATTTTATTATCTGTTTGGATTGCTTTTGATAGCAAGGGAGGTGTTTTTTATAAGCAAGAACGGGTTGGTAAAAATGGAAAATTATTTAACTTATTAAAGTTTCGGTCCATGCGTCCTAATGCAGATCGCGCTGGTCAGTTGACGGTTGGTGATGATAATCGGGTGACAAAAGTCGGACGTTTTATTCGAAAGTATAAATTGGACGAACTTCCGCAGCTTTTTAATATTGTCAAAGGTGAAATGAGTGTTGTCGGACCAAGACCAGAAGTGCCGAAGTACGTTGATATGTATAGTGAAGAGCAAAAGAAAGTACTGCTCGCTTTGCCAGGGCTGACGGACTTTGCTTCTATAGAGTATTTGGATGAGCAAAAGATACTTGGTGCAGCTGATAATCCCGAAAAAATCTATATAGAAGAGGTGATGCCGGCCAAATTAGAATTGAACCTTAAATATATTAAGGAGAGAAATTTTTGGCTGGACATTGGTCTGATTTTTAAAACTATATTCAGTATTTTTCGTTGATTTTCACCCTATAACTGGCTAAAACTATTGAAATAGTAATAGGGGAATCAGCTCTTTTTCTCGTATATTAATCGAAACCAAACTACCATATAATGAAAGGATTATTACTTTTTCTTGTTTGTGCAGGAAGTCTTTTAAGCAACGCGCAAATATTAATACCGGCCTTTGACGATATTTATATACCCGTTCAAGATGGAGCAGAATTAGAGGCCGACGTTTATATCCCCGAGGGAGTAGATTCGGCAGAAGTGATTTTAATTCAAACGCCATATAATAAGGATTTCTTTCAATTTTCATTGCCGATGGGTGTGGGTACGGATTTAGATGATCAGCCTTTTATTTGGGTGATTGTTGATTGGCGTGGTTTTTATGGGTCTATGCCAGCGGCTGATCCGGATGCTGATAGGGGAGAGGATGGGTACGATATTTGTCAATGGATTTCAGAGCAAGATTGGCACCGCGATCGTATCGGAACTTGGGGTCCCTCTGCTTTAGGAGGAATCCAATATCAAACCGCACGTGAAGATCACCCCAATCATACTTGTGCCGTTCCTTTAGTTGCCACAGGGCATCAATCTTACGATTCATATTTTACTGGCGGCGTTTTGGAAGAAGCACGCCTTTATCAGTTGGATGCATTGGGTTATGGACTATCTCCGATTGTGCTTGCAAATCCGTATGATAATCTAATCTGGGCGGCTGCAGAAAGCGGCAGTTGGTTCCCGAGTATATTAAAAATTCCGACCCTACAGATTGGCGGTTGGTATGATCACAATATTGATAAAATGATGGATTTTTATAAGGATAGCAGATCTTTAGCGGATCCAGCGGTTATGGATGAGCAATGGTTGTTAGTGGGGCCGTGGGTTCATGGCGGAACGGGAGAAGCTTACGTTGGTTCCGCTGTTCAAGGTGAATTAGAATATGATAATGCAGAGTTCCGAAGCGATACGATGGCTTGGGATTTTATGATGTATTATTTAATGGATGAAGGCAATGGTTGGGATGAAACGCCAATGGTCACTTATTATGAAATGGGCGGGAATGATCAGTGGAAATATTCAGATGAAAGTGATATTGCAGCAACATCTACTGACGATATTTATTTAACCCAATCAAATGGATTAGGTGCAAGCCCAGGTAGCGGTTACTCCAACTTTATTTCTGATCCTGAAAATCCATCACCAACTATTGGTGGAGCTACTTTAAGTGATGAATTAGAACAAGGACCTTTTGACCAATCTTCTCTTGATACGAGAGATGATGTAATTACATTCGAAACCAATGCACTGTTAGCACCAGTGAGTATTACAGGTCGCGTTAAAGTACATTTATATGTTTCGGCAGATCAACCCGATTGTGATATTGCTATTCGTTTGGTAGATGTTTATCCTGATGGACGAAGCATGCTGATAACAGATGGCATTCAGCGGATGCGTTTTCGCGGTGGGGATTATACAGAAGCAGCGGAAGAATTCATGGACTCTGGAGAAGTCTACGAAGTCGATATTAACCTGCCATTCACGAATTATACGTGGTTGACTGGACATCAGATTAAGATTTACGTCTCTGGTAATAATGCCATTCGATATCATGTTAATTTGCAAGATGGTGGAGAGATGCACGTCGACGGAGCTGGGAGTATCGCTCAGATTAATGTGCATCATTCTGATGCCTACCCAAGCTATGTGAGGTTACCCGGAGAGAATGCCTTTTTATCGTTAAATGAGGATTACCAAAACCCACTGATGAGTCTTTTCCCTAACCCAACGGAAGATCAACTTTTTATTCAGGTTGATGAAGCATCGAACATAACTTATCAGATTTATGACATGATGGGACAGGTAGTGTTGCAAGATGCGCTAAATGATGAAAAGGCTATAAATGTAAGCAGTTTGAATACAGGAATGTATCACATTCGCATAACGACAGAAAATAACAAGACGTATATACGTTCTTGGGTGAAGAAATAAACATGTTACGTCAATAAAAAAACAACCCCGAATTAAATAAATAATTCGGGGTTGTTTATAGATCCGTCCTACGCTATCCCGCAACAAGTCACGAGGAAACGCGGTCGTCTTAAAGGCTTACATCATTGGCATACCGCCTGGCATACCTCCACCCATGTGACCAGCTGATTCGTCTTCAGGGATTTCTGCAATCACGCACTCTGTTGTCAATAACATTGATGAAATCGACGCTGCATTTTCAATTGCGATTCTAGTCACTTTCGTTGGATCAATCACACCGGCCTCAAGTAAATCTTCAAATACTTCAGTTCTGGCATTGTATCCAAAGTTGCCTTTTCCTTCCATCACACGTTGAACAATTACTGCGCCTTCTCCGCCTGCGTTCGTCACAATTTGACGCAATGGTTCTTCAACTGCTCGTCTCACGATAGCTACTCCAGTAGTTTCGTCTGCATTTTCTCCTGTTAGACCTTCTAAAGATGAAATAGCGCGAATAAGAGCAACACCACCACCAGGAACAATACCTTCCTCTACAGCAGCTCGCGTAGCTGATAAAGCATCATCAACACGATCTTTCTTTTCTTTCATTTCAACCTCAGTTGCAGCACCGACATATAAGACAGCAACTCCACCTGATAATTTAGCCAAACGTTCTTGAAGTTTTTCACGATCGTAGTCAGAGGTTGTACTTTCGATTTGAGACTTGATTTGATTTACGCGAGCTTCAATTTGAGCTTTTTCACCGCTTCCGTTAACAATAGTTGTATTGTCTTTGTCAATATCAACTTTTTCGGCAGTACCTAAATGCTCAATCGTTGTGTTCTCTAATTTTAAACCTTGCTCTTCAGAAATAACCATTCCGCCAGTTAGCGTAGCAATATCTTGCAACATAGCTTTACGACGATCACCAAATCCAGGAGCTTTCACAGCAGCGATTTTCAAACCTGCTTTCAAACGGTTAATCACTAATGTTGAAAGAGCTGTTCCATCAATATCCTCCGCAATAATCAATAAAGGTTTTCCTGATTGTGCTACTGGTTCTAAAACTGGAAGAATTTCTTGAATATTAGAAATTTTCTTATCGTAAATAAGAATGTATGGGTTCTCTAATTCAGCGACCATTTTCTCAGCATCCGTAACAAAATAAGGAGAAAGATATCCACGATCGAATTGCATTCCTTCAACCGTTCTTACTTCTGTATCTGTACCTTTTGCTTCTTCAACTGTGATAACACCTTCGTTTCCGACAACTTTCATTGCCTCAGCGATAAGTTTACCAATTGAGTTGTCATTGTTCGCAGAAATGGTTGCTACTTGCTCAATCTTTGCATTATCAGACCCAACTTCTTGTGATTGGTCACGAAGATTCTGAACAATAACTTCAACTGCTTTGTCAATTCCTCTTTTTAAATCCATTGGGTTTGCACCCGCAGCGACGTTTTTTAAACCAGCAGAGATAATAGCTTGTGCTAATACTGTAGCCGTCGTTGTTCCATCTCCAGCAATGTCAGCTGTTTTTGATGCTACTTCACGAACGAGTTGAGCACCCATGTTTTCAACAGCGTCTGCCAATTCTACTTCTTTTGCAACAGTCACACCATCTTTTGTAATATGTGGTGCTCCGAATTTTTTGTCGATAATTACATTTCTACCTTTTGGTCCTAATGTGATTTTTACCGCATTTGCTAAGGCATCAACTCCTCTTTTAAGTTGATCTCTTGCGTCTATATCAAATACTATTTCTTTTGCCATTTTTATTTTAAATTAAAATGAATAACCTTGATTAAAGAATTCCATAAACATCCGACTCGCGCATGATAAGATAGCTCGAACCGTCAATTTTGATTTCAGTACCTGAATACTGACCATAAAGAACTGTATCTCCTTCTTTAAGCGTCATAGGCTCGTCTTTTTTGCCGGGACCTACAGCGATCACTTTTCCTTGCAAAGGTTTTTCTTTTGCCGTGTCTGGAATAATGATTCCGCTTGCGGTCTTCTCCTCAGCGGGAGCAGCTTCGATGAGAACTCTGTCTGCCAATGGTTTCAACATAATCGTATTTTTTGATTTTTATATTCTTGTTAACATTTCTAAACGGTCACATTTTGTGCCAAGTCACTACTTGACAGTTTCCGTGTCAAATTTTCATTGATTTTCACTTTTGAGCAAAAAAAATGTCAGTATGCATGACATACTGACATTTTATTAATATTTATGTGATCCTTATTGATTAGGATTCTGAATTGGAAGGTTACTTCCTCCACCTTCTGGTGCAGTTGGTAAGGTTGTTTCATCATCAGAAGTTACTTCTGAAGCATCCACTTCAAGGTCAACAGATTCTTCTGTTTGAACTACCGTATTTCCTCCTGCTGCCATCCCTAAACAGATAACAGCAATCGCAATTGCTAATCCCCATGTTCCTTTTTCTAGAATGTCAGTCGCACGTTTTGCTCCACCCAATTGAACAGCTGAACCAAACTCAGAGTTTAATCCTCCACCTTTAGGGTTTTGCACCAACACAAAAAGAATCAATGCAGCACAGGCGATTAAGATTAATACAGTTAAAATTCCTCCCATTTTATTTCTTTTTAATTTCTTCTATTTTTTTAATCTGATCTGCAAAGAAAGTCTTTTTTTCTGGATATAACAAAATTAATTTTTGATAAGAAGATATTGCCTTGTCATAATTCTTTTGCATCAGATGTATTTTCGCTAATGTTTCACTCACTAAATCGTCTGATTCTTCAACGCTTTTTTTAGCAGTCTTAACCGGACTGTAAAAGTCTTTTACTGGTCTCGAAATCTTCGGTTCTTCAGCAATAAACTTTTCTAACAACGCATCTGTTTTTGACTTACGTGAAGCTTTTGTTTCGGTTACGCTGGATATTGCCGTTGATTTGGTACTCGGTTTCTTTGCTTCGGTTGGTGTACTTTCTTCAGAAGCAATCTCCGATCGTTTATGTTTTAACCACTCAACAAAACTCAGCGGTTCAGCTGGTTGTTCAGAAGTGTTTAATTCAACTTCATTGTATAATCTATTGGCCGCTAAGTCCTCCAAATTGGTTTTAGCCTCAGCTTCTTTATCTTCAATTTCGCTTACTTTTTCTTCTTCAATAATATCAGTTTCAGGTTCAGTGTCTTTGGTCCGAATCTCAGTATCAAAAGATAAAACCGTGTCCACATAATTCTGATCAATGGTGTCGGTCAGTATAGTTTTTTCTAGTTCATTGTTTTCTGTAATTGGTTCTTCGTCTTCAATTACCTCAGTTTGCTCAGCCTCTTTATTGTTTTCAAGCTCAATTATTTTTGATTCGTTTTCCAGAATTTCTTTTTCTTCAACGGAAGTGACATAAGATTTATCATCCACTATGGTTTTTTCTTCGCTTTCGTCGGGTTGGCTTTTTTCAGGTGTTGTATGGACGGTAGTAATTTGATCTTCCGTATGAATGAGGTGGTATAAATGTCCACGATCATGCACATGGGCAGCAGCTATTTTTAACTGACTTTCAAATTTCAGGTCATTTTCAAGCGCCATACCTTTTAGTAAAAGCATATGTAATGAGCTGCAATAAGGGAATTTTTCAACCAGTTCGCTGAGATCATTTAGCTGATCCGCACTGATAGAAGCAGGATGCGCGATAAGATGTTGTATTTGATCGCCTGAAATCACCAGTTACTTGTAAGTTTATTGATGACATCCTGTGAGAGTTTTTCATTGATATCCTCTAGGAGTTCATCCTGAACACTAATCAAGTCTTGACCGGCTTCAAAATCAGAAAACTGACTGAAGTTTTGCTCAAAACTTTGCTCCTCGTTAACATTGTTGATGGCCGTTACATTAATCGTCACAGTAAGCCGATTTAAAGCGGCTCCACTTTCAGATTGCACCGCCACTGGAGAGGTATTGAAAAAGGTGACTTTTCCAAATAATTCAATATCTGCACCTTCGTTTTTTAAGTCCAACTTTGTCCGAGAAATAACATAATCCTTCAAGTAGTCGGTATAAGTCGCACCATAACCTGAGGGCGCGTTGGCATCTTGCTCCTCAAAGATTTCTATAGAAAATGTATCTGCATCAATACTTCCATCAATCATACCGTATTGAACGACACCGCAACTGACAATGCTTATAAGCGTAACAAGTATGGCTAAAAATCTTTTCATCTATGCTTTGAACGTAGTTTGGGAGGTCTTATTTTAAATCATACTCTTTAATCTTCCGGTAGAGTGTGCGCTCAGAAATTCCTAAATCTTGAGCTGCATACTTGCGCTTGCCTCTATGTTTTTCTAGAGCTTTTTGGATCAATTCTTTTTCGCGATCTTCCAATGATAAGGATTCTTCTACTTCAATATGTTCTTCAAAATCATCCGGATAAGTTGAGCCTGAGTCTAAAACAGTTTCTTCTGGATAATTAGTTGTTGGAGGTTCTTGCAAAAGAGCGGCTGCTGCCGCTGAGCTACCTGCATTAGAGCCTTCGTTGTACAAACGTGCGATCATGGCATTACGATCCTCATGACTTAAATCATCCGTTCCGTCTTTGAGCATAGTAATGACCATTTTCTTTAATTCACTCAAGTCTTTTTTCATATCAAACAAGACTTTGTACAATAGATCTCGTTCACTGAAATTATTATCGTTCTTATCACTGCTCAGCACTGGTAAGTTATTCGCACTGTAGTTTGGTAAGTAGTTTTTAAGCACTACTCCCGCAATTTCTCTTGCGTTTTCAACAACCGATATTTGCTCGGTAACATTTTTTAATTGACGAATATTACCAGGCCAATTATAGTTCATGAGCATATGTGCTGCTTCGTCGGTTAATCGGATCGCAGGCATGCGGTATTTTTCTGCAAAGTCTGCAGCAAATTTCCTGAATAATAAATGAATGTCGTCTTTGCGTTCGCGCAATGGAGGAAGTTTAATCGGCACAGTGCTGAGACGATAAAAGAGATCTTCTCTGAATTTACCCTTCTGTATGGCGTCAATCATGTTTTCGTTTGTTGCTGCAATAATTCGAACATTAGTTTTAATCGGTTTAGATGATCCAACTCTAATAAATTCACCAGTTTCAAGTACACGCAACAATCTTACCTGAGTGGTAAGCGGTAATTCAGCTACTTCGTCTAAAAATATGGTGCCATTATCGGCTACCTCAAAATATCCTTTTCTTTGGTCATGAGCTCCGGTAAAGGAACCTTTTTCGTGACCAAATAATTCACTATCGATCGTTCCTTCTGGAATTGCACCACAGTTAACAGCAATATAGGAGCCGTGTTTTCGAGAACTGAGTTGGTGAATGACTTTCGGCATGACTTCCTTACCTGTCCCGCTTTCACCCGCAATCAATACACTAATATCCGTTGGTGCAACTTGCGTAGCAATATGCAAGGCTTGAATTAGCGCACCCGCATTGCCGATAATTCCAAATCGCTGTTTTATCTGCTGAATATCCATTATGCTTCTTCAGTTTGAATTAATTCTCCTCGAAGTGTTGCCGTCGTACAATCGGTTATGATAACATCAGCATAATCTCCAGGTTTCAAGTTATTCTTTGGTACAATGACCACAACATTTTGTGAGTTCCGGCCAAATACTTCATCATCCGATCGTTTTGAAGTTCCTTCAACTAGGATGGTGCATTTTTCTCCGAGCATCTTGCTATTTGCAGCATGAGACAGTTCAGCTTGTACGGCTTGTATTTCTGTTAATCTTCTTTTTTTTGTTTCTAGAGGGATATCATCTTCAAACTTACGTTCTGCCAATGTTTTTGGTCGTTCAGAATAATAAAACATATAGGCAAATTCGTACCCCACTTCTTTCATTAAGGAAAGGGTGTCTTGATGTTCTTCTTCTGTTTCGCCACAAAATCCAGCAATAATATCTGTTGAAATTGCACAATCAGGCATGATTCTTTTTATAGCTTCAATGCGATTCATATACCATTCTCTTGAATACCCTCTGTTCATGCGTTTCAATACGTCAGTATTTCCTGATTGCACAGGTAAATGAATATACTTGCACAAGTTCTCGTACTTAGCCATCGTATGAAGTACGTCATCCGTCATGTCTTTCGGGTGGGAAGTCGAGAAACGAATCCGTAAAAGAGGATTGACTTGCGCTACCATCTCCATCAGTTGAGCAAAATTCACAACAGGTTCTGAAGGGTCGATAATTTCTCCTTTTTTGGTGATGTTCCATTTATAGCTATCGACGTTTTGTCCCAAAAGCGTTACTTCGCGATAACCTTGATCAAATAATTCTTGAGCTTCTTGCACAATTGATTTTGGATCACGACTTCTCTCTCTTCCTCGTGTGAACGGAACAACACAAAATGAGCACATGTTATCACAACCGCGCATGATGGAAATAAATGCAGTTATACCACCTTTTCCTAGACGCACGGGAGAAATATCAGCATAAGTCTCTTCACGAGAAAGAAGGACATTCACAGCCTTTTGACCACTTTCAACTTCCTGAATTAATTTGGGTAAATCGCGATAAGCATCCGGTCCTGCAACAAGATCAACTAATTTTTCCTGCTCCAGCAAATCTTTTTTCAAACGCTCAGCCATACAGCCAAGAATTCCGATAACTAAGGATGGTTTTTCTTTTTTTCTTTTTTGATATTGGCTTAATTTATTACGAACGCGTTGCTCTGCATTTTCACGTATAGAACAGGTGTTCATTAAGATTACATCCGCTGAGGATGAATCTCTCGTGGTAGTAAAACCGTTCTCAGAAAGAATGGAAGCTACAATCTCGCTATCTGAAAAATTCATTTGACAACCATAACTTTCTAAATAGAGTTTTTTTCCGTTTTGGTTTTTTCCTTCCTCTTGCGCTATCATCGTTGCTGCCCCTTGCACAGTCTCATCAATCACTTTTTCCACGTCGTTGAATTCTTTCATTATTCGTTCTCGTTTTTTACAAATTTAGGGATATTATCGATTTTACTGACAAACTGTCAGTAAAGTTTTATTTGTTTTTTTATTATTACATAATAAGGGGTGGCAAAAATCTTTTTTCCGGTTTAACTGTTACGTTAATTGAAATAACATTCATAATTTTGGCCACGCACATTTCAGAGGAAGCGTGTTCAAAGATAACGTAAGTCAACTGTAAACTATGGGGAAAAACCTAGTTATTGTCGAGTCACCAGCGAAAGCGAAGACCATTGAAAAGTATTTAGGCAAAGATTTTATTGTGATGTCAAGTTACGGACATGTAAGAGATTTAGCCAAAGGAGATGGATCTATCGATATCGAAAATGGATTCAAACCAAAATATATTATCTCTTCCGATAAGAAGAAAATTATCACCGAACTTAAAAAGCAAGTCAAAGCTGTCGACTTTGTATGGCTGGCTTCCGATGAGGATCGAGAGGGAGAAGCTATATCCTGGCACTTAAAAGAAACGCTTGGTCTTGATAAAAAAGGATACAAGCGTATCACATTCAATGAGATAACCAAATCAGCAGTATTGAAAGCGATTGAAAAACCAAGGGCAATTGATGATGATTTGGTCAACGCGCAGCAGGCAAGAAGAATTTTAGATCGTTTAGTTGGTTTTGAATTATCTCCTGTCCTCTGGAGAAAGGTGAAGCCTTCATTGTCTGCCGGACGTGTGCAATCAGTTGCAGTTCGTTTGGTTGTGGAGCGTGAACAGGATATCGAAAAATTTACTACAAAATCATTCTATAGAACAGAAAGTGTTTTTAAAGTGGGTAGTTCTATCCTCAAGGCAAAACTTAATAAGCAGTTCGATAGTCAGTCAGATGTTGAATCGTTCTTGTCTGATAGTGCTGATTATGCATATAAAGTGAAAAGCATTACAAAGAAGCCAGCAAAAAAGAGTCCTGCGGCTCCTTTTACAACTTCTACATTGCAGCAAGAAGCGAGTTTGAAATTAGGTTTTTCGGTGTCAAGAACAATGTCTGTCGCGCAACGATTATACGAATCAGGTTTGATAACTTATATGAGAACAGATTCAGTAAACTTATCAGAAACAGCGCTGTCAGGTGCGAAAAACGAAATCGAACAGTCATACGGAAAAGAATACCATAAAGTAAGAAAGTTTAAAAATAAATCAGGTGGAGCTCAAGAGGCACACGAAGCGATTCGCCCAACTGATTTTACATTGCATAGCATTGATGCGGAACGAGATGAAGCGAGATTATATCAGCTTATTTGGAAAAGATCTATCGCATCGCAAATGTCTGACGCCCAATTAGAAAGAACTGCAATTAAAATTGATGCACCGCAAGGATTTGAATTTGCAGCTAATGGTGAGATCGTTTTGTTTGACGGTTTCTTAAAGGTTTACCTCGAGTCTAAGTTAGATGACGAAGATGATGAAATGGAAGGCTTGTTGCCTGCTATGTCGGAGGGCGATGTTCTTGAACAAACCGAATTGAAATCGGTACAAAGATTTACACGTCCACCTTCACGTTATGTGGAAGCAAGTTTGGTAAAGAAGTTAGAAGAGCTTGGTATTGGTAGACCTTCAACTTACGCGCCAACGATTTCGACGATTCAAAAAAGAGGTTATGTAGAACGAGGAGAAAGCGAAGGGGAACTAAGATCATACAAACTACTTTCGCTTGATGCAGGTCAAATTAAAGTAGATGAAGCTACAGAGAAGACAGGAAGCAATAAAGGGAAAATGATTCCAACTGACATTGGCCGTGTTGTTACAGAGTTTTTAATGGAGCACTTCGGTCAAGTAATGGATTATAATTTTACGGCAAACGTTGAAAAAGAATTTGACGACATTGCCAATGGAATGGTCGAGTGGACCAAAATGATTGAAGAATTTTATGGTCCTTTCCATAAACGCGTGGAGGATACGATTGAAAATTCAGAACGTGCTTCCGGAGAACGGATGTTGGGTGTAGACCCTAAAACTGGCTTGAATGTTTATGCAAGAATTGGAAGGTATGGTCCAATGGCGCAAATAGGCGAGTCTGATCAAGAAGAAAAGCCGAAATTTGCCTCTTTAAAGAAAGATCAAAGTATCCAGACAATTACAATAGAGGAGGCTTTGGAACTCTTCAAGTTTCCGAAAGTAATTGGACAGTACGAGGATATGGATATTAAAATCAATAAAGGTCGTTTTGGACCTTATGTTCAGCAAGCAAAATTGTTTGTTTCAATAAAAGAAGAAAACGGTGATACGCTGGAAAACATGACTATTGAGCGTGCGATTGAGCTGATAGAAGAGAAAAAAGAAGAGGATCGAAACAGGATAATCAAGTCTTTTGATGAGGATGATACTATGCAGTTACTGAATGGTCGGTACGGTCCCTATTTGAAAGTTGGAAGAAAAAATTATAAATTGCCAAAAGACGTTGAACCAAAAGATTTGACTTATGATGAGTGCTTGCACATCATGGAAAATCAGCCGGCAAAAAAACGGAAAGCAAAAAAGAAGTAGAAACTTTCGAAGCTTAACAATTGAATGAAAGATATTAGTATTTATTTTACTCCCGATGTAGAACCCGTGCAATATACCGATCAGCAGATTGGTGGAATGCTAAGGGTGAATAGTATCACTGGTGGTTTTCCAGATTTAGATCAGAAGGGTGTTGCACTCATTTTTGTTCCTGAATATCGACAAGGCAATGGTGACAGTGAATATAAATATTGGATACAAGCATTTCGCCCGGCTTTTGCTAAACAATTTAAGGGAGATTGGAAATCGACTATTTACGATCTTGGGATAATTATCCCGGGTAATGAGGTTATGGATACCTACATGGTACTGGTAGAAGTTGTTGCCGAATTATCCAAGAAAGACATCATACCGTTAGTCATCGGGGGTAGCCAGGATTTGACGTTTGCGATTTATAAAGCATACGAAAAACTAGAGCAAACCATTAACCTAGTCGCTGTTGATGCAGAATTAGACATGGGTGATCCCGAAGATGATATTCATGCAAGGGGTTGGCTCAATAAAATTATTCTCCACAAGCCGAATTACCTGTTTAATTTTTCGCTCTTTGGTTACCAGTCTAATTTGATTTCAAGGGAAGAACGTAAATTGTTGGAAGAGCTTTACTTTGATCATTATCGTCTAGGGGATTTCTACAATAATCAACGGATGGCTGAACCATTATTGCGCAATGCTGATATTTTAAGCTTCGATTTGAATGCAATTAAGGCTGCTGACTATAGAGGAAATAGTACTTATTTGCCAAACGGCTTTTATGGTGAGGATGCTTGTCGGGTTATGCGATATGCAGGAATGAGTGATAAATTAAGCGCCTTGGGCTTATTCAACTTTAAGCTTGCAGAAAGTCAGTCAGATCAAAAAGCCGATATCAATCTGCTGGCGCAAATGTGCTGGTATTTTATTGAAGGGCATAACCTAAGAAAACAAGATTACCCTGTCGGAAGTAAAACCGCTTATCTCAAATATCGTGTCAATATTGACGACTTCAAGGATGAAATTATTTTCTACAAGAGTAATAAAAGTAGTCGATGGTGGATGGAAGTGCCATACCCAAATATGAAAGGAATGAAATTACAGCGTCATTTGCTAGTTCCTTGTGATTACGAAGATTATGAAAACGCCTTAAATAACGAGTTGCCAGATCTCTGGTTGCGGACTTATCGCAAATTATCGTAGTGACCGAGGTTACTTTCCCGTTTTATCGACATAAAATCATGATGAATGTTCTGACGTAGATGGTGCAACAACATTCACATGATAAAATTACTCAGTACATTTTTTCTTATTTCAGCATCTTGTTTTTTGTTTGCACAACAAGATCGCCAACTCACTTTCTATTCATTCGACGGGATGTCATTTAATCCAGCTATTACCGGATTTAAAGGTTATACGGGAACAATGATTTATAGAAATCAATGGGATAAAGTTGAAAATGCTCCAAATACTACCTTGTTTAATGTGCAAGGTAATTTGGATAATATCATTCACGTTCCAGGTGCAATCGGACTGGGCTTATCATTTAATAATGATGCGATCGGCTCAGTGAGACAGAACAATTTAAAGCTCAATGGCGCATACCATATCCAAACACCAATTGGGAAATTTAGTACTGGACTTGGGTTAGGGTTTTTACAAATGGCAATCGATGGAGAATGGATTACACCGACTGACCCTATTGCGATGGATCCAACAATCAGTAACCTCGTAAATAAAGTAGCTGAAACTAAATTTGATTTTAACGGAGGACTCTACTATACCAATCGCACTGGTTATATTGGTTTTTCCACAACACACCTAGCTGAAGCAGATTATCAGCAGATGAGTTATACGAGTCAACGCCATTATTATGTTTTAGCTGGAACTCATTTTAATGTCGGAAACAATCGGCAGTTTGAGTTAAAACCTTCGGTTCTGATAAAAGCAGATGGAGCAACGGCAGTTTTTGACTTTAATATTCGCGCAGAATATGATTTGATGAATTCACAA